>Ga0315330_10003900_pt1 | contig 10220 bp, 8 predicted proteins | sample M140m34915metaG_FD_203453 | JGI IMG/M metagenome (GOLD analysis project Ga0315330, IMG submission 203453) | Ammonia-oxidizing marine archaeal communities from Monterey Bay, California, United States - M1 40m 34915 | ecosystem: Environmental > Aquatic > Marine > Intertidal zone | place: USA... | reverse complement strand
TGGATCGAGGGCTCGGGCTCGGCGTCGCAAAAGGCGGGCATGAACGGCGGCTTCGACCACCTCTGCGGCCGGCTGGCGTACTACGACGGTGCGACACTTTTTGTTGCAACGTGCCCGGCCCTGCCTCACCGCTGCTTTCCCCGTTGCGCGCAGAGATCCCGAACGACTACGCGTCGAGCGACAACGAGCGCATCGAGTACTTGAAGTCTATTACGGTACGCCACACCATTCAAACACACACTATGGACACACTCCATTCCACGCAAGAGGCCAGACGTTGCGCAACCGCATCAAAACGTGGGTTGGTGGCATGGTGCTATTCAACTCAATGTTCTCCTTCCCTTCTTGGGCAAAGAGGTTTGCCTTTGACCAGCAGCGGACCAGGTCTTTCGGGTCATTGCAGTCATACGAGCACAGAGGAATGCAGTGACCAACTTGCCAGACGCGTGGGCCAAGCAAGCGGTGTTTGCCATAGTTCGTCCAGTTCATCCAACCATCAAACGTACTCTCAAGGTGATCTTTGACTTCTTGGCTGGTTTTGAACTCGGTGTACTTTGCAAGGCGACTGGACCCGACAACACATTCTTCAATGGGCATCGACATGCTCTGGCAGATACGCGTCCCAATACGCAACTGGAGCAGCTTGCCAGGATCAGCCTTCTTCTTCTGGTATCCCCTGGCGGCAAGAGCTTTGCCCTTGGGACTTTTCCAGTATTTGGAGACGTTTCCGTTGGCCTTTTGCTTCTGGTTTGACGCGTACACAGACGCCTTGCCAGTCTCACTCTTCCTCCACGCATCTTGGCCGTCGCGATGCTTCGCATTTGCACGCGCAGTGCGCGTCTTGCCCTTGTTGGTCATCATGTACCGAGATTGGCATTCAGACGCCGACACGCGTCCTTCTGGCTTGGCTGCCCAGCGACGGCGATACACCTTCATCTTTTCGGCCCTGGTCATCCCGGGCTCAATGCCTGGGATCGTCATGCTTTAGATACTACTCCATCAACCATAGCACCCTGCTCCATCATTAGCGACCTAACCCTGACAGATGGAGCAACGGGTGCTGAACACGCGCTCGGTAAAGACGGTGGGCGCGGGTGGGCTGGAGACGTGGACCACGGTCGTGATCGACTCGTTGCACTACGAGTCGCACCTGATCTGCACCAACTGCGGCCCGCTCGGGCTCCGTGGCGAGAACGTCGAGCCGTCGACCAACCGGGCGGCGCTCTCCGACCGCTCGTGGGCGCACATCGTGCACTCGGACGAGAACCACGAGTCGGGCGACGTGGAGTTTGACCTCTCGAAAGCCTCCGACGCGCTGAAACAGCAGGTGAACCGGTACCGCGTCTGCACGTGCCTGGTCGCTTACGTGCTCATCTTCATCAAGCACATTCCGTCGTGCAAGCCCAACCTCGCCTACGCCAACATGCTGTGCAACAAGTGGTACGAGATCCTGTGGAACGAGTACAACCTGCCGCGCCCGGCGAAGCGCAAGAAGATCAAGCTGCGCATGATGTTCGAGCTCTTTGCGGCCGAGTCGGCCGTCTTTGAAAAGTTCATGCTGCCCGAGTCGGGGCTGGACTTTGAGGACATGCTGCCCGACGAGAACGGCCACCTGTCACCGTTTTGCATCGAGCAGCTGACGGACGTGATCCGTAGCCTGCAGCGCTGCCTCGATTTTGAGACCATACACACCGCGTGGTCGCACAGCCTCGATCACTCGCCGGCCACGTCCTCGCACATCTTCCAGATGAAGACGGTACTCTCGCAGCTGCACGGGTCGGAGCTCGACCACCTCACGCTGGGGGGATCGGTGCCGGCGCCCGAGCCGTCCAGGCCACCGGCGCCGCCGTCGCAGGGGCGCGGCCAGGAGCACAACCCCAACGGCAACCAGGCCTTCTTCCAAAACATGGGCCAGCTTCCGCAAACGGCCGACCCGTACGATCAGACCGTGCGTGGGACGAGCGCGCCGGCTGCGGCCGCTCCCGGCTGGATGCCAGCCACGGGACCGGCGGCGCAGCCCGACACGGCCTCGCAGAGCGGCCGCCTTTCGCCGACGCGCGACATCAACGGGCAGGCCAACAACCCGACGGCAACGGTGCTGGTGCAAGCCACGATGCACGAAGGCGTGACCCGCAGGGACTGCGTCGAAACCGCATCCGACCTGGCAATGACGCGCACGCTGCGCTGCGAAGTGAGCAACCGCGCCATGACCAAGAAGATTGAGAGGAACGCCACCGAGCACCAACAGCTGACCAAGCTGTTGACCGACGGGTACGACAAAAACAAGGAGCCGTTGCACCGCATGGCCTCAACGGGCACGCTGATCAGCGCGAAGCGCGCGGCGGGGGCGTGCATGCCCAACCCGTCGGACATGGTCAACCGCGGCTTCAAGGCCGAGTTCCTCAAGGACGTCGTTTGTGGCAAGGTGACCATGGGCTTTCACGACGACTACGCGAAGATCGGCATCAACCCCAACCAGTGGGAGTACGAGGCGATGCCCGGCGACGTGGCCCTTAGGGGGCCTGCGGACTTCAACTTCAACTGGGCGCGGCTCCTGGCGTTTTCCAAGACTGGCGACGACGGGCAGGGCGCCAAGCCCAAGTCCGTGTGGGCCAACAGCGCGAGGGTGGTTGTGAGCGCGATGAAGGGCAAGTTTTCGCTTATGCAGGCGTACTCCGTGCCGCGCGAGTTTGTGCGCGACCTGCTCTTCATGATCGCGTGGGGCCCGATCGAGAACAAGATTCGCATTCCCAAGCCCATCCACGTCGTCAACAAGCACCACGTGAACCAGACTACGTGCATGCTGACGGACAACAAGACGTTCACGGAGGTCACCAAGCCCAAGTACATCCACCCCACGTGCATGTTTGCCGCCGAGGGCGCGCCCATTCTCCTGGACGCATTCCGTAACCCCGTCACGTTCGAGCGGCCGCACAGCTCCACGCTTGGCGACTCGCTCATGCAGAAGCGGCTGGACCACCTGGCGAACCAGCGCGCGCTGCCGGTGTGCTCGATGCCCGAGGGGTTTGAGCGCGGCGTGCCGATCAAGGAGTGCGAGAAGATCAACGGCATCTACTTCAACAAGCACACTGCGAGTGAGCACGCCTCCCTAGTCGTGGAGATTGGGCTCGCTCTCGCCAACGTTCCGGGGATCGCAGGGGGGCGGTACACGACCGTCCCCGACACGTTCAAGGTCAAGAACACGGCGACCAACCAGGACATGCACGAGTTTAACCTGGAGGTGGAGGAGGAGCGGCAGCGCTCCGATGCGGAGCCGCCCAACGCCCAGCCGCAGCCGCGCCGCGACCAGTTCGAGGAGTTCGAGCTGGGCTCCGATCAGGTGATGGCGGCGGAGCCGGAACCCGACCCCGACGAGTCCTACGCGGAGGAACCGGAGGAGTCGCCGCGCCTGCCCGACGATGGGCAGTCGAGCGACCACAACTCGGTGCAGCACAGCGTCGAGGACCCCAGCTCGGGGGAGCTGGGCATCCGGCCGGCGGCCGGAGCGGCGGCGAGGGCGGCGAGGGCGAGCGTGGACCCATCGGCTATGGTGGGCACGCTGCCGTACGAGTGGGACCAGGGCGCCATGTTCTTCTCGATCAAGATGGCCGAGACGCTGCACAACGACGTGCACTCCTACGTAGACTCCTACCGCAACGCGTACGGCGACGTGTACGGCGAGGACAGGGAAGAGACGCTCGCGGGCCTCCCTCAGATCGCTCTGCGCTTCCCGGGCGTGACGGATGGCAAGCACAGCAACGGCGAGGAGAAGGTCTCAGAGCTCATGCCGTTGAGCGTGAGCATCCCGCTGGAGCAGTCGCGCTTTTGCGACGTGGCCAAGCAGATTAAGAGCGCGCGCGCGAGCAAGTCACTCACCGAAGCGGTGCACTCTTTTGCGCACGGCCGCGCCATCGCGTACAACGACCCCGAGGTGCTCGACCAAGAGGCGGAGGCGCGCGGCGTCGAGGGTGGCATTCTGATGAAGGGCAACCTCTTTGCGCGCAGTACGTGGGAGCGCTTCACGATTTCGGCGCTCGACGCGCGCGGGATGCTCACGTCCGCAGAGGCGAAGCGCGTGTACGACCAGGGGCTGTGCATGCGCCTCCGCGTGCGCAACCACCGCGCGTGCAAGAACGACGTCGAGGCCAGCCCCCACCTCAAGGGCCACTGCACCCTGGCCAAGCCATGCACGTTTGCGGCCCAGGAGCGCTACAAGGCGATGCTCGGCGACTTTGACGAGGAGGAGGAGCAACCGATGCAATCCGTCTCGAGTCGCATGCGCGACATGGAGAGCAAGCGCGAGGAGGAGATGATGGACGAGAAGATGGACGCCGCGCCGAGCGTGTAGTGGCGAGGGCGGTGGTCGTATTTTATTATAATAATTTAAGCGTGAGACCAGCGCAATGGCGCGGCCGTACCATATGTCCAAACCGCGCGCCACCTACTAAAGCAGCATCCGATGCTGGCCCTTGTGGGGCTGGCCCTCGGGCAGGTGATTGCCAGCACGCCATGCCCGGACGGGCGCCTCGTTAAGGAGGTTCACATCCCGCGGTATGCGCCCTATTGCTGCGCTGGTGAGTCGTACGTGTTCTTTGAGGACGTCTCGTCCGAGCTCATGCACGAGATGAAGGGCATGTACGTCACTGTGGCGCCGCAGACCGACCCGTCGCTCGAGTTTCCGCCCTCGTCTTACCTGATCACCCATGGCATGACGCTGCAGTTTCGCGACGACGGCAACCAGACGTGGCTCAACGAGACGGCCGGCACCCTGAGCCCGCACCTCTACCTCTCGTACGCCAACTACCCAACCGACTACCCGCCCAACGAGCCGGCCACGGCCGACACGTACTACTCCATCGGCGCCAACCGCGACCAGGCCATCTACGATGCGCACACCAAGCAGGATGGACCGGTGGTCTTCCGGATCTACGCAGACGAGTGTCCCTTCCCGCCGTCGGCGCCGCCGCCGCCGCCCACCGTCGCCATGTGCTACGAAGGCTACTGGCCATTGTACATGACCGAGGCCGAGGCCGTGGCCCACTCGCCCAAGGGAAGCGCGAACGTGCACACCTTCAAGGGTGCCGACTTCTACATGCCCGGCGGATTTGACGGTGCCCTTCACGCCGAGAACGGTGCCACGTGGTGCCCGTGGCACTCCAAGACGCTGCCGCCCTTCCCACCGCCGTCGCCCTCGCACCCACCAAGCCCGCCGCCGCCGATGCACCCGCCCGCCACGCCGCCGCCGTACCAAGTGCCGGTGCCGCTGCAAGTGGTGTTCATGATCATCGGCGCGGGCCTCATCCTGTGCATCGCGGTGGTGTGCATCTCGTGGCACCTGTGGTACGGCAGCGCGAGGACAAAGTCGCTCCCGGTACGCCAGCAACCGGTGGAGCAGCGCGCATTCTTCAAGCTCTGAGGGCACGGTCAGGAGGGGCGGGGACGCGGTAGTGGTTTGTGAGTGTGTGTTACAAAAAAAGGAGTTTGCAACTTGGTACTTTTAAAACCTCACAATTACAGACCCATGTTTACGAGCGGCGGCTCAAACGGTTGGGCGGTCGTCCCGCTCTCCACCTCCACTATTTTGGGCACCGCTTCCGCGTAGACTGGTCGCTCGTCCGGTTCCTGGTCCTCCTTGGCGCGGCACATGATGCCCCCTGTGATGATCAGCACGATGCCGCACGCGATGACGGCCCCGGAGACCAGCAGGAACACCGGGCTGCCGTAGAGCGCCGGCAAGACTATGAAGAGTCCTATGACGATGCACACCAAGCCCACGATGTCCGCATTGTTCATCAGGCGCGCCCGCCCACCCATCTATTCATAATATGGACGGCCGTGCTTATACAAGGGGAGGAAGGCGCCATGGCGCAGTACCACCTGCAGACCGACAATGCGACGTTGCAGCGGAGGCGCAGGCGCAAGGAGTACATCTACACGGAGACAGAGGCGCAGACGGCCGGCAACACAATCTGCGGCACGTTTCTGCTCTCGCTCGTGACGATCCTGCTAGTAGGGGTGCTGTCCCTCGCCTTTGCGCCAGCAGCGGACATCGACTTTGCCGGCATGGACGATCAGGCCACTTGCTTGCGCGTGTCCCGGCACGCGGATTACACCGTCGTTCATGTAGACGTCGGGTCGCCGCTGCAACGCGTGAAGCTGCTGCTTGACATGGAGACCGTGGTCGAGCCCGGCGGCAACGCGCTGACCATCGTTTCGAGCCGTCTGCACAAGAGCCTCTCGATGGCGTGCACGGACCTCGACCCGCCCCAGCAGTACTCGCAGCTGTGCCACGACGTGGCTCTGGTGGCGCCCAACGGCAGCGCCAGCCATCAGCGGTTGATTCACACCACGTTTGTGTTCCAGAACGACCAGGCGGCCTACGCCGAATCGCAACCGGCCTCGCTTGCCGGCCTCGGTGGCACCTTCCGACTCACCAAGGGGCAGACGTACTGGCTGACGACCACAAACCTGTGCTTCGCGCCGGTGCAGCCCACGATCACCGAGTATCCGCTGCTGCTCTTCGATGTGGACGCATTCGGCAAGATGTACACGCAGCAGACCGACCTGAACGTCTTCGACCCGGAGCTCGCGTTCGATGCTCGTTGCAACGAGGCGCTGGCCGGCGTGCCGGTGCGCATGTTCCCGGCCGAGGCGGCCAACGAGGCGAGCGTGTGGCTCACGCTCAGCGGCACCTTCCTCTACGAGTACGGTTCCGACGTGCTTGAGAAGCGCCGCAAGGTCGTTGAGGCGGGCGAGGACTGCTCGTCGCTGATCGAGGAGCTCCGGCACCAGCGCGACATCTACCACTCCGACTGCGGCTTGGGGCTGGGCACGTGCGAGGTGCTTCCGTCGGTGCCGTTCCGGCGATTGGCCACGCGCAGGATGCGCATCGACGTGCCACTGGACGGCAAGGGCACGATCGTCGCCGAGAAGGCCGAGTCGCTCAAGGACATCAAGCAGCCGTACCCGGACGCCCTATCGTCCGCGGTCGCGCGCTTGCTGGTGCTCTTGCTGACCGCTGCGGTGGTGTTTGTGCGCGGGTCTCAGAACGCAACGAGCTCGCGATGGCTCCTGAACAACGTGATCGACGCGCTCCGATGCCGCCACGCATACTCGGACGACATCACGCCGCAAAACTCCATTTCTAGGTACGACACGATGGACGTCATCACCGACGCCCTGATCAGCATCGCGGCGTGGGCGTCGCGCCTCTTCGTCCTGATCTACGACGCGTCCTCCTTCGTGGAGGACGGCCAGGCTGTGGCCGTGGGGTACCAGATCCTGGGACTGGCGTGCTCCGCGCTGCACTTTGGGCTGCGTTACAACCAGAGCCTAAACAAGAAGCGCGAGGCACCCATCACAACGCTAGGTGGCCCGATGAGCGTCATCGACGTGACAAGCGCCGTGCTCATGCTGTTCTCGGAACCGCCGCTACTCGGCAGCGACGGGGGTCGGTTCGCGGCCATTGGGCGACTGTTGATCGGTCTGCTCATCAGTCTGTCGGTGTGCACGCGCATCTGCTTCTCCGCCGCAATGGTGGCCACGATGGCCATCTCGGCTACCAACGGCAACCGGAAGGAGCTCGTGTGCCACAAGACCATCCTTTCGATCTCGGCCGTTCTGTGGTTGCTGCAGGCCGTCGCCACGTCCGGGTCGCTCGCGCTGTTCTTTGTAAACCCGGCGGCCATTGCGCTCGCTCGCTCGCAAACCGGAAACACGCAGCCGATAAAGTACGCGATCTACCTCGGACTCATATGCACGAGCCTGCCCACCTTTACAAAAGTGTCGTTGCGTGCGTACCAGCACGAGTGTAAGCAACACGACTAGACTGAATAACCTCCGTCGTCGTCGTCCTCCAGTGAGGGAGGCGCACCATGCCGCGCAGCCTACAGGACGTCCTGCGCGCCGGCGAGGCGCGCCGCCAGCCCGCGCGCACCGGCATGCTGCAGATGGCGGACCTGAACGACGACGCGCTCCGGCTGATCACGGACGCGATCGGCAATGGCGACGCGGATGCGGCGTGCCGCGCCGCCAAGAACTGGTGCGCCCTCAACAGGCGGCACCGCACCATGTGCCAAGAGGGCGGCGACGGGCTGTGGGACGCGCTGACGACGCGCGTCTTCGGCGCGGACAAGATCGGCGCGCACCGGCAGGACTCGCAAGCAAACTTTTTCGAGCTGTGCAGGATCACGGTCGACCGAGAGGCCGCGAGACGGTGGTTTCGCGCTCGGCATCCCCGCTGGACCATGACCGGGGAGCTTCAGAGCGACGCCTTTTTGGACAGGCTCGGCGCGATCCTGGCGGTCCTCGACAACAACTACGTGGGCCACCCTTTACAGAACATCGGCCTTGTCGAGATGTTGGTGGGTCTCTTCCTTAACAAGCCCGATGGCTTCCCAAACACCGACCTCCTGGCCCTCTACAGCTTGGACTCGCTCTACGCGCTGGTACGGGGCGACAACGACGCAGAAATCAACGGGGCCCTCGAGCTCCTGAAGCTGCTTGCCAACGACATTGAGTTCCGTGACGATGGTGAGATGGTGGACCGTCGCGTGGGCTACGTCCCCGACATGGTGCCCCGGTTGACGTCTTTGTTGAGGCGGGCGATCGACGCGACGCGCCAAGAATACATTCTCGGCATCTGGAGCGGCCTCTTGGCCACCACCGGAGATGAAGAGGAGGACGAGATCAACGAGATAGGCAGGTACGCGCGCGCGGTGCTCAGAACAAGCGCCAACGTGATTGTAGATTACTGTCACAGGGCCACCGACAACCGGGTGCGCCATCTAAGCGTGGCGGTCATGCTACACACGGCCGAAGCGCTCAACGCAAGCCTGACCATGGCGATGCACGATGCCACCGAACTCGGACGCAGACGGATGGGACTGGTGTACGGTGAAGACTAATGTGTGAGTGTAAAAAGATCAGATTGCGGCAAATAGTGTGGGCAGCTCGGCGCCCGCGGACGCGCCCGTGCTGGCGCTCACCATGGGCTGCTTCATCGTTTCGGGGCCGGGTTTCCAACACTTCTCGATCCACGGCAACAACAAGTAGAAGAGGATGCCCAGCGCGACGAGCGCCACAACCAGAATGATCACGATCGTAACAGCGGTCAGTTTGTTGCCATCGCCGTCGTCGTCGGGCGTCGGTTCGGGTTCCGGATCGGGCGTGCCGTCGTCGTCCACGTCGCCACCGCCGGTGCCTCCACCGCAAGACGTGGACGACGCGCACCCCTCTCCGCTTGCGCCGATGCACGTGATCACGTCGGTGACGTCGGACAGGCCGGTGTTGATCGCGGCGAGGTCCTTGAACGTGTTACGCAGCATGGGGTCGTTCATGCACCAGTAGCCATCGACCTGCTCGTTGGTGTAGCTCGTGCCAGTCACCTCGACCACGGTTGCACCGGACGTGTCCGTGTGGACCGTCATGTGCTCACCGGTGATTGTGAGCCCCGCACCGGCGTAGGTGGTTTGGAGCAGGGCCTTGAGAACGGCCTCGCTCGAGAGCGTGCCCGTGGCGCGGATGTCCACTTTGGCCACATTGGCCAACAGGGCCACGAAGGGAACGGCTAGCATGGCGATTCCCTTTACTAAAAGTGCACACTCTCAGTATTATTCACACGGGGACATACGCAATCGATGCGGTGTCGTAGCTGGACGGGGTGGTGCCGTTGCTGCTGTGGAACTGGCAGAGCCAGCCCACGTTTTCGGCGTAGCTCAGGAAGAAAATGGGACAGCCGGTCTCGGTGGTGCGCGAGATGTCCGTGTATAGCTTCTTGGCCGTGGTCCCGGAGCAGAGCGCGCAGCACTGCTCCGGAACGGGTGCGACGGTGTTGTCCATGGCGGGCGCGGCAGCGTCGGTGAGGATGTGCGTGGACACGAGCACGCCCAAGTCGCCAGGCGATATGTAGAGCAGCGTGGAGGCATAGGTGGCTGCCGTGTCGTTGTGAATGTGGTAGGGCGCGCAGTCGCCTGGGGGCGGCGGGGGCGGCGACGGCGGCTTGCCGGGCGGCGGTGGTACTGCGGGTGGCGGAATGTTCGGCCCGGGCGGCACGAGTGGCGAGGGCGGCGGCGAGGGCGGCAGCGGTGGTTTTGAGGGCGACGGTGGGATCGCAGGTGGCGAGGGCGGGTCCGCGGGCGAGGGAGGCGTCGCGGGCGGCGGGTGGGGCGGCGGCGGCGAGCTTGGGGGGCTTGGCCAGGAGGGCGGCGCCTGTGGCATAG
>Ga0315330_10003896_pt1 | contig 10222 bp, 9 predicted proteins | sample M140m34915metaG_FD_203453 | JGI IMG/M metagenome (GOLD analysis project Ga0315330, IMG submission 203453) | Ammonia-oxidizing marine archaeal communities from Monterey Bay, California, United States - M1 40m 34915 | ecosystem: Environmental > Aquatic > Marine > Intertidal zone | place: USA... | reverse complement strand
AATGGGATTACACCCATGGACCTGAACACATGCATGGCAAAGTGTCACTGCTCGCGGTACGAAAGGGAAATTCCCCCGAGTGGTACGGACAGCCACGACTATTTCCCCGACGTGAGTCGTAACAATTCAACGACGCAAGTGGTAATGAATCAACGATGCGAGTGGTAATGAATCAACAACTTGAGTCGCGAGAACACCGTCCAAGAATCCGGGATACCGGAATCACATCAGAAGATCTACCAACACCTGAAAACTTGTGCTGGGAATCACGACTGGATCATTTCCTGCAAGGCTGCATGACAGGGACCATCGCCCAGCAGGTCAAGGCTTTGGCACAAACGATCACGATCATTGCGTCGGGGCAATTGACTCAAGGCCTGTAACACACGACCAACCTGCTCAGACGACACTTGACCACAAATGGGATGCCCCAACCCCATGATGTACTTGGCTCTCTGCAGATCGGCGAAGTGGCGGGGATCATCCTGCATCGATTGAAACATCTCAGTCACAGCCTGTTGAGCTAATTGAACCTCCGTCCAATCCAACCGAGCAGCAGCATCGAGGATGTGTTGATATTGGTAAATGGCAAAAGACATAGGTCCGCTGGTGATCCCACAACGCTGATCGCCTGCTGTGGCTCCATCCTGCAGAGCTCTAGCGAGATGCGGATCCCAACCTTGCACAATCCGCAAGTGTTCCAAACCTGACGCCTCTAAAAATGTCAGAGTGCTATTTTCGTAAGATGCCTCTGTGACCTTAACGGCGACAATCGAATCGCCACCTGGTCCATCTACCAAACGCTTAACAACTCGCGCGGTTAGTGGCACACCACTGACGTCCGATATTGAATACAGACCGACAGGCAACTGCAACTCACTTGCACGTTCCACGAGGGGTTGCAACTGTTCAACGATGTCACTATCGGAACAAGCGGTTCCCAGATTTGACCCTGGCCGCAGGAACGCGAACGCATAATCGAGCTGCTTGAGCAATTGCAACAATTCACAGTTGATGTCTACGCCGTCCTCGGGGCGAAGCAAGCCCATTCGCTGCAGGGTTGGCGGTGATACCTTTGCCGCAACATCGAAAAACTCTCGCAACTCATCGACAGTGCGCAAATGTCCCTGACCTGTTGACGCCGCAATCAAAACGGACTCTGCACCTGCAGAATCGAGTTTCTGTAGAAACTGCTGCAGACGCTCATGATCCAACTTGCGTCGTGGAAGGTGTCCATGGGTAGGGTCAAAACAGGCGACAGTTGCGGGAGGATAAATCAAAATTTACTTCTCTTCATGAAATCAACCAAAAAACAGCCAGCAGGCGAAAGTTACCACAACAACTCCCAACAGATTCAGCACCAGCCCCTGATGCATCATATCCTTGACCGTCAATGCACCATTCCCAAAGACGATCGCGTTAGGTGGAGTGGCGACTGGCAGCATGAAAGCAAAACTCGCACTGATCGTGGCAGGTATCATGATCAGCCGGGGATCAATCGCTGTCACGACCGCCGTAGCAGCAAGAATAGGTAACAACAATGTTGCGGTTGCCGTATTGCTGGTGACCTCTGTCAGAAAGGTAACAGCCAAACAAACCACCCCGATCATAAGAAACAACGGCAAGGCGGAAATCCCGCTGAGCGCTTCGCCCAACTGCTGACTCAATCCGGATTCGATACACGCTTTGGCAATGGCAATGCCTCCTGCGAACAAAAGCAGAACCCCCCACGGAATTTTGACAGCGTTCTCCCATGTCAACAATGTTTTCCCTTTCCCATTGGGAATGACATGCATCACGACCACGGCCAACATTGCAACTGAAGCATCACTGGCTCCGGGTACCCATTGCGACCAGCCACCATGGGGTTCTTTTCGAGTGATCCAGAGCAGGGCAGTGATTGCAAACACAACCAACGTAGCCCGTTCTTCATAACGCCACTCCCCCACAGCAGGCATTTCCAGACTTGCATCTGATTTCAGTCCTCGCGTTAGCCAAAAACCAATTAACGGCAACATGACTGCTGCAATCGGCGCCGCCCAAATCATCCATTGTGTGAACGAGGGCTCGCTGCCAAATGTCTCGCTGTAGACCGACATAAAAACAAGATTCGGTGGAGTGCCAATTGGCGTCACAATTCCACCAACACTGGCGGAATAGGCAATGCCTAGCAGAAGTGCGACCTTCAGATTGCGATCAGTACTTTTCTCAACCACCGCAGCAACAATGGGCAAGAGCATTAGGACCGTTGCTGCGTTGGAGATCCACATACTTAAAAGGGCAGACGCTGCCATGAAACCAAACACAAGTCGTCGACTGCTGGCACCTCCACCAAAAAACCCAACCATTTCCAATGCCAAACGCCGATGGGTGCCACTCTGCTCCATCGCCATCGACAACATGAAGCCCCCCATCATCAAGAGCACCAAAGGATGGCCGACACAGGAACCGAGTTGTTCGGGGGTTAAAACACCACCCATTGGAAAAACGGCAAGGGGGATCAAAGAAGTGGCCGGAATCGGGATGGGCTCAAAAACCCACCAAATGGCACACAAAACAACCACCGCCGCCGTCAGAGCAATTTCACTGGAACACCCAAAAAGCAATGTTGCCAAGCCCACACCAAACGCTGCAAGCAAACCGACTGGTAAAATCACGTACTTCATCAATTACGAACAACTCTCCTGAGAAATGGAAGCCAAGCTAGGAAGATCTTAACCGAACACAGCTTGCCAGGTGCGAGGCGTCAGGGTGAAAACAGCAGAGCTTGCACGTCATTACCACCACAATTACCAAGCGATTTCAAAGTACGCCTAAACAAATCCCCACTGGCGTTTCAAACTCTTCAAACGGACACGTCAGTGGCGTTTACGGCGAAACGGCTTACCGTCGTTCTTAAGCAGGCCTGAACTACCAAACTGCAAAACGCCTCATCGCTGTGTCAGCGAAAAAGCCAGCTCAAACGCTAGACTGTGCGAATGAACAACAACACTCCAAATGCACAGCAAGCCTTGGCAATGATGCGTACAGACCTTGCAAACGAAAGAACGCTATTGGCGTACGGACGCACTGCCCTGATGTTTACAGCGACCGGCGTGACGCTGGTGAAATTCTTTCCTTTATCCTACGGTCTACACACGGCGGGTTGGACTTTGGGAGGAATCGGCATCGTCATCGGCATTTTGGGAATCAAGCGATTTGCGGCAATGCGACAGCGGCTTCGACGACAGCATGAACAATCGCCTGACGCTTGATTCCACCAGATACGTGACATCATTTGATCAGACTGGAGAGCCCTGACTTGAACTCAGAGGCCGATGTACAACAGGCGACCATGTTTAGAGGGCGGCCATGTTTAACAGTCTTCACCGCATGGGCCAAAAACTAAAATTCACCCGTTCGAAAGAAATCGCCGGGGAATCATGAGGCACCACTGCCTCCATACGGCCGGGTGCTGATCACACCTTCGGACGGGCTGCTTGCAGTTCCGTATAGCCGTTTTGGAATCCGACCGGCCAAATAGGCATCGCGGCCTGCGAGTGTCGCGTGCTTCATTGCCCTCGCCATGCGTACGGGGTCCCTTGCGTGGGCAATCGCCGTATTCAACAGAACACCGTCAGCCCCTAACTCGAAGGCCTCGCTCACATCACTGGCTGTTCCGACACCTGCATCAACAATGACGGGATAATCCGGATCGCCCTCTTTTAAATACTCGAGGATGATCTGCAAATTATTTTTATTCAACAATCCTTGCCCGCTGCCAATTGGACTTCCTGCCGGCATGACGCTGGCTGCTCCAACCTCCTTGAGGCGTTTGGCTGTCACGGGACAATCGCTGGTGTAGCACAAGACATTGAAACCATCAGCAGCGAGTTCGCGACACGCCTCGACTGTCTGCACAGGATCAGGCAACAAGGTTTTGCTGTCGCCGAGGACCTCAAGTTTGACCCAATCTGCACCGGGGTTCCCGAGCGTTTTTAGTATTTCGCGTCCGAGGCGAGCTGCTCGCACAGCATCGGTTGCGGTGAAGCAACCCGCTGTATTGGGCAACAACGTATATCGATCCAGGTCAAGAAAATCGAGGATATTTTTCCCAGACCGGTCATAAAGGCGTTCTCGCCTGACGGCCACAGTCACACAATCAGCACCAGATTCGTCCAACGAATCACGCATCTGAGTCATTGTGTCGTATCTGCCCGTGCCTACGATCATCCGACTTTGCAGCGTGTGCCCACCGACGACCAACGATGAATCGTCCAATGGTGCCCCGTCGATAGAAGAATTGACTGTCGTGCTCACGGACACAGCGTTACTTTCGCGTCGTTACGTTAATAAACGTTAATTAAGGGACAGGCTAAACAAATGAACGCACGGTGGACTGCGGCATAATTTGCCCAGCCTCTGAGCAGCTCGAACCGACAGGCAAATCATCCCCCGCCCACCAAAGTCACCAACTCAACTTGGTCGCCATTCTGGATGGCGTGAGTCGTGTACTCTTCTCGCGGAACCACTTCCGCATTCACCTCAACAGCCAAATAGTTGGGCGGAACATCAACCCGATCGAGCATGTGCTCGACAGTCATCGATTCATCCAACTCTACCGACCGGCCGTTAACTGTGATTTTTATCATGCTTTGAATGTCTCTCAGTTTCCTTCATCGAAGGCAGCATCAAAGGCACGGTTGCTCGGGGAGAAATCCAGTTTCTTGGTGAATTCGCATGCTTCCTTTGCACCAAACTCACGCTCCATCCCACTATCTTCCCACTCAATGGAAAGTGGCCCCTCATACCCGATGTCATTCAAAGCGCGAATGATCTCTTCAAAGTTGACACCACCACGACCTGGACTACGGAAATCCCATCCGCGACGATAATCGCCAAAGTTCAAATGACTGGCGTTGATGCCACTTTTCCCATCCAACGTCACGATCGCATCTTTAACGTGGACGTGATAAATACGATCAGCGAAAGTCCGGATGAATTGCACCGGATCAATCCCCTGCCAAATCAGATGACTGGGATCAAAATTGAATCCAAACTCAGGGCGATGTTCGAGAGCTTCCAAAGCACGCTGGGCTGTGTAGATATCGAACGCAATCTCTGTCGGATGTACTTCTAACGCAAAGCGCACACCACACTCACCAAACACATCAAGGATCGGATTGAACCTTTCCGCGAGCAAATCGAAACCGGCGTCTATCATCGACGGCGGTACGGGGGGGAAAGAGTACAAAAGATGCCAGATGCTGCTGCCTGTAAAACCATTGACAACATCGACACCAAATTTCTGAGCGGCTCGAGCTGTATTTTTCAACTCCTCAATCGCTCTCTCATTAACACCTGCGGGATCTCCATCACCCCAAATGTATGGTGGCAAGATTGCCTCATGACGCTCATCGATGTTATCCAACACCGCTTGCCCAACAAGGTGAGCGCTAATCGCGTGGCACTGCAATCCAGCATCGTCCAGCAACTTGCGTTGGTTCTCACAATAATCATCCTCGGACAAGGCTCGATCAACCTCAAAATGATCACCCCAGCAGGCAAGCTCAATGCCGTCGTAACCGAACTCGCTGGTCATGCGAGCCATTTTTTCGATAGGAAGGTCAGCCCACTGACCGGTAAAAAGAGTGACGGGTCGAGCCATGGGGGTCTCCGCTGTCATGAAAAAGAGGGAATGTAAAAGGCAGTGAATCTCGTTTATTGTGCGCCAGCACCCCGCCTATCTGCAACATGCCGACGTTTTGCCACACCCACCACGGCCCGGCAGACCTCGCTAACCTGCCCGATTAGCAGAGTCATTTCGGTTTCCAACCCATGATTTCCTTCCCACGCAACGCTTTTCGGCATGATGGGCGGCAAACGAAATCGGCAAAAACAGGTTTTCTGTTGATACAGCGCAAACCACCGTTGCAAAAAAACTCGCCCCACAGCAATGCCCTGCATCGTTGTTCGCACAAGCGAGCTTCAATTGCAGAGAAAGCAACGCTCATCAAAAATGCAAAAACACCTGCAACCTGCGTTTTGGTGTTACTTCACAGCCAAAGCAACAAGCATCTCGCACTGCATACCCAGAACTCCTGCCGACAGAGTCGCTATCGATTGCATTCTTTACCATCCACCCTTGCGGAAACCGCAGCCTTCGATGAAACCGCAGCCTTCGATGAAACCGCAGCCTTCGATGAAACCGCAGCCTTCGATGAAACCGCAGCCTTTTAGGCAGTCCACTCCTGAACACATCACTCCCGAGCGGACGCTAACAGGCGTGACACAGAAAGACACTGACACAGAAAGACACTGACAAGCAAGACATAGGGTTTGCGACACGTCATTTCGAAGCAGCAAATATCAACACAGCCTATAACCATGCTGCTAAAAGAGCGTGTGACGTTATCAACAGTCGTGCCGAGCATTTTCTTCCGCTTGTGTCACCGACACTTCGCATAAAGCCCGAAACCTGCGTTCACGCTGCTGTTGCTGGGACATGCGAGTCATGAGTTGGAATTCTCTTGCAGACAACTCATCAGCCCAGTCCTGCATCCGTCGAACCAAATCGGCTGCGTGTAGCGAGAGCCAGTCCTCACCACCAACAGTGGCGCCAACATCAGATTTGCATTCCTTTGTCGCAGCCTTGCTATCGAGAGGCGAATCATCACTAACCTGCTGATTGCCACTGTCATCAATGCTCGGGCTCCCTGTCTTTTCTGTCGCAGCGAGTTCCGATTCTGCATTCGCGAGACTGGGATCCATCAACCGCTCGGCATCTGGGAAAACCCCAACATCGTAGGCAATCGAAGCCTCATAAAGTTCATGGCGACGTTCTTCATTCAGGCCATTGCTCACCTGGGTGGAACTCGGCGAATTGTCGCTTTGCAAAAGACTTGTAAATGAGGGTCGCCGTCTCGGTGCAACGCCGTCATCTTGATTTCCATTCGGTTCATCCTGCTTCGAGCTTGGACGATGCTTCGGCGGGGAACCGTGAGCCGCATCGATACGCTGCCCTGCCACTGCGACATGCACTGAACGATTCATGTCGCTTGACGCACGCCTTACCCGCCCCCCATCTGTGGTGGGCACCACAGCATCAGGACAGTGCAAAACTGACGAGATAGCGAGGCTGTCACCGAGCATTTTTTTTAGAAATTCATTATCCCGGTGCCGAACTGAACCAGAGCTTCTTCGAGGCCTTGCGAGCCCCGAATGCGACGTGTCGTTCGCGGAAGAAGGATTAGGCACCATGTTGGTGATCGGTAAAACTTGCAAAAACGGGGGCAAAACGGTGATTCACGTACTTTGAAGATCGACACTCACCGTGTTCCCACTGCATTTTTAGGGTACCACCGGATAAGATAAGCACTGGTGATGTAGCGGTCGCAACACATTGAACGCTGGTACGACCTGCGGCATCTGTGCAAATCAGCTCATCTTCATCAGCGTTCTGGTTCCGTCCTTTTACCGGTGTCGAAAACTCTAATGCATCTCAGACAACTCACTCGACCACATTCACGCTTGCTGACGGCACTCGTCACCTGTGTGCTCTCAGCCTTTACGCTCAACTCGCAACCGTCACTTGCACAGGACCGAGTTGCTCCGAAAAAAATTGATGTCGACCAAGCAATCAATAAAGGCATTGAGTTCCTTCGTAGTCGTGGTCAAACAGAAACCGGTGCGTTCAGTCCTGAGACAGGGGCGGCGGTGACTGCATTGTGTGTCCGCGCCATTCTTGAACATCGTCCGGAAGCCAAGAGTGATCCGGTGGTCATGAAAGCGTTGAAATTCCTTGACTCGAAGATCCAAGGTGATGGTGGCATCTATGCTGACGGGTCGCGTTACCGTAACTATGAGACTTCCGTGGCGGTTGGTGCATTACTGAAAGCGAATCAGGATGGTAATTACGACAGTGTGCTGAAACGAGCGGAAGCTTTCTTGAAGCAGATTCAATGGGACGAAGGAGAAGGGATTGAATCTTCCGATACTGCCTACGGTGGAGCAGGCTATGGAAAGCATGAGCGACCCGATTTATCGAATACGACTTTCCTAATTGATGCTCTCAAGGAACTGGGTAACAACAGCGACGACGAGGCGATCCAGAAAGCTCTCAAATTTGTAGTTCGCACCCAGAACCTCAAAGGCGAAGGCAATGACACAAAATACGCTGATACGATCAACGATGGTGGTTTCTACTATACGCCAGCGGCGGGTGGCCAAAGCCAAGCCGGAGAGGACGGCTCGGGTGGGCTTCGAAGCTATGGCTCAATGACCTACGCTGGTTTAAAAAGCATGATTTACGCGGGGCTTTCAGCGGATGACCCGCGTGTTCAAGCGGCGATGGCTTTTATCCGAAAAAACTATTCGTTGAAAGATAATCCTGGGATGGGAAAAGCGGGATTGTTTTACTACTACCACACATTCGCAAAAGCCCTTGATGCTGCCAATGTAGAAATCATTGATGACGCCGACGGCAAACCACACTCGTGGAGAGAAGAGTTAATCCAACAGATTCTCCGCATGCAGCAGTCTGATGGGTCTTGGGTGAATGATGAGAATGATCGCTGGATGGAAGGTGATCGCCAGCTGGTAACGGCTTATGCTCTTCTGGCCTTGGCTTTCTGCCGGTCGTAAGGCACGAAGCCAAACTTTCGCAGCCAATCCATCACGCGGTTTTACGCTTGCGGACTAGGTCATCATGCTTGAAGGCCAAATAAGCGTGGAGACCAGATAGAAGCTGGCGGACGCTGACAAGCTTTTATTTGGCAAGCCCGCGTCTTCATCACAAATGTTTGATATCTTATGAATCCGGATGCGGGTGTCCGACCGCATCGCCCACGAATCACTTTCACCTCTCAGGCATTTCCATGTACCGAACCGCTTTCACGCTTTGTGTGACTTGCGTCGTATTTGCGAACGCATTTTGCATCAGCAACGCTCAGGAAAACGAGCCACCAGCCAAAGGTGCTGACACTCAGACTCCGTGGATCACGTCTCTTTCCCAACTCGGAGAGTCAAGTTCCTGCGTGGCAAGCACCGGCGATGGCTTGCTGCTGCGAGAAGCCACTGTCTACAAATTCGAAGCGGCGAACCCGAATGAGCTGACACCAATCTATTCTCATCCTGCAGCGGTCTGGCAAGTGGTAAGCAGCCGTGACGCCAGCAAAATTGCAAGCGTCGATTACCGCGGCAACCTCGGCATTTACAACACCGGCAATCAACCAATCGCTTCCAAGGGTTCCGCATGGCAAGCCGGGCCGGATGCCAAGTTAAAGATCCACGAAAAAGCGTTTGAACGGTGGTGCCAAGCTTTGGCCATTACACCCGATGACAAATTTCTCATCGCAGGAAATGAAGCTGGTAAATTATTTGTTTGGGATATTGCAGCGGGCAAGGTTTCAAAAACAGCCGAGCTCGACGGGCACGCGGTTACGGGTCTCGCAATTTCACCAGAATCATCGCAGATTGCTGTCAGCGACGGCGCCGGACACGTTCACCTTTTTTCCTGGCCTTCGTTGGAACCTCAGGGAAAAATTAAAATCAGCGATGAAACCGTTTGGTGTGTTGCATACGCAACCCCCGGCACACTGCTAGCAGGAAGCAGTGACCGTAATCTTTATCAAGCTGAAGCCAAAGCCGACAGCAAAGCGGCGAGCGTTGGCAAAGGAAGTGATTGGATCACGCAAATCGCAATCTCTCCCTCGGGACGCGTTGCCGTTGCAGAAGTAGGTGGAAAAGTTCACTTTCCCCAAGCTACACCTGACGCTGGGAATACGACCGCAACGAAGTACACACTCGGTAACGATTCGATGAAGGCAACCAGTGGTGTATGGGCGGTACAGTGGAATGCTGCTGCCCAAGGCGATGAGCAAGTCTTAGTAGGTACACGGAAGGATGGTGTTCTCGTCGCTGGTCGATCCTGGAAATGGACGGAGCCCGCCAAAGAGGAAGCCCCCGCCCCCACGCAAGCGGAAAAGGCAAAGCCTGTGAAAGAAATGAAGCAGGAAGAGCCAAAGGAAGCTGCGCAAAAGCCTGAGCCCAAAAAGCCTGAGCCCAAAAAGCCTGAGCCCAAAAAGCCTGAGCCCAAAAAGCCTGAGCCCAAAAAGCATGAGCCCAAAAAGCCTGAGCCCAAAAAGCCTGAGCCCAAAAAGCCTGAGCCCAAAAAGCCTGAGCCCAAAAAGCCTGAGCCCAAAAAGCCTGCAACTGAGAAGCCTGCAACTGAGAAACCTGCAGA
>Ga0315330_10003894_pt1 | contig 10224 bp, 9 predicted proteins | sample M140m34915metaG_FD_203453 | JGI IMG/M metagenome (GOLD analysis project Ga0315330, IMG submission 203453) | Ammonia-oxidizing marine archaeal communities from Monterey Bay, California, United States - M1 40m 34915 | ecosystem: Environmental > Aquatic > Marine > Intertidal zone | place: USA... | reverse complement strand
CCTCACACAGAATCGGCTTTACCTACTTACTATATAATAGCACCAGCTGAGGCATCAGCTAATTTAGCTAGGTATGACGGTATTAGGTATGGGTACAGAGCAGAAAATAAAAGTGAACTTAACGATCTTTATGAATATACAAGGGCAGAGGGTTTTGGAAAGGAAGTTAAAAGGAGACTTATGATTGGAACTTATGTTTTATCTGCAGGATATTATGATGCTTATTATCTTAAAGCACTTAAAGTTAGAAAATTAATTTCTGATGATTTTGCAAAAGTCTTCAAGGAATGCGATGTAATCTTAACCCCAACAACCCCTAATGTTGCTTTTCCCATAGGTGAAAAACAATCTGATCCAATTGAGATGTATTTGAATGATGTTTTAACAGTTCCTGCAAGCCTTGCTGGACTTCCTGCTATTTCGATATCTTCTGGATTTAATAAAGATCAGTTACCCGTAGGTTTACAAATAATAGGCAAACCATTTGACGAAGTTTCTATCCTTGGAGTAGCAAAAACTATTGAGGATTCTAGAGGTTTTTAAATGGAATATTTTATTGAAGGAAAATCAAGTAATTGGGAGGTGGTCTTAGGATTAGAAGTCCACGCTCAAATTAGCTCTAAATCCAAGCTTTTTTCCAGTGCATCAACTAATTGGGGAGGGGAGCCTAATACTCAAGTTGAATTAGTTGATTGCGGAATGCCAGGTGCACTTCCCGTAATAAATGAATATTGTGTGAATCAGGCTATTTTAACTGGACTTAGCCTTGATGCTGTTATCAATAAAAAATCAGTTTTTGATAGAAAAAACTATTTTTACCCAGATTTACCTCAGGGATATCAAATCTCTCAGTTTGAATTTCCAATTATTGGAAAAGGATCATTGAGTATTAATATAGACGGTAATGAAAAAGTAATAGGTATAACAAGAATTCACTTAGAACAAGATGCAGGAAAAAGTATTCATGATCAGGAAGTTAATAATTCTTTTATAGATTTGAATAGATCTGGTTGTGCTTTGATGGAAATTGTTTCTGAGCCAGATATGAGCAGTCCAATTGAAGCTGCAGAATATGTTAAAAAGTTAAGAAATATTTTAAAATACGTAGGTAGTTGTGATGGAAATATGGAAAAAGGAAACCTTAGAGCTGATGTTAATGTATCAGTGAGAAAAAAGGGGGACGAATTAGGAACAAGATGTGAGATAAAAAACGTAAATTCAATAAAATATATTCAACAAGCGATTGAATATGAGGCTAAACGCCAAGTAAATCTGATTGAAGCGGGTAAAATAGTAAAACAAGAAACACGTTTATTTGATCCTGATAAGAATGAAACTCGATCTATGCGAGGAAAAGAAGAGTCTCATGATTATAGATACTTTCCAGACCCTGATTTACCACCTCTTATTTTGAATGATAAAATGATTGATAACCTTCGTTCAAATCTTCCAGAACTTCCAGATCAAAAAAAGGAGAGATTCATTAAAGATTTTAAAATATCAAGTTACGATGCTGAAGTAATTATTAATGATAAGTTTATATCAGACTTTTTTGAGGAAATTGTTAAAGGAAGAGATTCAAAAGTTGTTATAAGTTGGATAACCGTAGAGTTATTCTCATACTTAAAAAAAATAAACAAAACACTTGAAGAAACTAAAATTGAAACAAAAAAAATTAGTTCGCTTATTGATTTAATTATCAATGGTAAAATATCTAATCGACAAGCAAAAGATATCTTTGAGGATTACTTGAAAAGTGAAATGTATGCAAATGATTATATTGAAGCAAAAGGACTTGTTCAGTTATCTGATTCATCACAAATCGAGGGTTTAATTCAAAAAGTATTAGATGAAAATACAAAAATGGTAGAACAATACAAACAAGGAAAAGATAAATTGTTTGGTTTTTTTGTAGGCCAAGTTATGAAAATTTCTAATGGTAAAGCAAACCCAAAAATGGTAAACGAGATCTTAAAAAGCAAATTATCAAATTGAATAACTTAATGGAGAGGTGGCCGAGTGGCTGAAGGCGACGGTTTGCTAAACCGTTATAGGTGGTAACACCTATCGTGGGTTCGAATCCCATCCTCTCCGCCACTAATGACCATATTGAAATTCTTAAATAAATTACACCAAAAAAGGAAGCCGTTAAGATAATTGTGGTATTTATGTGGTAGTGCTAAAATTTGCTAAAGTGAAATAATAAATCAAATTGCAGATGTGATAAAGTATTCCGATGACAATGATTAAAAAAGAAATTGCGGTAATTCGCATACCTAGTCTTCTTTTAGCCAATTCTTCATTCGCATTTAAAATAGAATTTGAGTGAACCTTTCTTCCTATACAAAGCATAAAAACTGATGCGAAAGATATGTAATGGTAGCTGTTAAAATATAAAATCAAACTTAGTAATAAGCAAAATGGAACTGTTTCGCAAAAATTAGCGTGCGCTCTTATGGCTCTATGAAGGTCTTCATTATTATATCCAAGAGTTTTTTTATTACCTCTTCTTAGTCTGACTACATTTTTGAATAGTGAAAAATAAAGAACCACAAGATATAATATTGTAATTAGGTAAAGAATCTGGAAGAGCGTGTTCATTTTATAAGTTTAAGTATTACATATTAGTTATTATTTATATATAAGGAATAATTATGAAAGATAAAGTATCAATTCATTGGTTTAGACAGGACCTTAGGCTTAATGATAATCCTTCTCTAAATTATTTATCAAATAAATCCAGTAGTGTAGTTTGTGTCTATATATACGATAATATAAATTGTGACAGAGAGCTTGGTTCAGCGAGTAAAATCTGGTTACACCATTCTCTTGATTCGTTAAATAGTGACTTAAATGGAAAACTTATTATTTTAAAGGGTGATCCTCTAGAAGAAATTGACAAACTTAGGAATTTTTTTGATATTCAAGAAATTACCTGGAATAGATGTTACGAACCTTGGTCAATTAAAAGAGACGCGAAAATAAAGGAATATTTTAAAGATATTTTTCCCGTTAAATCATTTAATGGCTTACTATTATGGGAACCCTGGAATATACTCAAAGATAATGGAACTCCTTACAAAGTGTTTACTCCTTATTATAAAAGGGGGTGCTTAGCAAATACATCACCAGCAAAGCCTCAAACATATGTTCCAAACTTTTTAAATCATAATTTTAAAGATACACGGCCGGATAGTTTAGGTCTACTTACTGGAAAAATATGGGAAAAAAAAATTCATGCCAACTGGGAAATAAGTGAACTATCTGGTTTAAATTTAATGAAAAGTTTTTTTTCTAGTAAATTAAACAATTATGCAGAGGGAAGAAACTTTCCTTCAAAAAAGAATGTCTCTAGACTCTCCCCTTATATTCACTGGGGACAGTTATCCGTAAATACACTTTGGAATGAAGCTGAGAAATTGGAGTCAAAAGGTAATGATATAAATTTAGAAATATTTAAGAGTGAATTAGCTTGGAGAGAGTTTGCATATTATTTACTTTATCATTGTCCAAAGCTTTCCAAAGAAAACCTTCAAACAAAATTTGATAAATTTCCCTGGAAAAAAAATACTGATTTTTTTAATTCATGGATTAAAGGTAAGACTGGCTATCCTATTATAGATGCTGGAATGAGAGAACTCTACCAAACTGGTTACATGCATAATAGAGTAAGAATGATTGTGGGTTCGTTTCTGGTCAAAAATTTATTAATCGATTGGAGAGATGGTGAAAATTGGTTTTGGGATTGTCTATTTGATGCAAGCCCTGCTAGCAACCCTGCTAGCTGGCAATGGGTTTCAGGTACTGGAACTGATTCTGCTCCATACTTCAGAATATTTAATCCTATTACACAAGGTAAAAAGTTCGATCCTAAAGGAGAATATATTAAAAAATTTGTTCCTGAATTAAAAAACTTACCAGATAAATATATATTCTCTCCTTGGGAAACCCCTGATGAAATCCAAAAAAAAGTAAATGTTTTTTTAGGTAAAGACTATCCAGCCCCTCTAGTTGATATTAAAGAATCTAGAGAGAGTGCTCTTCTTGCATTTACATCAATAAAACAAACAAATTAATGAAAAAAAAACTGTTCTTAATATTAGGAAATCAACTTTTCAATCCCCAATATTTTATGGAATTTAAAAGTGATCATATTTTTTTCATGTGCGAAGATTATCATCTTTGTTCCTATGAAAAGCATCATAAACACAAAATATTACTTTTCTTATCTTCAATGAGATCTTTTAAAGATGAATTGGATGCGAATAAGTTTGAAGTAATATATAAAAAAATTAATGAAAAAAGTTTCAAAATTCAATATTTAGAAAAATTAGTAAACGAATTGGAAAATTTAAAAGTTAAAGAAGTTTCTATGTTTGAAATTGAAGATAAACCATTTGAAAAAATAATCCTCGATGGATTAGTAAATTTTAAGGTAAATTATATTAATTCACCTTCTTTCCTAAATAAAAGGGAAGAATTCAAAACTTATCTATCCAATTCTAAGAAGCCATTTATGGCAAATTTTTATAAAACGCAAAGAATAAAATATAATTTATTAATTGATGATGACAATAAACCAGTTGGGGGGAAGTGGAGCTTTGACTCTGAAAATAGAAAAAAATTACCTAAAAATATTGAAATTCCTGAAAATATAATTTTTAAGGAGACTTTTCATACGAAAGAACTGAAAAATGAAGTTAATCAGAAATTCACTGAAAACCCTGGAGATACAGGAGATTTTTGGCTTGGTACAACAAGAAAAAATGCACTGGAATCACTTGATCATTTTATAAAGTTTAAACTTAATTTATTTGGTGATTATGAAGATGCAGTTGATCAAAGGAATAATATTTTATTTCACTCAGCTTTAAGCCCGTATATAAATTTAGGCTTGATAACACCGTCAGAAATCTTGTTGAAGCTTAAGTCGATTAGCAAAGAGACTAGTATTAATTCACTTGAAGGGTATATCAGACAAGTGGTTGGGTGGAGAGAGTTTATCAGGGGTATATATCAAAATTATAGTGAAGAATTAGAATCCAAAAATTTTTTTAATAATAAACGTAAAATGAAAGAAAGTTGGTACACCGGAAATACTGGCATACCGCCTCTTGATTATTCTATAAAGAATGCATTGAAATACGGTTGGTCTCATCACATAGAAAGATTGATGATATTATCAAATATTATGAATCTATCTGGTATAAATCCAAAAGAGGTGTATAGGTGGTTTATGGAAATGTTTGTTGATTCATCAGAGTGGGTTATGACACCAAATGTTTACGGTATGGGTTTGTTCAGTGATGGAGGCATATTTGCTACTAAACCCTACATATGTGGTTCTGCATATTTTCTCAAAATGATGGACTTTAAAAAGGGCGATTGGTGCCATACAATGGATGGTTTATATTGGAACTTTATTAATAAAAATAGAAATTTTTTTCTTAAAAACCCAAGACTTTCAATGATGGTTAGAATACTTGATAAAATGAGTAAAGAAAGAAAAGATAAAATCTTTAAAGCAGCTAATGAATTTATAGATAAAAATACTGAAGATTAAATGGCACATAAAAAACTGCATCTTCAAACAAAAATATGTTTTTCTTGTAAAAAAGAATTTTCATGGCGAAAAAAATGGGAAAAAAATTGGGAAAATATAAAGTACTGTTCTAAGAGATGCTCAAGGAATTTTACTTAAGCTTTGTATAACGAAGGTAGGGTTTAACGGTTCGAAATGATTTGAAAATATCCCTTGCTTCCTCATCTGATAGAGCCGGGACTATTATTACTTCTTCACCTTTTTTCCAGTTCACAGGGGTAGCAACTTTTTGCTTTGATGTTAGTTGAATAGAGTCGAGGACCCTTAAAATTTCATTGAAGTTCCTTCCTGTTGTCATTGGGTAAGTCAACATCATTCTAATTTTTTTTTCCGTATCGACTAAAAATACTGATCTAACAGTAGCGTTCGTCATTGCTGTTCTATTTTCACTTGCATTTTCATCGGATGGTAACATGTTAAACAACTTTGCAACGCTGAGGTTTGAATCAGATATTAAAGGATAATCAATTTTAACACCACTAACTTCCTCGATATCATTTTTCCATTTATTATGGTCTTCAACCGAATCAATGCTAAGACCTAGTATTTTACAATTTCGTTTTTCAAACTCTTTTTGAATTTGTCCCATGTAGCCAAGTTCAGTTGTGCAAACGGGAGTAAAGTCTTTTGGGTGTGAAAAAAGTATTGCCCATGAATTATGGATATAATCATGAAATTTTATGGTCCCATGAGTGGAATTTGCTTCAAAATCTGGAGATAAACTATTTATTCTTAGCATTATTAGATATTAATTAAAAAAAAAAAAAAAAATATAACTTTTTTGTTTTTTTTTCTTGTAATGTTTAAATCCAAATAAAGATTTTTTGATAATAAAGTTTTTGTGAAGAAAGTCCTGGTTTTGCTAAAACAACTAAACTTAAATAAAAATGAGCCTTTCTTTTGCTTCTCGCCTCATATACTGAGGAAGAATGTAATACAATTTAAAGATAAATTTCCTGGACATCTAATATACTCGGTTAAAGCAAATCCATCAAAACATGTTTTGAGATTAATGAAAAATTGTGGTGTTAAATCTTTTGATGTTGCATCAATAAAAGAAATTGAGACTGTTTACAATGAACTTGATAATGTGCGTATCTACTTTATGAATACTGTTAAGTCAAGATTTTCTATAAGAGAAGCTTATTTTAAGTATAATATTAAAGATTTTTCATTAGATACCTTAGAAGAGTTAAATAAGATTTTAGAAGAAACTCTTTATGCTAAAGATTTAAATCTTCATCAATTCCAAATAACTTTTCAAAAATTAATTTATCAAGCAAGTTTGGAGCAACTGTAAACGAGGCAAAGATTATTTTAGATGAAATGAGAAAAATTCCATGTAAGATCGGTATTAGTTTTCACACAGGATCACAATGCATGAACCCAAAAGCATATCAAACTGCTATAAAAATTTCTAATGAAGTTATTAAGGAAAATTCAGCTATTATAGATTATTTTAATGTAGGAGGGGGATTTCCTGCAAAATATCCAGGTTCAAAAATATTGCCATTAACTGATTATTTCAGTGTAATCAATAAAGAATTTAAAAATCTGGGTCTACCCAAAAAGGTTAAATTAATGGCTGAACCCGGGAGGTGCTTAGTTTCAGATTCAATGAGCTTGAATGTCAAAGTTAACTTACGTAAATTTAACTTTTTATATATAAACGACGGAGTTCACGGCTCTCTTTACGATGCTGGAGTATTTAAATTTAAGCATTCCGTGAATATAATTAATAGAAAAGTTTCAAATAAAAAATTATTTCCATTTAGTTTCTATGGACCAACATGTGATTCGAGTGATTTCATGGAGGGTCCTTTTTTACTTCCTAATTGTATAAGGGAAGGTGATTGGATACAAATTCATGAAATGGGAGCGTATACCATTACAATGCAATCAGATTTCAATGGATTTTTCTCAAAAAAAAAAATTTTTATTAACAATTAGAGTTTTAGAGAATAAAAAATACTCCAGTTGACAAAATAATAACACCTACTATTTTTTGTAAATTTATTTTTTCTTTAAAAATCAAAAACCCAAAAAGAACCGCACATGTTTGTCCTAATGTCCTCTTTATAGCTTCCATAATTGCTACATAGTTCTCTAATATTGCATAAAATTGTAATACCGTAGCAATAGTTCCCACACACAAAGTTATAATAATTAAGGCAGAACTTTTATATATTTTATTCAAATTAGTTAGCTCATTTCGTGAAATAATGAGTAAGAAGAGAAGCATACCAAATGATTGAATTAGACCGTGCACGTTAACGGTTGTATGATTTAAGCAAATTTTATCAAAAATTGGAGTGATACTCCAAAATACTGAAACAAGAACCATTAAGCGTGCCCCTAAGTTCAAACTTATTACTTTAAAACTTTTAAAAATAGATTTGATTTCAAATTTTTCAGCATACAAGATTAATGTACCTAAAACTATTACTAAGATTCCAAAATATTCTATTTTTTTAAGTGTTTCATTCAACACTATATATGAGAAAAAAGAACTGAATATTGGTGTTAATGACAAAAGAGGGATGGTTAAACTTAAATCGGAAAGAACTAAAGATTTTAAAAATATGATTGCTGAAATCACACTAATTAAGACTAAAATTAAGCCTGGTATAAAATATGATTTTTCAATCTTAAAATTTTCTTCAAAAAAAACCCAAGAAAAAAAAAATATAAATTGCACAATCATGAATAAAATTAATAAAACTTTTGGACTAACGTATTTGAGAGATAATTTTCTAGTAACATCAAATAATGCCCAGAAAAAACCATTTAAAATACAGATAAATATAGTCATTAGTAATGAGTTCCTTTTAGTAGTTTTTTATTTTTTAAATTTGTTCTCATACAAAACTTACGAAGTTAGCAATTAAGCATAATTGGACGAAAACAATGGATATGTCAATAACTACATTTTTAGATTAGAACCTCAAATATAAAAATTATCGAGGAGCAACTAAATATTTTAAATACTGTAGATTTTAATTTTGGAAAAATAAATTTAACTTACATTCCTGGTAGTCTCATAAGACTAGCACCAACAGAGTCAAGTTCTTCGGTCATTTGAATCATTTTCACATGCATTTCAAATTTTCTTTGTTGATCAATAGTATTAACCATTTCTTCAACTGCATTAACATTACTCTTTTCTAATGTACCGGCAACAAGCTTGCCTTGATTATTTGGCTCAATATCTACTAAAGCGATCTGCCCATTTTCATTAGGCTCAGATTCTAATCTGATATGACCATCAAGAGTTTTCTTTAGTCGATCATTTTCGGTGGGAACGAACGTAGCAATTAAGGCAGCATTTACTGGAAGAGCATCTGGCTCTGCTCCTGTTGGCTCAATAATTATTTCACCATTTGGTGAAATATCAATTCGCCTAAATGCTGGCAAAACAATTGGTTGTAGCCCATCATCTAATATTTTATTTCCCGCTCCATCCAAAAGTTCTCCATTTTCACTAGTTTGTAGGTCACCTCTTCTCGAAAGTGCAGGCTTACCGCCATCTCTAGGTTCAATTAGGAAATATCCATTTCCATCGATTGCAACATCGAGAGGGTTGCCAGTGGTGTCCATAGATCCTTGTTGTGTTGAAAATCCGCCAACATTTCTACTGGAAACAATTCGTGGCTCGATTCCATTCTGTCTGTTAAGATAAATTGAACCAAAGTCTGTGACAACATCTTGACGATATCCAGGAGTACTAAGATTAGATAAGTTATGAGACGTAGCCGTTTGATTCTCCATCAACATTTTAAGGCTATTAAGAGCCGTTTGTGCCATTCTATCCATAACTTTTCTCCAAAAATAATACCGAATTATTACATTCTAATATTTACAATCGCCTGTGTTGTTGCAGCTGTTGTTTCAATTGATTTAGCATTCGCCTGAAAGTTTCTTTGAGCTGTGATTAAATTAACAAGTTCTTCTGTAATATCAACATTAGATCTTTCAAGTGAACCTGAAAGAACAGTACCAAACCCCTCGGCGCCTGCTTCACCAACTGTTGCAGTTCCTGATACAGCTGTTTCCACATATGTCGCATTACCAATTTGTTTCAAACCATTTTGGTTGTTAAAGTTTGCCAATACAATCTTACCAAGTGGATTATTCTGTCCATTGGTATAGTTTGCTCTAACAGTACCTGATGCGTCAATCTCTAGACCATCTAATCTTCCAGATGTAAAACCATCCTGATTAACAGTCGATACGAAGAATGGCTGTGCTAACTGAGTTGACTTAGTGAAATCAATATCAAGATCAATACTAAACCCAGCTTCCTGTTTCTCGTAATGAACACCTTGTTTTGGACTTACAATACTACCAGATTTATCAAATGTTAACTCTCCTTCATCGATATATAAAGGAAAATATCCATCTACAAGGTTGGCTGGAGGTGTAGTTACTTTGTTTCCTTCAGCATCTACAAATAGATTTAGTCCATCGGCGTTGGTTGCTTGTTTAAGGTTATAAATTTGAGGTACTGATCCAACACCCAAGTCAACGTTATCAAGACCAAATTTAGAAGCTCCTCTAACTTTGATGGTTGAATCTTTACCGGTTGTACCATTTGTAAAAGTAAAGCTGTTGGTATCTGAATT
>Ga0315330_10003892_pt1 | contig 10225 bp, 8 predicted proteins | sample M140m34915metaG_FD_203453 | JGI IMG/M metagenome (GOLD analysis project Ga0315330, IMG submission 203453) | Ammonia-oxidizing marine archaeal communities from Monterey Bay, California, United States - M1 40m 34915 | ecosystem: Environmental > Aquatic > Marine > Intertidal zone | place: USA... | reverse complement strand
CGAGTCCGAGTCCAGTCTGGATGTGTTTGACAGTTTGATTGACGCCCACCGATGGTTGCTGCAGGATCAAAAGGCACATCGTAAACAGGATGGGGCGGAAGCCGCGCCTCCCTTGAAACAAGCTGTCTTCTGATTAAGGCAGCTGGTCGCTACTTTTCATGCTGTTACTCCAATTTTGCTGAAGCGATGAAGCGACTCGACAGTCTTGCTAGTCGAATGCAAGTCGATACTGTCGCTTTAGATAAAGTTAGAATCCTGCCTGGTATTAGAACCGGATTTGTTTTGACTCATAGTCAGCGTTAAATCGAAGACTCGCTCTGGAGGACATGATCATGCAATGCCCCAAGTGCGATGGCGATCTGGAAATTAAAGAACACGAGCATATTAAGGTGCAGCGCTGCAGCAATTGCTAAGGTATGTTCTTTAAACCCTATATGATGGCCGAAACTTTTGCGGTATGGATGGCCGAGTCATTCCTGGACGTGGGCGCTGCCTCACTGGGCCGCAAGTATGACAAGATTGACGACATTGACTGCCCGATCTCAAATACGAGACCTTTTCCGATAAAATCAAGTACCTATCTAAAGGGCAAGCGCAAGCACACCGGGCCTTGAGCTAGTCTCCGGGTTGTGGGATCGAGGTGGTTACCACCGGGCCTACGCCCATGATCTGCACTGTTACCGCTTCATCTTTGGCCATATCGTAATGATGCCCACCTGGCGGCTGGTAAATAAATGTTCCTTCAGGAACTGCGGTCATATTGTCGGGATCATAAACGTCTGATTCCGGGCCATAGGACGTGTACCAGGTCCCTTTAATCACAGTGATGTAGCGAGCTGTGCTGTGATAGTGTGGACGACTCCCGGTGCCTGGTGCAAAGGTGATGCGCATGACGTACATACCGGGCTTCGAAGGGTCGCCGTAGATCAGCACGCTGCGCGAGCCCTCTGCGGGTTCCAGCACGTCAGGTGTGCCAATAACAAATCCTAACTCATCTGGTTCTACGTCTTGCGCAGACACAGATGCCATTGCACCAGATAGTAAGAGACCGAGAGTTGCTAGCACGGCGGTGCGAGTCATTGGAAATCGCGACTTCGATGAGTTTTGGAGCATTTGGGTAAGTTTGCGCATTGTTATTCTCCTTGTGGCTGGCGAACCCCGACTGATTAATGCAACCGGAATCTGGATAGACTAATTCACGCTGTGGTAAATGCCAAGTCGCCAGCCCAGTAATACTCGGCTGCACCTATGCAGGGTTGCTTGATTAATTGGGCCATTGGTATTCTAAATCTGATCCTGGCTGATGGTTAGCGTATATATAGCTTACTTTAGACATACATCATTTGGCCCAAACCAGTTGCCGGCCAGATGCAGTAATTCTACCTGTCGTTCCCAGGACCGATCAATTCAGCTAAAAACTGGCTGATTACGGGAAGAGTTGCGTCGCAACCCCATGTGGTTGCAGGCTATTGTGATAAGGACTATTGTTACGAAAGGACAATGCGATCTTATGAATAAACTTACCATTTTCACGGTGCTGGGGGTAATCACCGCTGCCTGTGCCACGCCGCCAATAAATTTTGCTGGCATGAGTGAAGCTGAGCTGCTGGCTTATAATCGCGACAAGCCGGTTATGGAGCAGATATACTGCGAGGATCGTAAGCAGCGGACTGGAACCCATATTCGTCGTACCGAATGCAGGGCCGTGGAAGATTGGGTGGAGCATAACTTTCGCACCCAGCAGACAATCCAAACCATGGCGGTGGGCCGCCCATTTAACTAGGTCTTTCAGGCCGGCAAACTGTAATCAATGGTGATACAGCTTGCAACTGACTGCTTTATTATGATTGTGTAGAGTTCTCACTGGCGCTATTCGGGCGCTGGACCTATTCAGTTACGCGACGCAGCCCACCAGCTTCAGTTCCATGTCGGAAGGCGAGCTATTGGCTTATAATCGTGACAGGCTTGGTATGAAACCGATTCATTGCCAACATAACCCGCACTCGACTGGGTCTCATATTCGCCGCACTGAGTGTAAATCTGTTGAAAATTGGGTCTATCACAATTTTCGTACACAAATGGCCATAGATATTATTTTGACTCAAAAACACTCAAATTGATTAACTAATTCGCACTAGATAATTCCCATGAATCCAGGAAATATCATCAAATATATCGCTGCTGCAGTGCCGGTATTAACTCTAATAGGCTGCGCAAATCAGCCGTCGAATTTTACCTCGATGTCTGAGGGTGAGCTGCTTGCCTACAATAGCGGGCGACCGGTACTCAAACAGGTTTACTGTCGGGAAATGAAGCTGACCTCGTCCCACATCCGGCGCAATGTGTGTAAACGGGTCGGAGATTGGGTGCGGCACAATATGCGCACAATGATGACGATTGGTACAATGTCGGTGAGTGACTATTCAGTCTTTGGTCGATCTCTAGATTAAAGCGCCCGTCGACCTGTTGAGCGACTCAATTAAAGGCTCGGAGCAAGAAAGTACCGCAGCTTAGCAATAACCCTGAGTGAAACAACTCCCATCCGGCTCCCATTGAATGGATGGCTCGTGGTTCCGGGCTCTGAGTATGTAGGTTATCCCTTGTAGGGGGAGCCATCAAACCACCACATCACAAACACCATGCCATTGAAGACACCGACAAACTTGTTGTCGGATGAGCCTCCAAAACCAGGCCATTGCCATGTGCAGTTAATGCATAGGCCTGTGCTGAATCAATGTTCCGGCATTTGCTGCACCACCGCACCGAAGGAACTGCCGAAGACCCTGATCTTTCGGGTTACCAGGCATATCCGGTTACTCGTACTTCTTTGCGGCGCAAGCTAGTTCGGGATCTAACCGGCCGCAATACGATGTAATTTTTGCGGGATTTGCTGAAGGCGAATGCTACCATCGAGAGCGAAGGTGGGCAGCGGAGTTTGCGCCTGGGACGTTTTTTTTCGCGCATGCGCGCGCCCATTATCAGCAATCTGGTGTTGTTTTTGATTCTTGTAAGCCTGGGTCAGGCGCCGCTTTACCTGTTCTGGGTGGCAGCCTATTTCAGCACTTAAATGCTGTTTTCGAGAATTCGCAACCTGGCGGAACATGCAGCAGTGCCAGATCTCACCGATAGCGATCCGCTATTGAACTCAAGAACGACCCTAGCCTCATGGTGGGAGCGCTTAACTTTCGCGCCTAACAGCATCAATTATCACCTTGAACATAATCTGCTGCCGGCGGTGCCCAAGTACAGACTCGCATAATTTCATCGTGCTCTGTGAACGAGGGGCTTTTTGGCTCATGCGGTTCTTGATCGCATCATTACCAAGCAACAGACACAGGCGGCTTAGTTAAGCTAGGCTTGGTGCGCTAAACCCGTGTACATTCAAGATTTTATATCAATCATTCAATCTCGCGCCGGCCAGTCGTGCCACAGCAGACAGGGTAGTTTGGGCTGCGTTTAGTCCCAGGCGAAAGTCATCATCGGTAAAGGCAGTCCAGACATCCAGTGGTGTATGCCAGGTTGGGTTCCAGCCAGCCCCGGTATGAGCCCCGCGTTCATTTTCGCGAAGGCTAATTGATGGAACCGTATTCATGAATACGCTGGAATCCGTATTAGTCATATGCGGACCCACAGTTGCAGGGTAGTCAGTGTTGAATTGATCGGCGGCAGCCTTGAATTTGAAAGCCAGCTGCATGGATTCCTCGATCAACTCAGAGCCTGACTGAAACTCGATATTTACATCGGCTTCTGGGCGTTGATCCCGGCTTACGACGCCATCTGCGCTAGGGGCGCCGTGATCCCACAGCATCATGTCGTGTTGAATCATGCCCAGCCAGCGCGGCTCTGGGTACTCGCCGGAGCCGGCGGGATTTTCGATGCCCTGCAAAGCGACGCGTTGGTCAAAATAGGCCTGGGCGCCGTTGAGTCCGGTTTCCTCGTTATTCCAAAGCGCGAAGCGGATGCTCACTTCGGTTTCTACATCCGGTGAATTAAAGATGCGGGCAAGCTCCATGACCAGTGCCGTGCCGGATCCGTTATCGTTAACCGCCTCGTTAACCCCATGTCCATCCATATGGGCGCCGAGTATATACATTTCATCCGGACGGCTGGTGCCAACCTTGGTGCAGTAAACTTCGGATCGCGACCCGTTTATTGGTTCTTCCCGGTTCAATTCGCGAATACGCTCATCCGGTTGCGCCATTAAGTCGCGATTCACACCAGTTGGTGCGCGGTAGCCATAGATCGAAGAGCCACCGGGTCCACTGCCATTGCGACCGACCCTGCCTCCGGTAGGGGTGGTGAGATCGGGCTCCTCGTTGCTGCGTGGCTGGCGGCTGCGGGGAGGCCTGGGTTCAGGGGCAAACACATACTCGATACGCTCGGGGCTGCAGCCCATGTCCTCTAGCTGCGAAGCGATCCAGCCCACCGCCATGCGATTGCGTTCAGTGCCCTGTCGGCGATCGCCAAACTGGGTCAGGCCCCTTATGGTCGATTTATAAGACTCTAAGTCCAGGCGGCTGACAAGTTCGACGATTTCCTCATCGTTACTCTGCGCGAGGCCGGTGGCTGGAAGGGTAGCGGTCAAGCTCAGAGCAGCCGCGTGGGCCAGTATTCGGGCGTTATCAGACATGGGCCACCTGTTTTTAGGATTTTCAGATCAGGTGCTGAGCATAGGAAAGCTAAGCGCCAGTGTCTATATGAAAGCACGCAGGAAACTGTGTGCTAAGGTCGGGTTGATGTGTAGTTGCTGAAAGGTGTCCAGTTGATGAATAATCAAAGGCCCTCCTACAAAAAATAATCCGGCAAGGCGAGGAAGCATGAAATGAACAGACGCAGATTTATCTCACGAAGCCTGGTGCTGGGAGCCGGTTTATCGACTCCATTGACGCTCACGCGCACGGCATTTGCCGCCAGCATGCCTGCGGATATTGTCGAAATGGATGCCTTGGGCCTGTCTCGCGCGATCGAGGAAAGCCAAGTGAGTTGTGTAGAGGTGATGCAGGCTTACCTGGCCCACATCGAACGCTACAACCCGGTCTACAATGCGATTGTTGGTATGGCGGAGGCAGACGATCTGCTGCAGCAAGCACGCAATGCGGACGCGGAACTATCCCGAGGTGAATACCACGGCTGGATGCATGGCATGCCGCACGCGGTTAAAGACCTGCAGCCGGTTGCGGGTTTGCGCTACACCAGCGGCTCGCCAATTTTTGCTGATCGCATTGCCGATCGTGATAGTGGTATGGCAGCAAAACTCCGTGCTGCGGGGGCTATCTTCATCGGTAAGACCAATACCCCAGAATTCGGACTGGGCTCGCAATCCTATAACCCCGTCTACGGTGCTACCGGCAGCGCCTGGGGCCCAGACCTGACCGCGGGTGGCTCAAGTGGCGGCGCGGCCAGCGGTTTGGGCACTCATATGCTGCCGGTAGCGGATGGCAGCGATATGATGGGCTCGCTGCGCAATCCGGGGGCATTCAACAATGTCATTGGTTTTCGCCCCAGTGTTAATGTGATGAGTGGCATCGAGTCGGTGCCCAGGCTGCTATCAACGTCCGGCCCTATGGGTCGCAACACTCCCGACACGATTGCATTGTTGGATACGATTGCATCGATTCGCTTGGGCGGTGATTTCAATGCCCTTGATCTCAGTACCAGCAAGTTCGCGTGGATGGGAAATCTCGATGGCTACCTGGCCATGGAAGATGGCGTGCTTGATCTCTGTGAAGCCAGTTTGAATCAGGTGGCTGCAACAGGTGCAAGTGTTGAAGCAACTACACCGTTGTTTAACTTTAATGATCTCTGGCTGTGCTGGACGACCTTGCGACACGGCGGTCGAGCCAGCATGCGTCGTTATTGGGATGACCCGGAAACCCGCGGCCTGCTAAAAGATGATTTGGCCTGGGAGATTCAACAGTCCATGAGCATCACGGCAGGGGATACGTCCAATGCGAATCGCATTCGCCAGGCCTGGGACAGGGAGCTTGACCGATTGTTCAATCAGTACGACTTTCTGGTATGGCCAACCGCGCAGCTGTTTCCCTATGACAAGAATACTCCCTGGCCAACGCAAATTTCTGGTCGCAGCATGGATACCTATCATCGCTGGATGGAAGTCGTCATGTACGCCAGTCTGGGTGGCCTGCCTACGGTCAATGTGCCGGTGGGCTTTGACGCCCAGGGTCGGCCTATGGGTATGCAAATCATGGGACGTTATGGTGAAGACAAGAAGGTCCTGGAGTTCGCCTTGGCTTACGAAAATATCACTGACTTTCTCGATGCTCGCCCCAACCTGGTGGCAGCAAGTTGAATTTGGTTCATTAATGACCAGGATGCTGGCATGTTGAAATATCGACAAGTCGCTTGCGTGATGGTGATCAGTCACTTGCTGCTGTCAGTGCGGCTGCTTGCCCAGGATTATATCGTGCCTCGGGATGAGTTTGGCTATCCCGATCTAAATGGCGTCTGGAATTTTAATGATTCGACGCCGTTCGAGCGTCCCACTCGCTTTGGGGATCGAGAATATCTCAACCAGGAAGAGTCGGCCGCCAAATTTAACCGACTGGCCTCCAGTCAGGCTCGTCGCAGCCAGCTCGAACAGGATGTAGCCCAGCGAGTGCTGGAAGTCCCAACCGATGACACCGGCGCGTATAACACGTTCTGGTCATATTACGACGAGCCATTTCCTAATACGCGAACCTCCATGATCATCTACCCGAGCGATGGGAGAATTCCAACGACTCAGAATGGCGTGATTACCCAGCGCTCACCGCCGCCTTCAAATCCCTGTAATAAGGGTCTGGTGGTGATTGCCGATCGCCCGAGCCGAATTTCATTTGGTGCGATCTCTTGCGATCGCCCCGAGGACTTTGGCTTGGCTTCTCGCTGCCTGCTGTTTCCCCAGACTACCGGCCCCTATATCAAAGCCAATTCCTATAACAACAATGTGCAGATCCTAGTTACCCGTGACTATGTCATGCTCTATACAGAGTTGGGGAACGATCCCCGAATAGTGCGCCTGAACAACAGTCCATTTCTCGATCAACGCATAGCAACCTGGACCGGCAGTTCTCGCGGTCGTTGGGAAGGGGATAGCCTGGTGGTGGAAACCCGCCACTTTAATCCCAACATGGCGAGTATTTTCATGCGTGCTGTTGCCTTTGGCAGTGCCGCTGAGATGGTTTTAACGGAGCGTTTTACCCGGGTGGGAGACGGAGCTCTCGAATATGAATTCACCGTTGATGACCCTGCGACTTTCACTGAGCAAATCGTTGGCGTTACTCACTTTTCGCGCCTTGATGCACCGATCTACGAATTTGCCTGCCATGAAGGTAACTACGCGCTGCTCAATATGCTGCGTGGGGCTCGGCTAGAAGAGTTGCGCGCGGAAGGCTTAGACCAGTAGTCTGGCCAGCAGCTGCTTATCGTTGCAGATAGCTCAAGATAAGTCAGAACCAGGCGGGATCAGAATGATTCAGTATTGGGCTTGGTTTACTTGGGCACGGGCAGGTTTAGTGTTTCCTTGACCAATTCCATAACCACATAGCTCGTGCTTTCCTGCACATCGGGCAATTTTAGCAGGGTAGTGCCAAGAAACTTCCGATAGGAGTCCATGTCAGAAACCCGCGCTTTGATCAGGTAATCAAAATTGCCAGAGATTAAATAGCACTCTTGCACTTCTTCCAGATTAATTGCGGCTGCCTTGAAGCGTTCGAAAATATCCTGGGATGTGCGGGTCAATCTAATCTGAACGAACACAATCAGGTCGGCATCTAGGAACTTCGGGTTGAGCAGCGTGGTATAGCCTTCAATGATCCCTTCTCGTTCCATCTTCCGCACCCGCTCCAGACACGGGCTGGTTGAGAGTCCTACCCGTTTCGCCAATTCAGAGAAGGTGATTCGGCCATCTTTCTGCAGTTCACGCAGGATTTTCTTGTCTACATTGCTTGAATTCAATTTGCTGCCCAACTATACATAAGCGGTAAATAATACTTCGAAAGCCAATTATAAAAGAAATATATTTTTATAAATGGCAATAAATCAATAAAATGCGTAAAAAATTTTGGGTTCCTCTATCTATAATATTTAGGCTTTCAGGCGGCGATTCGCTGCCTCCGGCGTAAATCGAACTAGGCCCAGTAAATTGATGTGCGAGGTATTTTGAGATGTTGATCGGCGTTCCCAAAGAGATTAAAAATCACGAGTATCGAATTGGATTGACTCCCACCGGTGTCAGTGAACTGGTGGCGAACGGTCACGCAGTGGTCGCAGAAAAAAATGGCGGCGCGGCTGTTGGCTTTTCGAATGATGATTATCGAGAGGCGGGTGCCAGTATCATTGAGACTGCCGCAGAAATTTTTGATCGTGCCGACATGATCGTCAAGGTAAAGGAACCACAGCCCCAGGAATGCAAGATGCTGCGAGAGGACCAGGCGCTGTTCACCTATCTGCACCTGGCGCCGGATCCCGAGCAAACCAGGTTATTGGTCAAGTCTGGGGCGACATGTATTGCCTATGAAACCGTTACCGATGCAGATGGTGGTCTGCCCTTGCTCACACCAATGAGCGAAGTGGCTGGTCGCATGGCAGCACAAGAAGCGGCGCTGTGTCTGGAGAAAGCTCAAGGTGGCAAGGGTATTCTTATGGGCGGCGTGCCGGGCGTGCCGCCCGCTAATGTGCTGGTCATTGGTGGCGGTGTGGTTGGGATAAATGCAGCGCGTATCTCCATGGGCATGGGCGCAAACGTCACAATAGCCGACCGTTCACTATCAAGGCTCAAGGACATCGATGAGGCTTTTGGCGATCGCCTGAACACGCTTTATTCCACTCGTGCCAATGTCGAAACGTTGCTGCCTACTGCAGATGCTGTTATCGGCGCGGTATTAATTCCCGGCGCCGCTGCCCCCAAATTAATTTCTCGCAAAATGCTGAAGCTGATGCAGCCCGGCAGTGTGCTTGTAGATGTGGCGATCGATCAGGGTGGTTGTTTCGAAACCAGCAAACCAACTTCTCATCAAGATCCTATTTATAGCGTTGACAGCATCATTCACTATTGTGTCGCAAACATGCCGAGTGCGGTTGCTCGCACGTCAACACTGGCGCTCACCAATGCGACTTTACCTTTCGTCGTGGCGCTCGCTAATCTGGGTGTGCATCATGCGCTGTTGGCTGATGCCAATTTGTTGAAAGGATTGAATGTGCACAAGGGTATGGTGACGATGGATACGGTGGCTGAAACCCTGGGCTACGACTACGTCGAACCCACTCAGGCATTACAGCCGGCATTGGTGCAGGAAACTGCCTGAGCCTGGCCTTGCTTGAGGCCGGTAGTGAGCTGGAGTGTCCCCCCATGATAGACTCGGTTAGTGAGTGTGCGCCCGCCCGCTCTGAAGTGAAGGAGTAAAGTGTTTTGGCAGCCAACCATCTATCTCGTCGTGATTTCCTGGTAAATACAGCCTCTCTGGCCAAAGGGTCACTGTTAGTCCTGTCTGCACCGGCAATCTTAACAGCTTGTCGCGAGGCCATTGAATCGGCTCGGAACAAAGCCGCTTTCACAGCGTTTAGTAATGAGGAAGCTGTCGAGTTAACGGCGATAGCGGCTCGTATTATCCCCAGCGATGATACGCCAGGTGCCACGGAAGCCGGCGTTATTTACTTTCTGGACAATATCTTCGGTGAGCCGCAGCGCGAGCCGCAACTTGTCAGGTTGCGCGATGGGCTGCGTGAGCTCGGCCTGCAGGCAGCAACTGAAACCGGTGCAGCTTACTTTCATGAATTGGCTGAAGCGCAGCAAGACGACTTGCTGGCTCAGAATGAGAATACGCCGTTCTTCGCCACCATGCGCTACCTGACAATTGCCGGGACTTTTTCCCTGCCTAAATACGGCGGCAATCAAAACAAAATCGGCTACAAGATCATAGGTTTCGAAGACCGTGGAGCCTGGGCAGCGCCCTATGGCTACTACGATGCAGATTATATGGAGAAAGGAGAATAATCATGGCTGAAGCAGTATCTCCCAGTTATCCAACCCGAGAAGAAGTCGATTTCGTTATTGTAGGCTCCGGTGCTGCTGGTGGTGTTATGGCAAAGGAGTTGTCTACCGCAGGGCACTCCGTGGTAGTGCTGGAGCAGGGACCGCATCTGAAAGCCGAAGACTTTCATCATGATGAGTGGGCTATCGATCAAAACCTGCAACATATGTGGGGCCGGACTCAGGGTTACCCTC
>Ga0315330_10003891_pt1 | contig 10225 bp, 14 predicted proteins | sample M140m34915metaG_FD_203453 | JGI IMG/M metagenome (GOLD analysis project Ga0315330, IMG submission 203453) | Ammonia-oxidizing marine archaeal communities from Monterey Bay, California, United States - M1 40m 34915 | ecosystem: Environmental > Aquatic > Marine > Intertidal zone | place: USA... | reverse complement strand
GCAAGGTGCGAACGCCTTCTCCTACATCAACAGGAACTTCTACCACTACGGTATCTTTCTCAGCACCATAAGCAGGCTCAACTTTGTAACCTGCCTTTTCTAAAGCAGGAACCAGATTAGAAATCTTTCCAAGCCTCATACGCCTAATGTAGTATCTCGATTCTGGGAAGTGAATGCCGGGGGTTGCTCCCGCCAATAATGATACTGTGCCTGATGGCTTGATAGAGGTGGTTTTAATAGACTTAGGAATGGCGAACCAATCAGAATACTCTGCATCTAATCTTTGGATTCGATCATAACCTGTGTCCATCCAATCAATCAGAGTGCTCATGCCACGATCTGCGAGGAATTGAGCGATACCACTCATCGAACATCCGATCCTACGGTTGCGTAGCATAACTCGATTGGTTTCTGGCCAATGGGTTTTTCCAAGGGTAACTGTCTTAGCGTAAAGATAAGCATACTTTAGGGTCTTGAGATAATCATCTAAAGAATCATGGTTGTTAGGGAAGGTTTCCACCAAGCAACACAATTCATAAGATTCCAAAGTTTGTTCCAAACAGGGGTTGCCTCCTTTAGCACGATGATCTTTGTTATTGATGGGATCTTTCATGCGTCCATAGGCTTTCATGTTGTCTAACCAAGCATATCCCGGTTCACCATTGAGTCTAACTCTTTCAGCAGTATCGGTGTAATCCATACCTACGGAAGCAAAAACTGAATTGTTGGAAGTCCAACCGTATTCAGCACGATGCGGGTTAACCTCATAGTTTTTAAGATCAATGTATTCTTCAGAATCAGCAGGACCAAAGACGATCTCGGCTGTGCGTCGAACATTACCAGCGACTACACACTTGCCAATGAGATTCATAATATCTACGATAGCAGTTTGGGAAATAGGTGATCCAACTTCTTTCCCCAGTAGGTCATCGATAGTATTGTGCAAATCTACTAAGGGTCGAGGTCCAGAGGATTCTCCACCAAATCCACGGATCGGTGCACCTGCTTCTCGAATTGCGGAATAGTCAAAAGTGACGGGGGCTGTTCCCAAAAAGTAGGATTCAATCTGCATACGCAGGGATTCTACCCATCCTTCTCGGGTATCGGGAACAGTATATACTTCGGGTTTACGACTGATCGATGGGCCCTTAACTACGATTTTTCCTGCTCCTTTGACATCAAAACCTACTCCAACACCTAACATAGAGGCATCCATAAGGAAGGTAAAGGGTGCAGCCAAATCTTCTCGAAGGTTTTCAGTAGAAACGAAAGCACAGTTGTTTAGTGCAGCGAATAATCCACGTTCTTCAGTAATCGGAGTTCCCATAGCCCACAGACCTCGGCCCGGTGGCAAGAACTTCATATTCCAGATCCGATCATACATTTCTTGGGCAGAGTGTTGTGCTTTCCAAGCGTTCCATCCCAAGCCATTATGTTCAATATGTTTCTTCTGCATATTGAATGTTCCTTCGACAACTCGCTGAACGGTTTCCCACCATTGTTCATTGTTTTTGCCATCAGCCTTCAAGCGTGAATAAGTTCGGTTGTAAACCAGTTCTCCCAGACCGTTGAAACCAAAGGGGGCTTTTTTACGACGGTATTTGGCTACGAAGGAGTCAGTAAGGTAGAATCGATCAGACATGGAATAGGCATACTCCCCTCCATCTATTTATACTTAACTATGGTGGTTTCTAAACCCAAAAAAATAATCGTTAGTTTTGTTAACTGTTGTTTGGGTTGTTTGGTATTGTTGGCATTGACTCGGTGTCAAGACCCCATTTTGCCTATCATCCCAGATATTTCAGAACATCATCAATTTGATCAAAGGAGGTGGTAGTATAATAGAGTCCTAAACGAGTATCTCCCTCTTTATCTACCCAAAAGTAGAAGTGAGTTAAGACGCCTTCGTTGGGTGCTAAAACTTCAAATCGAACCCATGGCAAGTAATCGTCGTTAGCGGCTCGTTGCTCATAAATCATTTGTAAATACTCGGGCTTGTTCTGTAATCCAAAGATTTGAGAGTTATGAAAAACGTGATCATCATGAAAAGGCTCATCCGCTTCTCGAGTAATGTTATGAAGTATTTGAGATCGAAGTTGATTTGGTTCCGTTTCTGGCCAATTTTCTGTAAGATCCAACATTATGGATTCATTGGTATGAGTTTTAGCAAAAGCCTCGAAGCCCGCTTCGTCAGTAGGCATATCTTGGATCATCGCATCCCAGTCCTTATGATAGGATAGATATAAAAAGGCTTTAACCAAACTGTGGCCAAGAGAAGCATTGTCTGATTTACTGACAACTAACGTTGGAGTTTCCGATCTGATGGATCGTAACCAGTTAATGAGTCCAGATTCCTCCATGTAAGAATAACTATGGGTATCAACTACTTATAGTTTAGGAGTGGAGTTGGCAGGACTTGAACCTGCAGCCTCTTGGTTGCAAACCAAGCGTTCTTCCAGTTAAACTACAACCCCAAGGAAAAAAGGGACGGACCGAAAGCGGCAGATTAACCGCTAAAAGGAGCGCACAACTATCTGAGGTCACTTTGCTCCTGCTGCTCACCCGAGATTTTAACCCGACTCCGTATATGCCACTTGGCCGTCCAGAGGGAGATTCATGTCTCCGTTATTGCACACCTTACCACGCTGATTTGGTTATTCAGTCACGGTCCTAACCCCATATCCGACTACGGGACTAATTATTGGTGTGTGAGACCACCCTTATATATCTTACTCTTCTTCGCCCAATTGTTGTAAGAAATCTAATCTTACCGATCCTGACTCGATGCCTTCTACCATCCAGCGCATAGCCTGTCGATCTATTTCCTCGGCTTCTAAATCATCAATCATCGTCAGCAATACTGATTTGAGACGATCATTACGGGGGTTCAATAAGTAATCTCTAACTTTGGCCACAAACATTTCGGGAACTTTCATAAGTGAAGAGTGGGATTTCACCTATTTATACCTTAAGGAATCAAAGAGAAGATATGGCTAATGACATCGACCGTCCAGCCGTTTCCAAGTGCTCGATAACGATGACAATCGGCCACAGCGGAAGTGTAATCATCGGGAAGAGTTTGCAGTCTTTCACATTCCACAGGAGTTAATTTGCGGAGTCCTTTGGGTGTGGTAATATAGGTTCCCTTCCAATTGGCAAATTGTCGAGCCGTCATGCAAACTGCTTTAGTTGGATCAACTTTAGTGAATCCTTTCTTAACGTCCTCGGAATTATCAATTCGCTTTTGATGGGCGGGTGTAATCAAATACTTGGGATCTACTTTAGAGGGTGGAAGTAAAACCGTAGAAAGAATGGGATTGGTGGGTGTTGGCCCTGCTGAAAAGCCGGGGATGTTGGTCCAATATAATCGTCGACGGTTTTGAGGGGTGATGTCGCAAGAGTTGATCAAAACAGGTTGAACACCTAACTTCTGGGAAATAATATCTTGATAGGATTGCTTCATAACCACATTTTCTAAGAGAAAATACTTGGGCTTAAAATGGTTGATGATATCTACCATAGTAAAGAACAACTTCGATCGAGGATCGTTAAAGTTGAGTTGCTTACCAGCAAATGAAAATCCTTGACAGGGTGATCCACCCATGATTAAATCAATGTCGGAAATATCCCATGACTTCCATTGAGTTACATCTCCTAAATGAACTGTGTTGGGGTAGTTAGCCGTCGTCACCTCGACACATTTAGCATCGATTTCACTGGAGTAATAGGTGTCAAAGGCTACTCCTGCTCGATTGAGAGCCACTTGCCCACAAGAGATACCATCAAAAAGAGCGAGAATGTTTTTCATGAAACCACCTCTTTAACAGTAGAAAATATATGGGGGAGAAGACATCGGGCACAAGCAGGGCCAAGAGCCGATAATCCACATTCATCACTATACATCTTTTTGTTGCAGGTAACGCAGCGAACTATTTCAACCATCGATTTCATCTCCTAATTTTTCTACCTCAGTAGAATCGGGGGTGGGTGCGGGAGGGGGTGTGGGTTTCTCTCGCTTGGGCTTTAGATCGAGCCGACCAATACAAGTGAACCTGATCATCTCTTCTTTCTTGGTGTCCCAGATCCAGCGGAACTGCTGTGTCTCTGATCGAGCCAAACAAAACTGAAGGTGGTTCATGTCTACTGATGACATGACTTCGGCTTGGCCTCCATCAAACAATGTTGTCAGGGCTATCTTTTTCCACTGAGCATCATCGGCCTGCCACATCTGTTGGACATGGCCTTTCATCATCTTGTTGAGTCGATATTGAGAAACTTTTTCTCCTTCTTTGAACTGCATACCCTGATGTTGGGTTGCCACCCTTATATATTTGTAGGGTATTTGAGAGTTCTGAAATTGATGGCTTGCATTAAAGATTCATTATAATCTACCTCTTCTAAGACATATTTCTCCCATACCCACTGCTCATTATCCTGAAGTTGGTGGATGTTTATTCGGTGTGGATCGTCAGTCTCGGTTAAATTAAAACGAGCCCGTGCTACATCGCTGACAGATAATATGATATAGTTTTGGTCATCTCGGGGTAGTGCATCCGCATCTTGCTGCGATAAGCCTTCTACGATTTTATCTGCCCATGCCCGAGGATCTCCTCCTGCATAACTATACTCTTCATCATAATTCCTTCGAGGTTCATGAAGATCAGGGTGATTGGCAATAGCAGCACGAAGCCATTTATAATGCTCATCACTGAGATGTTCTCCCAGTTCATCTTCGTGCAAAGAAGCAAAAATCAAAGCAGGGTGGATGTCATATTGAAAAGCAGCATCAGCCATAAGAGCCAGAACGGAGGTCTTAACACGATACTGTGGCATAATCACGCCTCCGTAGGATCGGGAGAGTCAACGCCCGCATGAAGATAGTAGCCAATAACAGTGGCGGAAACCAAAACATTTCCGAGGAAAGCACCTGCGGTAGCACGTTGCCAAGGAATGCCGACTACCAAAAGGCCGGGGAGTGTAATAGCAGTTCGAATCAAAGTGGCCTTCAGAGTCTCGGTCCACCCTCCTGATTCACCTCGTGCCAACTTGCCTGCGGCTTGGTAACTTCGAGGTTGAAAGAATGCCGTCAGTAGATCCACTACATCACCCTCGAATAGCCATAATCTGTTGATGAACACTTCCGTGTTCCCATTTGTGGTTTGATTCGTAAACATTGATTAACAGTTCAGAAATGATTCCACCTACTGCGATACAAGCCACTAACTTGAGAGTGGGGGTCCATCCTTGCCAACCAAACAAAGGAGCATATTTCCAAACAAAATCTCCAAAGAACAAAAACCCTACGCCTGTAATGAATGCACCTGATATCAATACACGGGGTAATAAACCAACCGTAGGTTCGGGAGCATAACCACCAATACCACGAGATAATCTCATTATTTTCAAAGGATCATGTGGGTCCATAGTAAGATATGGACATCCCGACTACTTATAATTAAGCGATCCGCTTAAAGGTAGCGGGGCCACGAGTTGTGGTCTTAGGCAATTGCTCAAAGTCAGGATCTTGCTTCATCAAAGCCGAAAGAGATCGCTTGGGTGGGATTTCCCTACGGCCAACATCAAAGAGCCTATCGATCATGATTTGGGCAGTTACTATTTCTTCTACACTAACCAGATTCTTGGCGGCTTGGTATGAAGTCGGTTTGTTCTTTTTGCGGATGATTTTCTTGGGCATTTATTCACTTCCTTGGGGCGACCAGTGCGGTCATGCTAATGTTTTCCACCGTCCATTGGAACTCAATAGCAGCATTGTTGCCACCACGAAGAACTAATTCTTCTTTGGGCGCAGCGGTCAATACTGATTTGACTTCTTCGGTGGTAAATTGAGATTCGCCAATAGGCCCAGTGACGGATTGTTCTAATGGAACCCAAGAGATAGCCTCATCTCCCGATCCGGTATTCCATTGAATGTCTTGATTTTTAGACTTGATAATAAAGGTTAGATTTTTGCCAGAGGTTTTAATGAAATCATTGGCGGCTTTGCCGGGGATTGTGGCGTCATAGGTGTGGTTAACTTGGGGCCATGAATCGACTTGGTGCATCAGATCCAGACGCAATAGTTTTATGTTTTGCTGAATGCCATTGGCTTGGAGGTAGAAGCGGTCGTTTTCATAGGTAAAGACTAACTCATCTTTAGCGGTCAAGGTTTTAATGATTTGTCCCATACGACTAAAAATCACTCCCACCTTAATGGGATTGATACCTACGAAAGAATAAGATTTGAAAGCATCAGAGGGAGCCACTATCCTCAACATTTTGAAGCGGTTCCCATCCACGAGCATGGTGCTTAACCCATCGGAATCCCAGTGTAGGATTCCTTCTTCATTGATGGCTTCCATCGCTCGCAAGATGTTTTTTGCCAATGGAACACGAATCTTAGCCTCAAGTCTACTCATGGTGATAATATGGGTGATACCACCTACTTAACCTTTTGGTAATTATCGAAGATGTCTTGAGAAGCAGGATCGAGATCAATTAGAATGCTATTGCGATCGAAATCAAGACAAACAGGATACATACTACATGATCCAGCGAATCCATCTAAGACGGTATCGCCCACATCTGTGGTTGATAGCACCAAGCGTTTGAGAAGTTTATATGGAATCTGATTATACCAACCTTGGTGTTCTGGAGTTCCGCCATGTTGATTGCCTACAACTTTGTTGATTTCCCACCAGTTATAAGGGATAGCCCCAGTTAATCCTTTCGCAATTTGTTTCTTAACTCGATGGTGGGTTGGATCTCGATAGGGTTGTGGATCGCCACGAGGGTGGAAAAGTGGTTTTTCACAGTCCCTATGGGTAAGCCACATCACGGTGCGTTGGGCCGTAGTAAATCGCTTCTTGCCATGGCCTTTATTGGTAGGGTAAACCCAACTAATCCATTGATGAAGACGATATCCTTTGGACTCTATGATCGGTAGCAATCGAGCACAAGATTCAGGATAGTGAACAATGAAGGCTGATCCATCTGCTGCCAAAATAGGCTTCAATTTCTCAAAAGTATCTCCCATGAAGTCAGCATATTCGTCCCATGGCAAGTTATCGTCTACTTTATCGGAATACTTGAAACCAATGTTATAGGGTGGGTCAAAGAATGCCATTCGCACAGAAGTTGGTGCTTTGGCCAGATCATCCAAAGCAATTAGAACATCGTTTAGAATAAACTGGTGGGGCATTAGGTAGATATTCTCGATATCACCTACTTATATCTTCTTCAAATAAGTAGTGTTTTGATGGGTTGGGCTTTAGCCCAATCAGTCATGCTATATTGACGATGTGGGTAGGGTGTTGCTACTTCCGTGTATTCAAGGAATCCTTTGGCAACGTAAATACGGAAAATCTGGCTAACAGAAGTGCTGGTATAACGAGTAACTAAATGCCCATCTAAACGAGTAAGAAGATCCACAGCAGCCATAGGGGTGGTGGCATGTTTCAAGATTTTCAACGGGAAGTAATGCTTCTTAGTCCTCTTTTTACCCCTAAGGCGAGTATTGTTGCAGGCTTGAGAACAGAAGGCTCGATTATGCTCCCTATCGTTCCATCGGAGATCGAACTCCTTTCCACACGTTTCGCAAGGTGTGGGGATCGGCGGATACGTCCAATGGTTATTGTGGTGCTTAGATGAAGACATACGAACCTTCTTCAGGCCCAATTCATCAAACCGCTGACAGTAATAACTACAATAATTACCTGTATCCCACCACTTGATTTTAGCGTATTGTAATTGGTCTCTTCCACAAACTTTACACATCTACTACATCTCCTCAAAAGAGCGTTTCTTGTTCCCCGACATCTTCTATGTCTTCAAGACCTTCTGGATCAAACTCCAAGCGAGGTTCATTGGCCTCGGCTACAAATATAACTTCTCGTTCTACTTTAGGATTCCAGATCTGTTCCAAAAATCCTGTGATCTTTTTATAGGTTACAGACTTGGGTTTGACATTAACTACTTCTTCAGAGGTGTCTTTGAAGTTAACCACGAAATCACCCAGCGATCCATACTCGCTATAAATCTCTTTGGCTAACTTTTTACCCACTCGTGGTATCTGTTCTAAGAGGGCATGATGTTTATTACTGGTCGATGTAACCACCGTCACTGGACGAATCAACTGATGTAATTCTCCTTCTTCCATGCGAAGTGCATGACTTCTGACAAATCTGATGGTTTCATCTAAGGATTCGGTATAAACTACGGGTAGAACTTCGGATGACATCCGATTAAGAAACTGTTGGAGGGATTGGATCTGATTTTTGTTAGCAGTAAAGATATCACGAGGAGTTCCCTCGATGATCAGGTAATTCCGACCGGGGATGGTGATGAGCCTGCTAATTTGCTCTTGCATTCTTTTGGATGTCCAAGAGGTATAAGCGTCTGACCATGTCTTGCGCTCAAAAAGGGATGAATCGGCGGGGTTGTCGTAATCATATACTTTGATATCTCCTTCGCTTAGATTCTCTATGTCGGCATTGAGAAGCATCTGGAAGATAGACTTGGTGTTCTCAGATTCTTTGGAATCCACGGAGATAGCAATAGTTTTTGCTGGTAACTCGTCCATAAACGATAAGATGGCAACCACCTATAAATACATATAGTTGGTAGTGGAAGTATATAATCATGTGGTATGATCAGATGTTGAAGAAAGGGCGGAAGGCTTTTCTGAGTTATCTTAATCACGATCAAATCAGAGATATGGAAATCAAAACTACCTTAGGCCAAGTGGATGAGATTATGATGCCCTCGGGGCGCGATCCACAAGAAGCCTTAATTATGTTTAATAGGGTGGGAGAAATACGATGGAATAGTATACTTTTCTATGTGAAGGCGAGAGTTTTCAATGAAAATTGGAGTAATGAAAAAGAGTTTATTAGATTCTACGAGATAGAAAAGTTTATTTCAGTAGGTGATTACGGTGGTGATGAAATAGATTGGTCTGATTTAGTAGGTCCCAAGAGTATTGATCTCAATGATCAGTTTCATTCGGAAGGTAATAAAAACCTTATGTCTGAAGAATCTGCGATCTGGTATCAGTATGAGTCTGACTATTTTACTAAATGGTTAGATATTAGTAGTTATCTGTGTAGACGTTTTGTTAAGGATTCGCCCGTTGGCACGGAGATAAATGGGGACACGGCTCTCAATATCTTAGTGATTCCTCGTCAAGCGTGGCCTGAATCTATTTTGTATCAGGATGCTATCAATAGGAAGGTGATTTAATGTTTAAGCCAGAAGTATGGGCGATAATTCATAACCGTTTTAAAGGTGGAAATGATTTACTTTGGCAGCCCCACATGACAGCAGCAGATTGGTGGATTCAAGGGGCTTTTGGAGATCCTAATGCTCAGGATGAAACTATGATTACTGATGGTCCAGTGAGACAGTCATTGAGGGGATTTTTGACACGATTACACATGGCTTATGCAGGGAATGATGACTTTTTTAAGATGCCTGATGAAAGGGCATGGTATAATGAATGGATTTTACCATTTAACGATCCTTTGAATCGCTATGATGTGGTAGAGGCAAAAGATGTCTGGACTACCGATCCTGATCAATACTTCGTTAATTTCCGTTATTATGTTGAAAATGAGGCTCCTTCGGCTCTTTTCCAAGAGGTTAAGGAGGGGGTCTGGGCGAATGAGATGTGGGACTGGCGGCCTCTGCCTGCTGTGGCATTTCAATCTGCTATCAATAAAACGGTGATATAATGGTAGTCAAATCAGCCACGAAAAAGAAATTGATGGATCTGGGATTTAGTGACGCAATAGCACACAAGTTGGCTGATGATCGTAAATGGGAGGACATAAGAGATATGAGTCCTGATGAGATTTATGAGATTATTGGGAATAACTATCGTGACTGGGATTATGTAGATAAAGTTGCCCTGTGGAGAAAATTAGGTAGATTAGAAATAAAGGTGGTAAAAACTTATGCAGGGGAAGTCGATACAAATCGAGTTTTTATCTCAGTTCCTTATCTAAGTGATGACTACCAAGGGGATTATAACTTTAGAACCGGGGTTTTGATTCCAAAGCATGAAGGTTTCCGAGGTTTAGGTTCCTTGTTTAGTTCACAAAGTTCTATCTTTGATTGGCATTGGGTAGGTCCCAGTAATATAGTGAAAATCCCGGGTGATATCATAGGGAATGATGGCTACTTGACAGTAATGAATCAACTGCAAACAAAACAATTAGCCAAAATCTTA
>Ga0315330_10003889_pt1 | contig 10227 bp, 9 predicted proteins | sample M140m34915metaG_FD_203453 | JGI IMG/M metagenome (GOLD analysis project Ga0315330, IMG submission 203453) | Ammonia-oxidizing marine archaeal communities from Monterey Bay, California, United States - M1 40m 34915 | ecosystem: Environmental > Aquatic > Marine > Intertidal zone | place: USA... | reverse complement strand
CAGATAGATAAATTATGTCAGATTCAATTATACAAATTAAAGAAGTAAACAAATGGTATGGTGACTTTCAAGTTCTTAAAGATATTAATCTTGAAGTTAAAGCTAAAGAAAAAATTGTTGTTTGTGGCCCTTCAGGATCTGGTAAATCTACATTAATAAGATGTATTAATAGATTAGAGGAGCATCAAAAAGGAAACATCATCGTTGATGGTACAGAAATTTCAGAAGATACAAAAAACATAGAACAAGTCAGAGCTGAAGTTGGTATGGTTTTTCAACAATTTAACTTATTTCCCCATTTATCAATTGTAGATAATTGTACGCTTGCTCCTATTTGGGTAAAAAAAATGCCAAAAAAAGAGGCAGAGGAATTAGCGCTTAAACACTTAGAAAGAGTTCAAATTTTAGATCAAGCTCAAAAGTTTCCAGGTCAATTATCTGGTGGACAACAACAAAGGGTTGCAATAGCAAGAGCTTTATGCATGGAACCTAAAATTATGTTATTTGATGAGCCCACATCAGCCTTAGATCCAGAAATGATCAAAGAAGTGCTTGATGTAATGGTTAATTTAGCAAAAGAAGGTATGACAATGATAGTCGTTACCCATGAGATGGGTTTTGCAAAAGAAGTTGCAGATTGTATGATTTTTATGGACGAAGGAAGGATTGTAGAAAAAGCTGATACCAAAGAATTTTTTGCCAACCCTAAGAGTGATAGAACTAAGCTATTTTTAAGTCAAATTTTATAAAAAACTAAGATTTCTGACCTTAAATAATTGTTTTTTACAATCCCTATTTTTTTTTTTCGCATTCAACTTATACTTGACATGATTTTCTTAAATTTAAATTTTATAATAAAATAAATAAATTTTTCTATTGCAGTAGCACTCATAAATTTGTTCAATATGTTTTTATAATTTAATTAAGAGGGGTCTTAATGGAAGATAATTTCAACAAACACTTGGGCAACAAGCTTAAACTAAGAAGATTAGCCTTAGGTTTAACTCAAACTAAAGTTGCAAAAGCAATTAATGTTACATTTCAACAAATTCAAAAATATGAAAAAGGGACAAATGGAGTAAGTTCAATTAGATTACTTCAGTTATCTAATTATTTAAAAGTTCCAATTAACTATTTCTTTGAAGATTTTTCAGAGTACATAATTAATTTAGAAAAATCTCAAGAGGGTCATATGAATGTGAACTATAATTTTTTAACAAAATTATATTCAGAACTAAGTGCTGACCAAAAACTTAAATTTAATAAATCTTTACAAATTTCAGGGACAGGAATTTCAAAAGCAGTATAATTTATCTTTAAGACCCCAGATTCTAAGTACGTAATTTTTATCATAAAATTAACGAAAAAAATTTTTTTAAATTTAATTAAGGGTAATTATTTTTGGCTCCTCGGGCAGGACTCGAACCTGCGACCAATTGATTAACAGTCAACTGCTCTACCAACTGAGCTACCGAGGAATGTAAAAAACACAACTTACTTTTTTTTAGAACTAAAACAAGATTTTTTTTGGAGGCAACGCCCGGAATCGAACCGGGATACAAGGATTTGCAATCCTCTGCGTAACCATTCCGCCACGTTGCCAAAAGAAAATCATTAAATGGTATAATATTATATTACATACATTTCTACATCAATTTATTCAAATTATATCTTTTAATTTGAAGTATAAATAAATAGATATATTAATTTTAACATGTCTAACTATTTATTAATTGACAAACAAGATTATATAAACTCAATTAATCTGCATCTAGGTTTATATTATCCACTGAAAGGGTTTGTTACTAGTGATGAGTTTAAACAAATTACATATAAAAAAAAAATATTAGGTTTAAATTTTTCAATTCCAATAAACATTTTTTGTACTAAAAAGAAAATTGAACAAATTAATATTGGAGAAAAAGTTTATCTTAAGTACAAAACAGATATAATTGGATATTTAATACCCAAGTCAAAATTTAAGATAAATGTTAATCATTTCCTAAAGTCTATTTTTTTAACTACAAACATTAAACATCCTGGAGTTAATTATTATTTAGAAAAAATAAGATCAAACCCATACTCAATAGGTGGAAAAGTACACATTTACAAATACAAAATTAGTAAATTTTTTAGATATAATAATTTTGATTTGATAAAACAATTAAAAAAAAACAAGCATAGAGATGCTGTTTTTTCTACCAGAAACATTCCTCATATTGGTCACAATTTGATTCAAAAAAAAATTCTGAGGAATAAAAAAAAATTATCAATTTTTATAATTTTATCAATCAAAAATAAATATAATTATGATCTTTTAATGAATTCTTACAAAGTTTTAAAAAAAAATAAGATATTCAAAAATATAAAAATATTTTTCATTCAATTACCAAGTTTTTTTGCCGGCCCCAATGAAGCTTTTTTTCAGGCAAAAATATTTGAAAATTTGAAATTTAAATACTTTTATGTTGGTAGAGATCATGCGGGTCATAATTCATACTATAGTAAATTTCAGTCACAAAAAATTTTTAAAAAATTGAAAACAAATATTCAAATAATTAAATTCAATGAACCTATGTTTTGTAATTACTGTTCTCAATCGGTAATTAATAAATTTGTTTATAAAAGATGTTGTCCAATATGTAAAAAAAATAATCTTTCAGAAATAAACGGCACTGATATAAAAAAATTAATTAAAAAAAAACAAAAAACTATGCTATCTAGATATCTCGACAAATTTATTTATAATTATTTAAAAAAAAATGATTTCCATTTACAAATATATTAAATTAAAATAAAACTGTCTGATCTTTAATAAATTAATATAATATATAAATATGATCAAAGATGTTTCTAATTCTAATATTGTAGATAAATTTAAATTAATACATTGGTTAAATATTAGAAAAACTACTGTTGAAGTTCTTAATAACCTTTTATCAAATAAAATAAATAAAAAAGTCTCTACTCAAGATTTTGAAAATTTAGATTTATACACAGCAAAAGAAATTGCTAATATTCTATCGGTACCAGTTTCAAATATTTTGAAACAAGAAGATACTCCTTCATTAATTTATAGTAGTAAAAAAGATATAAAAAAAACAATGAGACCTATAAAAAGAGATGGAATTCATTTTTATAATTACTACACTTTACCTTCACCGAAGGGTTATGTGGCACCAGTGCTTATAGATATTCTTTGCCCAAAAAATAAACTACCTAAATTAAATAATGGCCATTTGGAAAGTGCTATTACCTTGAGTCTTGGCCCAAATGATATTTATGCAAGATTTGGTAAGAAAATTAATAAAACTAATTGGTGTAAATTTAAAGTAAACAAAGATCCAAAAACTAAATGGATAGTAGGTGATAATTATTTTGAACCTTCATATTGCCTCCATACATATTCGAGAGCTACTGATGGACCTGGAAGGATACTTTCTTATACTACAACCTCACATGTTGAAAGTTTATTTTCAAAAAAATTAAACGATAATTCGTTTGATAATTTTATTAAATTGTCCAAACAAAAAAATTTTAAACGAAGTATTTTAAAGCAAACATTGGAAGATAAAGGATTTGAATTATCTTATTTAGCAAAAAATACCAAGATATCTTTAAAAAGTTTAAAAAATTTTTTTAACAATTCTAGCAATCTTACAAAAAAACAGTTTAATAAACTTTGCTTATTTACTGATTTAGATCCAAGATTATTTATAGAACTTAAACATAAAGAGGATGGTGTTGGTAAATTATATAATACCTATAAAGATAGCTTAAAGACAATAAGAAAGTTTAAGTCATACACTATAGCAAGTATTGTCTCTTCTACAAGATTTCAAGATTTACATGGTTATTATATTAAGGTTAGAAAAAAATTAATTAAAAAGTTAAAATTAGATTTACTTGACTCTGTTTGCTCCCATTATCTAGTAACAGGAGGAGAACTAAATTTTTATTATAAAGTTAAAGACGAAATTATTAAAAAATCATGCTCCGAAGGTGATGCTCTTTGGGTAGGCTCATTTACCGAACATGCATTTTACGGAAATGGTTCTTTGGCAAAAATATCAGATGGACAAAACCTAAATTATTTAGAAAAATTTGATGTAGGTAATTTATACAATATCCCTTTTACTTTAAAAAGAGCCCGTAAAGATAAAATTAATTGGGGATATGACAATTAAAACCCTTGAATTTCTAAAATTGTGGCTTGTTGCTCGATTTGTATATATTAGAACTGTTAGAACATATAACTTAGTAGTCGAAACTGATAAAGTCCATTCAATTAGATTTATCAAAAAAAATTTGAAAGTATTTAATTAGAATGTGTGGAATTTTTGGTGGCTACAATCTTAATTTGTTAGAATCACAAAATGGTATAGAACTGATCAAAAGAGGCAATGATGGTATTACTGTTTCTAAACTTAATGAAAAAATTTTTTTTGCTGCTCGTAGACACGCAATAAAACTTTCTGGTAATGAAAAAAATTTATCTGGTAAATCAGATCAACCTTATTATTCAAAAAATGGTGATGTAGCTTTAATATTTAATGGAGAATTTTATAATTTTTTAGAATACAAAAATAATCTTAAGAAAAGGAGCGTAGTTTTTGATACTGAAGGTGATACTGAAGTTTTATTAAAACTATATGAAACCTATGGAATTAATTTTGTAAGAGATAAAAAAATTGATTCATTATATTCTATTGCAATTTATGATAAAAAATTAAATAAAATATTTATCACCAGAGATTGGCCAGGAAGAATACCACTTTATTTTTATCATGAAAAAGGTAAATTTATATTTTCCAGTGAACTAAAAGCATTTAAAGCAATCAAAGGTCTAAGTTTGCAAAAACCGATAGAACTTGAACCTGGAAAAGTAGTTGAATACGATATCAGCAGTGACGAATTGAAAACAATTTCAACTTACGATTTACAACCAAATTTTTCAAAAAAAAATAATGATATCTTGAAACTTGGAGAAGAAATTCATCAGCTTTTAAATAATTCAGCCAAAAATAGAACTATGGGCGATGTTCCAATTTGTACCATGTTATCTGGTGGTATTGATAGTGTCCTTACGACCTATTATGTTTTAAAAAATATTGATTTTGATCGAATTGATTATCAACCAACTTCATATGTATTTAAAGTAAAGGGCTTTGACTCTATTGATGTAAAAACTGCGGAAATTGCTACAAAAGGATTTCAAAAAATTGGACTAAAATTAAAGATTATTGAAGCAGATAAAATGCACATCGTAAATGATACGCCAAAAATAGTTGAAACATTTGAAATGAGGCAACTTAAAGCGTTGAGTTTTTACCCTTTACCAATTTATTGGTACTTAGCACCCGAAATGTTTAAGGATGGATTTAAAGTAACTATTGGCGGGCATGGTGTAGATGAGTTGTTGGGTGCTTATACTGCTTGGAAAGAATTAAAAACAAGTCACGAAGCTCAAATAAAATTAAGAAGTAGAAAAGCCTTTATTAATAATATTTATAATAATATGTTAAAAAGAGCTTCAATAATTTTTATGAATCGCGGACCAATAGAGGCAAGGTTTCCATTTTTAAATCATAATGTTTGTGAATATATGCTTGGTATAGATCCAAAATGGCTTTCATTAAATAAAGATAACGCAGAGATTATGCTAAATTTAATTGAAGAAGCAAAGATTGAAGATTCGATAAGTATTATTTATAAAAATTTAAATTTATATATAAATAATGAAAAAGATTTTTATAATTTATCTGAAGAACAAATTTTTGATATCGAAAAGATTTTTTGGAAATTTCCATTGATTGCATCTAGTTACTTTGCTTCAAAAGAGTCATTCCTATCTTTTAAAGATGTTTTTAGACCTAAAATAAGAGGGCAACATGGCGCTGGTATTACTTATATAGAGCCACAAATTATAAATAATTATTCTAAATATGGCTCGACAGACACGGATATATTTAAGAATATATCACAGGAAGTATTTAAGTAAATTTATGAAAAAAAAAAAAATTGTTTATGTGCCATTAGGAGCTGACATAATTCACAGTGGTCATTTAAATATTTTAAAGTGTGCAAGAAAACATGGAGAAGTTACAATAGGTTTATTTACAGACTCAGCAATAGCAGAATATAAAAGATTGCCTCTGATTAGTTACAAACAAAGATATGATATTATTAAAAATATTAAGGGAATAAATAAAATTATTCCTCAAAGTACTTGGGATTACACGAAAAATTTAAATAGTATTAAACCAGATTTTGTAGTTCACGGAGATGATTGGAAAAAAGGAATTCAGAAAAAAACTAGAGAAAAAGTTATTAAGTTATTAGGAAAGTGGTCAGGTAAATTAATAGAACCCAAATATTCAAAAAATATAACAATAAGCTCAATAAAAAACAGAATTAATGAAACTATTTCCCTACCTGAAAATAGAGTTTCAAGATTAAAAAGATTAATTTATTCAAAAGATATAGTCAGAATTTTAGAGTCTCACAATTCATTAACAGGTTTAATTATTGAAAATCTTAACATAACTAAAAAAAATAAAAATTTAGAATTTGATGGAATGTGGTCATCAAGTTTAACAGACTCAGCTACAAAAGGACTCCCTGATAATTCTTCACTATCTTTTTCGGCTCGTATTTCATCATTAAATGATATGATGGACGTAACTACTAAACCATTAGTTTTTGATGCCGATAATGGAGGTCAAATAGAACACTTACCTTTTTTAATCAGATCTTTAGAAAGATCTGGAACATCTGCAATAATCATGGAAGATAAAGTTGGTCTTAAGAAAAATTCATTATTTAAAAACCAAAAAGGAACGAAACAAGACAAACCTCAATTATTTGCAAAAAAAATAAAAAAAATTTGTAACTCAAGATTATCTCAAGATTTTATGGTTATAGCTAGAATAGAAAGTTTTATTGTTGGGAAAGGTTTAGATGATGCATTAAAAAGAGCTGAGATATATTCTAAGGCAGGTGCTGATGCTATTTTAATTCATAGTAAAGAAAAAACTACATCAGAAATTTTTTCTTTTGCTAAAGAATTTAGAAAAAGTAAAAATTTCATACCTTTAGTTTCTGTACCCTCTACCTATTCAAAAGTTTATGAAAAAGATTTAATTAAAAACGGTTTTAAGCTGGTTATTTATGCTAATCAATTACTCAGAGCTGCTTATCCTGCAATGCAAAATACTGCAAAAATGATTTTAAATAATAGTCGTGCTTTTGAAGCTGATAAAAAAATCATTCCTATCAAAGAAATTATTAATTTAATTAAAAATGATTAAAGTCAATTCTTTAGTTAATTTATTAAAAAAAAATAATAGTGATTTTTTTACAGGGGTTCCGGATAGTGTTTTAAAAGAGCTATCTATAACTCTTCAAAATAAAAGTAAAAAGAATCATATAATTTCAACAAATGAAGGTTCAGCAGTTTCAATTGGAATTGGTCACTATCTTTCGACAAAAAAATTACCAGTTATTTATATGCAAAATTCTGGATTATCAAATGCATTGAACCCCTTAATTTCAATAGCCCATGAAAAAGTTTACTCAATACCATTAATTTTAATTATAGGATGGAGAGGCTCCCCCAAAATTGATGACGAACCTCAACATAACGTTAAAGGGAAAATTACAGAACAAATTTTAAAACTTTTAAATATCAAATATACGATTTTAAGATCAAGCACTGATCTAAATAAATTTGATAAACAAATAAAATCTGCAAAAAAAAATAAATCTTTAGTAGCATGTTTAATTGAACAAGGAACTTTAGAAAAAAATCAAAAAATAAAAGAGAAAAAAGATTTTTATAGTTTAGATAAAGAACTTTTTTTAAAGATTTTACTTGAAAGTTTACAGAAAAAAACAAAGATTATTTCTAGTACTGGTTATAACTCAAGAGAATTAATGTATCTTAGAGATAAATATAAACTTAAAAATAGTAATGATTTTTATATGGTTGGAGGTATGGGCCACACATCATCAGTTGCACTAGGATACTCCATATCAAATAAAAATAAAACGATTTGTCTAGATGGTGATGGTTCATTTTTAATGCATTTAGGTTCAATTAAAACAGCTGGTACTTTTGCAAATAAAAATTTTAAATATATTCTATTAAATAATAATGCGCATGACTCCGTAGGCGCTCAAAAAACATATTCAAATGATATTAATTTTGAAAAACTCTCAAAAAGCTTAGGATTTAAAAAATTTTACTCTATTAAAAATAAAAAAAATTTAAAACAAAATATTCAACAATTTCTATCTGAAAATAATTTAAGTTTTTTAGAGGTAAAAATAACTAATAGTAAAATAAGAAAACTTCCAAGACCAAAAGATTTAATCAATATAAAAAATCAATTTATGAAGTAAATGGTAAATTCCACTGAAGATATTAAAAATTTTATTAATGACAAAAGTTTTAAAAAAATTTTTTTGTTGTGTGGAAAAAAATCATTTATAACTTCTGGTGCAGAAAATCTCCTTAAAAAAATGATAACAAATAAGGAAACTAGGCTATTCTATAAAAAATCTGAATTACCAACTCTTAAAGAATTAATAAAAATTATTAATGATCTAAAGAATTTTAAACCAGATTTAATTTTAGCAGTGGGTGGTGGTGCGGTAATAGATTATGCCAAAATAGCTAATGTAGTTGATGTTAGAGAGGATTTAGCTGACTTAATAGTTAATTATTCTTATCCATTTAAAAGAAAATATACAAAACTTGCGGTAATTCCTACTACAGCTGGTTCAGGAGCTGAAGTTACATCCAATGCAGTTATTTACGTTGATGGAATTAAACATTCTTTTGAAAGTGAATTATTAATACCAGACATTTTTTTTTTAATTCCAGAGTTTTTAATATCTGCTCCAAACAAAATAAAAGCATCTGCTGGATTTGACGCCATAGCTCAAGCATTGGAGTCTTTAGTGTCCAAAAAATCTAATGAACAAAGTACTAAATATGCATCTAAATCTTTAAAAATATCAATTAATAGCTTTGTATCATTTGTCAAAAATCCAAACATGAAAAATGCAACAGAAATGAGTATTGCATCTAATTTAGCTGGCAAAGCGATTAGTATATCTAAAACTACAGCTCCACACGCTGCTTCTTATCCATTCACTTCATTATTTAATATTAGTCATGGTCACGCAGTTAGTTTATTTTTTGAAAGATTTTTTAAATTTAATTATGAAAACTTAGATAAATCGGAGACTTCTTTTGATTTAAAAAAGAGATTTAATTTAATATTTAATTTATTTAATGTACCAAATATAAATGATTTTAATTCAAAAATATCTTTGATAAAAAAACAAGCAAGTTTAGAAGATGATTTAACAAAACTAGATATTAACATAGAACAAAGTTCAGAAAACATTATTAAAGGTATTAATTTATTAAGATTAGGGAATAATCCAGTCAAAATTGATGGTAAGGATATATATGAAATTATTTCAAAAAAATAATACATCTTTAATTTTCATTAAAATTAAAGATGTTTTTAATAAAAATGATGAATAATTCATTATTGTTAATTTAGATTATTAAATTATAAACTTTACACACCATGAGAAGCGATAAATATATACATTCTGTTGTTGAAGATAAGATCTATTCTTATTGGAAAAAAAATGAACTTTTTAAACCAAGAGAAAATTCAAAAAAATTTTCAATTGTAATTCCACCGCCTAATGTAACTGGTAGCCTTCATATGGGGCATGCTCTAAATAATTCAATTCAGGATTTACTAGTTCGTTATCACCGTATGAACAACTATGAAACTTTATGGCAACCTGGAACTGATCATGCAGGAATAGCCACTCAAGCTTTGGTTGAGAGAAAACTTACATCAGAGAAAATTGACAAAAATGAAATTGGTAGAGAAAAATTTATTGAAAAAGTGTGGGAATGGAAAGAGCAGTATGGTGATATTATTATTAATCAATTAAAAAAACTAGGATGTTCTTGTGATTGGTCTCGTAATGCTTTCACAATGGATGAAAATCTATCAAAATCGGTAATTAAAGTTTTTGTAGATCTCTATAATAAAGATTTAGTTTATAAAGATAAAAAGCTTGTTAACTGGGATACGGTTCTAAAAACTGCAATTTCAGATCTTGAAGTTGATCAAAGAGAAGTTAATTCAAAAATTTATTATATTAAATATCCAATTGATGGAACTGATGAAT
>Ga0315330_10003887_pt1 | contig 10229 bp, 18 predicted proteins | sample M140m34915metaG_FD_203453 | JGI IMG/M metagenome (GOLD analysis project Ga0315330, IMG submission 203453) | Ammonia-oxidizing marine archaeal communities from Monterey Bay, California, United States - M1 40m 34915 | ecosystem: Environmental > Aquatic > Marine > Intertidal zone | place: USA... | reverse complement strand
TCATTGCAGAGCTGACGTAGCTCTGGGTACTTGCAGGCAGATATGGTCTGCTTGTAGGGAATGTCTTTCTCAATCGTGTACATCTCAGCCTCGCTTGGATTTAAGGGGAGTCATGTAGCGTTGCTCACTAAGGGGCAGACGCTTGCGTGTGTTGTCAGAAGCGAAGCGGATAGTCATCCACTTGCTTCCTTGCTTCTCGACCCACGCAATGCGGGAGCCGTGGTCAGTTGCGTACCAGCAGGGGGTGAAGCCCTTGTTAAGAGCCTTGCGGTATGTCCACCGCATCACCCATCACCATGCTTCATGGCTATCTCATGCCTAGCCTCAGCGATGATGATGTCCCAGCAGGAAGGGTGGTATGAGGTTTCATCCTTGCCCCACCAGTTAAGAGGGATGTCATCAGGCAGGCAGTCCGGTGACCAGACACGGCTATGCCAGATGAGTTCATTGCAGTAAGCACACTCGGGGGCGCTCATGCGGCGGCCCCCTCGGTTACCTCTTCATGGAACCAATCGCATGCCTCATCAACATCAATGAAGTCAACGATGCGTAGCCCCTGCCAGTTGCAGTAGTCAAGATCGACCTCGACATCTGTGTAAATGGCATCATCTGGGCCACGCTCACGGGTCTGATGAACAGTGGACTTGCCCCAGTCAATGTCTCTGGGGTCTACGTCAATGATGATCTTCATGCGGCCTCCTCTTCTGAGTCATCAGAGTCCTTGTCAGTGGGGGGAATGAACAAGTGGTGGAAGGTTGGCTCGTCATTGAACGAGATAAGGCGACACTCTTCGTCAGAGTGGTGAGTGAGATGCTGGCAATACATCTCCATAGCGGACATCTTGTCCTCGCTGGTGTAATAGTTCTTCCAATCCCTCATCTCTTTGGTGAAGGGGCAAAGGCGGCGGTACTCAACCATGTAACGAGTCATAATGAATCTCCTAATTAGAGTGCGGCAATGCGCGCGATTTCGGGTTGGTCTTTGAATTGCTCTGCCCACTCAGCGTCAGCCATAGCGGTCCACGCATCTTGAGCAGAGAGCTTGTACATCCCCATCAACATAGACAGGAAGTCATCTCGACAGGTGTTGGGGTACAGGTTGCCTCGCAACCAGTGGATACAGGTGCTTACTTCATTGCTAAATTTCATGGTCATCTAACCTCTCAATGGCTACGACATGGGTGTCAATGACGGCGTGGCTGGTGCATAGCTCGTCAAGATAGTGGGCTTGCTCCGGGTCGCGAAGCATCGCCATGACGTAGTTCCTTGCCTCGCTGTTAGTCGAAGCAGGGAACGTGTAGTCATGACGCAACTTGGTGTCTACCGTCACGGTGAAGAGTTGTTGGGGGTAGATGTGGATTGGGTCTGGCATACAGCATCCTCAAATTGTGGAAGTTCGGATTCCCAGATCAGATTCTTGCAGGGATAGCAGGCATAAAGATCAGCCTGCTTGTGCATTGGGTCACCGCAGATGTCGCATCGGACTTCAGGCATATACCTTCTCCTCTGGGTCATACTGGAGTAGCTCGTCGAGTGAGCCTCTGGTTTCTGACTGGATGTCCCAGTTAACCAACTGCTCAGAGATGAACTTGACTGCCTTGTTAGCCAGCCTGCTGGCATCGACTAGGTACTTGGGATCAGACTCAAGAGCCTTGAGCCAGCTAGTTAGGTAGGCCGCATGATTCTCTAGGGAATAAGACAAGCCCCACTCAGCGGCAATGAAGGCGGCACCTAGCTCAGCAACCAGCTCCTCTTTGGCATAGTCAGCAGAGCCAAAGCCTCCGGTCATGTCACGATCAAGCCGCTTCTTGTGACCAGTGGAGTGAACGCACTCATGTGCAAGCGTGGTCATGAATGCCTCAACGCTGGTGAACTTGTTGAGGTCAGGCATTTTGATGGTGTCAGTGAGCAGGTTAAAGGATGGCTCGCCGCCTGCTAGCTTGACGCCCAGTGCCTTGGGTATCTTGATGGCATCGCTAACGTCTGCCGGGTCATGCTGGAAGTCAGCCTCTTGCTCAATGTTGAGGCCAACAATCTGCTCAGTGTTGAACACGTTGTAGATTTTATACATAGCGTGGTGTGTCACCTCGCCTGTGGACTTGTCTACTTGCTCAGGATTGAAGAACAGGATGGGTGTTGATGCGCGAGCAGGGTCGCCCTTCTCACCGATGAGCTGATAGTTATGAGCCTTGATCTGGTTGAAGGTGAGCCAGCGATTAGACTCAAAGCCCTTGAGTTTGCCACTGGCCCAGCAATTAATTACGTTGATGCCAGAGTATTGATGGTTGGTGTAGTGGTTAGTAGGCATGATCGAATCGCCTGCTTTCCATTCGCGTCTCCACGGGAGCTGAGTAGGATCGTCCTTGTCTATTGCACGGCGGACCAGCTCGCAAATGGGATCGTTAATCCGAGAGTAGTTAGGCATGTTGCCTCCTTGTAGTTTGTGAGTAGTGGCTAGTAATAACGACTAACCACTGAGTACATCCTAATACAGAGCAAGCGAGATTGCAAGCACTAATTAGAAGGTTGGATATCAGGAAGTTTGGAAGCCTTGAGTGTGAGTAGCTCGCCCTCAGCCAACATCATCTTGGCCTTGAGTGCTTCCTTTTCCTGCTGGATTTCGTGAGAGATGTTCGCTTCCTTGGCAAACAGGTAGGACAGATGACCCATGCAGTGAGCAATGATCTCTTCTGTTTCTTTGAATCCAAGGTGTTCGATGTGTGTGATGACATCATCTCGCTCAACATCGAAGCGGCACGTGTCATCGGTGTACTGGTTCTGATAATCGACCACCTCTTGGGTGCTGATGTTGTTCTCAGACATCAACTCGCTGATGCCCTCGACATCACAAGCAACCTCAATGTCACCGTTGTAGTGGTAGTCCTCAATATCAACAGCGACTTCTCCGCGAATGCGATACGACATAGTGTTACTCCTTAATTAATTAATTAAATGTGAAAGGGGCTGAGCATCGCGCCCCCACCCACCGGATGGGGTGCGAGCGCAAGACCCGCGCTAGCGGGTTAGCTCCAGCCTTCATAGTCTTTAGAGATGGGACGGATGACAGGCGGCACAGGCTTCTCCTGCTTAGCCTTGTCAGCTAGGTATTTCTCTGGCTCAAAGGCAACGTACAGCGGGGATTTCTTATAGGCCCGTGTTAACTGCCTCTCCTTAATGAGCGAGCCGACAACAGCGATCAAGATGATTATGAGAAGGGTGTAGATCACTGGGTCACCTCCTGTCCAGCTATCAGTTCATCAAACTGGGGGCCAATGATGCGGCGCATTAAGGATTCGATGTGAGTCGGCTCGCATGTCCTGACTGTGTTATCGAATGGTGTGCCGGGGATGTGTCTAAGCCTCACCTCTGTGTCATTCAGGTCAATGGATTGGTGGTGTGGTAGATGTAATTGGTACTGACTCATAGGAGTCTCCTTGTAGTTTGTGATTACAGATTGGCGAGGGGCAAGCCCTCTTGGTATGTCTGCACCCAGCATTCAAAGCGTGGTACAGAAAACTCTGATGACAGGTCATTGGCTTCCTGTCTGGCATCTTCATAGTCGCAGTGGAGCTGATCGCTACAGCGATATGTGTTGTCATCAATGCGTGTGCAAACGATGTAGTCATCCATCGTGTGTGTCCTTGTAGTTCGTGTGTGTTGCGTGTGTCAGGCATCGCCTGTTGGCGTGTTTAGGCATCTCCTTAAAATGGAGAGGAGGAAGAGGGCGGACCCCCGGACTCGTAAAGAGTACGGAGGTTGACCCGAATTTTTGCGTAGCGTTTACGCAGTAAACGTGAAGCAAAAAAAAGCCCGGCGAAGCCGGGCGTGAATCTTACGCTTCCTTGGAAGCGTTAGATGAACGAGTCTCGGACAAAGCAATGTTGTACGCAGGCGACTTTGGATTGTCACTTGTGACAGGCCAAAGGCGAATCGTGAACGTTTCGCCATGAACCATTATCTTCCCGCTGAAAGCGGGAGATACGATTTTCGGCTTGTCTGTCTTGTCGTCGTGGATAGTGGTGACTCGGCTCTCAGTCCAGATCGCACCGCGCATGTTAGGGTTGTACTGTTTGTTCTGTGCCATGATGAAAATCCTTTGCAGTTAGTGTGAATGCTCCTGTCGTTAGGAGCTTGTCGATTGGACCGCCGGCCATTACTAACGCAAGGTGGCTCGCCACCGACCCCTTGCGGGTTGCGTTCGGAATGGACTGCGGTACATTCGTAACAACTCCTTACGACAGGAGTGTTCGCACTCACTGCTTAGGAGCTTTCTCATGGGACAGAACAAAGAGTACGCTTAACCCGTTATGCGTGGTCGAAGAGCTGGGCTGTGAGCCGTGACACTACGTTGAGCTTACGCAGTAAGCGACCACGTAAGACACTGACAGACAAGACGGAAATCAGAATACGGAAACGTAGTGTACGTATTATGGTTTATGGCGAAGCGGTCACGATGACTAACCGTTAGGTTAGGCGCGTGGGTACCGCGTTGCTTTGTCCGTGACTCAGAGGAGGTTCCAGAATGGAACCGATCGGGTCAACCGACTCCCTTTTGCACCGTCAGGTGCGGAAGAACCGGGGGGAGGGGGTCCGACCTCTGGTGGAACGGAAGGTGCCACTCTCTTTTACTACAAAAAAAAGTGGAAAACTGGAAAACCCGTTGATCGGAGTACGTGACTGTCAACGATCAGGAGTAGTCGTCCTCGTAAGATTACGAAAAACCACCTACCTAGTAATCAATTGTTGATTGCTACCACTGGATATCAACAATCTGGGGGGAGCGATGTAGCTACAGGGTGCAATCCTTGCAGTGTTACGATGCGCTTCCTTACGAGTGCCACCGTCCGACCTAAAATATCAGAAACCAAAGGGCGTTTTCAAGTAATTGTGGAATATTACCATAATGATCCCCCCTATATAGCTGATTGTTCGGTTGCACTCACCACCTAATTACTAATACAGTGTGGACCTAACGTATTCGTTAGGATTACCTATGGTAGATTCTGCCGACAAGGTGATGGAGAAGGCGGCTGAGCGTAAGGCTCGCCGTAGCTCTAAGAACACTAAGGATATGAAGAAATCTGCTGACTATGCTAAGCGTGGTGAGCAACTGCCTGTTATGTCACAGGCTGATCAGCGCAGGAAGATGCATGAGCTGAAGGCTAGATTTCTTAATTCTTCAAGGCTGGAGCCGTTTGTAGCCAAACTCTTTGATATGGCTATGGATGATGAGCATCAGGGCCAAGTAGCGGCCATGAAGCTGATAGCTGATCGTATTCTCCCTGCTACAGCCTTCTCTGGTGAGGATAAGAAATCCTCCGCTGTCCAAATCAACATCACTGGCCTGCAAGTCAGCTCTATAGAAGAAAAGCCTCTAGCTGAAGTCAACGGCCAAGACGTTGTGAGCATACAATGAGATGGCTACAGACCCTATCAACATTGCCGGGGTTCGCTGGCCTAACCAATTTCAACAGCCAACTGGGATTTACACCACGGCGGTCAATACAGCTATGGACCCGCAGGTGCTTAACAACAGCCAGATCCCTGCTGACTCAGCAAAGATGCCCTACCCAGCAAAAGGCATTGATACTACAGTTTCCACAGACTCGACCCGTGGCCGGGTCATCGACACTTACGCATGACTGACTTAAACCTAGAGCTTTTGCCGTGGCAACAGGAAGTGATGCAGTCCAATGCTCGCTTTAAGGTGATTGCGGCGGGTCGGCGTACCGGAAAGTCCCATTTAGCCGCTGTATCCCTTATTCTAAGCGCCCTGAATGGGGAAAAGGGTAAGACGTTCTATGTAGCCCCCACCCAAGGGCAGGCCCGTGACGTAATCTGGAACACCATATTTGATATAGCGGGGGACATTATTGAGAAGTCCCACGTTAACAACCTAGAAATCACCCTAGCTGGCGGCAACGTCATATACCTCAAGGGTGCTGACCGCCCGGATACCCTCCGTGGTGTGTCCTTAAAACATTTAGTTCTAGATGAGTACGCTTTTATGAAGCCTGATGTGTTTGAGAGCATTCTCAGACCGGCTTTAGCGGACTGCAAGGGGTCAGCTATCTTCATTGGTACGCCAGAGGGCCGTAACCACTTCTATGATATCTATGCTGGCTCTGAATCTTGGGATGACTGGGAGAATTTCCACTTCACCAGCTTTGATAACCCCATTGTTGACCCCAAAGAGATAGAGCATGCAAGGCAGACCCTGCCAGCTTGGGCCTTCCAGCAGGAATTTCTGGCTAGCTTTGATGCTAGGACGGGTGGGATGTTCGACCCGGACTCATTTATCTACTACGAAGACAGCAAAAGTCAGATTGGCGACCACTACATAACCATTGACCTTGCTGGCTTTAAGCAACAAGGCCAGAGGAAGGCCAAAAAACGGGACAACTCCGCTATGGCAGTCACCAAAGTGACCCCTGATGGCCGCTGGTGGGTAGAAGACATCATATTTGGGCAGTGGTCTTTAGACCAAACCTGTAATGAAATCTTTGCCGCCGTCGAAAAGTACCGTCCTGTGAAGGTTGGCATAGAGAAAGGCATTGCTCAGCAGGCAGTAATGTCCCCCCTTACTGACTTGATGCGCCGTAAAGGTCGTGTGTTCCGTATAGAACAGCTTACTCACGGTAACAACAAGAAAGAGGACAGGGTGGCTTGGGCATTAGAGGGCAGATTTGCCAATGGCCTTATCCAGCTCAAGAAGGGACCGTGGAATGAACGGTTTATTGACGAAGCCGCTAACTTTCCATCAACTTTAGTGCATGACGATCTCCTCGACGCGCTTAGCTACTGTGACCAAGTAGCTCAGATTGCTTACCTAGACGGAATTGAACTGGCTGACGAGTGGGAACCGCTCGACGATGCCGTAGGATTTTAGAGAATGGCTAAATACGAAGGCAGATACGAGAATTTAGAGCATATTGGCGTAGATCACGGTCTTGCCGAGTGGATTGAGTCGCTGACTTTGGAGTGGCGGCATGATTACTCCGCAAATTACGAAGATACCCATGACGAGTACTACCGTTTGTGGCGTGGTATCTGGGCCGAAGGCGACAAGACCCGCCAATCAGAGCGTTCGCGCATTATTGCCCCTGCTCTTCAGCAGGCAGTTGAGTCTGCCGTAGCCGAAATTGAAACAGCGTCCTTTAGTCAGGCATTTATGTTTGATATTGAGGGCCAACAGACCCCACCCCCACCCCCGCAAGGCCAACAAGCCCCGAATGGACCCCCAATGCCTATGCCGGGGATGGGTGGTGGACCTCAAATGCCACCAATGCCACCGCCGGGACCAAGCCAGCCGACTCCAGCAGAGTCGATTGCTGTGCGTGACCAGCTACACAAGGATTTAGAGCGGGCTAACTACCGTGCGGCTATTGGTGAGATCCTGATTAACGCCGCTGTATACGGTACAGGCATTGGCGAGATCGTTATTGAGGATTCCAAGGAGTACATCCCTGCCACCCAACAGATGGAGGGGATGCCCCAAGAGGCCAATCTGGTTGAGTATGGGGTAGAGGAGAAAATCCGACCCATTGTTAAGCTGAACCCTGTCCAGCCAAAGAACTTTTTGATTGACCCCACTGCTACCTGTGTCACCAGTGCTATGGGTGTGTGTATTGAGGAGTTTGTCTCTATCCACACTATTGAGCAGATGCAGGAGCAGGGGATCTACCGTGATACCCCTATCGGTTTTGATGCTAGTGACCCCGCTATTGACGCGGATTCAGAGATCAGAGTCCAGCCTGTCAGGAAGGTCAGGGTCAAAAGATACTACGGACTCGTCCCTACTGAGCAATTAAAGGAAGAGGGCGTTGATAACCTAGAGGACGGCAAGTACACAGAAGCCGTTGTTGTTATCGCTAACGGTGAGATCCTAAAGGCGCAGTCAAATCCCTATATGTGCCAAGACCGACCTATTGCCGCCTTCCCTTGGGATGTCGTGCCTAGTCGGTTCTGGGGCCGTGGTGTCTGTGAGAAGGGATATATGTCCCAGAAGGCGCTTGATGCTGAGATGAGAGCAAGGATCGACGCACTGGCACTGACTACTCATCCAATGATGGCTGTAGATGCCACAAGAATCCCAAGAGGGGATAAGTTTGAGGTGCGTCCCGGCAAGATGATCTTGACCAACGGTGACCCCAAAGAATCCATCATGCCATTCAAGTTTGGGCAGGTAGATCAGATCAGCTTCAACCAAGCTCAGAACCTACAGATGATGGTCCAGCAGGCCACAGGTTCACAGGACGCCGCTGAGATGGCTAAGGGGCCGTCTAGCGACACAACCTCTGCTGGTATCTCTATGTCTATGGGCGCGGTGATGAAGCGCCAAAGACGTACCTTGGTCAACTTCCAAGAATCGTTCTTTAAGCCGCTAATCAAAAAGACTGCGTGGCGCTACATGCAGTTCGATCCTGAGAAGTATCCGTCAAAGGATTATCACTTCTCTGTCATCAGCTCGCTGGGCGTTATTGCGCGTGAGTACGAGGTGCAACAGCTTGCTCAGATCCTACAAGTCATACCGCCGCAGTCACCAGCGCATGGCGCAATGATTAAGGCGATCATCGAACACATGAACGTGACCTCAAAAGACAAACTGCTTGAGGTAATTGATGGTCAGGGTCAGCCAGACCCAGCGGCACAGCAACAGCAACAGGCTCAAGCCCAAGCACAGATGGAGCTACAGAAGGCGCAGACCGCCGTACTCATGGCTCAAGCTGAAGAGGCTAAGGGCAGGGCCGCTAAGTACGCTACTGAGGTTGACCTCATGCCGAAGGAAGCTGTCCTCAAGTACAGCGATCAGGACAAGGACGGCAAGATTGATGTCGATTTTGAGAAGAAGATCCGCCTTGCTCAGATGATGCTGGATGAGGACAAGTGGAATCTTGAGAAGGAAGAGCGTCAGGCCAACATGGTTAACGCCAAAGGTGAGCAGGACATTCTCCGCCAGATGCTAAGCGAGCAACAACCCCAACAAGAGCAACCGCAGATACCACCCATGTCTGAGGAGCCACCCCTGCAATGACTACTGGATTGAGCCTTACCACAATCATTGCGTTAATTCGCAAGGAGATTGATGGCGCTCAAAAAGCCAAGCCCGGGAAGGACGGTAAGGCTGGAGCCACTGGCCCTAAAGGTGAGCGCGGTCCTAAAGGTGACACTGGCCCTGCTGGTAAGCAAGGACCAAAGGGCGGTGACGGCAAGCAAGGGAAGGCTGGCCCTGCTGGAGCTGATGGTCAGGACGGCGCTGACGGTGTAGGCATTGATCGCATTGAGCAGGATGTGGATGACGCAATCGTCGTTCACATGACTGACGGCACTATCTACACCATTGAGATGCCGTGGGGCAAAAACTCTACAGAGGTTCACTACAAGGTATCTGGCGGCGGCTCCGGTAGCGGAAGCGGCACAGAAGGCACTGTTGACCTGTCTAACTATGTGCAGAAGCCTAATAGCAGTGAAGCGTGGATGGTCTACAAGAAGGGCGCTGGCTGGATGCCTGTCACTACTGACCTAGTAGCCACCAACCCTGACGTTATTTTCCGTAACGCTAAGGGCCAGTTTGCCAGCACCAAGGATCTTGAGACGCTGACTAACCAGCTTGAGGTCAACCGTTACTTTGCTGAACAGCTAGAAGCGGCAGGCGAACCAACTACCGATGCGCGCATTGCCGATCAGGACATCACTAACTGGAATGACAGCTTTGGCTGGGGCGACCATAGTGAGGAAAATTACGCTAAGGATGTGCCGCCGTGGGACTATGAGTTCACGCCTGACACGCTCGTTTTGCGTGACAACAACGCCAACATAAAGGGCAGGAAGGTTATCGGTCAGACATTTCAGATGACCGCTGAAGGCACCACAGATATTCCTCCCCGCCCCGACGATACGATCTTCTACTCCAGCATCAACAACCAGCTACACAAGAACAGCAAGGAGGGCATGAGGGCCGCCCTTGGTATTACTGGCGAGCATGAAGGAGTAAACAAGGGCGACGATTATCGCTACTTACTAGCAAGCATTACGACAAACATTTCGTCCCGCCCCGGTCAGATGACGCTCAACAGCCCAGATCCTGAAAGCGTTACGCAGATAAGCTTTTATGTAACTGACGCAGACAGCAAGCCGTCACCTCATGTATCAGCGGGATACTTTGTTGAATTGAGTCACGATGGTGGCACTTTGCTGTTCAAGATTACAGGTGCAGACAGCACACAGCTT
>Ga0315330_10003886_pt1 | contig 10229 bp, 9 predicted proteins | sample M140m34915metaG_FD_203453 | JGI IMG/M metagenome (GOLD analysis project Ga0315330, IMG submission 203453) | Ammonia-oxidizing marine archaeal communities from Monterey Bay, California, United States - M1 40m 34915 | ecosystem: Environmental > Aquatic > Marine > Intertidal zone | place: USA... | reverse complement strand
TTGTAGTAAAGCTCGGTATCCAGGCCGCTCGCATTCATGAAGAAGCTGCTGTTCATACCCAGCACTTCGGCATACTGGTTCATCATGTCTGCGAAAGCGTCCTCGCTGCCGGCAATATGTTCGGCCACAGCAACGCTGGCGTCATTGCCTGATTGAATTATTATGCCGCGCAGCAGGTCTTCGACGCTGACCTGTGAATTGACATCAACGAACATCTTCGAACCTTCCATACGCCAGGCTTTTTCGCTGATATGCACCATATCATTGAGGCCAAGATTGCCGTTGATAACTTCTTCAATGGCGATGTAGGCCGTCATTATCTTGGTAAGACTGGCCGGGGGTAAAGGCTCGTTGGCATTCTCTTCAACAATGATGTGGCCCGTCTTGGCATCCAAGAGGACATAGCTGGTAGCAGCAACATCTGGCGCACGGGGAATGATAGCCTGCGCCGAAGCCAGGGAGGCAACTCCCAGGCCGACCAGGACACGGGTAATGAAACCAAGAATAGATTGAATGTTCTTTACGTACATAAAGAATCCCATTTAGTAATGTCTGGATATTTGAAACTGCGAGGCGTGGCAACAATGGCGACCGAATTGATACTGAAGAATCTGAAAACGTAGGTTCACAATAAAGCTACTCCGTAACAGGGTACGGACTTCCCAGGTTGGCAGCAACCACGCGCTGACTAAGCTGGCGAATTTCACCAGCATCACTCACAGGACCAACTCGCACCCGGTGTAGCACACCATTCGAACCGCTGTTCACAGTACGTATAAATACTGGCCGCTGAGTGAAGCGCCGCACCTGATCCGAAACTCGCTGCGCAGTCTGCAGTTCGGAAAAAGCACCTATTTGAAGGTACTTGTCTCCAATGTTGGCAGGTTCGGGCCTGCTGATATCAGACAAGGAGGCTGACTCACCGCTGGCACCGACCGAGCGAAAGCTTTCGTCACTTACGACGATCGATTCCAAGTGCACACGAGCAGTTCCACGCCCGGCATAGCCGAGTTTCATTGCAGCGGCGTAGGAGAGATCAACGATTCGGTCACCATGAAAAGGTCCTCTGTCATTCACCCTCACAATCAGGGACCGATTGTTGTCCAGATTCGTCACTCGCAGAAAGCTGGGGATCGGCAGGGATTTATGCGCTGCCGAAGCCTTGTACATATCAAAAACTTCACCGTTTGAAGTCTTGTGGCCATGGAATTTCTCTCCGTACCAGGATGCCACCCCACGCTCGCTATAGCCGCGCTCGGTTGGTAGCACGGTGTAGGTTTTACCAAGCACAGTATAGGGGCTGCGATTTCCTGCCATGGTGCGATTTATCGGCTCTGGAACTACTTCAGGAATGGCTGCAATTTTCACATCTCGCGACGGCGCACGATCCTGCTGGATACTGTAGCGCCCGCCGGTAATCGCCGTGGGAACAGGCGCTGAACTACAGGCGACAAATAGCAACAACCCCGCGAGGCTGAAGGCTAGGCGTTGCCAGTGCCGGAATGGAAGAACTTTCAACATGTTCGAATACTCGGGAAAAACCAGTTAAGTTAGTTACTTAGCGTCCAAAGCAGAGAATGTTTTAACGTTCAGGGGTCAGACACAACGCAGCAGTCGACAAGTTTGCGCTGCAGCGCCGTCCTGACATCGGTATCTTTCATATTTTTCTATGCATATCAGAGAATTAACTAAATCGCTTCCTGTCATGGGTCTGAATAGACACGAGCAGACCAAAACCAACGAACAGGGTGACAACGGAGGTTCCACCGCGACTTATTAGCGGCAGCGGCAAACCGATAACCGGCACCAGACCCGACACCATGGCCATGTTGATAAAAACATACAGGAAAAATGTCAAGGTAATACTGCCTGCCAGGAGGCGACTGAACATATCTTTCGCAGCATAGGCAATATAGAAGCCACGCACCAAGACAAACAAATACAGACAAACCAGTAGCAGCACTCCTAACAGGCCGAATTCTTCAGCCAGCACCGCAAGGATAAAATCGGTATTACTCTCAGGAATAAAATCGAGATGGGACTGCGCACCATTACCATAGCCCTTGCCATAGACTCCTCCAGAACCGATGGCAATTTGCGATTGGATGATGTTGTAGCCAGCCCCGGTTGGGTCCCGATAAGGATCGAAGAATGTCAGGATGCGGTTCTTCTGGTGATCCTGGGCTAAAAAAAGGAACCATGCAGGAGAAGCGAGCAGCCCTGCGATCAAGCCAGTGATGACGATGCGCCAGCGAATTCCCGCGAGCAAGATGACGAAAACACCGGACATGAACACCATGATGGCGGTACCGGTATCGTTTTGCAGGACAATTAACCCTGCAGGCAATGCGATCATCAGTGCTGACCAGAACAGGTGTTTGAAACGCGGCGGCAAGGGCCGGCTTGCCAGATACCAGGCCAGCAACATCGGCACTACAAATTTCATGATCTCCGAGGGCTGAAATCTCGGCAGCCCCGGCAGATCGATCCAACTCTTGGCGCCATTCACCTCCTCTCCAAGCAACAAGACCAGCACCAGCAATCCAAGCCCGGCTGCGTACATGGAGGGTGCCCAGCGTCGAAAGAAATGCACATTGAACTGGGCAACCAGAAACATCACCACCAGTCCTCCCACCATCACCATGGTCTGCCGGCGCATCATTGCCCCGTCACCATCGCTGGCGCTATACAATACGAGTAAACCAAACCCGCACAGCAACAAAATGCCAACCAACAGCGGTGGATCGGTGTGAAGAACTCGCCAGATCGCGGCGCCGCGCCGCTTGGGAGCACGAAAACTGGTGGTCTGGCGGACGAAATCCTGATTAATCATTGGATCGCGTCACCATCCTGTCCGCAGCAACCAAACCAGCTTCGGCCTGACGATCGAGTTTTGCAAAATCAAGCTCGAGAATATCCAGTAAATAAGTGTCGATCACAGCTTTCGCGATTGGACCCGCCACGCGACTGCCATGCTCGCCGTTCTCTACGAACACCGCTACTGCAATCTGTGGGTCAATCTGTGAATGCATAGAGGGGGCAAACGAGACAAACAGGCCGTGGTCCTTATTCAAGTCGGAAACCTCAATGTCTTCACTTGAGAGTATCTCCTGACTGATGCCGACCACCTGGGCAGTTCCTGATTTGCCAGCCATTTTGTATGGCATTTCGCGATCAGCCATGGCTATTGCCTCGAACGCAGTCCCATAGTCCCGGAACACATCGGAGTACGGGCGATGCACAACCATGGTCATTGATTCATGGATATAACGCCAGTAATCGGGATCGCTAACGTAAATATCTTGCCTAGGATTATCCGTTACCGGCTCAAACGGTGCCCCATCCACGGCCTTGAGCATGCGTGGCTGAACCACTTTCCCCTTGCTAGCCATAATCGCGGTGGCTGTGGCTAACTGCAGCGGTGTCGCCCACATATAGCCCTGACCGATTGAAGAATTAACGGTGTCGCCTGGATACCAAGGCTCACCGCGGCTCTCCATTTTCCAGTCACGGGAAGGCAGGACCCCGGTGCGGGCGTAGGAAATATCCAGGGTGAAATTGTCACCGAAGCCAAATTGCGACAGGAAGCCATGCATAGTGTCTATACCCATGCGATGCCCAAGGTCATAGAAGAACGTATCGCAGGATTGATAGATCGCTTTTTGCAGGTCGGTATGGCCGTGGCCACCACCGATGGCGGTGCGGAGCGTATAGTCACCCCAACGATATGAAACACCCGGCAGCCGGAAGTACCCCGGATCCTGGATCGCAAACTCGTAGTCCACGAGTTCATGCTGCAATCCTGCCATACCAATAAAAGGCTTAACCGTAGATGCCGGCGGATAAGGGTTGATGGAGCGATCGAATAATGGCGTATTGACGACATCGTTTACCAACACGGAGTAGTCCTTGCTGCTGATTCCTGTGACAAACAGATTAGGATCGAAGCCTGGCTTGCTCACCATCGCAAGAATGCCACCCGTAGCTGGATCGATCGCAACGATGGCGCCACGAAATTCACCCAGCGCTTGCTCCGCCGCAACCTGTAAACGCGCATTCATATGCAGACTGAGGTTCTTGCCTGCTACCGGGTCAGTGCGATCCAAACGCCGCATCACCTGCCCGCGGTTATTCTTTTCTACAATCTCGTAACCCACGGTACCATGGAGTAGCTGCTCGTATGTGCGTTCAACACCGGTCTTGCCGATATGATTGGTGCCACCGTAATTCTCGCGCTGTTCTTCGCTGAGGCTGTCCAATTCCCTGCGATTAATCTCTGACACGTAGCCAATTGAATGCGCAGTCAGTGCACCAAGAGGATAACTGCGCACAAACTGCGGCTCAATCGCAATACCCGCCAGCAGGTGGCTATTCACCGCAATCTTCGATTTCTCTTCGTCAGTTAACCCGTAGCGCAGGGTAACGGATGAGAACGGCACCCGGTTGCGCTGCAGTCGATTCCGAAACTGCTCAACGTCATCGTTAGTCAGACTGATAAGCGAAGCCAGAAATTCCAGGGTGCCGTCCATATCCTGGACCTGCTCCCTGATCACCGTGAGATTAAAGATAGGCTGGTTGTCCGCCAGCAAGGCACCTTCGCTGTCAAAAATCAGCCCTCGTGCGGGCGGGGCATATTGGGAGTGCAGGCGATTACCATCGGACCGGGCAGAAAAATACTCATACTGGTGAATCTGAAGATTAACAAGTTTGGCAATCAACGCTGCGAATAGCAGCATAACGATGGCAGCGGCAATCGTTAGCCGGCGCAAAAACAGCTGGCGCTCCGCTTCATGGTCCTTTAGCTGCCATTTTCCCGACATTTATGTACGAAGATTCCCAGATTGGTTGAGTGCCAGCGCTGGGCTGACTGAAATTGCCGAGCTACACCAACTTAGTCGGCTGTTTGCAGAGCGGCTTGAAACCTGCCGTCGACTCATTTTAGACCGCAAATTCAGCAAAAAGTTTGTCACTGCTGCATTGGCACGCAATTGACACCAATTGTGTGATTTTAACTCGTTTTTATTATAAGTTTAATGCATGCAAAAACCTGTGTTGGGAATAGGGTCACCCTTAGATATTTGTCTGGCTGCTGGGGGCAAGGCATATGCCTATTCCCTATGATAAGGATGCCCACTAATTATGGAGGCGGCACGGTACAGTTGCTCAATCATCAGGATACGCACCAAAGGATGTGGCAGAGTCAGTGCCGATAATGACCAGCACGCGTCTGACCGAGCCAAACAGGCAGCATCGAGCCCATCCGGCCCGCCAACCAGTAATGCGAGGTTCCGTCCGTCGGCGCGAAAATTCTCTATCCGACCAGCAAGGTCTGCGGTAGAGAATGATTTTCCGGCCACGTCCAGAGCCACCACATAATCGCCGGGTTTGATTTGTGCGAGAAGATCAACCCCCTCTTTCGCCTTCGATACTTCTGCCGACTGGTTTTTCGCACGTTTAGCCAGAGGAATTTCAACGAGGGAGAAATTGAGATCCCGCTCAATGCGTTTGCTGTATTCTGTTGTGCCTTCCTTGACCCAGGAGGGCATCCTGGTGCCAACAGAAATGAGCCTGTTCTTCATAAGACTTTGGCAGGCCCTTCCGATGAACCACTCTGCTCTGAGCCAACAGCTGCATCGAAGCTCCACAGTTCTTCCAGATTATAAAGCGCTCTCACTGGTGCCAACATGATGTGCACGACCACGTCACCAACATCCACCAACACCCATTCTGATTGCATCTTGCCTTCGATGCCCACTACTTCGACGTCAGCTTTTTTAGCCCGGGTTGCAACCGCATCAGCCAACGCTTTGATATGCGTACTCGAGCGACCTGTAGCAATCACCATATAGTCAGTGATAGCCGTAAGCTTCTCTACGTTGATGGTCCGGATCGACTCCCCCTTGAGATCATCAAGGGAGTCAACAACTAACTGCGCCAACTTTTTACTCTTCAATGCGTTTACCTTTCTTGTCATACCTAGGTTTTCATATCTGGCGTTCTAATATTGATTCTGAGTGGATCTCAGTGCTGCATCCATAAAGGGCGTAGTGGCTGATATATTTATATACCTGAGCATTAAGCAAAGATGCCACTTCGCCACCTTTCGTTAATAATTCTCTAACTTGAGTGGACGAGAGTTCCACATCAAAGTCCTCTGCAAAAAATATCCTTCCCGTTTCGGCTTCAAACAAATGCTCTGGCTTAGCAACCCGGCGTTTTTCAAGACCGATTTCCAAAGCGACATCGGCATCGATGGAATGGCTCTGTCGGCCAAGCACAAACAGATGGCACGCTTGCAACAACGCTCTCCACTCATGCCACTGCGGCAGGCCATTGAGCGCGTCGGCTCCCAAAACAAACACGATCTGGTCCCAGTTGCCGCCGGCTCGCATTTCCGCGACGGTATCAACCGCGTAGGAAACGCCGCCACGGAGTATTTCACAGTCATCAGCCGCTAGCTTGATATCTCTACGCAGTGCTAGGCGCAACATCTTAAGCCGATGCTGGGCACTCAACTGACGCTGCTCTCGATGATTGGGAATATGGCAGGGGACCATTTTCAACAGATCAAGATCCAGCGACTCAACGGCAAAGAGCGCTGCGGCAACATGACCATTATGCACTGGATCAAACATGCCGCCGAGAATACCCAGGCGTGAACTCATTGGCGGATATGACCATCCCCGAGTACGATGAATTTCTGTGAAGTGAGACCTTCCAGTCCCACGGGGCCTCGCGCGTGCAACTTATCGGTGGAGATACCGATCTCGGCACCAAGCCCATACTCGAAGCCATCGGCGAAACGCGTGGAGGCATTCACCATGACAGAGCTTGAATCCACTTCACGCACGAAACGCTGCGCGCGATTCAGGTCTTCAGTCATGATTGAATCAGTGTGCTGAGAGCTGTGTTCATTAATATGAGCTATCGCTTCATCGACACCCTCTACGACCTTGATTGAAACAATAGGCGCCAGGTATTCCGTTTCCCAGTCTTCCTCTGTCGCCTCAGTCGCATGCGGAAGAATGGCGAGAGTCTGTTTGCAACCCCGGATTTCAACCTGATGTTTGCCATACTCAGCATCAATCAGGGGCAATAAGTCAGCGGCGACCGCTCTCGCTACCAGCATGGACTCCATTGTGCAGCAGGTACCATAGCGCTGTGTCTTGGCATTTACAGCTACAGTCACGGCTTTCTCAATGTCAGCCTTGTCATCTACGTAGATATGGCAATTGCCATCTAGGTGCTTGATAACCGGCACCCTAGCGTCACGGCTGATTCTTTCAATTAATCCTTTGCCACCCCGCGGTACAATTACATCGACATATTCAGGCATCTTGATAAGACGCCCCACTACTTCCCGATCGGTGCGGTCGACGACTTGAATGATATGCGGATCCAATTCGGCAACTGCCAAGCCTGCCCGGATACATGCTGCTAGCGCCTGGTTGGAATGCAGTGCCTCTGAGCCGCCGCGCAGGATGACGGCATTGCCAGACTTCAAGCACAGGCTGGCAGCTTCACAAGTCACATTGGGCCGCGACTCGTAAATGATGCCAATCACGCCCAGCGGAACCCGCATCTTGCCAACCTGAATGCCGCTGGGCCGATATTTCAGATCAGTGATAGCCCCTACCGGGTCATCCAGTGCGGCGACCTGCTGCAGGCCTTCTATCATGGTGTCGATGCGAGCCGTAGTCAGTTCGAGTCGGTCCATCAGCGCAGTTTCCAGGCCTTTTTCCCTGCTAGCGTCTAAATCGCTGGCATTAGCAGCCATCAGGCTGTCCCTGCTGGAATCCAGGGCCGACGCAATTGCCAGCAGCGCCTGGTTCTTTTGGCCTGAAGTAGCCCGATTAATGGCCCGTGAAGCCGCGCGTGCCTGCCGCCCAAGGGTGGTCATAAAGGCATCCAGCTCGGTCATGTAATTTTCTGCACTGTTCATGTGATATCCATGCTGAGAGTGTCAACCGCTGGAATAATGTAGTGGGTTAAAGCCAAAGTATAACTTATCTGCAATTAGACAGGCAGTCGGCAATACCGATATGCTTGCTACACGTTTACAAGGAATTACCATGTCAGCAGCAGATAACGCACCACCTGATCCCGTCGTGCTTCCCGTGCAACCCACCGTGATAGAGGCGCTGATTCCTGTTGCCGTACTCATCGCCCTGCTCTCCTTCTCCGTGTTCCTGTTCGGAGAAGACGCCAGCTATGGCCCCAATCAGATCGCGCTGTGCGTGGGAGCAGCGGTCGCCGCCATGGTGGGCTGGAACAACGGCCAGAGCTGGACCGATATTGAAGCCAGTATCGTTGCTGGTATCGGTGTGGCCCTCAAACCCGTGCTCATCTTGTTCAGCGTTGGGCTGTTGATCGGCAGTTGGATCATGTCGGGTACGGTGCCAACGATGATCTACTATAGTCTGCTAATCCTGGATCCATCAATCTTCTACGCCGCCAGCTGCGTAATCTGTGCCCTGATTGCCCTCAGCATTGGCTCTTCCTGGACCGTCGCGGGCACAGTGGGAATAGCGCTCATCGGTGCCGCTGCCGGTCTTGGCGTCTCCCTAGAAGTCACGGCAGGCGCGATTATTTCCGGCGCCTATTTTGGCGACAAAATGTCGCCATTATCGGAGACCACCAACCTGGCTCCTGCTGTCGCGGGCACCGACCTCTTTACCCATATTGGACACATGGTATGGACCACCATTCCCAGCATTCTGATTGCGCTATTGATCTTTACTATGATGGGATTCAATATCACTGCCGAAAATGCCAGCAGCGATCTGGCTCTCACACTGCAGCTCATCAACGAAAATTTCACCATCAACCCCATAATGCTGCTTCCCGTACTCGTACTGCTGGTCATGGCGAATAAGAAGTTGCCACCCATACCAACAATTCTGGCTGGCGCCATGATTGCGGTGGCACTGGCACTGATATTTCAGCGCCCAGCCATTTTGGCGTTGGCAGGTGATGTTCCAAACGTCTTTCTGGCCCTGTTCAAGGGTATCTGGCAAACCCTGTTCGATGGATTCGCGCTGAGTAGCGGTAACGCCACTCTAGATGATCTGATGACGCGCGGCGGCATGAGTTCCATGCTAAACACGGTGTGGCTGATACTCTGCGCCATGGTATTCGGCGCGGTAATGGACCATACCGGTCTACTCCACTGTTTAGTCAATTACGCGCTGTCATTTGTTCATAGCACCGGCAGCCTTATTACAACGACTTTGCTCACCTGCATCGGGGCGAACCTGATTACTTCTGACCAGTATATTTCTGTGGTGCTTCCTGGCCGCATGTACAAGCTGGAATTTCAGAATCGCAACCTGGACATGAAGAATCTGAGCCGGACCCTGGAGGATGCAGGTACGATCACCTCACCACTGGTGCCGTGGAATACCTGCGGCGCTTACATGGCGGGAACCCTCGGGGTCGCCACTTTCGCCTACTTGCCTTACTGTTTCTTTAACTGGATTAATCCGGTAATCGCAGCGATCTATGGCTTCCTGAATTTCAAGATTGCGCCAGTCGAAGACACGGCTCCAGCTGCTGCAGCAACCACGTGCTGATCCAAAGCACTCACGCTTAGGGCAAATTCGCGAGGTTCAACTCCAATGTATTGCCCTCGCGGTCTTCTATGTGGATGAGGTTGCCGTAACCCTAAGCGCCGTAACGTTTTGAAAAACCGGGTACGTTAACGACCCTGGACTGCAGGTAGCTGGTCAAGTCTTCTGCGGCCACCGCCGCTATTCGGTGACAGAAGTGATCAAGGTTGCGACCCTCAGGACCCGGCGCGCTGCCATGTCTGCTGCGCATCAGCACACTCACTTAACTTTTCAGTGTATTCCTTGCTGCTATCATTAGTTTAAATGCAGCGCCCCCCTTATCAGAGCGCGATAGGCAAATAGGTTTCCTGGCTATACACAGGCTAATGGCAAGCTCGGGGCAGAATGACTTGGTATCAAAATACTCACCGAAGGTGCGGGTGATATAGGAATGCCCCTTGTGCCCACCGTCCCATAGCACACGCTCACCTAATAGGCAGCTGCTCATCCCAATTGGTATTTTTAACTCATCGGTTTCCATAAAATGCTTTCCCGTGAATTAACTATCACTCTCCAATTTCTCCAAGCTCAGCTGGCTGACCACCAGCGCCTCTTTTTTAGTCTTGCTGAGTAGCTTGATACGGCTCTCTAGCCTCGAAGCCTTTGACCTGTTTTCGACTT
>Ga0315330_10003884_pt1 | contig 10231 bp, 11 predicted proteins | sample M140m34915metaG_FD_203453 | JGI IMG/M metagenome (GOLD analysis project Ga0315330, IMG submission 203453) | Ammonia-oxidizing marine archaeal communities from Monterey Bay, California, United States - M1 40m 34915 | ecosystem: Environmental > Aquatic > Marine > Intertidal zone | place: USA... | reverse complement strand
GCGACAAAAACATCGTCCGCCCTCCGAATCAACCTTAAGAGGCTGGTTCGTCCTTCGCGGCTGCAGCTTTCGCGGCTGCTTTCTCGGCAGCAGCAGCTTCGGCAGCGGCCGCTTTGTCAGCCTTTGCGCTTGCACGTGTCATGGCCAATTGACCTTTTCCTGCGTTGACCGCATCAGCAAGATTTCGCATCACCAATTCGACGCTACGAATGCCGTCGTCGTTGCCGGGAATCGGCAGGTCGATGTCGGATGGGTCACTGTCAGTATCAATCAGAGCAACGGTCGCAATGCCCAGACGCTTTGCTTCACGCACTGCATTACGCTCTTTGCCTGGATCGACAATGAACAGACACTCGGGCAAGCGATTCATCGATCGGAGGCCGTTCAGGTTGCGGTACATCTTTCGATATTCGCGATTCAATGACGACTGCATCTTCTTGCTGTAGTCATTAATCTTTTCGCTACCACGCAAATCTTCCAACTCTTCAAGCCTGCCGAGGCGACTGCGAATGGTGCGAAAGTTGGTCAGCGTTCCACCCAACCATCGCTCGCTTACGAAAGGCATGCCGCAGCGAAGTGCTTGGGCCTCGACAGCTTCGCCAGCTTGGCGTTTCGTACCAACGAACAGGATCAAGCTGCCACCAGCAGCCACCTGACTCAGATATTTCTTGGCGCGGAGCAATCCCCGCAAGGTCTCTCGAATATCGAGAATATGAATTTGTTTCTTCTTACCGAAGATGTACGGCGACATCTTAGGGTTCCACAAACTCGTGCGGTGTCCGAAATGAACACCTGCTTCGATCATTTCCTTGACAATTGCATCAGCCACTAAAACGTCCTCTTTTCTTTGCGACGGGCTACGAGAAACAGCACAAAACGCTGCCTCCAGAGCATAGATTTCCAATCGAAACCTTCGCCCTTCGTCCCAACTTGCCGCTCGGTTAATAAAGTTACAGCGTTGAAATAACATCATTTCTACGCCCAAGGTGGCAGAGAGTAACCAAATACTGGCAAATAGACAAGGGATCCCATCCCGGCCCTCGTGACTGCACAGCCCCACCGGTCGGGCTCGTTCGCCAACACAAAACCGGCGAAAGGTATCGGAGACTTTGATGCCACTGGCCTGCGGCAACATCCGCCATTTTCTGCTCGCTACCCAGCCTCCCGATGCCCCCGGACAAGCAAACCCCAAAGCACCGAAGCCCCCTAGGCCCCGCAAGCACCCCTGGCCTGCTTTATGCCAAAGTTCTTCGCGACGCCGTCGCTAAATAACACCGAACGCTGCTACGCCACCAAAAAGTGCTGATCAAATGCAGGCAAGGGAACGAACGCCGGCCGCCTGCAGGATGCTCAGCAAGCTGGCCGTTTTTCTCCAAAACTTGCCACTCCAGCCCCATCAGTTCTTCGGAGGCCCTGCCGTGTTCAGGATGCTTGCGCGTTAACAGCCTACACCCGCAGCACTGATGACCTCACGGTTTGCCACACACAAAAACGGCATCAGGGTCCGACCGAACGTGCTAGCAAGCAAAAACCCAAAAAACCTGCAGGGAGCTTCCGAATCCGCTAAGCTGGTGGTACTAGCGACACCTACTGGGTGGTAACTGCACGAATACCCCCAACTCATCAATCGCCTAATCAAGAATGCCTCGCCGTTGCGGAACCCGAAACGATTACCTCTCTGCGTTTCGGACACCGTACTTCTTGGCAACGGATTTTCCACCAACCTATTTCCTAGCAGCGTGCGTCTGGGTAGAGGGTTTGCAAGAATCGTCAAAATCTCGAAAGACTAATAATGACTCATTCCATTCTTGCGCCCAGCCTGCCAACGAAACCTGCCTACTAGCGTCACCCAACCGCCTCCAACCGCAACGAGCGATCTGACCCCGGCTAATCTCCAATGCCCAGATTGAATGATCAACAACTCGCCGAACTGCTTGACGAAGTCAGCTCAGCGATCGAACACAGCATTCCGATTCCTGAGGCCCTCGAGCGCGTTGCCGAACAGCAACACGGCAACACAGCCAAGGTAGCCGAGAACTTGGTAACGACTTTGCGGCAGGGAGCAAGCTTGGAAGCGAGCTTCCAAAAACTGGAACTCGCTGATCAGGGGCAAATCACCGCAGCCATCCAAGCGGCTGCACAGACAGGGAATCCCGATTTACTTTACCGTTTTGCTGAAACACTACGTTCGCGGCATGAGGCCAAGCACACGATCAAGTTGAATTGGTTTTACCCATGCATCCTTACAGTGCTTGCCTACTTCCTATTTGTGAACAGCTTAGCTCCACTAGTTCGCGACAATCAAATGTTGATCGCGCAGTGGCCCGATGCCGTTGTCGGTGCCTCCGTTTGGATCGAGAACTGGTGGTGGGTGCCACCTTGCATTGCCACCGCGTTCATCGCCGCCGTCTTTCTGCTGCTGCGTAAACGCCAGAGCTTACCCAGTACGTTGAGCCATAGTTGGTTCTACTCAACGCTCGCGTCTCAACTGGACAACAACGTCCCAGAAAGCCAAGCGATACATACCGCAGCGCTAATGGCGGGAGACATCGAACTTTCGCAAACCGAGAATGCCTCATTCAAAACGCCTCGGCTGTTGCAATTACTGGGTCCCGAAAGCGAACAGTACCTCACACGATCTGACAACACACGATCTGACAACAGAGGTGCAATGGCAGCCACTGAATCGGCTGACTCAGAAGACCGCATGTTAAGCACCCTTAGTCGACGTGCTCACCTGCGTCACCTCGCTTTCACTTATGAGCAAAAAGCACGCCACCGGGATAAGCTGGTACACCAACTCCTGCCTAACGCAGTCAGCTTTGTCTTGGGCTTCATCTTCATTCTTTCCACAGCATGCCTTTTCATAGCGCCCATTTACGGTCAGATCGTTCAATGGTAGGGAAAGCAAAAACCGATCAGATTACGCAGCAACTTACTGCAACCTCGACGGCAGATCCGTCTGCATTGATCACCTGGATGGCGTACTGTAGCCAGCGTGATGCAATCTTGCATCGCACGACAAACTGTGCACTGGCGAGTTGGCTGCTTGTTTTTTCGGCTGCAACCCTGAGCACACTGATGGCTTGGCACTTTCAGAAATCAACGCTGGAGGTGATGGAAATCTTCAACAACGGAAACATTGCCGACGGTTCGTTCTCAGGCATCACGCGGTACGTGATCCCCTTCCTGATCTTGACTTGTCTTGTTTTCGGCCTTCTGCCATTCGCTTGGCGAAAAAATTGCGTGCCGGTATTCAGAAAACTGCGTAACGACATCGACTGGACCACGATCGGCCATGCCATGGGCCAACTAACTCCCCTTGGAATCCCCTACCCTGCTGCGTTTCGATTGACTGCCGCCAGCCTCCGCTGCGAATCACACCGCAAGTGGCTAGAACGTGCTGCCCAAAACGTCGAGGCTGGTCAACCGGTGATCCCAGCAGACCACAAGAACCATCCAAACACGGCAGTCCTTTACGCTGTCCTTTCAAACCCCGATTCGATGGCACAGGATGATTGGAACGCCGTAGCCCAACATTATGACTCGTGTTCCAAACGCACGCTTAGTTTGTTACTGGCTGCGATACCGGTAGCAGCCACGCTAGTCGCCGGCCTAATCTTGTGGCTCGCGGTCACGTCGACATTCGGAGACTTCTTTCGCACGCTCACCAGCAGCGTACAACAACTTGGATTTTAGCGAATGAAAACACCGTCTCAACTATCGTCAGTCACCAGGCTCGCCCTCACAACTTTGCAATATGCCCTGCTGGTTGTTGCTGCGTTGTCGCTGATCTATTTCTTCAGTTTCTTTGGAGTCTTGCTAAGCGTATTTCTCGTGTTGTTCTATACCCATGTATATGCAGCTAGACGTCGCAATTACATCAAAAACTTCAACTCCGCATTACGCACCACAATCCAGATCAATGGTCGCATCCAGCAGACCGCCGAGGCATTCTCTCATTCAGGCCCTATCCGCAGGCAATGCGAAATGTTTGCACGCCGTCTGACAGCAGGCGAGGGACCATTCGATGCTGCAGTCACCTCCTACGTGCCTCTGGAAATCGAGACGGCAATGGCACTCACCTTGCGAGAGGGTTCGCTGCAACTGGACTCAAATCGCCACACTGCGAGCGAGACTCCCCGTCAAAAACTCAACAGTCTGTCGATCGCCAGCCAGATTTTCTACCTCATCATCATTTGCTTCACTCTCATCCTGTTCTCCAGTTTCTACACGCTGTTCATAGCCCCTACTCTGGTGGAACTGCAGACCGAGGCACCGCTGTCGAGAACCAATCCGACAGCGTACGGAGCCCCTACTATTTTGCAAATGACTGCGTTTTTCATTGGCAGCACTGCGATTTGTTTTTATCTCATTGCGGTTGTGGGCCTGATACCGCGAATCCTCACGCTCTCATGGATGCCGTTACTACCCGTTGCCGCAGCACGCAAATCTGCAATCCTGACAGGAATCGCAACAACGATCGACAATCGAATGTCCCTCGACGCGTTCTGTCAAATCGGAGCAAAAATACATCACGGCAGCAGACGCAGGCAATTCCTAAAAGCATTGCGAGAAATAGAAAACGGATACACCGACGCCAATGTCATTTATCGAGCGGGTTGGATAAACGCGGCGGATCACGCTTGGCTTGAAGACGCGAACCCAACAAGACAAGCCGAATTATTACGCAACATCAGTCGTCAAAATATCCGTCACGCGGATGCCAACCTGAACTGGATCATGGCAATTGCTTATCCGACAGCAATCCTCTGCCTTGCATCCGCTGCGGCCCCATTCGCAGCCTCGTTTTTCTCGCAGCTCACAAACCTGATTACCCACATCTCGTAGACCTAACCTGTCTTTTTACGATGAACACCAACAACTGCATCACACAACGGGATACCGCACTCACAACGTGCGTCCGACCAACGTTGGTGCCTGCAGCAAGATCGTTGCCACCAACGGCAAAAAAAATGCATCACCAACCATCTCAGAAGCGAAAAAGAACCGGTAGTCTGATCATCGAGTGCGTGATCGCTTCACTCATCTTGGCTAGCTGCTCCATTGCACTGCTGAAGTGGACACATTCGGGAAATCAGCTGAAGCAACAGGCCAACACACACACCGCGGCAGTGCTTATCGCAGACAACGCAGTGGAAAGACTGAAGCAGGCAACAATCGAGAACGCCAGCGAACTCGCAAACAGCGTTGCAAGCGAACTGTCGGACCAGCAAGGCTTTGGCGTGGCTATCACCAGCAGTAAATTCAACAGCAGAGAGGAATCCGGACCTGATCTGAATGGGATTCATTTCACGATCACCGTCAGTCAGGGGAGCGTCCCCATCACCGTAAAACACAGCTGGAAGCTCGGCGCGACCAATGACTCGCCGGTGGGCGAAAATGCCACCAATGACTCGATTGCTCCATCACCTGAAAACCGGGAGGAAACGGCGAATGAATGAAAACAATTCACTTCCGGAGCACCCAAATCAGAAAGGCGGTGCCGCGTCGGCCTGCCTCAGGCGTGGGAATCCATCTCTGAGAACGTGGTTAAGATGCCCATCCAAATCTTCCGGCTATACACTCATCGAGACACTGGTAACGCTGGCTCTGCTTAGCACGCTGGCAATTGCCAGCGTTGGTATTATCAACTCGCTCACCAAAGAGGGAATTGACTCGGCACGTGACAGACTGAGTCGGCGGGATGTCTACCGGCTAGCTAGTGTGCTTCGAGCAGATTCCACCAGAACCGTCAATGTAACCCTCGGAGACCTTAACTGGCCCGTCACGCTGACGCATGAATCATCCAAAACGGTTTATGACTGGAATGAATCAGAGGACAGCCTTTCGCTTACCGAAACTGCAGGGCAGAAAACAGTTCGCTCTGAACGTTTCGTGCTTCCTAAGGGCTCAAAACCACAGATGGCAGCAGCGGCGACCCGACTCACCTTGCGAGTCAACTTGCCGAGCGAAAACAATTCGTGGATCATCGAAGGCAACCTGAAACAGGGGGATACCGGAAAATGAGTACCAACCAAACGCTGCGACGGATCACCAAATCGCTACCATCATTGGGGTTAAGATCGCCGAGACTACGGGGTTCCAACCGAGAAGGCGCGGCCTTTCTGATGATGATTTTCGTTACCGCATTGGTAGTGATAGCCTTCACTCAGACTGCACTGCGTAGCGTAATCAGCGAACGAGGTGCGGAGCGTCAACGGCAGACCACAAGACAACTTGAGACAGCGATTGAGTGCACCAGCGTTCCCGTCGGCGCCCAACGCCCCAACAAAATCACCCTGCCATTAGATACGGAATCTGATGAGCGGATCGAAGTCATCCGGGACGGTAATACGATCACCGCGAGATGGATGACCGGCAACCAAGAACGTGACTCATTGACCCGAACAGAGCCATGAACATGAAATCGAAATCATCGACGCACGCGGGTACACCTATCGGAAAAGACGAAATGAAATGCTCCTTCGCTGAATCTCGTACGAACCGGACCGCTTTCACGCTTGTGGAACTCCTGGTCGTCATTGCCATCATCGGAGTTTTGATCGGCTTATTATCCCCTGCATTACAAAGCATGCGGGAACTGGCAAGACGAAGTAACTGCGAGCAAAATCTGGTTCAGATTTCGCTTGCCTTGTCATCGTACAACTTGACCAACGGACATTACCCAATCGGCACACAGGCAAAGGCCGGACCCATCGCCAGCGAGCCCAAGGGATTCCATCATAACTGGGCTGCGGCAATTCTTCCGATGCTCGATTCCAAGGTCATCTACAATGCAATCGACCAGAGTGCCAGCGTCTACGCAAGCCAGAACGAGCAAGTCAGGGACCTACGGATTCCGACTTTCATCTGCCCATCAGCAAGTGCGATCCGCCACAACGCGACCTGTTATGCCGGCGTCACCGGATCCACCGAAGCCCCCATCGACACCGACAACAACGGCACCTTCATCTTGAATCGCAAGATTACCGACGACGACATCACCGATGGCTTGGGCTACACGTTATTTGTAGGAGAGATGCTTTCTCCAGAGAGTGAGGATCTGGGTTGGATGAGCGGCACGCGCGCCAGCCTCAGAGATGCAGGCCACCGGATCAATTCCGGACTGAAGCGTATCCGTAATCTACAACCCAATACGCCACCGCTTGCCCCCAGTTACGTAGGCGGATTCGAAAGCGACCACCCCAACGGTGCGCACTTACTACTAGGCAGTGGCCAATACATGTTCCGCAGCAACTCAATGGACCTGACCGTGCTGCAGCAAATGGCGAATCGATCCGACGGCCAACTCCCAAAAGCGTGGCAAAGTCGTAACGCACAAATCTTGAGTCAACCCAAGACACCGCAGGACGCTGATGGCAATGACCCAACAGACGATGCCTCGGACACAGGCAAAGGCGAACAGGACAAAAGCAAGGTTCCGCCCACCAAAGTCGATCAGTCGACATCGGCTAGCGGTGGAACGAAATAACTGAGCATGCGGTGCGCACGCAAAGTGGGGCAGGCTTTCATGGGCCAGCAGTGACAAACTGCGGCGGGCAGGTGAATCCCAGCCGGGATCATTGCTCCACACCACAGAGGTTCACGAACACCGCAGAGGTTCACGAACACCGCAGAGGTTCACAAACACCACAGAGGCATCTTGAAGACACCTGATACCTTCGACAAGCATCCGCGATCCTCAGTCGCTGGCAGAACGGGTGCTCAGGACACTGGTGCTCAGGACGCTGTGGGAACGTTGGCCGCCTCGCAGAAGATCGAAAATCAGAAAAGTACTTGCCTCTCAATCTCACTTCCGACCCAATCGTCGGAAGATCACTGCAAAACCGCAGTAGTTCGCGCACCCGGAAAAGATCAGACTAGCCCCCATGAACACGGTCAACCAAACAAAGCCGGGATGGTAAACCAAAGCCAACAATGCTGAGACGATCAGAATGCTCCCGTTGCAAACGAGTGCAAGCTTTGAAGCTAACATGCTTGGCCTCGGCGAGCATCAACTACTGTGTCTGCCATCACTGACTTGCCTCTCATTAATTCACGCACTTACAAGTGAATCAATCAACGGTCAGAAAAACCTGCTGACCTTGAACCTCTCAGACATCCATCTATCGACTTTCACTGGCTAACCATTGATGCGAGCGACCTATCAACGTTTCGAGATCGGAAAAAAACTCTGGATAGGTCTTCCCGGTACAGGCAGGGTTCACGATTTGAACACCGGAGATCCTCAAGCCAGCCAATGACAAACTCATCGCCATGCGATGGTCGTGATACGTCTCAAGCACAACCTTGTGATCCGCCATTTGTCGCTCAGGCCTCTCAACGGGATGAATTGTCAAACCGTCCTCATGCTCCTCTACGGTCGCCCCAAGTTTTCGCAATTCTCGTGCCAGATCACCAATTCGATCGGTCTCCTTGAAGCGGTTGTGTGCAACGCCGCGAACACGCGTCGGACCACTCGCGAACAGCGCCACAACTGCCAACGTTTGCACGGTGTCGCTGATTTCATTCATGTCGACATCAACTCCTTGGAGCGGACGCCCCTCAACACGAATGCAGTGATCTTCGTATTGAACAAGACAACCCATTTTCTCAAGCACCTCACAGAATCCAACATCACCCTGGATCGCTCCGCGACTCAAGCCTTGGACAGTCACCTTACCGCCAGTGATAGCCGCGGCAGCCCAAAAATAGCTCGCTGCAGAGGCATCCGGTTCGATCTCGTAGGGTGTGGGCGAGTAGCCACCGGTCTCGACTTCCACCACCAACGCAGGATCACTCGGCAAACCTCCATCCTTCAGACTCAGCTTGGCTCCGAAGCTCCGCATGACCTTGGCTGTCATGTCGACATAGGGCCGCGACACCAATTCACCCGACACCAGAATTTGCGTTGAATGCTGATTGAACGGCGCCTTGGCTTGACCGGCCTCTGAGGCATCGTCAGCCTCCGCAACGAGTGGTGCTGCCATCATCAAGCCGCTCAGATACTGACTACTGACTGATCCGCCAACGTCCAGCTTGTTTCCCTTCCAACCGCTGCACCGGATCTCAACTGGCGGGCAACCACCAGGGCTGATCGCTTGAATGCTCCCGTCAATGACCATTTGCAAGGCGTCAACTAAGTCACCAATCGGACGTTGGTGCATGCGTTCCACCCCGACGAGGCGATAATGCCCACCCGCAGCCGACAGAGCTGCTGCAAGGAAACGAATAGTGGTGCCACTATTGGCAACATAAAGCTCTTGCAACTTACCTGAATCATTAGCCGGCAGAGTTATAGCCTGCCTTCCTGCCCCTTGCCCATTCACCACCAGGGTCTTTCCGCCATCAGAAATATCGATCTGGACCCCGATTGAGCGGAGGGCATCAATCATCACCTTGGTATCTTCACTCTGCAGAGCGCCCGTGAGCTCGGACCGGCCATTAGCGAACGCCGCGCAAATCAAAGCACGGTTCGTAAGGCTTTTACTTCCAGGAGGGCGGATGACGCCCTCAACAGGACCGCCCGGAGTCACTTCCACTGACGCAGGTAAACGAGCTGTCGCATCAGAATCAGAATCAGGCATCAGTGAAACGCAGGTTGCAAATGAAAGGTTCTCTACTGCCTTCTAGACAGCTACGGTTGGATCTTGATCGGGAGTCTCATTCTGACCGGGAATCAGCAAACTGCAAACAATCAATGCACCCAAACTCATCGTGTGCACAATCCAAATCTCGTGGCACGTGATTACGGTTCGCAAAGTCACCACGGTGAGCACGACCAAAATAGCAAAGAATTGCTTCTCCGCACGCCGCGCCGCCACACCGCGACTCAGCTTGGCATACATCAGAGCAATACTACCGATCAATGGAAAGATGACAGCATCCACAAGACTGGTAATCTGGGTAAGGTCAAGCACCAGTAAAAACTCCGTTTTCGAACTGGAAAGTTAAGATAAGTCGACAAGATTTCGGCGAGCGGCAGATCCTTCTGCCTTGCCTGCCTCTCTTTTGGCAGGACGCCCCGGATGAAAGATAGAGCGACTTGAGGGGAAATTTAAAAAAACAACAAAAACGAGGTTTGGTTCACGCTAGACCGCCACTGGCTACATCCGTCATACTGAAGTTGTCGCGTGGGATTTGCGAAATTCGGAGTCGCATCCCCGTTAGTGCATCTGCGAAAATGGAGAAAGCAATGCCCACAGCCACGACAACTGCGATCGCTGTC
>Ga0315330_10003878_pt1 | contig 10235 bp, 6 predicted proteins | sample M140m34915metaG_FD_203453 | JGI IMG/M metagenome (GOLD analysis project Ga0315330, IMG submission 203453) | Ammonia-oxidizing marine archaeal communities from Monterey Bay, California, United States - M1 40m 34915 | ecosystem: Environmental > Aquatic > Marine > Intertidal zone | place: USA... | reverse complement strand
AACATCAACCCTTTCTGATGCAGTCTATGAAATCAGCCCAGACTTACCTGATGGTCTCTTCCTTGGAGAAAGCAATGGAACCATTTGGGGCACACCAATTGTGGGAATGCCTTTGACGAACTTCACGATCTATGCCAACAGCAGTTTGTTCAATGATGTTCTTGTAGTTCAAATCGGAGTCCTTGAAGATTCAGATTCGGATGGAATGCCGAATGAATTACCTCTTGGTTACAATCCATTAGGCGGTCTTACCGAAGACTTGGACGATGACGGAGACGGCTTCACTGATGCAGACGAAACAATTTGCGAGACCGACCCGCTTGATGCAACCTCAGTGATTTCAGACCTCGATGGCGATTCCATCTGCGATGCATTGGACGATGACGTCGACGGCGATGGCTTATTGAACGATGTTGAAACCAACACTTCAGCGTACTTGGATGAGAACGACACTGGAACGGACCCAAGGAATGCCGACACCGACGGCGATGGCGTTTGCGATGGACCTCAAGTGCCTGCCAATGGCGGTTGCACCGCTGGACCAGATGTGTTCCCACTCGACCCTGCAGGCGCCATTGACAGCGATGGTGACGGAATGCCTGACACCTTGAACGGTGAATCCACCAGCACACCGCCTCTGGTCGAAGATCTTGATGACGACAACGACGCTTGGTCTGATGAGATGGAAGCAGCATGTGGAACAGACAGCGTCGATTCAAGCAGTGTTCCTGGCGATGAAGACAGCGACGGTATCTGTGACAGCCTTGACACGAACCTTGACCTGCCGTTCAACCTCACATACCCGACCGATACATTGACTCTAACATTGGGTGAAGAGATTTCGATCTTGCTTCCAAACCTCACCGGTTTGGGTGAAGTGTCTTCTTGGGAAATCATCGGCGAATTGCCAGATGGGTTGACCTTTGGCTGGAGTCCGGCCCGAGATGCTGCTCTTGATGGAAGCATTCGTGGAACGCCAACTGAAGCAATGCCTGCGACAGTGTTCACCATTTGGGCAAACAACTCTGCATACAGTCAATCGTTTGAACTTAAAATCACTGTTCTTGAGGAACTCACAGATTCAGGTGAAGATGATGATACAATCAACTGGGGTTACATCTGTTGTTTCCCGTTGATTCTCTTGCTCCTCTTGTGCCTCTTGTTCGTGTTCGTCTTTGGAGAAAAGTACGTCCTCATCGATGCTGAACCATCGAATACGTTGGTGAAGTCGTGGTCCGGTGTGGGCGTTGGCACTCAAGAAGACCCGTTGGTATTGAATTCCATTCGCGGTATTAAGTCCGGTTCATTTACCAACAGCCATGAGACAATCACATTCACAGGCTTAACTGTTGAAAGCATTGAATTGGTTGATTTCAATGAAGAGAAAAATGGACGCAAGTTCTCAATGTCCGTTCCAAACGTCAGTGAACCAAGCACTCGCATGGTTGCGGTTGTAGAGGATGAACCAACAACAATCACCATGCTGTTCAATGATGGTGAGGGTGAACCGACCCTCGAAGGCGGTGAATTTACTGCAATGTTGAAAATTGGAAGTTCAAGCGTTTACTTCTCATGGACGGTGTCAGTCGAAGCACAAACTGAAAAAGACGTGGGCAACAATGCACATCCAAAACAGGTGAATGCATCTCAAACCATTGGAGAAGACCGCAAAAAAGGATTTTCAATTAAAGAACAAATGGCACTTGAACAAAAGGCTGCTGAGAAAGCAAAACAACAAGCCGATGCTGAGGTAAAGGCTGCCAAAGAAGCCAAGGCAGAAGCCGACGCTGAGATGAAGGCTGCCAAGGAAATCGAAGCACAAGCCAATGCGGACGCTAAAGCTGCCAAAGAGATCAAAGCACAAGCCGATGAGGAAATTAAGACTGTTCAAAAAGCCAGGGCAAAGGTCGATGCAGATGCTACAGCGCTTGCGAAGAAGGCAGAAGAATTGGAACGCATCGCTAAGCGAGCCAAGAATATTGATTTCGTTACGCTAGGTATAGCGACCGCCAATGAGAAAGACGACCTCCAAGCCATCAAAGGTGTTGGACCTTTCATCGCTGAAAAATTGAATGCACTCGGTATCTTCACATTTGGGCAAGTTGGAAACATGAACCCAGAAATTGAAGAACAAGTCAACGTTGCAATCGAGTTCTTCTCAGGTCGAATCAAGCGAGACGAATGGGCAAAGCAAGCTCGAGAACTGGAAAAAGGTAAGACCAAGGTTTGAGGCATTCCAAGGCGCCGGATCTTTGGCTGAGTTCAGTCCAGAGGGTCGGAAATGCCTTCCTCGCCAAGGGTCCATTTGAGCGTCTTGATGACACCATCGAGAGCTTTGTGGTTTCGTGCGGCTTCTTTCATGCCTTCACGGTCCCCGTTCTTACGGCATTCTCTGAACCAATCCTTCCATTCCTTGCGCTTCACTTCCGCCCGCTCAAGCATTTTCTCAATCTCATCCCAAGTTCGCTCGTAGGACCGGTGGGGGGTAGAGGCGGTGTTAGACATCATTATCGATTCCGGGCGACAACCCGAGGTTCTTAACTCCAGTGCCTACAAGAATCACGCATTCTCCGGGATTCGCACTTCAACGGCTGAGCCGTTTGCTTCAATGACAACACCATCACCGAGCACAGCCTGACGGACCACTGCGCCTTCGCCGATGACCACGTTGCGTCCAAGAATTGAATCAATGATGATGGCGTCTTTTGCCACAAAGCAACCGGACATGAGCAAGGAATCAGTGATGCTCGCATCATTGGAAACAACCACACCATCTGAAATCACTGAGCCTTTGATGACCGCTTTTGTTCTCGTTGTGCCAGGGGCAAAAAAACTTCCTTCTGTATCGAACACTCCTTTATGCAAAGGGAATAGTAATGTGTCCTTGGCTTCAATCAACGCATGCTGAGCACGGATCAATTCGAACGGATGGCCAACATCAAACCAAACTCCGTTGATAGTTTGTGCGTACATTGGCCAGCCCATCTCAAGAACCATTGGAAACAGTTGCTTGCTAAAATCAAATTTCTCACCTTCCGGCACCAAGGCCAATACCTCTGGCTCAAGGATGTATAATCCTGCATTGATGACGTTGCTGAAGGCTTCTTCGCGACTGGGTTTTTCCTTGAACTGACAAATGAAACCTTGGCGGAGTTCACCATCCAAGTCTCCTTGATGAGTTTCAGACAGACCCACGATACCAAACTCTGTTGGATCTTCAACCTCCCAAAGGGCCATGGTCACTTTGGCACCGTGAGAACGGTGCGCTTCGATGAGGGCCTGAATGTCAAACGAAGCAACTGCATCACCTGAACCGACAACGAAAGTTTCAGTCAATTCATCGAGGAGAAGCCGCACGCTGCCAGCGGTTCCCATCGGTGTGGCTTCTTGATTTATTCGAGCGCTTAAGCCATCTGAAGTGGACCACCCTTCGATGTGGGCAGAAAGTTGCTCACCCCTGTAACCAGTTGTGACGACGAGGTTGTTGACACCGGCATCGACCATCGCGTCCTTGACGAAATCAATCACGGGGCGGCCAAGCACCTCAACCATTGGTTTTGGACGAGTGAGCGTCAACGGTCGCAGGCGGGAACCTTGTCCTCCTGCCATGATGACGCCGTGCAAAAAACATCCCTCAGCGGCGTCGAGTAGCGTTCATGTCAATGCGTCGCATCGACTTCTTCTTGGAGGATTTTCCACCTTTCTTGAAGGTGCCTTGAGCGTCACCCTTGGCGGTACCACCAAAGGTCACTGAGCCTTGACTCTGGAGGCTCGAGAGAAGGGCGTCAGCCACATCATCTGATTCTGCACCAGTTTTCATTTCTGACTTGACTGCAGCGTTGTGGTCAACCATCCAAGACTTTCGTTCATCACGAGCCATGTTCAACTTGTCACGAATTTCATTGACGTTGACCATCATTTCCGTGATCTTTTCATGGACCTGATCAGATTTTTGGCGCATCTCGACGAATTCGTTGTGGAATCTGTCACCTTCTGCTTTGAGGAAGTCACGGTGAGCAAATGCTTCATCCACTTCTTTCGACATTGCGTCTGCACGACCAACCGCTTCGAGCATGGCTTGATGGGATGCATCTGCTTCTGCCTTGAGCGTCTTGATGGCTGTGTCCATGTCGCTTAGATCGACAGCGATCATTTCGAACTTGGTCACTTCTGGAGCCAATTCTTCAATTCGACGGCCCATTTCCTTGATTTTCTTAATCATCTCCTTTTCCTTTTTTTGACCAACAGATGATGTTTCGAAGGTCTTCTCGAGGCTTGAGACTTCTTGCTTGAGTTGGGCGTATTCTGCTGTTGCTGATTTCTTGCTGCCTTTCTCCTTTCGGTGACCCTTGGCTTGCCCGATGATATCACGCAATTGAGTTTGAATGGCATTTCGCTTTTCCTTGTGCATTTTGACTTCTGCACGGATTGCCTTGACTTCAGCCAAAACGAGGTCAACCTTCTCACGGTGTTCCTTGTACTGTCCTTGAATGGAGTTGCGCTTGTCAGCGGCTGTCCGTGCCTGATCGCTGAAAGCGTTCCTGGAGTCGCGCATTTTGCGGACTCGAGCTTCCATGGCTTGCAGTTCGTCCCTCAACTCTGAATCCGGGTTGGGTGTGGCATCATCTTTGATTCCGCGCATGGTTTGTCCATAGCGTAGCCCATTTCAAGGCTACGGCTTGACATCAAAGCAAAATTTCCATCAAATAGCATCAAAAATATCACGGATTTTAATGAATGCACCGAGAATGAGACCAAGACCACCCAGTAAATTCGCAGTGATGGAGCCAGAAGTACGGACCCGTTCACGGTATTTCGAACGAACACGAACATTGATTTGACGACCGATCAGCAAATCTCCACTCTGTTCTTCGAGCCGTACAGAAACGGTGGCCTCTCCAAAGCGCTCTGGAAGCATGGACTGCCACGCCATGGTGCCGTCTCGCAACAATCCCGACATCAGACCAAGAACGTCATCATCGCCTTCTGCTGCGAGTGGAAGTGGGGAATTGGACCACCATCGTTTCTCACCAGGATTCAAACGATAGGTCATCGCCAAATCATGAGGCCGGAAATCAGGCGATTGAACCCTGAGTACGATGGTACGAGGTTCATCAGAAAGATTGTGCATCAAGGTGAACAGATTCGCACGCTCGTGAACCACATTCTCCATGTCGACTTCAAACACAATATCGTCGGTGATGGTTTTTCGACCCGCTCCAAGGTCTTCTTCGATGCGCCCGATCATCCTGAAAAACGCAGGGCAAGAGCGCTCAACATGGTGGATGATTGACAACCATTCTTCCATGGTGAACACTGGATGGCTCTTGACGAGTTCCATGCCCTCATCATTGAGGACTTCTGACAATTCATTTTCCATTGTTTTGAAGTCCAAGCCTTTGGAATGTCGATACAGGGTCATCAAGATTTTTTCTCGGGCGAATTGAGGGTTTGTCCCGGGGATGAAGCAGGATTCAATCTCCTTTGAGTACACTTCGTATTCAGATCGAAGTAAGGGATCCATGTGGGTTTTCACCAGGTCACTGAACACCATTTCAAGTGTTGAGGGGTGAATGGGCGGATTGTAGGCCTCCAGCAATCCAGTTCGTTCATCCATGTTGAACGGGCGAGAGCGGGTAGAAAGGTGCTGACCGAGCGAGAGAAGGGTGAATGAAAACGAGAGCAAGAGGAGGATCCTCCCGTTCAGTGTCTCGATGTTGACAAAGAAGATCCCAATAATCAACATGGTTGAAATCACAGCATACGAGAGCGAGAGCGTGTGCTTCGAACGAACACTGGACATATGATGGACAAGACCTTCGTAGCCGTGAAGCGATTGTACCGCCCGGTGCTCGAGATTCAGCCGATTCACTTCGGATTGGAAATGGGCAATGGTGAGTTGGGTTCGATGCCTGTGAACGATTTGCGTGATGATGTACCCGAACAGAATGACGAACGTTAACGAAGTAAGCGTCATCGCAAAACTCAGGTTGACCGTTGGCTCTATTTTATCCCACCATGCTGGAGAATCTTGGGCGTAGGCCAGTGCGCCAAAAGCAGTGAGGAAGGAAAAGGAGGGCAAAAGGAGGAGCAATCGGAGCCCCGAACTGACCAGTTGCCGGTCAAGAGCGTACCAGAACCGTTCGGAGGAAAGCACTGATTCTTCAACATCTTGGAGCGAATCACCCTCATCGACCATGTTCAATCGACGATGGCTTCGTTCTAAAGACTTCCATCGAATCTGTTCTCAGGAAGGGCGAAACAGCAGTTGCGCAGCGAGTGCATCAGTCAATTCGACGCGCTTGCCATCGCTCAATACGAAACCATCTGAATCGCGACCAACCACCGCACCAATTCGAAGCCCTATGGACTCTAATTGCCCCATTCTACCAGGAGCCATCACCATGGCTTGAAGGGAACCTTCTCCACCAACTTCCATTGATGAAAGCGGGCGTATTTCTTTGTGAGTCGCCTCAATCCTAGTAAGGATCTCGGGCGACGGGCCCGGTATTTCACGGCCGCTCGGATCCAAGTCTGGCCGTCCAAGCAAAAGCGATAAGGCAACCTCTAGGTCATCGTCGATGGCATGCTCCAGTCTACACGCTGTTGCGTGTGCGTTGCCTTCGAATGGGAGGATTTCCAACAGCACCTCGGCGAGTCGATGCCTGCGTTTCATCTTCCTCCCATGCAGCAAGCCAATTTCAGTGAGTTTTGCACCTTTGTAGGGCGTGTAATCGACAAGCCCTTTGGAGGCGAGCCGTTGAATCATTTCGGTTGCTGAAGCGGGTGAAACGGACAGCGAGGAAGCAAGATCACCCGTACGCACCAGAGCATCAGCATCGCGCTCATAGAACTCGTACATCGTTTCGAGGTATTCGTCCTCGAACTCCTGGAAATGCCCGCTCATGCCTCACCCTCGTCGTTTGTTGTCATCAACCCTTTGCCTTGAAGACGTGTTCACATGATGGACAACGGACTGAACCAGCATAGTCGTGAGGGACACGTAATGATTGTGAGCATTCAGGGCAAGAAATATCCACCTTTTCCTCGACCACCTCAATCTCTTCTTCCTCTTCTTCAACTTCCTCTGGTGCATCGCTTTCTTCCTGTTTACCTTCAACATCGAACTTGTTGGAACAGTCAGGGCAGCGCACTGAACCTGTGTAGGAGGCGGGGACCCTAAGTTGGCGTGCGCATTCAGGGCATCCAATTTGGATCTTGACATCGCTCACACTTGCCTTGGATTTAGATGAAGATGTTAGCTTGGAGGGTTTGCCAACTTTCGAGGAAGGGTTGAGGCTCTGCGCTTGTTTGATGCGCACTGCTGCAATTAAGGCGCCTGCAAGAGCAAGCCCCCCAAGCAGACCCAACCAGGGCACTGCGAATCCTTCTGATGCTTGTTCAGCTTCGGCAGAAAGGAAAGTCTCAGAACCCGTGAGTTGTTCTTCTCCGACGGTCCACACCGCCTTGAGTCCGACCCTTGTGCCATCCGGCCAGGATTGGAGCGTGAGGGTCATGATCATCGATTCACCAGCATCGAGGGCGGGTGTTGATTGGGTATCGAACAGGGTGTTGTCTTCACCAAGCAAGAGCAGTTCACCTGCTTGACCCGCCACCTCACCTGTGTTGACAACCGTCACTTTGACAGTTGCTGATTGGTCCACAGTCGGACGTGGAGGAGCGGCTAGGGGGTCGAATTGTAAACTATAGACTGGTCGGCTGGAAGGGACATTCCTGCTGTCACTCGATGGACCAACCGCTTCACTCCAGTTGAAGGCGTCGACCCTGAGTGTGACTCGATCAGCTTCGATAAAGCCCAGGTTGAACGAGCCTGACATGATGCCAGGCGTGAGATCAACCATGTAATCCATCAGGTATGTTTCACCTGAATCGAAGTAGCCCAGACGAATACGCACCGGGCGGTCCACACCATCTGCCAACTCAACCGACCACGACATGGTAACCCCAGTTTCAGCATCCCAAGTCACATTGTGAACTGTAGGAATGAGGAATTGCTTTGCAGCAACTGGTACCACAACTGAACCGTTGAGACCTTCATCGATGCTGCCATCAGGGGAGATCAGTCGCCATTCGATCAGTTGGTCCCCGTCCAAGAGCATTGGCACCACAACAGAAACTTCACCCGCCGCATCCACGGCGAGGAACAATTCGGAACTGGTGTACACAGATTGACTGGTGGTGCATTCAATAGCCACACTTCCTGCTACATCTCCATGGTTGCGCACCAGCATGGAGAATCGTGCACTGTCACCAACGTGCCATGGGCCATCGAGGACGCCTGGTGAGGAAGAGCCTGCAGCTTCAAAGACGGCAGAGATCACATCGAAGGTGGATGTGAAGGGCGTCAATGAAGCGTCTGAAATACGCATACCCGAAACGTCACAATTCAATTCTGCCGGGCGGGCTTGAGTGGTGAAGGGAAGGATTGTGCTCGCCAGAACATTCACTTCAAGGCTCTCGTTGAGTACTGTGGTTTGACCAAAGTTGCAGATGACGGTCCCGGTGAACAGATGCGCACCATTGTTCGCAACGGTGAGGTTCCAATCAAGCACATCACCAGCCGCATATTCAGCGGTCAGAAGTTCAGCATGAAGATCCATTTGTGGAAGCGGTGGTGGCCCGACTTGGAACAAAACGGTTCGGAGTTCATCCGTAGCATCCCCATCTCCTGATGCGTTTAATTCCAGCACGATGCTTGCTTGACCTTCGGACATGGCGATGGTTGAATTGATGAATAAAATCACGCTTGCCATAGGTGGAACTTCGACCTCGTTGAGGCTCAGGAACTCTTGAGATGACCCCGAGGAGAAGTCTGCAGTGATGGTTCCTGTCCACGGGTAATCTCCGTTGTTGAGGACGGGCACTCCGACGCCAACAAGATCGCCGTCGCTGATCGATAAATTCCCAGTTTCTTGGCCGTTTGTACCGAGGCTGGTGAAGGTGATATCGCCGTTTGATGCAAAACCAATATCCAAAGGAACAAGGCGTTGAACAGTGCGGTTGAATCCGATTGTGTGGGTGCTTGAATTCGCACCCACATCCCCCGTGAGAATAGTTTCAACGATGGAGTATCCAAACGGGAGTGTTGAGAAATTTACGCTGAACGTTTCCACTCCGTTCATCGGAATAGTTTTGCTCTCGTTGATCGACTCTAAAACGGAACCACCAATCGTTTTCAAGGTCGTTTGGGCGGTGACATCGGCGCTTTGACCGCTTTGTTCGACCACATCGAAGGAGAAGTTGAGGAATGGCGTATCAGTTTGGTGTGACGGCATCAAGGAAATACTCGACGAGTCAATGGTGCCAGAACCACCGGATGCGGCGACCTGTGGCCCGATAAGGCTGAGCAACAACAGCGCGAGGAGCCCTGACGTGACCACAAGTTTGCCTCGTTCTCGCCCCCCCATAGTAAGGGCTTGTCGAGGGGGTTCTTCACCTTCACGCCAAACTGGGACGCAACGCAGTGTTTATTCAAGGATGGAAGGTGGGGGGACACTGTATGACCCCCGAAGAGTTGCTCGGTGTGACCCCCGCCTTACTGGCGAAGTCCATTTTACACCGGCGCGAACGCCTTGCTGAGGTCATTCCTGAGCAACTCGACGCACGCCAAGACGAACTCGTTGCGGCTGAACCACTGGCCCGCGCTGCCAAGGAAAAGCGAGACGGGATCAACGCCAAGGTTGCAAACTTAAAACGCGAGCGCTCGGAAGCCCAAAACGAAGCCAGGGCATTGTTTAAGCGAGCAGGAGAATTGAGAGATAAACTCCAAGCTGCAGGCGGAATTAAAGATCCAAATCCAAAGTGGGCAAAAGAAAAACTCGATGAAAAGTTGCAAAAGTTGGAACTGGAACTCGAAACCAACGCCGGCAATCACAAAACCGAACAAAAGTACATCCAAGAAATGAAGAATTTGATCCGCCAACACGACGACTGGGTGGAAAAGCGAAGTTCAAGTCAAGAAGGGCTGAGTGAGATGGACGCTTCATTCAAGCAGGCCAAGACACTGCTCGAGAAGGCACAGAAAGCACACGATGCAATCTTGGAATTGGCCACTGAAAACGAATACTTCCACACCTCCTATGTCGAACATGAAGCCCACCGACGCCGTGCTGACGGGCGAACCAAGCGACTTGCTGAGGCACTCGACAGCAGCCAAAGAGGCATTGAGCACTGGCAGAAAATAATCGATGAGGGGTTTGATCGCCTACTTTCGA
>Ga0315330_10003875_pt1 | contig 10237 bp, 10 predicted proteins | sample M140m34915metaG_FD_203453 | JGI IMG/M metagenome (GOLD analysis project Ga0315330, IMG submission 203453) | Ammonia-oxidizing marine archaeal communities from Monterey Bay, California, United States - M1 40m 34915 | ecosystem: Environmental > Aquatic > Marine > Intertidal zone | place: USA... | reverse complement strand
GCTCACACGTGGCTCCTTCTGTCTGACGGTAATATAAAGGTCGACCCAGACCAAGGTCAATGAAAGGGCCCACCCGAGGCACAAAACTCGCCTGACCACGGTGATCATCATACAATGAGGTTTGGAAATGAAAAGGGATCTGCGATATCCATGGAGGAAATGACCCACCAACAGATTGCGGGCGAATTAATAGCGCTGGGAAATGACTGCGGACCAGGAGAGTTTCATGGTTTCGTTGTTGCCCGGGCGGCTCTCTGCGGCGCTTCTGAGGCGACACTGCCCCGGGAGGTTGCGATGGCTTGGCTTCAAGTTTCGCATCTCAGCGAGTCGTTGTACCAAGTTGCATCGAGTCTTTACAGGACGGCTATCGAGAGTTTGGAGGAGTTTGCGGATTTTGATCTAGCCCTACTTTTGCCAGATGACGAGACGGCGATGGACGATCGGTTTTCAGAACTTACGTGTTGGTGTAACGGATTTCTCGAGGAATTGCAGGCGAATCAGGGCTCGAACGATTGGCTGATGGATCCAGACTTTCAGGAAATGCGCTCAGACCTGAGCCAGATCGGACAAAGTTTAGCCCCTGTGCCTGATTCTGAAGCCAATGAAAACGACTATTTCGAAATCATTGAGTACGTCCGTGTGGTGGTTTTATCAGTTGCCACAGAGGCTCAACGATCGAAGATGCGTCTTCGGTGAGCGGCTCGATGACGGATTTACGGGTACGTAATGGATCGCTTTGACTATGTCATCGCCGGTGGTGGCCTTGTTGGGCTCGCTTGCGCTATTGAGTTTTCGCAGATGGGGTTGCGAGGGTTGCTGTTTGATCAGGCCGCCGAGCCTAAGGCACCTCCAGCCATCGGTCACGCTGAGATCGTTAATCATCAGTTGCTGAATGCTGGCTCACCCAGAGTGAGCGCGATCAATCCAGCGAGTATCCAATTTTTGGATCGGCTAGGCTGGCGATCAAACTACAGCGATGCTGGGTTGAGCTCATTTTCGGAAATGCTCGTTTGGGATGGAGAGGGCGGCGGTGATCTGGGGTTTCCCGCAGAGGGATTGATCATTGAGAATGATCGATTGCGTTGGGCCCTGCATCAGGTCGTAAAAGCACTGGTGCAAGCAGGAAGGTTGGTGTGTCGATGGCAGACCGGGATACAAGATGTTGAGGATGCAGCGGATGGGGTTTCGCTTCGATTAACTTCGGATGAGGCAATCAGCGCAGAGTTGATGGTTGCTGCCGATGGCGCACGCTCTAAAACCCGAGACTTGCTTGGGATCCGAACCCTGAGCTGGCAATATAATCAGACCGCAATTGCCGGTGTCATCACCACCGGTCGTCCCCATGGTCAGGTCGCTCGACAATGTTTTACACCCGATGGCCCCTTGGCGTTCTTGCCCCTGCCTGAGCCCGATCAAAACGTGATTGTGTGGTCCTCGACCAAGAATGATGAGCGCCTGAATCTGTCCCCAAGCGCGTTGTGCGCCGAAATTGATAAATATGCTGAGGGTGCACTGGGCCATGTGCGAGCGGTGGGCCCCTTGGCGCACTTTCCGCTGCAGCAACAACAGGCCCACCGGTATGTCGGCAAGGCTTCTGTTTTAGTCGGTGATGCTGCGCACAGCATCCATCCGTTGGCCGGTCAAGGTCTCAACCTTGGATTTGCTGATGTTAAAGCGCTGGCAGCGGCGCTTCAAAAAACACGGCTCGGTTCAAAGCGAGGGCTCACTGCAGCGCTCCAGGTCTACCAGGGTCAGAGAAGACCGTTAAATCTTCGAATGATGGCAACGACGGAGTTGCTCAAGCGGGTCTTTGACCCACCCTCCCCCGCACTTAGGCTGGCGCGTAATATAGGGTTACGCTGGCTTGATTCTCAGTCCCGGCTCAAGCAGGCGCTGACCTTGGCCGCCTCCGGCCACATGTAAGGGTTGAGATCGCCTCATTTGTGATGATGAACAAAACTGATGATCAAGCTGACCCGAATGCGGGGCACATTGAATTAAACTCCGTTAAACTCAATTCAATCGCCGGTCGGTCAGAGAAGTCGTAATGAAACAGACGAGGCTTGCCCCCAATCATCTAGCCGCGGGCGGAAAAATGGTGGACTTCAGTGGCTGGGAAATGCCCCTCCATTACGGTTCCCAGATGGACGAGCATCATGCCGTTCGACAATCTGTTGGCATGTTTGATGTTTCCCACATGAGCGTTGTTGACGTGCAAGGCCGGGACAGTGCCCCTTACCTTCAGAAGTTGCTCGCCAATGATGTGGCTCGGCTCAAGGCGCCCGGCCGGGCTTTGTATTCGGCAATGCTCAATCCCACCGGGGGCGTAAAGGATGATTTGATTGTTTATCGGTTGGCGCTGGGTTATCGGTTGGTGGTCAATTGCGGAACCCGAGATAAGGACCTCGCATGGATGCGAGTTTGTAGTAGCGGGTTCGAAGTTGAGATCCTAGAGCGATCTGAGTTGGCGTTAATTGCCGTGCAAGGCCCAGAGTCTCTAAACCTTTTGGATGCCATCCTTGAGCCACATCAACAGTCGCTGCTTGCAGGCTTGGCGCCTTTTGAGGGGGGGTTCGCTGGGGATTGGTTTTTGGCGAGAACCGGGTACACCGGGGAGTTGGGGGTTGAAGTGATGTTGCCGAATGCGGCGGCGGAGGGGTTGTGGACAGCCTTGATGGCGGCTGGCGTGCGGCCGATAGGACTGGGCGCGCGCGACACCCTGCGCCTTGAGGCGGGAATGAATCTCTACGGTCAGGATATGGATGAATCCCATTCGCCGTTGTCATCGAACCTTGAATGGACGTTGAAACACAATGGTCGGGATTTTATTGGTGAGGCTGCAGTCTTAGAGATGAAAGCTAGCGAAGCCTCGAGCGCGTTGATCGGTTTAGTGATGCTCGGGCGGGGCGTATTGCGTGCACATTATCCGGTGTATGCCCAGGACATTTTGGTGGGTGAAATCACCAGCGGGGCCTTCTCGCCGACCTTACAAGCGGGCATTGGTTTCGCGCGGGTAAAGCCTTGGGAGGGTCCGCTTTCTGTCGAAATACGCGGCAAACGCCAAGCGGTAGAACCCGTTTCCCTGCCTTTTGTCCGTAGAGGCCAAAAGGTCTACGAAAAGGTGATCGCCGAAACGTGATTGGACCGTAAAATTGTGATTTAGAAAAATATTTAATGAAAGGAAAAGACAGTGGCGGAAGTTCGAGAAGATTTGCGGTATCAAAGCTCTCACGAGTGGGTGCGCCTTGAGGAAGATGGTACCGTGACCGTGGGGATCAGTGATCACGCTCAGGATGCCCTCGGAGACGTTGTTTTTGTTGAATTGCCTGAAGTCGGTCAGTCGGTCAATGCAGGAGACGACATAGCGGTGGTCGAGTCGGTAAAAGCCGCTTCGGATATTTACGCACCGATAGCAGGTCAAGTCATCGCTTGTAATGATCGGCTCGAATCAGAGCCAGAAACCGTCAATGAATCGCCCTTTGACGATGGCTGGTTTTTTAAGTTGGAAGTTACAGGCCCCAATGCCCTGGCTTCATTGCTGACAGCAGAGGCTTACGCGGACCTCTGCGCCAGCGAAGAAGCAGACTGAAAAACGCAGCAAAGCCCGAATATTTGAGATTCAACGCCTCCCTCAAAACGAGACTGGGGGCGGCTTCCAAAAACGGCCTTAACATCATCGAGCGCCTAATTTAGGAACACCCCAGTTTAGAAACATCCGAGTTGAGTAGAGGATCATCATGCCATTTATTCCCCATACGCCGCTTGACCAACAGCAGATGCTTGAGGTCATTGGCGCGCCAGATATTGAGGCGCTGTTTGACGAAATTCCAAAGGGCCTCAGAGCTGAGAAGCTCAACCAGATTCCGGCTGGAATCTCTGAAATGGCGCTGGGTCAGATGATGAACCGGCGTGCCCGCCAGGATGAAGTTGACCTCTGCTTTTTAGGTGCAGGGGCGTACAACCATCATATTCCTGCAGCGATTTGGGACCTAGTGGCTCGGGGTGAATTCATGACGGCGTATACGCCGTATCAAGCCGAGGCGAGTCAAGGCACACTCCAATTGATTTATGAATTCCAGACGATGATCAGCAGGTTGACGGCAATGGAGGTTGCCAATGCGTCAGTCTACGACGGCGCGACCGCTCTGGCTGAAGCTATGTTGATGGCGGTGCGTGCCAACAAACGCAATCGAAGCAAGCGGATCTTGGTTGCGGGCAACATCCACCCTCAATACTTAGAGACCTGTAGGACCATTGTGAAGCCCCAGGGATTGATCCTTGATGTGCTCGATTATGATCCACGGACAGGCCGGGTCGATCTAGATAGCGATCGCGTTCAGGACGCCGCTGCGCTTGCTGTGAGCTATCCAAACTTTTTTGGGGGCCTAGATCCTGTTGATCGGTTGACCGATATTGCTTCGGCCGCTGGTGCCCTGGTCATTGGAGTGGTGAACCCGACGGCCCTGGCTTTGTTGAAGCCGCCTGGACACTGGGGTGAAAACGGTGCAGATATTGTGGTTGGGGAGGGTCAGCCTTTGGGGATTCCAATGGCCTCAGGTGGACCCTACCTTGGTTTAATGTGTTGTAAGAAACAGATCGTGCGTCAAATGCCTGGGCGTATCATCGGCCGAACCGTAGACCAGCGCAATCGACCGGGCTACACGTTAACCTTGCAAGCACGCGAGCAGCACATCCGTCGGGGTAAAGCGACCTCGAATATCTGCACTAATCAAGGATTGTTGGTCACTGCTGCGACACTGTATTTGAGTTTGATGGGCAATGAGGGCCTAAGGCAAGTTGCGCTTCAATCCCATGCGGGGCTTAAAAATTTAGTGGGCCAGGCGACGGCTATCCCGGGCGTGCAGGCCCGCTTTGAGGGCCCAGTCTTTCACGAGCAGGTGCTTGAGCTTCCTGTTTTGGCCGAGGTGGTTGTCCGGAAAATGGCAGAGCGAGGTATTGTGCCGGGTTTTGACCTTGGGGTGGTGGATGCAGGGCTAGATCATTGTCTGTTAGTCAATGTGACGGAAACAAAAACTGGCGAGGACATTGATGCCTTTATTAGCTGCCTAAATGCCGTAATCCAAAGCGAGATGAGTCCATGTTAATTTACGAACGCAGTCGAGCAGGCCGTCAGGCCAGAGCTCAGTATGTCAGTGCCAAAGGTCTGGACGGGCAAATCGCGGAGGACTTGGGGGAGCATTTGCGCCAAAGCGAGGTGGGATTGCCGGAGGTTTCAGAACTTGAAACCGTCCGTCACTACACCAATTTATCGGCAAAGAACTTTGCGATTGACCGGCAGTTCTACCCCCTGGGATCTTGCACGATGAAATATAACCCCCGGGGGGCACATCAAGTTGCGAGCCTACCCGGTTTTTTAAATCGTCATCCCCTAGCGCCGGACGCCAATAGCCAAGGCTATATGGCGTGCCTGTTTGAGCTACAAAATTATTTAAAAGAGGTCACTGGGATGCAGGCGGTGTCTTTAACGCCTATGGCAGGTGCACAAGGGGAATTTGCCGGGGTCGCGATGATCCGGGCCTATCACGCGAAACGGGGTGATGTTCAGCGAACTGAAATCTTAGTCCCCGAAGCAGCCCATGGCACAAACCCAGCCACCGCCGTGATGTGCGGTTTCACAGTGCGAGAAATTCCGGTAACGAATGACGGCGATGTCGATCTCGAAGCCCTCAAAGCCGCCGTTGGGCCAGCAACCGCGGGGCTCATGATGACCAATCCATCGACTTGCGGTGTGTTTGAGCGACAAGTTCAGGCCATAGCTGAGACGGTCCACGATGCGGGTGGTCTGCTGTATTACGATGGCGCTAATTTAAATGCAATTTTGGGCCAGGTTCGGCCAGGGGATATGGGTTTTGATGTCCTTCATATGAACCTCCATAAAACATTCGCAACCCCCCATGGCGGAGGGGGTCCAGGCTCTGGCCCGGTAGGCGTAGGACCGAGGCTTGTGCCATTCCTGCCCACTCCAATGGTGAGCTCAAGCGGCGGTGAATCCCCAACCTATCGATGGTTGGATCATAAAGACTGTCCCGATAGCATTGGGCGACTTTCCTGCTTTATGGGCAATGCTGGAATTCTTCTAAGGGCTTACGCTTATGCGCGATTGCTGGGCGGGGAAGGTCTGCACCGGGTGGGTGAGTACGCCACCTTAAACGCCAATTATATGGCAAAGTCCCTCGAACAAGCCGGGTTTACAATGGCTTATCCCACCCGCAGAGCTACCCATGAATTCATCGTGAGTTTGTCCAAAGAAGCAAAAAATCAGGGTGTGACGGCGATGGATTTCGCGAAGCGGTTGTTAGATTATGGCTTTCATGCGCCGACGACTTATTTTCCGCTCCTGGTGCCCGAATGTTTGCTGATTGAACCCACAGAAACCGAGTCGAAGGCTGAGATTGATGGATTTGTGAGTGCGATGGCTCAGATATTAGAAGAGGCTCGAGTAGAGCCGGAGCGGGTTACAACGGCGCCGCATACTTTGCCCATTTCTCGTTTAGATGACGTCAAGGCGGCGCGAGATTTAGATCTGGCGTTCTCGGAGGTCGCTGAGGGTTAAGCAGGACCCTGACTGGGTTCTCTGAGACTGATTACGGGCCAATCCTGATTGCGGGCGTGGGCCCGAAGGACGTCGTCGGGGTCAACGCAAACGGGGTAGTCCACAAGACTCAATAAGGGAATATCGTTTCGACTGTCAGAATAAAAAGTGCTGCCACTTAGATCATACGGCTGATCCTTGAGCCAAAGGTTCAACCGATCAACCTTACCTTGGCCCAGGGTTGCAATGCCTTTTACGGCTCCGGTATACCGACCTTCTTTGATCTCCGCGACAGGCGCAAGCAAGGTTTCTACGCCGAGGGCATGCGCAATCGGTTCCGTAATAACATCAAGGGTGGCGGTGATGATCATCACAAAATCGCCTTGTTTTCGGTGTTTGGCAATGCGAGCGAGACCGAGGGGTAATACCATGGGCGCAATCACGGCGCGCATGAACTCGGCTTGTAATTGATCGAGTGCGACGGGCGATATCTGCGCGAGCGGGGCACAAGAGAAGGCGAGATAGGCATCGACGTCTAAAACGCCCTGCTGATATTGCTGAAAGAAGCGATCGTTTTGTACTTTAAAGGTCTTTTCATCGACCAAATGCTTGGAGACTAAGAACTGGCCCCAAGCGTGGTCGCTGTCGCCGGCAATCAGGGTGTCATCAAGATCGAAAATAGCAAGCGGCAACACCGACTCCTGTCGATTGTAGGGGGTATCCGTGATATATCTGGATGTTAGTTCGATTAGCGTACCCCAGATAGGGGTTACAGGGCACTATCAATATGATGGATGAACAAGGATTTCGGCCGAATGTCTGTATTGTCATCGCAAACAGCGATGGCCAAGTGTTTTGGGGTAAACGGCGCCAACAGGACGCCTGGCAATTCCCCCAGGGCGGGATTGAGTCCCGGGAATCCCTGGAAGTCGCTCTGTTTAGAGAACTCGAGGAGGAAACGGGGTTACTCAAACATGAGGTTGAGCTGGTTTCGACGACCAAGGGCTGGTACCGGTATCGTTTGCCCCGGCATATGCTAAAGCACAATAAGTCAGCCTTTGTCGGCCAAAAGCAGAAATACTGCTTGTTAAAGCTCCTCGATGACCAGCATCAGTTTGTTTTAGATCGGGATCAGCGGCCAGAGTTCGATGACTGGGCATGGGTGCCTTACTGGTACCCGGTGGGGCAGGTCTGGGCGCCGAAACGAGAGGCTTATCGTCGTGCCCTCAAAGAGCTCGCGCCTAATCTCAAGCACTGTATTCGGGAGAATGTTAGCCGTGCTTGATGCCCTGCGTAGAGTTGTTCAGGAAGTCAGCGTCGCGCCTGATCTAGAGCGGGCGCTAGAGACCACGGTAGATCGCGTTCGATCAATTATGGCCACTGAGGTGTGCAGCGTGTACTTGCTGGATGAGAAGCGAGGGCGTTACGTTTTTAGAGCAACTCGGGGTCTGAACCAATCTGTGGTGGGTAAAGTGAGTCTGGGTGCGGGGGAGGGCCTTGTCGGCTATGTTGCCGAGCGGGCTGAGCCGCTCAATGTAGAAGTGGTCACAGAACATCCTCGCAACCAATACATCGCCGAAATCGGCGAGGATGAATTTAATGCCTTTTTGGGTGTTCCGATTATTCATCAGGGACAAACGTTGGGTGTGTTGGTGGTTCAGCAGCGCGACAAGCGTCGGTTCGATGAGAGTGAAGAGGCCTTTTTGGTGACCCTCTCGGCGCAACTCGCGGGTTTGATTGCCCATGCGAAAGTGACGGGTCGCTTGTCAATCACCCGGCGAAAAGTCTCTAGAACGTTTCGGGGTGCTCCCGGAGCACCGGGCGTTGCCCTTGGGGTGGCTATCGTCATTTATCCATCGGTCGACCTCACCCAAGTTCCCTTCCGAAAAGTCAGAAACGTGGCCAGAGAGGTCGATCGATTTGCGGTTGCTGTTACAGAAACCCGAGCAGAGATTCAGGTCATCGCGGAAAAGATGGCAGGCGAACTTCAGGAAGATACCCTTGGGCTATTTGACGCCTACTTGTTGATGCTTGATGAAGGTGCGATACCCAAGGAGGTTGTTCAGCGCATTAAAAAAGGCCAGTGGGCACAAGGGGCGTTAAAGCAAACCATTGATGAGCACTTAGCCCGGTTCGATTTGATGGAAGATGCCTACTTGCGTGAGCGAGCGAACGACTTGCGTGAACTTGGGAATCGTATGTTGAGTCATTTAGAGAAGCGCAATCGTCGCCGATTGCACTTTCCCAAGGACAGCATTTTAGTCGGTGATGATTTGTCGTTATCGGACCTTGCCTCGGTGCCCAGGGACCGATTGAAAGGCCTGGTCTCAGGCAGCGGCTCGGTGAATTCCCACCTGGCCATCTTAGCAGAGGCTCTGGGCGTGCCGACGGTGATGGGGGTGAAGGACTTGCCCATGCCCCTCATCGATGGCGGCGAAATCGTTGTTGATGGTTTTCAGGGAGTCATTCTGACCTCGCCTACGCCCAACCAGCGGCGTCAATACCAGAGGCGCAAAGAGGAAGAGGCGGCGCTCAGTCGTGATCTTGAACAATTGGCGCCAGGTCATTGTGTGACCCCCGATGGGCATCGAACCCGGCTCTGGGTAAACACGGGTTTGTTTTCTGATGTTGCGCGATCTCTTGATCGCGGAGCTGAAGGGGTCGGTCTTTATCGCACAGAAATTCATTTTATGATGAATGAAGCCTTCCCCACCGAAGAATCCCAACGCCAAATCTACCGCGATCACCTTCAGGCCTTTGCGCCCAGGGCCGTGACCATGCGGACCTTGGATATTGGCGGCGACAAATCGCTCCCTTATTTTCCAATTCAGGAAGAAAACCCTTTTCTTGGATGGCGCGGAATTCGCGTGTCTCTGGATCATCCAGAAATTTTTATTGCACAAATTAGGGCGATGATTCGAGCCAGTGAAGGAATCGATTGTTATCTGAGAATCATGCTGCCGATGGTTTCTAGCGTCACCGAAATTGATATGGCCAAACAACTGATCGACCAATGCCTTCAGGAGGTGTTGGAGGAAGGTGCTGACGTTAAACGGCCTGATATTGGTGTCATGATTGAAGTTCCGGCGGCTGTTTTTCAGGCTGAAGAGATACTCCAGCGAGTCGATTTTTTGTCGGTGGGCAGCAATGATTTAGTGCAATATATGCTCGCTGTAGACCGTAATAACGCCCAGGTTGCCAGTCTGTATCAGGAGTATCATCCCGCTGTCCTCAAAGCCTTGAGTCAAGTTGCAGCCGCGGCAACGCTTGCTGGCAAAGGCTCCGGCATCTGCGGGGAAATGGCGGGCAATCCGGGCGCGGCGCTCTTGCTGATGGCGATGGGTTATCAAGTCTTGTCGATGAATTCCCCCAACCTTTTGGTGGTCAAAAAAGTCCTTACCAGCATCAGTATGAAAGCCGCTAAAAAGGTTTTGAAGCAAGCACTGGCACTGGAGTCAGCTCAAGAAGTTAAAGCGCTCGTTGACCAAACGCTAACCGATGCGGGTCTCGAGCAATTGATTCGAAATCGCGCTTAAGATGCCTGCGCAAGGGAGAAAGTGACGCACTCGCCGTCGACTCCTCCGGGGTGAAAGCCTTGCTCTAAAAATTCAACGCCGCCTTCTCGATCGAATTGGACGAGGGTTGAAACGCAGGTGCCATACTCCTCTGAAGCGATAAAGCTGT
>Ga0315330_10003874_pt1 | contig 10239 bp, 9 predicted proteins | sample M140m34915metaG_FD_203453 | JGI IMG/M metagenome (GOLD analysis project Ga0315330, IMG submission 203453) | Ammonia-oxidizing marine archaeal communities from Monterey Bay, California, United States - M1 40m 34915 | ecosystem: Environmental > Aquatic > Marine > Intertidal zone | place: USA... | reverse complement strand
GTGTGGAACGAGATATGATAAGCTATTTCAAAAAACATCAAGTCCATTTAAATATTATTGGTTCTGGCTGCTCTTCACATGGTGAATGGCATGTAAACGGGTTGCATATATGCAATTAACTATTTATTCTATTTTATACCGCTATACGCTTATTAGGATTATTCTTAGACTTAGCGATTTTTGCTGCGATATTCTCAGGGTGAAGCGTCTCGCAAATCATATTATTCACAAGCATCTTACTGTGCTTCTCTAAGAGAACGTTGTAAAGGGTCTCACCGTTGTAAGAAGCCTTCTTCACGTTTTTGCACATGTCAGCAAGGTCTCTCGCCTTGATCATCTCGCCTTGGTATAACACCTTGTGTTCTTTGCTGCAAAGGGTTTGTTGAGAAGGAACATTCTTACCGATACTGTCCTTCTCGAAACAAATTAGGCGTGTTTGTAAAGGACGGGTCTGAGTGATTGCGATAATACTCTTACCGCGAAGGGTGTGTTCACCAGGAATCAACTGGTCAATAGCCGTTACTCCTTGATCCGTTTGGACGGGTGTGCCTGCGGGGAAACAGGTGGGGACTGGGTCAACAGTTACTGTTCTACTTGCAGTTGATGTTTCTCCATTACTGTCAGTAACACTATAAGTAATTGTATATGAACCTAGAGTACTTAAATCAACAACATCACCACTAACTTGTACTTGAGCATTTAGATTATTACCTTCATAATCTACGGCAGAAGCCCCGGAATCAGTATAAGATGCTGTATTAGATTGAAGCATAGTGATTGATACATCACCGATAACTGTTATTGTTGGTGGTGGTAGCGGTCCAGTGAAAAATAAACGATTCGGTGTTGCACCAAAATAAGGATTTGAAGCATATTGACTGCTCATACCACCGCTGTGCATAAACATGTTATTCAGATTAACATTATCAGTTGCATGTAATAACCATACTGTTATATTCTGGTTAAAAGAATGATTATTTGAAAACATACCATCCATATTAGTGACTGTGGACACATCCCATCCACTTATATCATGATTAAAAGAGTTACTACTGGAAAACATGCCCGCCATATCGGTGACTTTGGACACATCCCAGTTACCAATTGGGTGATTAAACTTTTTTGCCCTACCAAACATCTTATGCATATTTCGAACATTACCAGTGTCCCAAGCACTCAATGAAACACCACCATTATTATAGTCTGGAGTGTTCCAAAACATTTTCTCCATAGTGGTTACGTTGCTAACATCCCACCCACTTATATCATCATCAAAATAAGTATCTTTGAACATATTAGTCATATTTGTGATTAAAGATGTATCCCAAGTATTTATATCACCATATGTACCTGATCCTTGAGCATTAGGAACTGTTGCTCCCGCAGTAGTAGTGTGATCTCCTATCCATAAAGTAACACCAGCCTTTAATTCTGCTGTTGTTCTAGGAATAAACACCATTATGTAATATGTAAATACTTTAATAATATATTCATGTTGTATATTTTATTAAATCCTACATTAAATCATACATTATTTCATTTATGCATAATATAATATAATAATGAATATAAATAATTTTATATTGATTATTTACTATATGTCTGTTATTTGTATATGCTTCATGGTGTAGACAAAGAACTTATTCATTTCTTTATATATTGGATGTGTCATCACCTGGTTCAGTTTGTAAATGATTATATGATGCACGAACTTGATTATAGATATCATCATCATCCTTTGCACCTTTTTCTAGTAATAATTCGATAAGTTTTCTATTGCCCTTCTTTTTCGCATTTTGTAATAACTCATTAAGTCGTTCTTGTTCGGTTGCGCCACCTACACTATGTTTTGCATATCTACGTAACCTACGTGTTTTCTTTCCACGTTTTCCACGTCGTTGCATTTTTCGTTTGCATTTCTGTTTTCTACGCGTCTTTGCGCTACCGCCCCTACTAAATGAACCGCGCATAGACGGATCCCAGTTTGTAATAAAATCTTTGATGCCTTGTTCTTTTTGTTGCTGTTCACTATTATTACGTCGATTATACGATCTTACTGCTTTTCGTCTTGTTTTATTGCGAATAGGGTTTATAACAACGTTGGTTGATTTCGTTTTATTATCTGTTTTACTATTCTTTTTTGTCTCAGACGAAAATCTTACGCGTTTTGGCTGTATTGTTTTTGGTTCTTCCACTACTATTTTTGGTTCTTCCACTACTATTTTTGGTTCTTCCACTACTATTTTTGGTTCTTCCACCACTGGTGGCGAACAAGGTCTTTTTTCCTTAGAACATCCTGGACCATTCCCTTTCATAATTACTTATATATAATATAATAAAATATATATTGCTTAAAAATATTTTTCGCATTCTATACAAATAAATATTATGTGGTTAAATACCCTATTTTTACTAGCGACAACAATAACAGTATCAATTGCATTTGAACCTGATTTTGCTGCATTAGCATTAAATATATCGCAAGCAGCATATTGTTTACCTGAAACGGCAATAGATTCCAAATCGTGGATTTGTGCAACATGTTCACCTAATGTTACATTTGAGACATCTTATGCAGCACATGGAGAATTAGTATTGTTTGGTTATATTCCTGAACGCGATTCACTCTTTGTAGGATATCGAGGTTCAACAAATATACAAAATTGGATTGATAATGTACAAGTACGACAAGACAATCCTTATCCAGATAAAGATGTAGGTGTAGAACATGGTATGTATTCTCTCTATAAATCACTACAAGTCAATGTAAGAGCAATCCTTAACAATATGGTAACTAAGTACGACACACATCGACTAGTTGTAACAGGTCATTCTTTAGCTGGTGCGCTTGGAACATTAACAGTGTTTGATATGATGTATAATAAAGCACCATTTATTATAACTGATTTGATTACATTTGGGTCTCCAAGGGTAGGAAATGAACGGTTCACACAATACTTTGAAACATTTGATGTGCATATCTCGCGAGTAACACACTATTATGATATGGTTCCACATGTTCCAGAAACATTTCTGGGATACAAACATATACGTGATGAAGTTTGGTTTAATGAACCATCAACCTCATATATTGAATGTTCTGATGGGGAAGATCTCAACTGTTCAGATTCTTGTTCACCTATTCACTGTACAAGCACCGATGACCATATGATATATATGGGAATATCTATGGGTACGGACGGGTTATGTTAAGTTGATTATTTTACCATTTTTAAAAATTGGATTGCTAGGAATATAAATGCAATATTTGTTATGAGAAGAAGATATGTAGGAACGTTATATCCTAGATTATGATTATGATAACAAGGACATGCAGTGAATAATCCATCAATAATAATTGCAAATAAGAGAGATGTAAGAATGATTGATTTTACCTTTTGTAAATCACGTGTTCTATAAACAAGGATAAACGCACCAATAAATCCTATAACAGCAATCGCGTCTTTTGTGTATCCAAGTGAATAATATGTCATATATGTTATACAGTGATTAAATTATAGATTTCTTAGATTTAGAATTTTTATGGATGCTGTAATAGAACAGGTTTACTGGAACAGCAAGAACTCCTAATATACTATATATAAAGTACATGCATGTTCCAGTTAAAAAACAAATAAATGCAAAAAAATGATATTCAAATAATTGTTTAGAAAATGGTACATAATCATTCTCTATTGTGGATTTCCCTGTATTAAAATAACGATTTGATCTTGTGATTACATTTAAATCATTATTTCTAACACCATTCTCAATCATCAGATTTTTTAGTTCATTTGTAAAACACAATGTTCTCATATAAAAAGTTTGGTATGGAACATAATGATGTATTATATGTGTTGCACCAAAATTACAACAAAATAACTGAAATATTGTCAATGACCAATGATCCAAAATTTGATTTTGATAATAAACCGATGACTCTATAATATCACCATAATAGTGACATGTATTACTTATTAAAACCAAACAACCCTGGCGTATGAAATTAGGTATCACTGACAAAACATGATAACCAAAAACCCATTGTTTATATGGTTCAGAGAGAGAAATAAAAGATAATACATCTAGAAGAAAAGTAATATTCATAACAACATTGATGATAAATGTTGGTGAAGACAAAAGTATCATTTCATATAAATCTAATACATCCGTATCACTTGAAATTATGTGTGATATAAATAATGATGCAGATGTGTGCATAGTTATTGCTATTCGAGTATGTCCTAAAGGTAATCCTAGACCAATTAGCCTTTCCTCTACATCACTTACTTGTCCACTTTTATTATGATGATGCAAATGTATTTTACGTCTCCACCAAGGATTTACGTTAAATTTTGCAATCCAAATAATGAAAAATAATATATTTTGCATCCATGTGGAATGTTTGAAATATAAATTATGTATTAAATCATGTTCAATCTCATGTAAGATACTGATTGAAAGAGAGATAGTTAAAATAATTACAATTATAGAACCATATGATATATTATCATTATTTAATAGAGTAAAATACCAATTTGCACACGTGTAAATTAACCCCATTGTCCCTAACATTAATGTGGAACATATAGTATTTCTATAGGAACGGTTTAGAATGGGGTACTTATGTACAAGATTATGTTCAGTTTTACGAATTGCTGAACAGATATTTCTCTCTTGTTCTTGATAATTATCTACTTTGGGTTTCATTGGTTCTTCCATATTATAAGACAATAATATCTATTATTGATATCGATTTAAGTGTAATTATAGATTTTTACCATATTCTATATGAACCAAATAAATAAATTAGATATTCACGGGAAGGGTCAATATTTTACATCAAGTCAACTGCTTAAACAGTGCGTATGTGATTTTGTATTAAACAACCCTGAACGAGTTCTTGAACCATCTGTAGGAAGAGGTGATTTAATTGACATAATGCAAACAAGGTTTGGGCCGCTAGATTTCGACATGTATGAGATTGATACAAATATCAAACTTCTACCATGTATTGTTTCCAACAATGTGATATATGACGACTTCCTTAGACAAAATATTTCTCATAAATATAAAACTATCATAGGAAACCCACCTTACGTAAGGACTTCAACAGGGAACCTGTACATAGATTTTATACAGCGATGTCATAGTCTTCTAGAATGCGGTGGAGAATTAATATTCATTGTTCCTAGTGATTTTATGAAACTAACTTGTGCTGCTCACCTCATTAGACATATGATGGAAACAGGTACTTTTACTCATATATTCAGACCAAACAACGAAAAACTTTTCGAAAATGCAAATATCGATGTTATTGTGTTTCGTTACTGTTTAGATTCGGAACTTGAAAAAACTGTCATGTATAACAACGAACTTAAACGACTGATTAATACTAATGGAACAATCACGTTCGCGTCTATACATGAAGTTACAGAAGGTGTTAAGATAGAAGATTATTTTGATGTATTAGTGGGAATGGTTTCAGGACGTGAAGATGTATTCAAAAATGAACATTTTGGTACATTGAACGTTCTCAATGGTAAAAATATCATAGATAAATACATTATGATAGATAATTTCCCAACCGATAATGAAGAACTAAATATATATTTACTTCAACATAAATCAGATCTAATTACACGCAAAATGCGTAAATTTAATGAAACCAATTGGTTCCAATGGGGAGCAGCACGTAATTATAACAAAGTAACTAATAACTTGGGAGAACAATGTATATATGTTCGCATGCTAACACGAGACAGTGAAATCGCATTCGTGGAAAATGTTACATATTTTGGAGCAGGAATGCTTGCGTTAATACCTAAGACAGATGCTCCACACAAACTTGACTTAGACAAAACTGCTATGTTTTTGAATAGTAATCAGTTTCGCGATAATTATTTGTATTCTGGTCGGTTCAAAATCGGACAACGACAATTATGTAAGTCGCTTATTAACAATATTGCAATGTGTGTATAACTAGGTGTCTTATCCATTATTGTTTTTTACGTGTTTTACGACCATGTGTGCAATATTGTCGCTGTGAAAACCCTTTTGGGTTATTACAATTGATACTATCCTTATAATCTTGTGTCCATGCGCCACCCTTTTTCTTTCTAAACCTCTTTACACGTCCTTTGCGATACTTTTTGGTACGTGCGGTTTTAATCTCTTTTTTTGTTAGTTCCTTGTGTGTAATAGGGGTGTCTTTTGTAATGCGATTTGTTGGTCGATAGATGTCATTCTTATTTTTGTATCCCACTTCTCCTCGCTGGTTCACCCAGTCTTCTGCAAACCAGCGTTTCAACCCTTTTCGAGTTCGACTTTGTTTTCCCAAATAGGGATTTTTGCGCGTTCCATGTTTCTTTGCAAAACGCTTTTTATATGTTTTGACCAACGTTCCACTGCGATAAGCACTATGTTTAGGATTTTTCTTGTAGATATACTTTTTAGTCTTCTTGTAGAGAGAAAGATCTGCAGGCGTCATACTAGTACACATGAAAAAATAACAATATTTTATGTAATTCTATGGAGCATTCATGGCAAACCTCTCAAAATCCAGTTCTGTTTTATCAGTGGCTTCTTCAACCTCATATTCCACTTCGGGAATGCTGCGATAGAAGTTGCGCACACGCAGGCTAGATTTAATTTTAGTTGGATCAAACTTAGACAGATATAGTCCATCCAAATCTCTAACACGTGACAATGCAACATAGGTCTGACCGCACTCAAATATACCACCACCAACATCAATCTCTGCCATACTAAGTGTAGCTCCTTGGATCTTATGGATAGTCATTGCCCATGCAAGACTTAATGGAACCTGACCTAGAGCAATCGTTGGAAACTCTTCGGACTGCCAAAACTTAATAGGTATTTTACTAACTACACCATTGGAAAAGCGTACTACAGGACGTGTTACTTCTATTGAACCATCATGACTTGTCACAAAATCAACTACAGTTCCAAGCGCACCATTAACAATACCGCGTTCAATATCAAGGTTGACAGTACACATAACATTGGCACCTTGTTTTAATGAAAGTGTTTGCATACATGGTGAGTTGTTCATTAAACTTTCTAATTCATATGTTGTCTTCTGCTTTGTAAGGAGTTTTTTACATCGACCTATCACACTTGATGTCAACGCCTTGGACGAACCATCCATCATTTGATGACAGTCTGTCTTCTGAATGGCTGCAAACTCATAGACAGTCCCCTTAAGTGCTGCAAACATCTTGGAGTTAATAGCATCTACCTTATTCTTAGTTGGGAACAATTTGGCAGGAACTACACCTTGATGTGCTTCCAAATCAAACTCGCGACCTACACAATTATTCAGAGCCTCTATATCATCGTCAGGTATAGAACCCATACGAACATTCTTTAATATGCGACGGAATACGTTGTCACTTTGACGAAACATGGTATTTAATACAATATGATTATCGATGGGAAATGTTGACAACCATCTATCAGACTCAAAGCAAAACCGACCTTCAGCATCTTCTGAACCACCCTTGGCCACGGGAGGCAACTGGAAGAAGTCGCCAACGAATACCACTTGCATTCCACCAAAGGGAAGACGCGAACCACGAACACGACGACCGACAGTATCAAGCAATTCGAAAATGTGTGCGGACATCATACTAACCTCATCTATAATCAATACATCAGTAGATTTCCAAGAATTTCGTGCCTTGTGGTTACTAAACACGTCGTCAATTATATCGTTCAACTCGCCGCGACCTAACTTAATGCCACTCCACGAATGAATCGTACGTGCATTGCATTCCAGTAATAACGCTGCACAACCTGTCATCGCACATACCTGAACCTTTTTGTCATGGAGCTTGGCAGACCGTACCAAATGTCGTATCAACAATGTTTTACCCGTTCCTCCCTCCCCTGTGATAAAGAGGTTGTCATCATCTTCGAACTGTTGGAGCGCACACTGCTGTTCCACAGACAATGTTTGGGTTTTCATTGCATTTCGCACTGTTTCTTTTTCAGCCTCTTCCTTCTCTTCTTTTGCTTTTATTTTTTCGTCCTTCTTCCTCTTTTGTGCAACCATGCGTTCGAGGCGCTTCGAAACCGCTTCCGATAATTGTTCGGGGGTTACTCGTGTGCATCGCTCCACTTCAGAGGCGCTCTCGCCTTTCTCAGCCATATCTACTGCAATTTCGCGTGCACGCGCCTCGATTGCGCCACGTGTGCGCCCGTGTGCACTTGCAATTGTAGCGAACGACATGTTTGTTACCAATTCGGTAAGCAGTTGTGCGATTTCATCGTCACACCACCGTTTTCCTTTTGAATCATTTGTGGGTACAGAAGATACCAACCATTGGGTGATTTCTTCTCCTGTTTTCGATTTTGTATCGAGTTCAGACATTATATAAGATTTATACATACGTTCATTTGAAACTATGTATATTCAATTTCTATGACCCACGTTATATTAACGTGTAAAAATATACAATTATTTACATGTTTTTACCTAATTCAACTCACACTATCACATTCTTCATCAGACTCAATCGCTTTATGATACATCTCTATGATTGTATGGTATATATCATTAATGCATGCGACAATATTTTGATAACCATCAACCCTACTGTAGAGAAGAGAATAATCATTCTTTTCAGTCTTTTCCCAAACCCAACTATCTATTCTATCTAATGTATTAACAATTGTCTGACAAAGACCTTCATAATCTGTCATCTCGTCATCCCAAAAGAATACGCGTCGTCGAGGCACACGAACTTGTTCTTTGGTAATAGGATCTTCGGTATAATACCCCCCTACCTTATCGTAATCATAATGAAACCATTCATATCTATTAACCGAATGTAACATGTCAGATGTAAACACGTCGCTTAACAATGGATTATTACAAAGAACCTCTAGTTTTTGCACAAGATTTACATTCTTCTCAATATATCCACCATCCATACCATCCTCAATAATGTGATACATATCATGCCAAGTCCAGTTTTCACAATACTCGATATATTGACACATGTCACACATGTCTGGCCTAGGACTTGATTCAGGTAGAACAATTATTGGTGTACTTTCTGTTTGCATATTACTAATGTATTATAAGGTGTGTTATAATATATTATTAATATCATAGTTATTTCAATTTCATTTCAAAACTACCTAAAAGTCTAAATCGTCACTGTCCCAGTTATCTTCAAGAGCCTCATGACCAGACTGAATAGATTGGCGCCTCTTTGCAGACATTGATGGTGTATTTTTTGCAGCTCTTTTCTCATCATGCTTTGCAAATCTGTCTTCAATATTGGCTTCTAGTTCTAATTCAGAAATTGCCCAATCAGCTAGTTCCTTACGATTGTAATAAGTTAATTTCTTATTGACAATGTTGTATACATTACGAGATCTTGTATCCATAATGATTTCAAACTCAGTTGTCAATGCCTTCTTTGTTTCTATGAGTAATTCATATTCATCGTCCATATCTATTTTGATCTTACTCCACTCAGCTAGTTTCTTCTGAGGGTCATTAAACTTCCATAAGTTTTTATCACACCATGGACCAAGCACATCTGCACGATGCTCAATCTTGTTGTGAAGAATTGCATACTTCTCGCGCAATACTTGAATGCTTTCACGACTCTCATCAAACTTATAATATTTGGAGATAGAGAGAACTAGTGTGACATAAGTTGATATTGAAATAGAAATAACGGATATAAGATTTTCTGAAAGATTAAACTGTGCCTTTGTAGCATTAAGAAATCCAGATATTGTAGATAGTGCAATTACAGATGTTTGAACTCGGTTTATCTGATTAGTAAGATCTAAAAACTTTAAATCTAATAGACGCTTTGAATCAGCACATTCTTTTAAGATATTCATATTACCCTTTTTTAAGTTTGTCAGTTCGCTATGAAATATAACATATTCCATTTGCTTAAACCAATCAGTTGTTGGGTCTTCATGTGGAAGTGAGTTGGGTCTGTTTTCTTCCTTCTGTAAAACAGGTGGTGGCACAACAGGTGTCTCAGGAGCGGAGACGGGTGGCGCAGCAGGCGTCTCAGGAGCGGAGACAGGTGGCGCAGCAGGCGTCTCAGGAGCGGAGACAGGTGGCGCGGCAGGCGTCTCAGGAGCGGAGACAGGTGGCGCGGCAGGCGTCTCAGGAGCGGAGACAGGTGGCGCAGCAGGCGTCTCAGGAGCGGAGACAGGTGGCGCAGCAGGCGTCTCAGGAGC
>Ga0315330_10003872_pt1 | contig 10241 bp, 5 predicted proteins | sample M140m34915metaG_FD_203453 | JGI IMG/M metagenome (GOLD analysis project Ga0315330, IMG submission 203453) | Ammonia-oxidizing marine archaeal communities from Monterey Bay, California, United States - M1 40m 34915 | ecosystem: Environmental > Aquatic > Marine > Intertidal zone | place: USA... | reverse complement strand
CACCCCGACCACGGCGCGCGCACCGCGCTGGCGTGGATGCCCGACCCAACCGCCGAAGCCCCGAGAATCATCCGGTGGTCCTACCGAAAGCTCTACTCCGTCGCTTCATCCGCCGCGACGCGCGTGCACGATGCGCTCGTCGGCGTCGACGCGCCGAAACTGTCGCAGATGCAGGACCCGCGCCACGGCCTGTCGCCGACCGTGGGACTGCTCGTGGAGGACGGAATCGAGTTGCCGGTGTCCATCCTCGCGATTCTCCTCGCGCACGCGGCGGTGGTGCCGGTGGGCGCCCAAGACCCGCCGGTACGGATCAAAAACATCCTCGACGACGCCGAGTGCTCCGTCGTGATCGCGTGTCCGCGCGCGGGTGACGGAAATGCGTTGGGTCGGCTGAAGCAGGCTATCACATTGGCCATCAACGCAAACGTTAAAGTCATCGACGCGTCCGAGCTGATCATTGAGACGGACGCCGCCGAGTCGAACGAACGGTCGGTCGCGCCTCCTCCGGCGTTCCCGGAGGATAAACTGTCGCACGTCTTCTTCACTTCCGGTAGCACCGGTCGGCCGAAAGGTTGTCTCGCCACGCACGGCGGACTGGCGCTGTACTGCGCCGGCAAGAACCAATCGCTCGACGTCGACGAAAATTGCGTCGTTCTCGTGGCGTCGCCGCACTCCTTCGACCCTTCGCTCGGAGATTTCATCAGCGCATGGGCCGCCGGGTGCGTCGCGGCGATCGCGCCGAGGTCGTACCTGTTCGCGTCACTCGCGGCGTGCCTCGCGGTGAGCGGAGCCACGCACGTGCTCACCACGCCGTCGACGCTATCCACGATTGAGACGACCGAGAACGAGCCGCTCACCAAAATGCGCCTGCGAGTGGTCGCCTTGGGAGGCGAGCCCACGCCAGCGAGCCTGGCGCGCGCGTGGTTACCACTCGTCGAGAGGCTCGTGAACGCGTACGGCGTCACGGAGTGCACGGTGTACCAGGCGTTTCAGACGTACGCGGACGTTGAGGCGCGAAGGGCGATCGGGCGCGGTCTCGCCGGGTGCGAGATTATATGCGCGAAGGAACCGGGCGACGACCCGTCGGACGTCCTCGGTACCGACGATGCGGACGGATCGTTCGGGGAGGTATGGATCGCGGGTCCGCTCGTGGGGCTCGGGTACGCCGGGGCGCCGGAACTGACCAAAGAACGGTTCGTGACGCGGATTGAAGACTCCTCCGGCGTCACTCGACGCTACTTTCGAACGGGCGACTTAGGAGCGCGGGTCCGCGACTGCGTCAGCGGGGAGTGGCGCGTGGAGGTGGTCGGTCGACGTGACTCGCAGGTGAAGCTCAACGGGCAGCGCGTGGAGCTCGGCGACGTCGAGGCGGCGGTGTGCGCCGCCGCTCCGAGACTGGTGCTCGAGTGCGCCGCCTCGACGCCCAGGTTCGATCGATCTGAGGGAATTGGATCGGGCGCTAAGTCTCTCATCGCGTGGTGCGTGCCTCCGGGTACCGAACACGGAACGGTCGAGTCACGCGCCGGTGCCGACGCGTTGACGGCGGACGCGCTCCGGTGGCTCGTGGCGGCGCACGTCCCGCCGCACATGGTCCCGTCGCGCTACGGAGTCGTCGACGCGAGGCTGCCGACCACGGCGAGCGGAAAGTTCGCGAGGTCGGTCGTCGCAAAGTGGGGCGCGCCCCCGCCGCCCGACAGGGACACGGGATGCGGCGAACACGTGCACGGGACCGAGACGGAAGGCGAAGCCGGGTACGACGGTGCGGGTGGCCTCGACGCGTTCGCGGCGGTCGTCGCGAACGCGTGGGCGAACGCTCTCGGGCTCTCTTCGGAGATTAAATTGAAATTATCCGCTCGGTTCGCCGAGCTCGGAGGCGATTCGATGGCTGCGCTTCGCGTGTGCCAACGCATCGCGTCGACCTTCTCGGACACGGACAAGGGAGACACCGGCGTGTTCGGCGAGGCGCTGGGCGGCGCGCTTGCACCGGCGCGGCTCGTACGATCCGGTTCACTCGGCGCGCACGTCGCCGCGTTGAGAACCGCGGCGGCGGCGGGGGAGTTGGGGCAAGCGGCGGCGACGCTCGCGCGCCGGGAGGACGGGGATCAACCCACGGCGGATCAACCCACGGCTGCGATCAGTACAAGTACCGACGTCGCCGTGGTCGATGAACGCGCTTTCGAGGGCGCCGGGCTGCTCCGCCGAGCCGCGTTCGAGGGCGCCGCGGATGTCCTGGAACAGCTGCTCGACGCCGGCGTGCCCGTCGAGGGGTCGAGCGATACCCTCACGGATACCCTCACGCCTCTTCACGTCGCGTGCGGCGGTGGGAAGGACCGCGAGGCGGTCGCGATGGCGCTCCTCGCGAGGGGTGCGAGCGCGCGCGCGAGGACACGACGCGGTCAGAGCGCGTTCACGATCGCCGCCGCGAGGGGACCGCCGTCGCTGCTGACTGAAATTTTAGAAAAGGGCGGCGCCGCGTCAGTCGCCGACGACGACGGGCAGACGGCGCTGCACGTCGCCGCGAGGGCCGGTGCGCCCTCGAGCGTCATCTCCCTCGTCGCCGACGCCATGGACGGCGTGCACGTGCCCTCGACGTCCGGAGGGGCGAAGGGGCGAAAGAAATCGCGAGGAAAGGCGAGAGGTTCCATCGGTTCGGGCGTCGCCGCCGTGGACTCGAGGGACTCGTGGGGACGGACGCCGCTGCACTGGGCAGCCGTGAACGGACACAGGCCCGCGTGCGTCGCGCTGCTGGACAGAGGCGCGAACGTCAACGCGGTGGACGACGCGGGGGAGACTCCGACGGCGGCGGCGGAGCGTCGGGCTCTGTGCTCCGCGAAGGAGAGGCCCGACGGCGCGAGGGCGTCCACCTGGGGTGACATAGCGACACTCCTGGGCGGGTCGGGGCAGACCAAACACTTAAAGGCGCGACTCGCGGCTCGCGCGGGTATCAAGTGACCGTCAACGTAGTCAAGACTGACGTAAGACTCTTAAAGGGCATGCGCGGCGTTGAATAAAAGAATAGCTATTTAGTCAGAGACGCTGAGAGCCCTGCGCGAGGTGCGCCGTCTGCCGAGGAACTCGTGCCACTCCTTGCCCCGATCGTCGTCGGGGGGTAAGTGCCTGCCGTCGATGGATGTCCACGGCGCCACGACGTTGTGCCTCCCGACCATCTGCTTATACACCGCGCGGCTGAAGAACGAGCCCATGTTCCCGATGAACACCTGCCCGTGCGCGAGAAAGTCCAGCGCCTCCAGCGCACCTTCCGTCTCTTCTTTCCCGATGTCCATCCTGTTCTCGATCCACCCGGCGCCGTGGTTCAGCTTCGAGCGGTCGGTATCGAGCCAGTGCACGTCGTGCTTCTTCTGCTCCTTCGCCCACTCGACGGCGTCGGATTGGTCAGACGCTAACAAAATATCCGTCACCCCGTACTTTGCCGTCATGCGCTCGATCGCCTTGTCGTAGCCGTGCGGCGCGATGCACGGCCGGCCGCGGTTCTGGTTCCACTCCCACGATAACGTCCGCTCCTCCTTCTCCACGCGGTCGCACGCGTCTCCCATGCGCATGTGAATCGACAAAAACACCCGGTTCCGAGTACCTTTGGGCAGGTTCACGTTGGACACCACGTTGTTCACGCACGAGTTCCGGTATCCCTCGGTACACGCGTTCAGCGGCATCTGCCAGCGGAACATCCAGCCGTGGATCAGCTTGGACAAGTACCGCGACTGGGGCTCACCGCACGATCGGTCGAAGATGCACGAACGCTGCGACCAGACGTTCTTCGCAGTCTTCAACGCGCCTTCGTCCGCTTTCGCAGTCTTGGACGGCGTCGTGACGCCGAACATGCAGTTCCACGCGTCGTCGATCGCGCAGTCCAAGTACCGGCCCCACCGTTCCTGCTTCGGGAACACCGCCATCGCCCTGGGCGGCGGCGCATCGTCTTGAGCTGTCTTGACGAACTTTTCCCAATCTTCGCTCGCCTTGGACGTGTATTTGCCCATGGTGATCTTGCACTGCATGCCGCCGCACCAGTCGAAGGTGCTCGTGGGCGGCGTCTGCGCGAACATCCGCGTGAACACCGCGTCGAGCGTATCGGGGTGGGTGTCGCACTTCGTGAAGTCGATGTCGGGGAGATACTCGCGGCCCATCGCGATGTTTTCTTTGCCCGCGGATAGCATCCCGTCGAGAGCCTGCTGGAAGGAGCAGGCGAGTGGGAAGGCGACGCCGGAGTCGGTGAACCTGTTGTGCTTGGGGCCCAGCATGACGACGTCGCTGCTTCCCGAGGACCCGCCGATCTTGATGGAAGGCAGCTTAAAGGCAGACTTCTTCGCGGCGGGCGCGGGCGACGCAGCGGGCACGGGCGATGCGTCCGCGGCGCCAAACTCAATTTTAGCGCTGAGTGCCGTCTCGGCGCCGATCGACGGAGCCGCTTCTGAAGCCGACGGGGTATCGTCGAGCATGTGATCCACGAGCCTCTGCCCGACCCCGCTGACGTGCATGAACGTGGGCACCACGAAGAGGATCGTGAAGATGAACGCCGTCATCGAGATCGCCTGTCGTCGTTGCGGGTCGACGGGGAGGAGCGTGCCGAACGGATTCACGGACGCCGCGTCCGGCGTGGCTGGCGCCGGCCCGTCCATCGGGCCCTCGGTCGTGGCCGCCCGCGATTCGGTATCCACGTTCACGATCGTCGCATCGTCATCGCGGACCGTCGACGGTCTCTTCGCCGGCGAGGACGTCCGGCTCATGTCCAATCGCACCTCCCGTGCGCGCGCGCCCCGGAGTGTCCGAGCCCGCGGGTGTTGAACAATCCGAACCTTCGCTCCGGCAGAGCAGCTGTCTGCTTGCTTGCTTGCAGCTTTTCAAATCGCACCTCAGATCCGAGGACACGGCGCACGCACGATGAGCGACGACGAGTACACCGACGACGATTCCGCCTCGGACGCCCCCAACGACGACGGGCTCGACGGCAAGAGCCTCTACGAGTCCATCGGCGTCGCCAAGGATGCCACGCCGACCGAGATTAAGAAGGCGTACCATCGCATGGCGCTGAAGCTCCACCCCGACAAGAACCCCGACAACCCAGACGCCGCGAAACAATTCCAGACACTCCAGAAGGTCTACGGCGTCCTCGGCGACGTCGACAAGCGCAAGGTATACGACGAGACCGGGCGCATCGACGACGCCGAGCTCTCCGGAGACAAGTTCGACTCCCTCTACGAGTACTACAGGGGCGTGTACAGAAAGGTGACGGAGGAGGACGTAGACGCCTTCCACGATTCGTACCGCGGCGGCGACGAGGAACGGCGCGACGTGCTCGAAGCCTACGCAAAGTTCGAGGGAGACATGAGCAAGGTGTTCATGTGGGTCATGTGCAGCGAGGAAGCCATCGACGCGCACAGGTTCGCGGACATCGTCGACGAAGCGCTGAAAAACAAAAAAGTTACCGCCTACTCAGCCTACTCTTCGTGGGCCAAGGCGGTTAGGAACAAGCGCGCGCCAAAGGACCCGCTACGAAAGCGCGCGGGGCGTAAGCTGAGTGGCAAGAAGAAGGGCGACGGGGGGACGGGGAACGACGACGGCGATCTGATGGCGATGATCCTTTCCAGGCAAAACTCGAGAGCCGCCGCCGCCGACGACCTCTTCGCGCGGCTCGAGGCGAAGTACGGGCACGACGACGGAGGGAAGAAGAAGGGCGGCAAGGGCAAGGACGGGGCGACCAAGGTGAAGGGCGGCGGGGTGGCGAAGAAAAAAGCCAAGTAGTGCTAGTGTACGAACGAGGACTTACATAGCTACGTGAATTCATCAGACGGAGAATACAAATCGAGACCCAAGGTACAAGTAGGCTCGGCCCTGTTGTTTGAAACCACGGCACGGCTGAATTTATTTGCTCAGGAACCCGCGCGGGAAGTCACCGCGGCCGCCGCCGAGCCCCCACTCCACCGCCCACTCCACCACCGCGCCGTCGGTACCCCCGCGAAGCACCCCGATGGCCCGACCCGCCCCGTCGGTCCTCACCACGAGCGCGGTGCAGGTCCCGTCGCATCGCATCGTGTCCGCACTTTGCGTGCAGTAGCCGTCGGAGACGCGCCATACCTTGACGCCGCCGTCGCCCGGGGTCCACATGTCACCCTTGATCCCACCTTCGCTGCCAGATAACAGAAAGTCACACCGGTTACCGCCACCTAACGTCGCGAGGGCGGTGACGAAACCCTCGTGGCCGCCCGCGAAGGATCGCGTGTACACGAGCTTGACGTCCGCGCCGCATTCCTTACGATGCCCCCGCGCCACGGTCCACGCGTGGACGTTGCGGTCGCCGCCGGCGGTGAACACGGTGGACGCGTCGGGCGACACCGCGACGGCCCGCACCGCCGCCGGGGCTTTAGCCACGCACGCGGGGTACATCTTGGAAGAGTGCGAGTCGCCGATGTGCGTGGGCTCGGGGGTCATGTCCGTGTTTGTCCACACGCACACGCACGCGTCGTCGCCGCCGGAGATGATGGAATCGGACCCTAACGCGGGGAAAGGCGCGATGGACGTGACGGTGTCCGAGTGCTTGTCCATCTTGGTCACGACGCCCCACACGTCACGCTTGAACTTCTCCCACGAGCTCTCCTCGTGTGAGTCCGTCGTCGTACCCGACTTGTTCTTCAAGTCTTGGGGTGTCTTACACGGGGACAAAGGCTCGGGAGTGGGCGGGCTGACCGGGATCGAATCGCAGACGGCTTTTGGAATCTCCCATCGATACACGCAGTGTTCGCCGTGCACGGGCGAGGACAGGTACAGCACGCCGTCGGTGCCGTCGTTCAGCGACACGTGGCACATCGCCCCGCATCTCGCCTTCTTGCCGCACCACTTGTTACCCCGCATTTGGGGTTTTAGGCGAAAGGCGTTGGCGAAGTCGGGGTGCGGGCCGAGCACGGGCGTCTCCAGAAGCGTCCACTCGCCTTTCCGGAACACGAACCGCGTCCACGAGCCGTTGTCGTACGCGACGAATAGCCTACCGGCGTCGTCGCGACCTGAACCGACGCGCTTGATGATACGAACCGACCCCGCGGCGTCGTTCCACCCCTCGGGCGCGTGCACCCGGCGCGTCTCGGTCCAGCCGGAGCGCGGTTCGCGGCTCGAAGACGAAGAGCGGATTTCTTCGGAGGATGAATCCGTCGGTCTGTGGAACGAACGCACGGATCCGTCGGCGTAGCCGCAGAAGACGGTCTCGAACGCACCCTCGTGTCCCAGCGCGGACTCGACGAGCAGCGCGGTGACGCCGATGGGGTCGGCGCCGTCGACGATCGCAGACGCACCCTCGCGGCCCCGCACCAAGGTCGGGGTCGCGTCGCCCGGCGTTTCGTTTTGACCTCGCGACGCGTCGGTGGTTCGCACGCGCGCGGTGTCGAGACGCGCGCGGGTGACCTTACGCACGACGCCGTTGGGAGCTGCGGCGGCGATGACGCCGGTGCTTCCGCCGGCGCCGTGGACGGCGTGGGACTCGTCGATGGGCCCGAGCGTCGTCACGGGGCTGTTGACGATCCCGCTGTTGGCGATGACCGCCCTCTTCGCCGCGGCGCGTTCCCTGCGCGCGTGTGCGCGCGCGTTCTGCTTCTTGAGCGACGCGGCGGCGGCGCGTCTCGCGGCTTCAAGGAATGAAGCGTCGCGATCGTGCTCCACCGGGGCCGCGTCGGCATCGGCGTCGGCATCGCGCGGCGCGGTCATCTCGGTCAATCGACTGCTCCCGTCGTCACCTCGACAAACGCTCGGATGGTCCGAGGGTGCGCCCCTGGACGACGATACGGACGTTCGCGGCGCGGACGTACGCGGCGCGGGGCGGCGAGATGGACGGTCGCGATGTGTCGGGGTCGGATACGCGCCGGTGTCCTCCGTGGGGTCGAGACGCGCGGCGTGATGTGCGCGTCGTGGCGGGCGACGGGAGCTGGAGAGTTCACGACGGACGGAGCGTTTCTCGGGAGCCTCGATGATTGGCGCGCGTAGCGTACTCAGTGCCGTGATAACGCTCCAATAGACGACGGAAATCGTGTGAATGAGAAAGCTTTATTGCAAGGTAGCACTAGCGCTACGACGGGCGCACCCCCCCCAGGGGCAGCCTGCTCACTCCCCTCGCGCCGCCCTGATGCAGTTGTCTCTGTCCTGCGGGGCGAAGATCAGGTTCTCGCTGCTGTCCAGTTTGATCTGGTACGGCGCGTACTGACCAGTCGGCCACTGCGGGGCTCTGAACCAGTGCGAGACAACCGTGCCTGGCGCCCACCCCTCGGGCCCCCGTGCGATGCAGCACTCCACCCTGTCGCCAACCTTGAACCTGAGCTCGACATCGGGCGGCTCGCCGGGCTCCGGGTTCTCCGGCGGGGGCGGCCAGGACCTCGCGTCGCCTTTTTGCCAGGCGTCGAAGTAGTCGGCGGGGGGCATCATCTCCTGGATGTCCGTCGCCTCCACCTCGTGAGCCTCGCAGGGCACGCCGAAGACCGTGCCGACGGCGCCGCCCTGTCCATCGTCGCCCTTGTAGATGATGCGGATGGCGGTGTCGATGGGCGCGCAGTTGGGATCGCCGCATTGGACCTGGGTTATGAAGTAAAGGGGCGGTGACGGTTAGATCGATGATCGATGAGATCCTCTCGGAAGGATCCCCATAACGAGATTATGTGATCCGCGGCGGGGGATTGAGGGCGCGTACCTCGGAGACGTCGACGACGCAATCGTGGTTGGCGAGGTGCGCGTCCGGGATGTACGACTCAACCCACTCCTTGACCTGCTTGATCGCGGCCTGATGGGTACGGGAATGGGGGGAACGGGGCGGTCAGTGGTCCGTCGAGTCGGCGGGGCCGAATCGTGGAAGAACGAAGAAAAATCTGACGCGAGGGGCCCGAGGGGCGACGCGTGCGCGGGGTGTCGGGGCGAAAGTACGCACCCTCTTCTTCTTCTCGGCCTCGGCCTCCGCCTTGTTGGGCAGCTTGAAGGGACCCGCCATGATTTAGCACGAGCGTTGTTTCACTGACGCGCGAGGAAGAATGGCCGCCGCCGTCGAGACCGCGTCCAAATTCACGAGACTTCTTCGTTCAACAAAAATGCTCTCACACAGCAGCTAAAAGTCAACCGCCCTCCCTCGTCTTCTCTACCCCCCGAGGCAGCCGAACCACCTTTTCCCCGCGCCCTCACCCCGGATGCAACGGTTCGCACCGTCCGGCGCGAAGATCAACCGTCCATCGTCCAGCTGCACCTGGTACGGCGCGAACACACCCGGGGGCCAGTCGCCTTGCCTGAACCAGTGCTTAGTAACTCCACCGGGCGCCCACTGCTTCGTTCCAACCTTGCACTCCACCCGCGTTCCCACCGCGAACCGCAGGACGACGTCTTCAGGCGGAGGCGGCCAGTGCGTGGGCTTACCCTCGTACCAGTCCTCGTACGTCTCAGCCGGGGGCATGCGCTCGTCCAGCGCCTCTTTGGTCAACTCGACGGCGGTGCACGGGAACGCAAATGCTGTGCCCACCGCTCCGTCGTCCTTGCCTTCGTAGATGATTCGTACCGCGGTGTCTATCGGGGCGCACTCGGGGTCGCCGCATACGATCTGTGCGTGGATGCGGGGTGGTGGGAAGTGGGGGGGGTCAGTGTGTGGGTCAGTGGGTGGCGCGTGTGTGGTTCGATTGCAAACGGCGGAGCGTTCGTTCTCGGACGTGTACGGGGAGGAGGATCGATCTTAAGCCGTCGATGGGGCGCGCACAGCTGTGCGGGTGAACGATGGGATCTGGGCGCGCACCTCGGAGACGTCGACGACGCACGTGCGATCCTTGATGTGTTTCGTCGGGATGTGCGACTCCACCCACTTCTTGACCGTGGCGATCGCTTCCTGCGCGGTGAGGGAGGTGGGGTGCCGAGGTGAGATGGCTGTTGGCTGTCGATAAGGAAAAGCGTTTGTGGGTCGTTCGATGACACGCGACGTTGACGCGTTGGGGACGCGACGTACCTTCTTCTTTCGCGCGGCATCCGCGTTTTCCTTGGTCGGGAGCTTGAACGGACCCCCGTCCATGTTCGTATCCGGCCTGACTTCACCCGCGCCGCGCGCACCAGTCTGGATACCGAAGGGACGTCGATCCGTCAAAAGGTGAGCTGAGATATCGATGAGGTGGTTGATTTCTCAGCTGAAAAATCGTCGGGAGCCTTCCATCGACGTCGTCAGTCCAGTAGGCGCGCGAGAGGTGGGCCCCACGCGCGGCGAAGATGGCGAAGTTCTTCAGCGG
>Ga0315330_10003864_pt1 | contig 10251 bp, 9 predicted proteins | sample M140m34915metaG_FD_203453 | JGI IMG/M metagenome (GOLD analysis project Ga0315330, IMG submission 203453) | Ammonia-oxidizing marine archaeal communities from Monterey Bay, California, United States - M1 40m 34915 | ecosystem: Environmental > Aquatic > Marine > Intertidal zone | place: USA... | reverse complement strand
AAAATTTTATGCATTACCTCAAGCTCCACAACAGTTTAAACAATTAATAATGGTTTCAGGATTTGATAAATATTTTCAGATTGCACCATGTTTTAGAGATGAAGATGCTCGAGCTGACAGAAGTCCAGGTGAGTTTTACCAATTAGATATAGAAATGTCTTTTGTAGAACAAGAGGATGTTTTTAATATAGTTGAAACACTTATGATTAATTTATTTAAGAGCTTTTCGTCAAAAAAAATGCTTTATGAAAAATTTCCTAAGATACCTTATCAAGAAGCAATGAGAAAATATGGGACTGATAAACCAGATTTAAGAAATCCTTTAATTATTCAAGATCTTACTTATTTATTTGAAAGAGATGACGTAAAATTTGACATATTTAAAAATCTAGTAAAAAAAGGTTCGATTGTAAGAGCTATAGTAACCAAAAATACAAAAGACAAACCGAGAAGTTTTTTTGACAGTATAGATAAATGGGCAAAAGAGCAGGGTGCATCAGGTTTAGCCTATTTTACCTTAGAGAAAGAAAATGAAATTAAAGGAAAAGGACCTGTAGGAAAATTCTTTAGTGAGGACTCTCTAAAAGAAATAATGAAGAACTGTAAAGCAGAAATAGGCGATAGTATTTTCCTTGCTTGCGGAAACGAGAAGGAAATTGAAAAAATACTTTCTTTAGCAAGAAATAAAATTGCCTTTGATCTAAACATTATAAATAAAGATCAATTCGCGTTTTGTTGGATAGTTGACTATCCCATGTATGAATTTGATGAAAATTCAAAAAAAATCATTTTTAGCCACAACCCTTTTTCAATGCCACAAGGAAATATAAAAGAATTAGATTTTGATAAACCACTAGATATTAAAGCTTATCAATATGATATCGTCTGTAATGGTGTTGAGTTATCTTCGGGCGCAATAAGAAACCATATTCCTGATCTAATGTATAAGTTATTTTCTGTAGCAGGATACAGCAAAAATGAAGTAAATGAAAAATTCAGTGGGATGATAAACGCATTCAGCTATGGGGCCCCACCTCATGGTGGTATCGCTCCTGGAATTGACAGAATAGTTATGCTGCTTGCAGAAAAAGAAAATATTAGAGAAGTTACTCTGTTTCCAATGAATCAAAACGCTCAAGATTTAATGATGCAGGCGCCTTCAAATGTAGATGATAGTCAATTAAAGGAATTAAGTATTAAAAAGATTATCAAGAAAAATTAGTTTTTAGTTTTAAGATTTATTCTAACGTCTGAGAGATCTACTAGTTTTTCCTCGTAATTGCTCCTTACGAAACCTTTAGAGGTAATATTTTTTACTATTTTCAAAAATTTATCGTCCCCATTATTTGTATCAATGCTTTTTGTGCTTGCGATAGATGGAGTGTGAGCCAATTCTTCTTTACCTAAATAAGAGATTGCAAGCTCTCTAAATACATAGTCTAAAATTGAAGATGTGCTCAGTATTCTGTCGTTACCAATTACATTACCAGAAGGCTCAAATTTTGTATCAATAAATGCATCTACATATTCCTCAAGAGGAACTCCATATTGCAATCCTAATGAAATGGCTATTGCAAAATTATTCATCATTGCCTTTACAAGTTCACCTTCTTTATTTGTATCAATAAAGATCTCTCCAATTTTACCATCGTCATACTCTCCGGTATGAAGATAAACTTTATGATCACCAATTTGTGCCTTTTGAATATATCCTTTTCTTCTATCTGGCATTTTGAATCTAGCATTGTTTTTAGTTTTTAGATTTACAGAATTATCTTCATTATCAAATTTAGCATTTTGAATTTGATCAGTAATATTTTTAGGCAAAGACTTATCTAATTTTTCGTTATTGGTTTTTTCATCTTTTTTACCACCTATTTTTTTAGTTTTTCGATTGTTTAGTTTCACATCTATGACCTCTACGTCACCATCAGTTCTTTTATCTATCTTTGATAGTTCAGTGTCATCTAAAGTATCCAAGGTATGCACCGTTTTAAATGTACAAGTATAATATGTTTCAACTATATATTTTTTCATAAATTTAATGGAATCTCTTTATTTAGATATATATTAATTGTATAAAGTGTCTATTAGTTAATAATGCAATTAAGAATTGTGTGGATTTAAAATTCGATTATGAGCTTAAAAATAATTTTTACTTGGTGGAGTAGACAAACATTTGGGACTTTTTTAAAAACTCTTTTTTTTGGGAAATTTGTTGGATCTGATGAGCATGGGAATAAATATTATAGTAGCAAAACCAATGAGAGATGGGTAATTTATTCAAATAATATTGAAGCAACAAAAATCACATCAGATTGGTATCTTTGGATGCATCACACAGTAGATAAGGTTCCTGACAGCAAAGATGTAAAGTTTTCATGGCAAAAAAAACATTTAGAAAATCAGACCGGTACAAGTAATAGTTATAAACCAGTAAAAATAAGAAAAAATGATGTTAAGAAAAAGTATGAAACCTGGAAATAAGATTTACTTAACTTTTTTCTTATACTTAATATTTATTAATACTTCTTTTGCAGAAGTAATAACCTCAACTCCACTAATAAATATCGACGAAATTAAACCAAGTTTTGAAGAATTACCCGAAGAAACTGATAATAGTGTCACAAAACAAGATTTAAAGGAAAAAAAAGGAGATACTTTTTTAAAACCATCACAGGCTATACTAATTGGACTTGATAAAATTACTGCTAAATCTTCTGAACTTATTATAAATTTAAACGAAGGCAAAAAATTTGGTCCATTAGAAATAAAGATTTTAAAATGTGGAAAAGTAAAAGTTAATAATAAAGTTGATAGTGTAGCGTATATGCAAGTTAAAGATCTGACTAAAAATGATAATGATAAAGTCTTTATATTTAATGGCTGGACTTTTGCATCTGACCCAAGTTTAACACCATTTGATCACGCAATTTATGATTTACAATTATTACACTGTAATAATGCTTAATAAAATTTTTCTTTTGCTAGCCAATTAGTATCAAAATCTGAATTAACAAATTTTTTATGATTTAAAATTTTTTTGTGTAAATCAATTGTTGTAGTTATTCCTTCTAAAACAAATTCATCAAGAGACCTCAATGTTCTTTGAATTGCCTCTGTTCTGTTTCTGCCTTTACAAATTACTTTAGCAATTAAGCTGTCGTAGTAAGGCGTTATTTTACATCCTTGAAATATTGAACCATCAACTCTTGTCCTGAATCCCGATGGTTGATGACAAACACTAATTATACCTGGGCTTGGTTGAAAATCTAGAGCAGGATTTTCAGCATTAATCCTGCATTCAATTGTGTGACCTCTTGGGTTGATGTCATCTTGCTTTAAAGCTGTATTTCCAGTGAAGGCTATCCACAATTGTTCTTTTACTATATCGATACCAGTTTGCACTTCAGTGACTGGATGTTCTACTTGAACCCTTGTATTCATCTCTAAAAAATAAAATTTTCCATTCTCATAAATAAATTCAACAGTGCCAGCACCTTCATAATTTATTTGCTCAACCATTCTTACAGTTTTCTCAAAAAGATCTTTTCTTACTTTATCGGTTAGGACTGGACTAGGCGTTTCTTCAATTAATTTTTGATGTCTTCTTTGAACCGAACAATCTCTTTCAGCTAAATGGACAGTTTTATTTTTACCAGACATCACTTGCACTTCTATATGTCTTGGATTTTTAAAATATTTCTCTATATACAACTCATCATTATTAAAAAATTTTTTTGCTTCAGATTTAGCTGTAAGAAATAAATTTTGTAATTTGGATTCCTCCTCTACAATTTTCATTCCTTTACCTCCACCTCCTCCAGCTGCTTTTATTAAAACTGGATAACCAATTTCTTTACAAATTGATTTGGCTTCTTCAAAAGATTTAACTCCTCCCTCAGATCCTTCAATAACAGGTAAACCAAATTTTTTTGCAATTCTTTTTGCTTCAATTTTATCTCCCATTTTAGAAATTATCTCTGCACTTGGACCAATAAATTTTATACCGTGTTTATTTACAATTTCAGAAAATTTTGCATTTTCAGACAAAAAACCATAACCAGGGTGAATTGCTTCTGCGCCAGTTAAGTCTACCGCAGACATTATAGATGAAATATTTAAATAACTATTTTGAGGTTGATGTGATCCTATGCAAACACTTTCATCAGCCAATCTTACATGCATCGACTCCGCATCAACATCAGAGTGAACTGCAACAGTTTTTATTCCCCATTCTTTACAGGCTCGGATAACTCTAACAGCTATTTCCCCCCTATTAGCTATTAAAACTTTTTTAAACATTCTTTATTTATTTGAGGATAATTAGAGTTTGTCCAAACTCAACGGGCTGACCGTCTTCTACCAAAATTTTTTTTACCTCACCATCAGAAGTTGATGGAACATGATTCATTGTTTTCATAGCTTCAACAATCATAACTGTTTGGCCTTTTTTTATTTTGTCTCCAACTTCAACAAATTTTTTTGCACCTGGTTCTGCTGCTAAATATGCTGTTCCAATAATTGGAGATTTTACTCTTATCCCATCGCTATCGTCAGAAGATTTTAGGACAGCTTTATTTTGAGGAGTCACTGTGCTTGTTTTAATCTGTTCAATTCCTTTAGAAGCTTTTGAAACTTTTATTTTTGTTTGACCTTCTTGATATTCTAATTCTGTTAATTCGAATTCTTTAAGATTATCTACTAATTCTTTAATTAATTTTTTATCTATTTTCATTTTTATAAAAATTTTTTCATAGCATTTAGAGACATAATATACCCATCAGCTCCAAAACCACAGATAACTCCTTTAGCAACTTTACTTATTAGAGATTTATGTCTGAATTCTTCTCTATTATAAATATTGCTAATATGCAATTCTATAATTGGAATTTTCAATATTTTCAAGGCATCGTGAATAGCTACAGATGTATGAGTATATCCACCAGCGTTAATAATTATTCCATCTTGATTATTTCTAGAAGCTTGAATTTTATCAACTAGCTCTCCTTCAATATTTGATTGGAATAAAGAAAGCTCAATATTATTTTTTTTCGCATAATCATGACAATTTTTTTCAATATTATCTAATGTAACATTGCCATATTGATTTTTTTCTCGTTCACCTAAAAGGTTGAGGTTTGGGCCATTAAGAATTATAATTTTATTCATTATTTTCATAATAAATAACTTAAATATGGCGAAAATACAATTAAACGGAAAAAAAGTAGTTGTTAAATCAAACTGTTCCATATTTGATCTTTTAAAGAAGTACAAGTTGGACAATAAAAAAGTTGCAATTGAATACAATGGAACAATTATTTCAAAAGAGAATTATAAGAAAAAATATTTAAAAAATAACGATAAAGTGGAAATAGTACACTTTATTGGTGGAGGATAATTTGAAAAAAGATGTTTTTAAGGTTGCTGGAAAATCATTAAAATCAAGATTAATAGTTGGCACAGGTAAATACAGAAACTTTTCTGAAACTGCAAAAGCAGTTAAGGCTTCAGGAGCTGACATGGTGACAGTAGCAGTAAGAAGAATTAATATTTTAGATAAAAGAAAACCAATTTTAACTGATTATCTTAATCCAAAAAAAATAATTTTCTTACCGAACACAGCAGGTTGTTTCAATTCAGATGAGGCACTTAGAACATTGAGACTTGCTAGAGAAATGGGTGGATGGAAATTAGTTAAATTGGAAGTTTTAGGGGATAAAAAAACTCTTTTTCCAAATATGATAGAAACAATTAAGTCTACAAAGATACTAGTTAAAGAGGGTTTTAAAGTTATGGTTTATTGTACGGATGATCCTTTATTAGCTAAAAAATTGGAGGATTATGGTGCCTCAGCAATCATGCCTTTGGCCTCTCCAATTGGTTCAGGATTAGGATTACAGAATAAAGTAAATATTTCACTAATTATAAAACAGTCTAAAGTACCAGTGATAGTTGATGCCGGAATAGGAACTGCATCTGACGCAACAATTGCAATGGAATTAGGTTGTGATGGAGTTTTAATTAATAGCGCAATAGCAAATTCTAAAAAACCAATTCTGATGGCGCAAGCATTTAAGGATGCAGTCATTTCTGGTAGAAAATCATTTTTAGCTGGAAGGATGAAAAGAAATTACTTTGCAATCGCAAGCTCTCCAACTAAAGGCTTAATTTAACTCTTTTTTTTTCGTCTAACCCAAAGAGTTCTAATTTTTTTTTTAGTTTTAGTTTTTTTGATTTTTTCTTTACTTTTTATTGTTGAATTATTCTTACCTTTTTTTTCTTTAAGAATATTTTTTTTAGGTTTTTTTGCACTTATTATTAAATTAACATTTTCTATAGAGTTAATAGGTTTTTTTGACTTATTTAATAAGTCAATTTTATACTCTGGTATAACAAAATTATAATCAGATAGAATTTTTACTTCAAACGCATATTTTTTTTGAAAATATTTTAATTCATCTAATAAATTTTTTTCTATGAAAATTTTTGCTTTTTCAGGAATATAAGCATTAACAATTTTTACTTTATCTGTAAAAGCTAAATGTTGAATCTTTTTTAAAATTTTCTGTGAAAATGAGGACAAAGATAATTGTGTTTCCCATTTTATTGACCCTTCACGTAATCTTTGCCTTGTCATCTCAAGCAGTCCAAAATTACTAATTCTACCTATTTGTATTCTAGCCCTATCTTTCCTAATACTTTCTCGCATTCTTTTTTCTACAATTCTTCTATTATAAAAATTCATCATATCGATAAAGTCGATAACAATTAATCCAGATAAATCTCTTAATTTAATTTGACGTGCAATTTCTTCTGCTGCTTCTAAATTTGTATTTAAAGCAGTTTTTTCGATATTTATTTGCTTTGTTGACTGTCCAGAGTTTATATCTATAGAAACCAGAGCCTCTGTCGGATTAATTACTAAATATCCACCAGATTTTAATTTTACAGTTGGTTCATAAATATTATTTAATTCTTTTTCAATATTAGCATCGTGAAAAAGTGGAATTTTACCTCTATATTTTTTTATGTTTTTCACATTTTTAGGCATCAATTCTTTCATAAATTTTTTAGCTTTTTGATAAGCTTCATTGCCTTCAACATAAACATTTTTAGTATCGTTATCGTAGGTGTCTCTTAATGTTCTTTTAATTATATCTCCTTCTTCATAAACAAGAGACGGAGCATTAGAGTCCAAAGCTTTTTCTTTAATTTCTTCCCAAGTTTTCAATGTATTTTGAAAATCTTTCTCTACTTCATTTTTAGTTTTGTTAGCACCAGCCGTTCTTACTATTACCCCCATACTTTTCGGTATTTCTATTTCATTAAGGATGTTTCTAATTTTTTGTCGGTCAGAGGAATTAAAAATTTTTCTGGAAATTCCACCACCTTTAGGCGTATTAGGCATAAGTACCATATATTTTCCAGCTAAAGAAATAAATGTAGTTAGAGCTGCACCTTTTTGTCCTCTTTCTTCTTTAATTACTTGTATCAAAATTACCTGACCAGGTTTAATTACTTCTTGAATTTTATACCTCTTAATTCCGTAGGAGGATTTAACTTTTTCTCTATACTCTTTTTTTTTATTTTCCTTATCAATCTGATTTTCATTACTATCTGCATTTTCATCTTTATTGTTCGTTTCAGGTTCTGATTGAGGAATTACTTGTCCATTATCATTTATTTTATCTTTTAAATCTTGTCTTATTTTTTCTTCAGCAATTCTAATCTTCTCTTTATCTTCAGATGGTAATTGGTAATAATCAGATTGAATATCATTAAAAGCCAGGAAACCATGTCTTTCTCGACCAAAATTTACAAAAGCCGCTTGTAAAGACGGCTCGACTCTACTGATTGTTGCAAGATAAATATTATTTTTAAAGTTTAAATTATTTTTATCTTCATATTCGTATTCTTCAATTGAGCTACTTGATTTAAGAACAATACGGGTTTCGTTAGGATGCGATGCATCAATATATAAGTTTTTTTCCATTTAAATTGAATTCCTTTTAAAATTTTATAATTTGAATTTTTTATGATTGTCATAGAGCTTATTTTATACAATTTTAGCTATAAATAAACGATTTAAATTGAAACATGCCTCAAGATTGTCAGAATTGTTATGATAAATAAATAAACGATGTTTAAATTTCTTAATTTTTCAGTAAAATTCGTAATTGTATTCATTTCAGTTGTAATTTTTTTCATCTTTTCAACTTTATGGTACTTTTCAATAGGATTACCGGACTATAAAAAATTATCAAATTACCAACCTCCTATTTCAAGCAGAGTCTACTCAACGAACAATAGGTTAATAGCTGAGTATGCGGTAGAAAAAAGATTATTTATCCCATATGAGGCAATTCCTGATAAGGTTATAAACGCTTTCCTTTCTGCTGAAGATAAAAATTTTTTTAGCCACCCAGGGATCGATGCAAAGGGTATTTTGAGAGCGGTCTTTAAAAACATAAAAAATATCTCACAAAATAGAAGATTAGAGGGAGCTTCAACTATAACACAGCAAGTTGCAAAAAATTTTTTACTTACAAATGAGATTTCAATGAAAAGAAAAGTTAAAGAAGCAATTTTAGCTTTTCGGATTGAAAGAGCTTACACAAAGCAAAGGATTTTAGAACTATATTTGAATCAAATTTATTTAGGTCAAGGCACATATGGTATTGCAGCAGCCAGTCTTGAATATTTCGATAAATCAATCAAGGAGCTTAACTATATCGAGTCAGCTTTGTTAGCGGCATTGCCTAAAGCACCCAGTAAATACAATCCATACAAATATCCAGAAGTAGCAAAATTTAGAAGAGATTTAGTTTTACAAAATCTTGAAGAAAATAATTTTATTACAAAAAAACAATTAAAAATATTTAAGAATTCTAAAATAAAACTAAAAAAAAGAAAAATAGAAATTGTTAATGAGGCTAATTCTTATACAGAAGAAGTGAGAAGAACTGTGAAGGATATTTATGGTTTTGAAAAACTTTATTCACAAGGGTTAAGCATTAGTACACCTTTAAATATTAATTATCAGATTCAAGCTCTTAAGTCGTTAAGAAAAGGCATTGAAGCATATGATAGAAGAAGAGGATGGAGAGGCTCAGTTACAAATAAAATTAAAAATAAAAACTGGGAAAATACAATTTCTAAATACAAACTTGATCCAACCTTAAATTGGTTTTTAGCAGAAATTACCTCTCTAAATAATGAAGAGGTAAGATTTCAAATAATTGATAAAAAAAAAGAAAATGCCCAAGGTATTTTGACCTTAAAAGGTCTTAAATGGTCAATTCCAAAAAAAAAAACCATTCAAGACATTCATAAAATAGGTGATGTGATTTTTGTTAAAAAAGAAAAAAATATTTGGTCTCTAAAACAATATCCAAAAGTTAACGGTGGTATAGTAATTTTAGATCCGTTCAGTGGTGAAGTGCTTGCGTTAGTTGGTGGATTTAATTTTAAATCAAGTGAATTCAACAGAGTAACTCAAGCAAAAAGACAACCCGGGTCAGCTTTCAAACCAATTGTATATGCGGCAGCGCTTGAAAAAGGTTTTTCTCCTAATTCGATAGTGTTAGACGCCCCATTTGTTGAAAGTCAAGGAGTTGGACTTAAAAATTGGAAGCCTGAAAATTATGGAAAAAAATTTTATGGTCCTTCAACATTTAGAAAAGGAATCGAGTACTCAAGAAATTTAATGACAGTTAGAATTGCAAAAATTATTGGTTTGGAGGAAATTTTAAGATTATCAAAAAAACTAAACATATATAAAGAAATACCAGAATTATTATCTGTTTCTTTAGGTGCAGCCGAAACGACCTTAATCGATTTAACATCTGCATATGCACCATTTATAAATGGAGGAAAAAAAATTGAACCAAAACTAATTTCTAGAATACAAGACAGAAGAGGAAAAACAATTTTTCAAGAAAAAAATAGAAAATGCATAGGTTGTGATGAGTTTATAAATAAAAAAATAGAACTTCCTAAAATTGAAAGCACTAACGAAAAAGTCATAAGTGAGGAAACAGCTTATCAAATGACTTCTATTCTTCAAGGAGCAGTACAGAGAGGGACTGCAAAAAAACTAAGATCTTTAAAGGTTCCTCTTGCCGGCAAAACAGGCACTACAAATGATAATTATGATGCATGGTTTATAGGTTTCTCATCAAATTTAGTTATAGGTGTATATGTAGGCTATGATAACCCAAAAACTTTAGGTAAATTTGAGACAGGTTC
>Ga0315330_10003861_pt1 | contig 10253 bp, 10 predicted proteins | sample M140m34915metaG_FD_203453 | JGI IMG/M metagenome (GOLD analysis project Ga0315330, IMG submission 203453) | Ammonia-oxidizing marine archaeal communities from Monterey Bay, California, United States - M1 40m 34915 | ecosystem: Environmental > Aquatic > Marine > Intertidal zone | place: USA... | reverse complement strand
TGACCTTGTCCCTGACCTTGTCCTTGACCTTGTCCTTGACCTTGTCCCTGACCTTGTCCTTGACCTTGTCCTTGACCTTGTCCTTGACCTTGTCCTTGACCTTGTCCGGGAGTTGGTGTTCCTGCGTCGGATTCGCCGCCGCCTTCGGTGTCGCCGTTACCTGCGCCTGCTCCGGACTCCTGGAAGTCTGGATCGTAAGCGTCAGGAATACCGTCACCGTCAGAGTCGGAGAACTCGCCATCGTTGGGGTCGGTGGGGAATTGGTCGGTTGCGTCGGACTTTCCATCGCCGTCAGTGTCGGAATTGTTCGGGTTGGTACCCTTAGCATACTCTTGGGAGTTGGTCAAACCATCTCCATCAGGGTCTGCATTTCCGTCACCGCCGTTGGTGGGGTTTAGTCCGTTCGAAACCTCCCAGCCATCTGGGAGACCATCGCCATCGCTGTCTGCATTGTTCATGTTGGTGCCTTGGGATTGCTCCTCAGCGTTGGTCAAACCATCGCCATCCCAGTCGGCACCGCCGTCTGAGGGGTCGAGGGGGTCGGATCCATCGCCCGAGGCTGCCGAAACAGCTGAAAGGGCGAGGAACAAAGCCAATAGCACGCTCATCATTTTCGTCTTCATGTTTTTTTCACTTCCTTTTTGTTTTGGTTGTTTACATAGAGAACCCGCTGTTCTCTCTTTCCAGTGAAGCAATCGCACCGTCATCGACTGAAATCGAAGTACGTGCGATTTGATTCATGGGGCGATGCAACGCTTCGCGGTTTGGGGTTGTAGTGGCCAAGACTTGTGCAGGGTATGGCTGGCACCCAAAAAGGGGTGCTCGAGAGGGCGAATCGTTGACCCTCGCTCCAATTACCTTGCACATTTGCTTGTTCAAATCCTCCGTTTGCATCGTTTTTCACGGGTTGTTCATAGGGAACCCAACGTTCCCTCTAACCATTTCAAAGGCCTTACCCTATATGAAAGGCGCGATAAACTGCGCACAATGCTCCGTCAAGACGATATGTTCGGAAAGCTCGTGGCCGGCAGCAGCATTGAGGCCTCGTGATTGAACACATAGCGTGCGATGATCAAGGCCAATTCATCATCGGTAAACATGTGGATTCGTTCTGAACCATTGCCGACTGCTGGGGCGAAAAGTTGGAGGCCGAACGGCTTCGCAAGACGAGAAAGGGCGATTTTCGCTGCTCGAACCGTGTTGGCCCCACGGACGCCGCTTTCTGCGAGGCCCATCCCCAGGCTATGAATGAGTTTGCCTTGACGTACTCCGTAGCCTCCGGCCGTTGCCATCATCCCGAGAATGATGAATTGGTCTCGGCGGGACGCATCCCAACGGTGGGGGTCGCCTCGAAACCGTCCTTGAAGCGCTTCGATCAACGAATGGTGGGCTTCATCGAGGTGAGCAGGGTCGAGTGGTGGCACTTCCAAGGGCGCATGCTGAGCGTGTTCTTTCGGAAGAATGTCGTCAAATGGAGTCCACTGATAATCGGCCAGGAGCCAGTTGTTGAATTTCTTGGAAAGAAGTGGGTCGGCGCCTCGCCATGACCAGATGCTTCGTTGAAGCATTTCTGGAGCGATCGAGTCAAACACTTCTGGCGCTTCCTCGGAGAGGGTTCGAAAGGCTTCAAGCAATTTTTGAAAATACAATTCTCGCTGCTTGTCAGATTTTGAACTGTATTTTTTAGCCACATAATAATCAAAATCAGGTTCTGAATTTGCATGGCTTTTCTCGGAACGAGAATCGTTCATGTTGTTAACGGGCGTCGTGGTGCTTTTATGTTCTTTTGTCTCGGTGTGTTGTGCCAATCTCATCTTTGTCCCCTCTTTCGGGCGCAAATCCATCGTTTTGTTCCGTCTTCTGTGTATTTTTTTACAATCAAGGGGCGTTCGTGGAAACTGCCGTTATGAAACAGAATAAGTGAGGGAATATATACTCTGTTTAATCAAAATTCCTTCATCATTGAACGGTGTGGGCCGATGACGCCAATGGTGTACGGTTCGTCAATAAGGCCCCAGCCTTGCGATTTGTAGAACGGTATGGCGTGTTCTCGAGCTTGCAAAAGGCCGGTTTTACAGCCATGTTCAGAAACCATGATTCGTTCAAGTTCCCCGAGCACCAAGGCAGCATACCCACGGCGCTGATGCGAGGGAAGTGTCCCCATCTGTCTGATTTGGAAGGCTGGGCGTTCACAGGACCGTTCAGCGAGCGGCCCAAAGGCAGGGATTGGGGCGGCGCCGGGACCTTTGTGGTCGGCTCCGGAGCCATCGGATTCATTCGGAATGATGTGGGCACGCCCAACAGCGATCACCTCGCCGCCGTCTTGGACCCAAGCATGAACAGCCTGCCCGTCATCGCTCAGACGTTCACTGCCAAGCGGCATGCCAAGAGGTTCCCTAAGGACGGCGTAGCGTGTTCGGAAATACACTTCGTCCGGTGTGCCGTGAAGGACATGCCCCATTCTTCCACCACCCCTCAAAATCCATACATCAAGAGCAGAAGAACAAACATAAACGGCCCCATGAGGACCGACATCGGGATTGAACACAAAAGGCCAATGCCCAATCCTTTGTTACCCTTCACGAAGGCAGCGATGGTGCCGACGATGAACAAGAGCGGCCCTCCGCAAAAGAGGAAGGAATCCAACGCATCAAAATTGGCATTTTGTTCCTCCCAATACGCATCGCTGGCCACCTCATCGTAATAGAAAATCTCAACATCATGCGTTGTGGGGGCGGTGCTTTCATTGGTCTTGAACCACACCGTCTGGTTACTTTCCGTATATTCTCCAATGACTTCTTCCTCTAGATAGTCTCTGGTACCGGGAGATTCCTGAACCACCTTGCCGTTGTTTTGCCACTCTACATCGTATGGGTGATACCAACAATAAACATTGGACCAATCGGTGTCGTTGATGTACTCGCTGTTGAAAAAGAACTCCATCGATTCTCCCTGAGTGCGGTCAACTGACTGCACATACCATCCATTCTCATCGGGCTCCATCGACACCCAAACGCTCCTCGAAAAATCAGGATACGGGTCTTGAGTTTCATCAAGTGCCTCTGCAATGACCACTGTACCAATGAACACCATCCAAGGCAAAAAGAGTCCAAGAAAAAATTGCCCCCATCGAAAGGCTGATTTCACCGCCTCAGCGGGGGCCTGAAGGGGAAACATGCCGTTTATGTTCGCCACATTGCCTGTCATTTGGGGCGTTACGCTTCCCCACGGGTTCATGCTTTCTTGGGCGTGAGGTTCGGATGATGTGGCTGCTCCAGAAAGTGTCCCCATCATTACTGGGGTAGGTGGCAGAGCGGCGGAGGGAGCAGAAGAGGCCGTGGAATCACCAAGGTCTTCTGCATCAATGGCAAAAAACGGTTTATTGGCGGAGTCGGAAGTGGCTAGGTTTTCTTCATCCGACATAGTTACTGCTCGCCACAGGCCGGTTTAAAGAATCCTCCGAACTTGTCACCAAAGCCAAAGACGCGTTGAAATAGGTCATGTCGCTGGGCGTGAATACAGCACGGATGTCAGAGTGGCTATGAGCGGGACTGCAGATCCTGAGACCGGAGTTCGAATCTCCGTCCGTGCTCCAAAACCCTTCACTTAGTGAAAATATCATACGAGCCTTCAAAGGCAAAACTGGTCAGCAAACCACAGATTGGAGAGGAACCTCATGCCCGAAATCAACCCCGTTCTCAGCCAGGTTGGTATCGGCTTTGCTGCCTTTCTTGCGCCGCCCGGCCCTGAAGTGATTCGCTTCACCGTCGGCCAACCCGATTTTGGAACGCCGCAACCCGTTGTTGACGAAGCAAAGGCTGCCTTGGACCGGGGCGAGACAGCCTATACGCGCCCGCAGGGAACGGTCGCTTTGTGCGAGGCCGTTCAACAGCATTTGACACAGTTCGACATCAACGTCGACGCCAACGACGTTGTAGTCACGCCGGGCTGCAAACAGGCTCTGTTCTATGGGATGATGGCGGTCCTCGCACCCGGTGATGAAGTCCTCCTCCTCTCCCCTGCCTGGCCTTCTTACGACGGCATGGTCCGCCTCACAGGAGCGCTCCCCATTCACGTTCCTGTCCGAAGAGACAACTACCACCCGGATTTTGATGAACTCGAAGCGCATGTCAACGAGAACACGAAAGCCATCATCCTCAACACACCCAACAACCCAACCGGTGCGGTCTACACGCCAGAAGAAACCAAGCGACTCGTTGATTTTGCCGTCAAACACGACCTTTGGATTCTTGATGACATGATTTACTCCACCCTCGTTTGGACCGATGTTGGCTACACCTCGCCCTGTGCGTTTGAAGGAGGAAGTGAACGAACCATCACCATCGGTGGTTGGTCCAAAGGATGGGCCATGACCGGTTGGCGCCTCGGATGGATTACAGGTCCAACCAAGGTAATGGACGGGGTGAAAACCATCAACGTCAGTTCCGCAACCCACGTCCCCACGTTCTTGATGTCTGCTGCGGCCAAAGCCCTCTCACTTGATGAGGAGGTCCAAGTGATGAAAGATGCCTTTGCCGAACGCAGGTTGTTGATGCATCAAGGCCTTTCTTCGCTGCCAGGATTTGTTGTTCCTGAACCTGAGGGGGCGTTTTACATTCTCGCTGATATCACCGGCACGGGGCTTACAGACATCGAATTTGCCCAACAAGCCCTCAAAAACGCCCAGGTGCAAGTTATTCCCGGCTCCCTGATGGAAGGAGGAGAGGGTTTGATTCGAATCAGTTATGCTACGTCCATTGCCAACATCCACGAAGGCGTTCGTCGTCTTCGCGGATGGCTTGAATCACGAGCTTGACAATGCTTCCATGGCCTCTCGAACATAGAGGAGGCCCGAAAGCACCAGCCCAATCATGATGCCTTTCTGAATGGAGTCGTTTTTCCATTTTTCCAACCATACACGCCCAATCTGAGCCCCGACCAAAGCAGAAATCACAAATCCAAACAACAGCATGGGTTCGGAAAACAGAACGCTCGTGTCGTTCCAGAGATAAATCGGGATGCGGGTCAAGTCAACCACCAGAGCAAGCACGGCAGCGGTTGCTGCATACTCTGTTTTGTCAGGGAGGCGTTGGCGCAAAAACATGGCCCGGAGGGCCCCTTGATGTCCGGTCAGGCCCCCCATGAATCCAGAACCAAATCCACCGACACGGTCTTCCGCCTCAGGGAGACGGATGGAGGTCCATGACTCACTCAGTTTGAGGGCGGGAAGGACGATGAGGGCTAGGCCAACCAAAAGCAAGAGGGGGTCTGATGGAATGACCGTTTGCAGTGCTGCTCCAATCAAAGCCCCCAGCAGAAGGGCCCACCCAAAGCGCCGCAGAGCGTCGGAATCGATGTGAGTACGGAGCATCCGCGATTTCATGGCGTTGTGGGCTCCATGGACAATGGCAACGCCAGCAATCGCTTGATGGGGCTCAAACCAAAGAAGAAACAACGGCGTGGTCATGGTGGCGAGGCCGAAACCCGCAGGCACCGTGAGGGCTGCAGCCAGCATGCACCCAGCCAGCCCGATGATGATGATGACGTCCATGTGCTCACCGTCTTGGTCACTTCTCAATCCCAGCGTGCATTACCTCAAGGTTTCTATTGAGCCCTCGTGGTGCTTGGAGTTTGAAGCCAAGGCCAACGTCAATCGAGGGAACCAACAGGGACCGACGTGGGAGCTTCAAAGCGAACCTGAATGTATCCCTCGTGTTCTCGGATTTCGTAAATTTTCAAATCCTTCTTCTTTGACATGGCGCCGACCAAACGGCCGTAGGAAGGTAATAGGGGGAAAGGGGACCATTCAACCAGGGACCCATCATCGAGCTGATGCGTGGTTTGATGCAATGGACACCGAACACATCCATCCTTGATGGTCGCTCCGTAAGCAAGTGGCCAACGCATGTGTCGGCACAGCGCTTCGGTGGCGAACAAGCCTCCATCATGGCGACCAACCATGACCATCTTGCCTTTGACAGCCTTCATCTTCTTCTTATTCGGCTTCAATTTCTTTGATTTCATCACGTTGTGCCATGTCATGTTGGCGTCCTCCTTGGAATGGGAATCTTGAGGTGCTCGAGAATGCGTTCTGCGCTTCTAAGCGTTCCTTGAACCGAGGGGTGTGCTCGGTGGTCGCCCGCCAGCAAAACACCTTCAATCTCAATTTCAGGCAGGAAACGTTCGTGATGATTCGGGTCTATTTGGGGCAGCGCATGCCGAACGGTCGTGGTCGCTAAGTGTCCCCATTCGTTCACCGTCTCGCCAAACCATGTCCGCAATTCACGACGAACCGATTCAACATCCGGCGAAGTCGCTGCTCCACCAACGATGGTAGCCACGACCCAATGCTCACCACCAGGGTGTGGATGGAGGTTCGTGGGGAGATGAACATGAAGAACATCGTTGCCAGGTTCACCCCATTCCTCATTCAACAACAATCGACCTTGATGGTAAGGCGGCGAAGATGTTGTGAAAACGACTGTACTCGTCAAACGTTCCACCGGTTTGTGTGTTCCAGCCATCGAGGGGAGCACTTCATGCGCAACATGCTGGGGTACGGCGAGGACGACGCGATCGAACTGCATGGTTTCCCCATTCACTTCGACCGTGGTGGCTGAAACCGTATCAACACAGGTGTTGAGATGGACGGTGGTGGCTTTGAGGCGAGAAGCGAGTTGTTGTGGAACCGCTGCAATCCCATTTTGTGGGGCGATCATCTTACCATGCGACATGGCCCCCCACGCAAAATTGGCAAAGGCCATTCGTTCAGAAAGGGAAGGGTCGAGGGTGATTCCTGCAAAAAGTGGTTCAAGCACACGCCGAGTGGAGGGGCTGAAGTTTCGTTGTTTCAATCCCTCCTTGATGGTCGGCGTTGGTGCATCCATGGAGCGTTCAAGGTCTCGACCGGGCGTTCCCAGTCGCCAGCGAAGAAATCGGAGGCCGTCCATCACGCCAACCGAGCGAAGGGTCGGGAGAAGGTAGCGGGGCGCATGAAGAGCATCGCCCAAAACACGCCGCTTGCCTGTGGAAGGGCGGATGGTCATCGTGCAGGTATCCATGGGTTTGCCCTCAAGAGCGGCGACATCCATCCACCGATTGAGTGCGGGATAGGCCGTGTGAAGAACATGGAATCCAGCATCGAGGGGGTGGCCGTTCACGTCAAGCGTTTTCATTCGTCCACCGAGTTCATTGGAGGCTTCGAACAAGGTCACTTGATGCCCGTCTTGTTCGCTTCCAAGGGCGACAGCAAGACCTGCCAACCCTCCTCCAACGACGGCGATGTTCATGACTTAGCCTCTCAGTGCTGACATGCCACCATCGAGATGTAAGATTTGCCCAGTCATGTTATCGGGCGCCGAGGTGAGCAGCCAGTGAATGCTCTGGGCAATTTCCTCTGGTTCGTTGATGCGTTTCAGAGGAATCATGCCGACCGAAGCTTCACGGATGGCGTCTGAGCGCAGCACTGTAGCACCGAGGCGTGTTTCGGTTAATCCTGGCGCCACGGCGTTGACTCGCAGGCCACGCCCGGCATACGTGGAAGCGGCTGCCCGCACCATGGCCTCAAGACCGCCCTTAGCGGCAGCGATGGCTTCGTGGTTGGTCAAACCATAACTTCCAGCCACGCTGGAGGTGAACACCATTCGTCCCGATCCGAGTTTGAGCATGGCTTTTCCGGTGGTTTTGAGGGCGATAAACGCCGAGGTCAAATTGGTCTGGATGACGGCTTCAAAATCGTCAACCTTGGTTGCGTGAGGTGGACGCAGGGCGATTGACCCTACGAGATGAGCCATGCCCGAAAGGCCTGTTTCGCCTTGTTGCGAAGCATGAGCTACGGCCGCTTGAACGGTTGCTTCGTCCAAGGCATCGCCAACGATGAGTTCTGCGCCATGGGCCACCAGTTCCTCGACGCGCTCTGCGTCCCGGGCAAGCAGGGTGATGTTGTGCCCCTCATCGAGGAGCATGCGGGCAAGAAGGCGGGCAATGTCACTGCTTCCACCGACCAAAAGAAATGATTTACTCATGGGTTCTTTTCATTTCAAATTACTTTTATACTGCTGTTTTAGGGGGGTGAACAGTGATTGAAAAAGAAAAACGCCCGGAGGCAACCATGCTTCGGGACGCCCACCCCGCCATCGAAGGCACCGTTCGCGAAGCCCGTTCCATCCACATTTTGGGGGCAGGATTGAATCAAGAGCGCCCTGCTCATCAAGCCATTCACGACTTGGACGGAAAGGGGTGGCGGCTCGTCCCAATTCATCCACGGGATGCGGGTGGAGCCATTCTCGGCCATCCTATTCGACCGAGTATCGATGAATCCTCAGACCCAGAAATCGTCGTGTTTTTCCTTGCCCCGGAACGAGCCAAGCGGGCGGTCATGGAATTGATGGTTCGACACGGCCAGAGCAACTTACCACTGCTGTGGTTTCAACCCGGTTCAGAACATGAAGACGTACTCGAGATGCTCAACGAGGCTGGCATACTTCACATCGTTGACGACTGCATCGTGCGATACATCCAGCGCCATCACCTCAACAGTACGCACAACCTCGCTCCATCGCCATGGTACCTGCAAGTTGCTTCGAGGGATGGGAGCGGTTGCTCTGTATGGACCGTTGAGGATTCCTTGGCCACCCAGACTGCTCCGGATACGGCCTTGGAATGGTGTGGTGATGTGTGGGACTTGGAACATTCCGAACATACAGTGGCTCGCTATGTCCGCTCCCTCGCCCAGCCAGACGAAACCCTTCCCGAACTCGCCCTCCGTTTGGCGTAATCGGAGGGACATCAAGCGCTCTCGGTTTGAGCGTCGATTTTGAACAAGGTCCCGCCACCTCCAAACGTGGCATAGTAGAGCGTGCCATCCGGATGGAAAGCAATGGGCAGTGGTGTTCCGGCATCCCAGGCAAATCGAGTGATTTCGGTGGAGTAGGAGGCGGGTTCATCTCCAGGGAAGACATCAATTCTCAAAATTTCATGGCCTTGAGGAAGAAGCGTGTTCCATGAACCATAGACAGTGGCGTAGAGCGTAAAACCCTCCGCTGGTGAAAGTCCTGGGAGTGGTGAATGCACCGGGCGAAGGTCCAATCCGTTCATCGAGGTGTGAGGCGTCCACTGGCCAACAGGTGCCTCAGTGCCTTCGGGAACAGGGGTATTAGGCTCATCGTCTGGCCACCCATAAGCAGCCCCTTCAATCATGAAATTCAATTCCTCTTGCGGGTGATCGCCTTCCCAATCTCGGCCATTGTCCGTGAAAAAATACCCGTGCCCGTCGACCCAAGCTCCGTCAAACGAGTTACGCACCCCACTGGCAAGCACTCCGTGTTCACCTGTGGTTGCGTTCACCCAAAGGAGGGCTGCATTTCGTTGGTCATCTTCCTGACATACGTTGCACGTGGAGCCGCTGTGCCAAATCAACGTCCCATTGGACATGACTTCAACGGTGTTGGTTTGGTGGTTTCCGACAGGAATGCCTGAGACCAACACATTTTGGTTTTCGAACAGACCCGCTTCTGAAACCTCGTAGGAGCTCAAACGACCCGCTTCTGAAACGATGGCGCGCCCTTCGTGGAGGAGAAGACCATGCGGGCGGTCAAGATCATCCAAGAGCGTGCGCCGTTGGTCAGTCTCAACGTTCAACTCGGTGATTTGCCCTCCGTCTCGATCGCACACGAGAAGATGCGTGGTGTTGGCCCAAACAAGACAGGTTGGGCCCCCCAATTGAGAGGCGGCTTGATTCACTTCATACCCCTCGACTACCGTTGGTTCCAAACCAGAGGCGTAGGGATACACCTGCCTCACTAAAAGCAAGGCGACGACGAGAATCGCCACTGGAAGCAAGTGTCGGCGCATCTATTCCTTGGGCACCGTTGCTTTTGTTTCAACGATTCGGAGGCGTGGTCGGACACAAACGCATCAATCATTACGACCTTGACGGCCCATGAGAGCAAGCGCTGCGACAACGGCTACAAGGGTTGAGACAACGACGAAACCTGGCGTGTCTTCGCTTTCATCCCCTGAATCATCCGAGGTGGTAGCAGGAGTTCCGCCATCGCCGACCACGACTTCGCCAAACATGTTCAGGCCAATGTGAGGCTCGCAGGCGTAGTAGAAGGTGGTGTCTTCGGTGAAGGTATGGTGGAAGGCCACATTAGCGGCTGCTGCTCCAGAAGTAATCCCATTCTCAACGTAAGTTGTCGACTTGAAACCGGTAATCTCCTTCACGTTGTGAGGCATGCTGGCCTCTTCCCAAA
>Ga0315330_10003860_pt1 | contig 10257 bp, 8 predicted proteins | sample M140m34915metaG_FD_203453 | JGI IMG/M metagenome (GOLD analysis project Ga0315330, IMG submission 203453) | Ammonia-oxidizing marine archaeal communities from Monterey Bay, California, United States - M1 40m 34915 | ecosystem: Environmental > Aquatic > Marine > Intertidal zone | place: USA... | reverse complement strand
GGAAAAATACTAGAATCACACATTGATGCCTTAGGGCATAGAATACAAAATATTTTTATTAATAATTTTCGTGGACAACTAAAAATTACTTCTCAAGGAATATTAAAAACAAAAGATTTGTCTGGTATAGTAAAAGGGTTAAAAGAAAAAGTTAATCCGCTTTGCTTTCTTAGAGAAACAGACTTAACAAAACCGTGTGAAAATATTGAGAGAATTTCTGTTAATGCCCAAAAAAAAAAAAAAAATCAAATAGAATTTGCCCACGAGCTTAACTTAATAGTCTCAAACTCTATCAATTACGAAAGTGGTTCAACCACAACTTCTACTAGTTCAGAGGATGCCTTGATACAAAAAAAAGGTGTTTGTCAGGATTTTGCTCATATTCTTATTAGCGCAGCAAGGTTTAACAAACTACCAGCCAGATACGTTAATGGCTTTTTATTAGAAGAAACAGTTTCAGGTGAGAATACCACTCATGCATGGGTGGAAATTTTTATAAATAATTTAGGTTGGGTAGGTTTTGATCCATCTCATAAAAAATGTATTGACGAAAAATACATAAGAATAAGCACTGGATTTGATTTCGAGGATGCTTCAGTAATTAAAGGTGTTAAAAATAATTATAATGGAGATGAATATTTAAATACAAAAGTAGATATAGAAAATTGTCAGTAAAATTTTTATTAGTTTTATTGAATGGGGTGGCTGAGGGGATTTGAACCCCCGACATCCGGTACCACAAACCGGTGCTCTAACCAACTGAGCTACAACCACCATAATAAAACTCTATTTAATCTAATCTAAATAAAAAAAAAATGAATATTTATTTTCAAATTTGTATATAATTCAAATCTTATTATATCAAGATTATGGATGGATTAAATAAATCAATGTATCAAATAGGTAGCGATAGTGCTTTTGCTATTCTAGCCAGATCCAATGAACTAGTAAAAAACGGTAAGGATGTTATTAACCTTGGTATTGGGCAACCCGACTTTCCAACTCCGACTAATGTTGTAGAAGCTGCAATAAAGGCAATTAGAGATGGACATCACGGATATACATCATCTAATGGTATTGTAGAATTAAGAGAGGCCGTTTCTGATGATTTTTACAAAAGAAATAACATTAAAATAGATCCCAGTAATGTACTTATTGCACCTGGTGGAAAAGCAATTATTTTTTACACTCTCTTAATGTTTGGGGAACCAGGTTCGGAGATAATAACACCAGACCCTGGATTTATAGCATACAGATCAATGATAGATTATACTGGTGCAAAAGCAATACCTCTTCCTCACCGAATGAAAAAAAACTTCTCATTTGATGCTGATGAACTTCTATCATTAATAAATGAAAAAACAAAACTAATTATTCTTAACTCACCAGCAAACCCGACTGGAGGAGTTGTTCCCAAAGAAGAGCTTGAAAAATTAGCTCAAGGATTATTAAATTTCCCAAACGTATATGTCTTATCAGATGAAATATACAGCAGAATTTTATTTGATAAGAATAAGCATATTTCACTCAAATCTTTTCCGGAAATAGCAGACAGAGTTATAGTCTTAGATGGTTGGTCTAAAACTTATTCAATGACTGGTTGGAGATTGGGTTATGGTATTTATCCAGCTAAATTATTTTCATATGCTGAAAAGTTAGCGATTAACTGTCATTCATGTGTTAATTCAGCATCTCAGTATGCAGGAATAGAAGCTTTAAGAGGGGATCAATCTCAAGTAAATAAAATGATTGATGAATTTGAAATTAGAAGAAACTTCTTACATAATGAACTTAACAATATTAAAAATATTTCTTGCATAAAACCTGGAGGAGCCTTTTATTTATTCCCAAAAGTTCTAAAGGGTAATATGAAATCTAATGAAATATCCAAATATCTTCTTGAAAATAAGTTTATTGCAACCGTCCCTGGCTCATCTTTTGGTCCAGAGGGTGAAAATTACTTAAGAATTTCATATGCTGAAAGTATGAAAAATCTAATAAAATTTGTAGATAGATTAAAAGAATTCATGTTTGATTAGTTTTTAACCTATAGTTGTATATTAATTAAGCAATAATTCTAATAAAACTCAGATAAATAACGTATAATCAATAACTTTAGTATTGGCACATTTCTTGCATCAAACTTGTATGAAAAAAGTAGAAGCAATTATTAAACCATTTAAACTTGATGAAGTTAAAGATGAGCTAAACAGTATTGGTGTTTTAGGTTTAACAGTTACAGAGGTTAAAGGTTATGGTAGACAAAAAGGGCATACAGAGTTGTACAGAGGTGCAGAATATGCTGTAGATTTTTTACCGAAGATTAAAATCGAACTAATTATTACTGATGAATTAGTTGAAGATGTGATTGATGTAATCAAATCTAAGGCACATACTGGTAGAATTGGGGATGGAAAAATTTTTATATCTACCATAGATGAGGTTATCAGAATACGAACAGGCGAATCTGGTAAAACCGCAATATAAATTAAATCAAAGGAGGAATAATGAGTGACATTAAAAAAGTTCTTAAAACAATTAAGGAAAAAGAAGTAAAATTTGTAGATCTTAGATTTACGGACAGTAAAGGTAAGTGGCAACACACAGCACAAACTTCAAGTACAATTGATGAGTCAACGTTTAAGGATGGAATCATGTTCGATGGTTCATCAATTGCAGGATGGAAAAATATTAATGAATCAGATATGATTTTAATGCCTGACCCAAAAACAGCTGTAATGGACCCTTTTACTGCGCAACCACAGTTGATTCTTTTCTGTGATGTTATTGAACCAGCAGATGGGAAACCCTATGAATTAGACCCAAGAAGCACTGGAAAAAAAGCAGAAGAATATTTGAAAAAGTCTGGTATTGGTGATAAATGTTTTTTTGGTCCAGAAGCAGAGTTCTTCATTTTCGATGATGTAAAATGGTCAACAGACCAAGAATACACATTCTTCAGCATTGACTCAGAGGAAGGCGCTTACAATACAGGCACCGAAATGGAAGGTGGAAACCTTGGCCACAGGCCAAAGGATAAAGGAGGTTACTTTCCTGTTCCACCAGTAGACTCAGCAACAGACATAAGAGCAGAAATGGTTTCAACTATGACTGAAATGGGTATTGAGATGGAAAAACATCATCATGAAGTTGCCCCCTCACAGCATGAATTAGGTTTTAAATTTGGGTCACTAATTGAAAGTGCTGATAATCTTCAAAAATATAAGTATTGTGTTCATATGGTTGCTCAAGCTTACGGAAAAACAGCAACTTTTATGCCTAAACCCGTCTATAATGATAATGGTTCAGGAATGCATGTTCATCAGTCAATATGGTCAAAAAAAGGATCTTTATTTGCTGGTAAGGACTATGCAGGTTTGTCTGAAACTTGTCTTTATTATATTGGAGGTATTATTAAACATGCTAAAGCAATCAATGCGTTTTCTAATGCAACAACAAATAGTTATAAAAGATTAGTACCAGGTTTTGAAGCACCTGTCTTATTGGCTTATTCTGCGAGAAATAGATCGGCATCATGCAGAATTCCTTACGCGAACAGTGCTAATGCTAAAAGAGTTGAAGTTAGATTCGGTGATGCATCTGGAAACCCATATTTTACTTTTGCGGCAATGTTAATGGCTGGAATAGATGGTATCAAAAATAAAATTCACCCAGGCGATGCTATGGATAAAGATCTATACGAACTTCCTGAAAGTGAACTATCTGGTATACCGACTGTAGCTGCTAGCTTGCGAGAAGCATTACATTCGCTAGATAAGGATAGAGCATTTTTGAAGGAAGGTAATGTATTTACAGATAATTTAATTGACGCCTATATTTCTTTAAAAATGGATGAGGTTCTTCAGTTTGAACATACACCTCATCCAGTGGAATTTAAAATGTATTATTCGGTTTAATTACTTATTAATAAATCTTGATAAACTTTTAAAATCTTTAGATTTAGAATCCCTAATTAATTCGAAAAGAAACATTTCAAAATTTATTAGGGATACACCAGATTGGCTCATTCTTTGAACTGCAGCATTCTTGTGGCTTAGGTGTCTCGAACCAATCGACTCGTTTAATACAAAAACTTCAAAACCTCTTCCAATTAAGTCTAATGCAGTCTGAAGAACACAAATATGTGCTTCTATTCCACAAATTAATATTTGTTTTTTAAAAAATTTACTCTTGATATCATTTTCATTGAAAGAAGCCAAACATGAGAATGATGTTTTTTCTATTCTGTTAGAATTATATTCTTGAAGTTTATTCTTCAGAGGGTAAATTGTTGAACCTAGCCCCTTAGGGTATTGTTCACTATAAATAATCGGTAATTTTAAATAAGCAAAGACATCTATAACAGATTGGGTTACGTCAATGATTTGCTTGTAATCGTGTATTTTTTCTATCAGTTTTTCTTGAATATCAATAACTAATAATAAAACATCACTTTTAGATAAAATCATTAGTAGGACAATGCATCTTCAACTTCTATAATTAAACCATTTGATGATGGACTAGTCATTGAAGAGTACCAGTTGATAATTTTGCCATCCCTTCCAACCAGATACTTATGGAAGTTCCATCTTGGTTGCGCAATTACTGAAACCTGACTGGAAACCCATTTATATAAAGGATGAGCATCATCTCCTCTAATTTTTTGTATTGAAGTCATGGGAAAATCAACTCCGAATCTTATTTCACAAAATTCTTTTACATCTGAGTCTTTTGATAGCTCTTGATTAAAGTCATTAGATGGTACACCTAAGACTGCAAATCCTTCATCTTTATATCTCGTATGAAGTTTCTGTAACCCAGAATACTGTGGAGTAAACCCGCATTTAGAAGCTGTGTTCACAAGTAGTACTACTTTGTTTTTAAATTCTGAAAGATTCAACGTTTCACCAGTTATTGATTCAACTTCAAAGTCATAAAATGATTGCTTTGATTCTGTTGGTGATGAAAACATGATAAGTATAAATAGCAATATTAAATTCATTTAATAAATGTAATGATTTAAGTTGAAAAATAAAGTAAAAATTTTAAAATAAGTCATGATTAAATTATATTTTTTAAAATTAGTTGTTCTTCTCCTAATTACCTCTTGCTCCGGCAATTCACTAGTTCCAGTAAAAGGCCCGGATGGAGACCCGTCACAGGAGTTGAATTTTTCAGAATTCAATGACTTTCCAATACCTGTAAATTCCAAGCTAATTAAAGATCAATCAATTATCATTTCAAAAAAGAATGGTTGGCTGGGTAGATTGGCTTTCACTACAAGTGAATCTCAACTTACAGTATATGACTTTTTTAGAAATGAGTTACCAAAGTTTGGTTGGAAAAAAGTTTCTGAAATTAGTTCTGATAGCAGCCTTCTTAATTATCAAAGCTCTAAAAGATTTGCTTCAATACAAATTTTTGAAAAAACACTTTTTGGGTCTAGAGTCCTTGTTTCAATAACAGAAGTAGATTAATTATTTAGACGATTTGATTTAACCAACTTAACTTCATCTCTATACTAATATCACTTTGATAATAAATATTTGGTTTTCTAACTCCAATTAGTTCGGATATTACTTCCTCCGGACAATTAATCAGCTTCAACCTTTCGATCAAAGTATATTTAAAACATTGTACAGTTTTTTTTTCAGAAAGAGACTTAAGTTTTGAGTTTAACTTATTATCCAAACCTCTTAACTTAAAGCTATCATTGAAAAAAGAATCGAAAGGATAATCACTTTCTGAGCGTTTCAATAAGTTTTCTACAGATTTTTTTGAATTACCTACTAATGGTATTATCCTTCTTTTGTATATGTTTTCTATTTTTCTAACATCATTAGATCTTATAATAAGGTAGGGGTTGAATTGATTTAAGTTAATTTCGTTAAGATTTATGCCAATGACTTCTGATGTTGAACATCCAGTATCTAACATGATTCCAAATAATATTCCTATTGGATTGTTTGGGTCATCATTTATATATTTTTTTATCTTTATAATTTCATCATCATTAAATATTTTATTTACTACATTTTTATTATAATATGGCCAAATTATATCTACGAACGGGTTATTTTTATCTAAGTTCAAATATTCAATAATAGTCTTAAAAAAATTAACTAGATTAGACTGATATCTTTTTCCAGTTGAAATTCTATTGTTATTCACAAAGTAGTCTTTAAATTTTATTGCATCTTTTGAACTAAAATCTTCAATTGACTTATTTCCACATATTTTTATAAGGTAATTTATAGAACTAATAGCTGAAGAATATTTCTGGGTTCCATTTCTAATTTTTTTAATATTTAAATATATATCAATTAGTTTACTGATGATATTAGTGTTGTTAGTGTCACTAAATATAATGTTTTCTAATGATTTAATTTCAGTTCCATCATCCTTTTTTTCATTTAAAATATTTATAATTTCTTTTTTGTTTAGCAGTATGTTAGACACTAAATCATCAAAATCATCTATAAATTTTATCGAATATTTTGAAATATCAACTTTATTAAAGATTTTTACTTTAAATTTATTTTTATTTAAATTGTGAAATAATTTTTTGTGTTCAATTGATTGAAGTTTTGATCTTTTAAGTGCAATAGATATTTTATTTGTTTTAAGTGAAATTTTAATTGTTTTTTTCCCTAATAGAGAAATAAGGTTTTTTGGTATTACTCTTTGATACCAATATTGATTTCCATGCTTATATATATACTTCATAACAAGGGTTTTGGTGCGGCCGAGAAGACTTGAACTTCCACAGGTTAAAAACCTACAACGCCCTCAACGTTGCGCGTCTACCAGTTCCGCCACGACCGCATTTATTCAAACTCTAATATAATTTGGTCAACTTCTAGACTGTCACCTTCATTACATTTAATTTTTTTAATCTTAGTTTTTTTTTCAGATTTAATTATATTCTCCATTTTCATAGCTTCAATAATTGCTAGTGCTTGATTTTCTTCAACGATTTGATTTTCTTTCACTAAAAGAGAAACAAGAAGCCCAGGCATTGGTGCTAATAATAATTTAGATTTATCTTCCTCTTTTCTGGGAATCATAATTTTATTAAGTTCTGAATGTCTTTTTGATAAAACAAGTAGGTTCAAAGAAGAACCATTATGATTTATTTCAAACTTAGGTCCATTTCTCTTTATACTAAAGTATGATAAATGGTTATCTATAATTGCTGAAAACAATGGATGCCCAATATTCCAGTTACTTTTAAGATTAACGTATTTTTTTCCCAGATATATGTCATAACTTTTATTAAAGTTATTGAAAGATATTTTTGTATTAATATTTTTTCCATTGTCAATTACAGACCATTCCATTCCAACTGTTTTATTAAAACCTTTAAGTTGATTCGAAATTGATGCAGCTCTCAAGAGATATTTGTAGTTTACAAAAACAGCTACAGCATGAATTTTCTCTCTATCAATAATATCAACTTCAAATGAGTTGTATCCTGATTTATAATTCTCACCAATAAAAGATGTTGAATAATTACTTTTTTCAAAATTCTTATTTTGTAATATATTAGAAAGAAAGTCTTTATTAGTTTTTACACCCTCAATCAAATACCTATCTAGAGCATTAATCATTTCTTTAATAGTGTTTTTTCTTGAATTGGTGAAAGTACATAGCTTAGAAATCATGGGATCATAGAACATACTAATTTCTGAACCCTCAACAACCCCAGAATCAACCCTTACATTTTTACCAGATGGTTCAATATAGCGCGTTAACCTACCTATTGATGGTAAAAAGTTTTTGGTTGAATCTTCCGCATATATTCTACACTCAATAGCATTTCCAGAAAATTTTATATCTTTTTGTTTAAAAGATAATTTCTCTCCAAAAGCTACTTTTATCATTTGCTCAACTATATCTATGCTAGTAATTAGTTCTGTTACTGGATGTTCAACCTGTAACCTCGTATTCATTTCTAAAAAATAAAAATTTTTATTTTTATCAACAACAAATTCAACTGTCCCCGCTGAATAATAGCTTACAGCTTTGGCTAATTTTAAGGCGTGACTAACCATTCTTTCTCTAAGTTCATTATCAACAAAATAACTTGGAGCCTCCTCTATTACTTTTTGGTGTCTTCTTTGAATACTACATTCTCTCTCACCAAGGTGAATGAAATTACCAAATTGATCACCCAACACTTGTATTTCGATATGCTTTGGAAACTCAATGAATTTTTCAATAAAAACTCTGTCATCACCAAAACTTGCTTTTGCCTCATTTATTGCCGAATTAAAGTTTTCCTTAAGCTCATTTTCGTTGAAGGCAATACGCATCCCTTTTCCTCCACCTCCTGCTGAAGCTTTTACCATTAATGGATAGCCAATTTTTTTTGCTTCTTTAATTGCATGTTCTAGATTTTTAATAACATCCAAACCACCAGGTACAACTGAAACACCAGCTGTTTTTGCTATTTTCTTTGACTCTATCTTATCTCCCATTAATGAAATAGCCTGACTTGGTGGCCCGATAAATATTTTTCCAGCCTTCTGTACTTCTTCCCTAAAATTAACGTTCTCAGATAAAAAACCGTAGCCTGGGTGAACGGCATCTGCGTTAGATTTTTTTAAAACATCTATTATTTTATCAATTACAAGATAGCTCTCTGCTGAAGTATTACCTTTAATATTATAATACTCGTCAGCTAAATTAACATGAGGCGAATTTATGTCAGGGTCAGAACAGATTGCAACGGTTTTTATACCCATCATCTTCGCAGTTCTTATGACTCTGCAAGCAATTTCACCTCTATTTGCAATAAGAATTTTTTTAAACATTGATTAAACCTACAACGGAATATTATCGTGTTTTTTCCACGGGTTATTAAGTTTTTTATTTTTTAACATCTCAAGTGATCGACAAATTCTTTTTCTTGTAGTATTTGGCATTATCACATCATCAATAAAGCCTCTACTACCAGCAATAAAAGGATTAGCTAATTTTTCTCTGTATTCATTTGTTTTTTTCTCAATTTTTTCTTTATTTCCCAACTCACCTCTAAAAATAATTTCAACTGCTCCTTTTGGACCCATAACTGCTATCTCTGCCTGTGGCCAAGCATAATTTACGTCTCCTCTTAGATGCTTTGAACTCATAACATCATATGCTCCACCATATGCTTTTCTTGTGATTATAGTAATTTTTGGGACAGTTGCCTCCGCAAAAGCAAATAACAGTTTAGCACCGTGTTTAATTATTCCATTATATTCTTGAATTGTGCCGGGTAAAAAACCAGGAACATCAACAAAAGTAATAATTGGAATATTAAAACAATCACAGAATCTCACAAATCTCGCAGCTTTTCTTGAGGAGTTATTATCTAAACAACCTGCTAAAACCATAGGTTGATTAGCAACTATTCCAACAGGGGAACCAGACATTCTCGCAAAACCTGTTATTATATTTGCAGCGTAATCTGATTGTAGTTCAAAAAAATCCCTATCGTCCACAACCTTAGTTATTAACTCTTTCATATCATAGGGTTTATTTGGATTATCTGGTATTAAAGTATCCAAAGAAAACTCTAATCTATCAACAGGATCATGAGAATTTCTCATTGGTGGTAATTCTTTATTAGATGAAGGAAGGAAGCCCATAAACCTTCTGAGTTGAAATAAAGCTTCCACATCATTATCAAAAGCTGAGTCAGCCACGCCTGAACGCTTAGTATGTGTTGAGGCACCACCAAGTTCTTCATGACTAACTTCTTCATGAGTCACAGTTTTTAAAACATCCGGACCAGTGACAAACATATATGAAGTATCACGAACCATAAAAATAAAGTCTGTCATAGCAGGACTGTAAACAGCTCCACCAGCACAAGGACCCATAATAACCGATATTTGCGGAATTACTCCAGATGATAACACATTTCTTTGAAAAACTTCAGCATAACCTGCCAATGAGGCAACACCTTCTTGGATTCTGGCTCCACCAGAATCATTTAAACCAATTACTGGAGCACCAACTTGTAAAGCTTTATCCATAATTTTACAAATCTTTTCTGCATGTGATTCAGATAGCGATCCTCCAAATACAGTAAAGTCTTGGCTAAATACAAATGTTAGTCTCCCATTAATTGTCCCATAACCTGTTACAACTCCATCACCAGGAACTTTTTGTTTATCCATTTCAAATTCTGAACATCTATGTTCAACAAACATGTCCCATTCTTCAAAAGTCCCTTCATCCAACAAAACTTCAATTATTTCTCTAGCG
>Ga0315330_10003846_pt1 | contig 10277 bp, 4 predicted proteins | sample M140m34915metaG_FD_203453 | JGI IMG/M metagenome (GOLD analysis project Ga0315330, IMG submission 203453) | Ammonia-oxidizing marine archaeal communities from Monterey Bay, California, United States - M1 40m 34915 | ecosystem: Environmental > Aquatic > Marine > Intertidal zone | place: USA... | reverse complement strand
CAGCCTTGTTCTCCGGACTGAACCCGCCGTCGCCACTGGACTCTTCAGGAACCAAAGACTCTTCAGGAACCCTGAACTCTTCCCTCTCTTCCATGACCGGCTTTGGATGATCCTCCGTGTCGAGAATCTTGAGCTCATCGCGCAACGGCATCCAAGCTTCGCGCCGGAGAGCCTCTGTGTCATCCTCGGTCAGCACTTCAGAATCCTTCGCAGAATCGTCTGAATCACCGTCAGATCCCGACTCCGAAGGCCACTCCCCCTTCAGGGCCTGATCCCTTCTCTCCTTCGCCGCGCGCACCAACGCGTCTTTGGCGATGAACAGCCAACTTCGGAGCGCGGCGCGCATCTTCACGCGCCTCAAACTCCTATGGAATCGTTCGGACACCCTCGTCGAGACCCTGGCGTCCGTCATGAGCGATCGCATCACCTTGACGGACGCCCACTTCAGATGACGATGTCGGTGCGCCTCCGCGCGCGCCCTCCCCCATCGAACCATAAAGGACCATTCCTCCAGCATGGACGCGACGAGTCGCCGGCGATGCACAACCTCCGTCGCCGCGAACGCGACTTGGAGGAACTCGTCGTCGTCCGCGATGCTCCTTGATGACGTCGGCGACGACGACGAAGACGCATCGTGGGTTGACGACGGCGAAGCGGACCAAGCAGCTTGAAGGTGCCCATCGGACGAAGCCGGGTGCCCATCCTCGGATTCCGTCGTCAATGAGTCCGTACCGTCCAAGTCGCGCATCTTGGACACGTCTTGGACACTTTTCGACGCTCGCCTCGCAACCACGGGCGAGTACACCGGCTCGAACTCGTCCACACCCTCGGACCGCACAGCACCCGCCGCTTCCAACGCGCGACGCTCCGACTCCCGCGTCTCTTCTCTCTCCTCCTCGCGTCGCTTCCTGCGTCGATGCATGTACTCGTCGATGCTGTTCTTAACCGCCCTCAGCGGACGATCCTTATTCGATCCGCTGCCAGATGGACCCTCGAGCGGATCAACGAGCTTGGACCTCTCCGCGAGTTTGAGCCTCTCCGTCACACGGTCCGCGGCCGAGATGGGTTCGGTGAACTTGACCGCGCTCGTCCAGTCCTCGGCGTCGGTTGATACCTTCATCGCGGGACCCGCGTCTGAAGAGTCTGAAGAGTCGTCCGACTTCCGCCGCATCCGTTCCTTCTTGGGCGTCCGTTCCTTCTTTGGTTTCTGTTTCTTACCCACGGAGCGAAGCAGCCGCGTCTCGAGCTGCCGCAGCTTCTCTTGCACCCGCGCCTCGACCTCGGCCACGACGTTCAGCGATGCGTCGTTCAGCGACCCATCCGCATCCTCCCGAGAAGTCGTCGGCTTGTCATCGTGATGATGCGGCGACATGCGCTGGACCGCGGGAGCCCTCGTCGGCGTCGTGCCCTTCGAACGAAGGTTTCTCTCCCATGACTTGGCGACCTCGTTTGCGGGGCTCAGCATACTGTTCCGCGGGGGCGGCGTGCTGAGATCCCGCGTCCTGGCCGCGCCGGCTCGGCTCGGACTGGCGGTGGACCTCTTGGGGACCATGAACGCAAAGTCGTACCGAGACACGCGCAGGCCGTCATCCCCGTACTTGCCGCCCCATTTCGGCTTCTCGACGATGGGAGATATATCACCGGGAGATACTTGAGCGACGGGCGCGCCCGCGTCTCGCCCGCCTCGTCTCGCCGGGCGCGTCACCGCGGGCTTCGGCGAGAGGCGCTGAGTGACTTCGAATCGTTTCTCGTAGTCGCCCTCTTCGCGAACCGGCGCGACCCCCGAGACGTCGGCTCGTCTGACGGCACGTCGGTTCTGGCCGCGCGAGCCCCAGTACGACGAGTCCGAGCGTACGTCGCGCGACGGCGACGTGTTCTCGTCCCCCTCGCTCTCCGCCTCAACGACGCGCCCCACGGTCCCCACGGTCCCCGACGTCGGACTCGCGACCGTGAGTCGAAGCTCCGACACCTCCGCCTCCAGCGCCGCCTCCATCGAGCACAGCTCCTCCCACCGGTCTTCCCCCGGTGGCGGTGGAGCCCCCGCCCCCGCCGAAACCGCCTCCATGGCGCCCAGTGAGCCGCCGCTCCTACCTATGCCGCCCGCCGAGGAGGAACGTTGTTGACTGAATGCCCATTTCGCTTTGAAATTGTCCGACCAATTTAGAGACCGACCAATCCGCGGCCTTTTCGCATAATTCCCGTTGATCACCCCGCCGCTTGGAACCACAGCGGGGAGCGCGCGGCGAAACATGTCCGTGTCGACCCAGGCGGCGTTCGAATCTGGTCATACCGACCAGATCCACGACTGTCAGTACGACTACTACGGCAGGGTGAGTCCCCATTCGAGCCCGGTCCCATCATTTTTTGTTCTGAAATCAAACCCCACGCGAATGGAGTGAGATCTGACGCGCGCCAACTTCCCCGCCGACTTCCCCGCAGAGAGTCGCGACTTGCTCGTCCGACCGCACGATCAAGGTGTTCGATGTCGCCGGCGAGACGCAAACTTTGCTCGCGAACCTGACCGGCCACGATGGTCCCGTTTGGATGTGCGCTTGGGCCCATCCCAAGTTCGGCACGCTCCTCGCTTCTTGCTCGTTCGATCACAAGGTTATGATCTGGAAGGAGTCCGAGCAGGGCGTGTTCTCCGCCATCTATACCTCTCCCGCGACCCTCCACGATGCGTCCGTGAACGCGATCGCGTGGGCCCCGCATGAGTTTGGCCTGTCCCTCGCGTGCGCATCCTCCGACGGCTGCGTCTCCGTCATCACCCACCGAGCGGATGGGACTTGGGACGCGCAAAAGATTCAGGGCGCGCACTCCATCGGGTGCACCTCGGTGTCGTGGGCACCCGCGCCCCCTCCCGGCTCCTTGGTCGCCGCTGGAGGTGCCTCCGCCACGCCGGTGAAGCGTCTGGTGACCGGTGGATGCGATAACCTGGCGAAGATCTGGAGGTTCGACCCGAGCGCCGGGTGGAAGGAGGAACACCAGCTCAGGGCGCACGGCGACTGGGTCAGGGACGTGTGCTGGAGCGTGAACATGGGTCTGCCGATGAACACCATCGCCAGCTGCGGACAGGATAACAAGGTTTTCATCTGGACGCAGAACGAGCCCGGCGGCGAGTGGAACAAGACGTTGCTGAACGACTTTGGCGCGCCGGTGTGGAGGCTCAGCTGGAGCGTGATGGGGAACGTACTCGCCGTGTCCGATGCGAACAACATGGTGACTGTGTGGAAAGAGTCCGTGGATGGCCGATGGAACCAAATTTCCGCCACGGAGTAAGACGGTGATATCTAGAAAGAGCGTTGTACATGAATGACATCTTGCTTCGAAGTAGTGTGACGGCGCCTGATCCAACCCTGCAAAAAGTACAAGTACCTGCTCGCGATTTCGGCGCCGAAACATTCCGCCGCCCTCACCACAACTCCACGCGCAACTACGATGGCATCGAAGGAGGAAGAAACCGTGGACGCTCTGCGGGCCCGGTACAAAGCTGCCGGTCAGGATCACGTCTTCGCGCACTGGGATAAGTGCGACGAGGGCGAGCGCGCCGCGCTCGCCGCGCAGCTCCGATCGGTCGACCTCGATCACGTCAAGAAAATATTCGATCGCTCCGTCGCGGACCACGATGCCGGCGCTGCCGCGAAGGGAGACATCGAACCCGTCGTCGCGGACGCATCCGTCCTCAATGCATCCGCTGAGGATTTACATGAGTGGCGCGAGGCAGGTCTCGGAGTCGCCTCACTCGGTGAGCTCGCGGTCGTGCTTCTCGCGGGTGGACAAGGCACCCGTCTCGGGTCTTCGGCGCCCAAGGGTATGTACGACATCGGGCTCCCGTCCGGTCGCACGCTCTTCCGGCTCCAGGCCGAGCGGCTGGCCAAGCTCATGGCGATGTCCAGCGAGGAGGCTAACCAGGGTGCGCCCGTGCGTGTTCCGTGGTACATCATGACCTCCCCTCACACCAACGCGGCGACGGAGAAGTACTTTCAGGAGAACGAGTACTTCGGCCTGGACAAAGCGGACGTGATGTTCTTCCAGCAGGGTTCCCTCCCGTGCTTCACCCCGGAGGGCAAGATCATCATGGAGAGTCGCGGCACAATGGCGACGGCGCCTGACGGAAACGGGGGCATCTACGCCGCACTGCACGCGAGCGGCGTGATTGACGACATGCAGACGCGCGGCGTAAAGCACGTGTACGCTTATTGCGTGGACAACGCCTTGGTCAAGGTTGGTGATCCCACCTACGTCGGCTTCTGTGCCCTACGAAACGTGGATGCTGGCGCCAAGGTGATTGCGAAAGCCTACCCTGAGGAGCCAGTCGGCGTGTTCACCCGGAGGAACGGCGAGGTTCACGTCGTCGAGTATTCGGAGATGCCCGCCGAGCTCGCGTCGGCGACGGACCCGGGGAGCGGTAAGATCAAGTTCGACGCGGCCAACGTGGTTTTGCATTACTACTCGTTCGACTTCCTTAAGCGGTGTTGCGCGCCCGGCGACGTCGTGCAGTCCTCTCTCGTGTACCACGTGGCGAAGAAGAAGGTGCCGCGGGTGACGGCGGACGGGTGTGGCACGGAGACGCCCGAGACGCCAAACGGCGTCAAGCTCGAGGCGTTCATCTTCGACGTGTACAAGTACGCCAAGGATGTCGCGTTCCTGGAAGGTGATCGTGCCGCTGACTTCGCGCCGGTGAAGAACAAGGAAGGGACCGGGAAGGACTCCCCGGACACCGCGAGGGCGCTCATCGACGCGCTCCACAGAGAGTGGATCATGAACGCCGACGGCTCCGTGGATGAGGATGACGACGAGGGGCTCGGGGTGACGCACCCGGACGGTAAGCGATACGTGGAGGTGGCGCCCGCGGCTTCGTACGCGGGCGAGTACCTCGAACCCATCGTGAAGTCGTACTTCATGGGCTTCGTTCCCGCGGGGGCTAGCATCGAACCGTTGAAGAAGGAGGGCACAAACAAACGGTCGGCGGAGGACCCGGCGCAGGGAGACGAGCCTCCGGCCAAGAAGTAGATTTAACATAAGTGTAACACGGGAGTTCACGTGTTACGAGCTACTATCGTGTTACGAGCTTCGTGTTACGAGCTAACATCGCTACGTTCATCTAGGCCCCACCTCGGGCGCGTCAAAGTTGACCTCCGACGATCCCCCGTCCCAAGTCCGCCTCGTTTTCCCGAGCGCCCTCAGGTAGTTGAAAGGATTGTGATGCCGGGAGATTGAACCTTTCGCGCCGTACGCCCTCGGATCGGAGAGCACGGTGAGCGGGTGTGGAGTATTCAGCAGCACCCTCTGCGCCGCATCCCTGCCCCTTTCCTGCAACATCACCTCCCGGGTGTCCGAGCTGACCAAGCTCTCGCTTTCGACCGAGCCGAGGAGAAGCGTCGCAGTGAGAGCCGCCTCGGACTGCGTCAAACACGCGAGACGATTCAGTCTGCGGCTCCGCCCGTCGTCCTTCCCGCGGGACCTCGATTGTTTTCGTTTCTTCTTCGCATCTCTGTTCGCGACCGCCCTCTCCCAAGCCGTCTGCGCCTCCAGAGTCACAGCGTCCCTGTCTGAATCATCCCCATTTGAGGAGGAGACCATCCTGATCGCCTCTTCGGATTCCGTGTCCGTGTCCGAATCGGAGGATTCGTCGTGTCCCCACTCGCCCAACGAATCACCCCTGCGACCTTTCGTCAGCCAGAGCTCTTCATCGCCGTCGCCGGCTTCGTCCGCGATGACGCGTTCGACGAGCATCTCGTACATCCCGTCACCCTCGAGCACGTACAAACCTGGTCCACCGGGAAGCAACGGGTGCGCCGAGCCGTGAATAGCCTGGAGCAGGTACATGTCTCCCATCGGGGAGTAGAACATCTCCTCCTCCAGGAAACTCGGCTGCTTCTTGACGTCAACCTTGAGAGACCCGGGCGCAAACTCCAAAGCTTTGCGCGCCCACTGCGGGTAGTAGCACGAAAACGATCGAGGGACGATATCCTTTCCCATCGCCACGCTGCGAATGAACCTTCGGGGAAGACCGAGTCGCGCGAGCAACGCGTCGCCGCCGCACATCACGTACGGCGACCCGAACGTCCACACGTCGTTGACCACCTCCCTCGGAACCTTCCCGCGCATGATGAGCATGAGCGCGATGAGCGCCGCGAGTGAGCCGCCGATGGAGTGACCCGTGACGTGCACCCTGGCGCGATCCGTGCCAAACGCGTTCACGTGGTCCATAACCGCCTGTTCGATGCGGTCGTAGATGGCCCTCGCCGCGTCGTATGATCCCCGGTGCACTCGAACGTCCCACGTCGGATCCTCAAACACGACGGGTTGGAACGTGAGGTTGGTTTGCCAGGACTTGAGTGAAGTGGACCCCTCGATGACGACCCAAATCTCACCGGTGGCATCGTCGGCGGCGACGCAATAGTTCACCGGAAGGGGACGGTCGCCGTAAGATTTGTCAGCCGCATAAGATGTGCCAGCCGCGTCGCCGTCCTTCTTGACCGGGTCAAAGTCCATCTTTTTTATCGACGATGGCTCCGTGTTCGTCTCGACCGATGAATAGCCCTTAGGGTCGAACATCGTGACGGCCTCTCGCTCCGCATTCTTCTCGCGTTCCTTCTCCTCGATGATGGGGCTGAGAGACTCGAGCTCCTTGGCCGCCGCCGACGCTTGCCTCAGCGCCTCTCGAGCCGCCGACACTCTCTCGGGGTCCGCGGCTTCAAGCTTCGACGCGCGCTCGAGCTCCTGAATGGCGGCGTCTGCGGCGGTGGTGACGCGCTCATTCATTTCCTTGAGTTGTTCCATGGTGAGCCTGTTCGTCCGGTCCACGACGTTGTTTGCGTCTTTGGTCTTCTTACCCGGAGACTTGACCTCGTCCAGCGAGCTCACGAGCATGCGTAACCCGTACCTGTGGAGCGCAGCGTGCGTGGTGGGCAGGTAGTATATCCACGCTGCCATCGAGCACGACACCCTCGCAGACCGAATCTCGTGAGGACCCGCGGGCACGAGCGATTGAGCCACCACCGTCTGCAGCGCGGGCTGAATCATCCGCCCGACCTCCGCCGCAGTCATCGGCTGAGACTTGCCGACGTCGGCGCCCGCGACGCCGACGTCGGGAGAGACGGGCCCACCCGCGATGATCTTCTGGATTCCCGCAGCGCTCGCCGCACTCCACTGCGTGATGCGAGCTATGGTGGACGAGAGTTCGATAGCCTCAGCCGTCTCCACGAGCGGCTCGGTGACGGCTGCCAGGTCGAATTCATTCGACTCTTTGTCGGTCGACCCTTCGTCGGTTGACCCTTTGTCTTTGACACCTCGCACCCATCCGACGACGCCCTCCTTGGACATGTCAACCACCGCGAAGATCTGCGCGCCCGCGGCGAACAACGCAGCCTGAGATGTCCTCGACGCGGTCTTGACTCGCTCGGCCGCGGCTCCGAGGGAGGACTGAAGGCTGGCTCGTTCCTTCTCGCTCTCGTAGCCCGTCGACTCCAACTCGGCGCGAACCCGGGCGACGTCGTCCACGGCTTTGCTCAGCGCCCTGCTCGCCGCTCTGGCCTCCTCGGACTTGGCCCTCGCAACCTTGAGCGCCTCTTCGAGGTCTTTCAGCCTCTGCTTTTCCTCGTCACCGACCGGCGTCGACGGACCCGGGAACTCCCACGACTCGTAGTCGGCGACTTCGCCGTTTTCATCGAGACCCGCGGCTGCAGCCTTCTCCTTGAGGTCATCACCAGCCTTTACCGCGGCGTCCGCTGCGACGACCGCGCGCTCCCTCGCCTCGACCGCCGCGAGTGCGGCGGACAGCTTGTCCAACGCAGCCTCCGTCGCCTTCACAGAAACTTCGTTCGCTCCCCGCAGCGCCTGGTCGACAAACTCGGCTCGTCGACCGCTGATCTCACCGAGGTCTGATGAAATACCCATGGGAGACTCGAGGGTCTCGACCACATCGGCGAGAGCCTCCATCCTGTCCCTCGTACCGGCGGCTGTCGTACCGTCGCCGGCTTCGACGGCGACGGAGGCTTCATCTCCGTTTTTCCACACCCGGTCGACTTGGAACTTGAGCCACGGGGGTAGCGGGACACGCTCGAGGAACGGCACGGGCTCACCCTCGTCCTCCTTGGCCTCGCGCACGACTCGCATGGAGTCGGTCGTACGATCGCGTTCCTCGTCGTCCTCCTCCTCGTCCGAGTCCCCGACCGCCCAGCGTTTGGTCCAAGACCACCATTCCTCGCTCTTTTTTTGTTCTGTTTCGTCAGCTCCGCGTATCGTCGCCTCGAGGGTATCGACCGAGACGGAGGACCCGCGCGTTTCAGCGTCGCCATCGAGCGCGTCGCCACGGTCGTCGGATACCCGGGCGACGGTGATCGGGCGCGTTCGTCGACTCACTCGCGCGCGATACGACCCGCAAATCCTCCCGCGCCTCGAACCGTCGGAATGATTCGTCGATCTCGGCGGACCGGGTTGGGCGCCTCCAGCCGCGTCCGCCCGCGACCTGTTCGCGAAGCTCATCGACGCCAGCGAGCACGTCGACGCCATAGCTAAGCCGTGGACGTGTGAACCCGCGCCTGCACGCGTCTTCTGGGACCTTCGCCGCGCGCTCGCGTGTGTGCCAGCTGTCCAACCTTCGTCCGTTTGTTTCCCGGGAAGCTGACAGGACACCCGAATTCCGAAATTCCTTCAGAGTACCGAGCGCGGGGCTCGCAGCGACCCCGAAGGTTCGTTTCATGGCGCCCTCAAAGCGGCGCAAGACGTCCGCCGTGTCCGGAAATGCGAGCTCCGGTGTGCAAACCCGGCGTTCCACGAGCGTACGGGGCGGCCTGCCCGACGCCCCCGACGCAGATCTCGACGCCGAGCCCGAAGAGCTCATGTGCCCCATCACGCGAACCGTGTTCCGCGACCCGGTGTTTGTGGTCGATTCGGGGCACACGTACGAGAGGAGCGCCATTCTGTCGCACTTTGAGCGTAACGGAGCCAAGGACCCGCTCACGCGTCGCGCCCTGAGCAGCACGAAGGTGATGACGAACTGGGCGATGCGAAACGTGGTTCAGGCTTGGCTGGACAAGCACCCAGGCGTGACGCCCGATGGGTGGGACAGTCGCGAGCTTCTGGAACCGTCGAAGGACGACGGGATCCAATCATTCGACGACGAGGGTGACGTCGGAGTGCTCCGGACATGGCGTGCGTTGTGCCCTGAACTGCAGGATGAGTGGCCGGATGAGCAACCGGAGTACTGGGAAGGGGTGACGATGGAAAACGGCCGGGTGGTGGAGCTTGAGTTGGAAGGGTTTGGCCTGACTGGAGCGGTGCCGGCTGAGATTGGGCGCTTGAGTGCGCTAAGGACGTTGAACCTCGGCTACAATCAGATGACGAGCTTGCCGGCGGAGATCGGGCAGCTCACGTCGCTGACGAGGTTGGACCTCGACGACAATCAGCTGACGAGCGTGCCGGCTGTGATCTGGCAGCTCGCGGCGCTGAGGCAGTTGGACCTCAGCGACAATCAGCTGACGAGTCTGCCGGCGGAGATCGGGCAGCTCACAGCGCTGGTGAAGTTGAACCTCGGCGGCAATCGCGGCGGCAATCGGCTGACGAGCGTGCCGGTTGAGATCGGGCAGCTCACCTTGCTGGAGCATTTGGACCTCAGCGACAATCAGCTGACGTGTCTGCCAGCAGAGATCGGACAGCTTACGTCGATTAGGGAGTTGTTCCTCGGCGGCAATCAGCTGAGGAGCTTGCCGGCGGAGATCAGGCAGCTCACGTCGCTGATGACGTGGTTGGACCTCGGCAAGAATCTGCTGAAGAGCGTGCCGGCGGAGATCTGGCAGCTTACGGCGCTGGAGGTGTTGAACCTCAAGGGCAATCGGCTGACGAACGTGCCGGCGGAGATCGGGCAGCTCACGTCGCTGATGCACTTGGAACTCGACGACAATCTGCTGAAGAGTTTGCCGGCGGAGATCTGGCAGCTCACCTCGCTGGAGGAGTTGTACCTCGGCAACAATAAGCTGACGATTGTGCCAGCGGAGATCGGGCAGCTCACGGCGCTGACGGGGTTGAACCTCGGCGGCAATCGGCTGAAGAGTGTGCCAGCCGCGGTACGCGATCGCAGAGCGGCGGGCTGCCTCGTGTTACTGGATAAAGGCGTAAGGTTTGACAAATAGAAACGGCTCTTGTATGCGCGATAGTAGCTTGTAACATGTGAACGACGGCTCCGTGAACGCACTAGCTAGAGTTGTTCAAGGGTATATCGACGCACGTGCACACGCAACTAAAGCCGCCCCGCTGCAGGCGTGTTCGGCATA
>Ga0315330_10003845_pt1 | contig 10280 bp, 14 predicted proteins | sample M140m34915metaG_FD_203453 | JGI IMG/M metagenome (GOLD analysis project Ga0315330, IMG submission 203453) | Ammonia-oxidizing marine archaeal communities from Monterey Bay, California, United States - M1 40m 34915 | ecosystem: Environmental > Aquatic > Marine > Intertidal zone | place: USA... | reverse complement strand
CACCTTTGTCTAAGTAATTTGAAATTTGTTCCATTATCGTTGCTTTAAATTAATCCTTTGAGTATTGAAGGGAATTTTTTATTTAGTTTTTCATATTCTTTGTCTATTTCTTTATTATCCATTTTTAATTTACCTCTGCTGCTATTAACTATATGATCATAAACAACTGTAGCTGGTCTTTTTGAGAAAAAAAGTATTCTATCTGATAAAAGTAAAGCTTCTTTAAGATTATGAGTAATAAGAATCACCGTGATGGGGTTTTTTTTCCAATAATCAATTAAAACTTTATAAAGGTTTTCAGCTGTAGGTTGATCTAAAGAAATAAAAGGTTCATCCATGAGAAGAATTTTTGGTTTATTTATCAAAGAACGAACAAGTGAAACCCTTCTTCTCATACCGCCTGAAATTGCTTTTGGATAATAATTTGAGAAGTCTTTTAGATCAAAATCTTCTAATAGTTCATCAATTTGGTTATTAATTTCATATGTAATATTCTTACAAACTAGCTCTATATTTTCTTTTACTGTCAGCCATGGGAGTAGTCTTGAAGTCTGGAATACATAACCAAAGTTTTTTTCATCCTCTAATTTTGAGTTATCCTCAATGAATTCATGATCCTCACATGGGGTTAAACCACCAATGATATTCATGAGCGTTGTTTTTCCGCACCCTGACGGCCCAACGATACATACGAACTCATTTGATTTGATTTTTATATCAATATTTTTAAGTACTTCTACAGTTTTATCATCATGTTTATTGATGAAGGTTTTATTTTTGATTTTTATTTCATAACCCATATTATTTCCAAATTGAAATTTTCTTTTCAAATGGCCGAACTATTATAAATTCAACGAAAATTATTAGTAAAACAAATACCAGAGTATAAGCAAGAATACCAGCTATATCAAAAAACTGAAAAAAACCATATAGTTTGAAACCGACTCCATTACTTCTCCCTAATAGCTCAACGACTAGAACAATTTTCCAAATTAAAGATAGTCCAGACCTTGCTGATGATAATACATAAGGATAAAGCTGAGGAAGAAAGATCTTAGTGAAGAATTTTTTTTTAGATATTTGATAGAATTTACCCACATCAACATAATCTTGTTCAATCGAACGAGCACCCTCTCTCATAATAACAGCAACCATTGGAATTTTATTTAAAGAAACTGCTAAAATTGCAGCAACCTCATTTAAACCAAACCACACATAGCATAAGATTATAATTACAAGGGCTGGAACATTTAATCCTAAAACTAACCAATCGTCAAAAAAAGTATTTAGTTTTTCTTTTCTGCCCATGTATATTCCAAAAAATGAACCAATTAGCATAGCTATACAAAATGATATGAAAACTCTTTTGAGCGTTATTAATGTATGAAATATAAGTTCCTCATTGTTTAGTTCCTCAATTATTTTTTCAAAAACACTCTCAGGTCCAGGTAGTAAATCTACCTCTAAAAAACGACTAGATATTTCCCAAATCAAAAAAAAAAGACCTACAGATGCTATCCTTAAGAATGCATTGGGGATATTTAAATTCATTTTACTTACTCCAAAATGTACCTGGGGAAAGCACATCGGCTTTTCCAACCAGTTCTTTACCACCTATTTTGGATAAAATGGAGTATAGTTTTGTGGAACCAGATATTTGGTCATCAGAGAAATTGCTTTTTGGTATACCCTCACGATAAGCTTCTCTTAAACTAAAAAAAAGTTTTTCATTACCGGCATTCATATTTGGTCTAATTTTTTTCCAGATATCATCAGATTCAAGCATTAGCTTTTTAGACTTATTAGATACTGATAAAAAATCATTCAATAGCTTTTTATTTTCTCCTGCCCAACTATCTTTAAATACCCAACCGATAACAGGAACTCCTCTTGGAATATCAAGTTTTTCTATAATATCGGTTATATTGATAATTTTAGAGAAGTTATCATCGGTCATTAATTTTGCTTGATATGGCCAGTATGTTAAAATGGCATCAAAGCTTTTTTGCTTGATTTTTTTATTTAAAAGTGGAGGTGCTCCAAATATTTGGTCAGACGACTTTTTTAGGTCTATATTAAATTTTTTCTTAAAATACGTTCTGAATATCAACCAACTTTTATCGACTTGACCTCCGGCAATACCAATCTTTTTTCCCTCAAGATCGGATAATTCTGAAATACCCGATTCATTGTGTACAATTAACCCTCCAGCTGCCATTGAATGAGGAACAAATGTGAATAGTCTTCCTTCACTTCTTTGTCTTGAAACCCAAAACCAATCAGTTACAATCATATCAACAGCTCCACCTTGCAAAGCTACTGCTGCAGCATTTTTACTTGCAAGCTCTATTATTTCTAATTCAAAGTTGTTTTCTAAGTCTAAACCTAACTCTTTAATTAGCTTTAATTCCCAATTAACACTTCCATATTGCAATGAACCAATCCTTAATTTTTCGATATCATTAGCCATCACAAAAGTTGTTTTTAAAATGATAAATACAAAGAACAAAAAACAAGAATATATAAACTTTTTAAACATTATATGTATTTCCTCAATAATTAATTTATTCTAATAAAGAAAAATTTAATATCAATTATATTTGATTTTTTTTTAAATTTTGTATCATAAGTTAAATTTCTATGAAAAAAATGATAAAAATTTATGATTTAAACCTTATTGGATTAAAATGCCCAATACCGATTCTAAAATTATCCAAAAAATTTAAAGAAATAAGAACTGGTGACATAATTAATGCAAAATTAGATGACCCAAGCTCAGAAAATGATATTAATAATCTTTGTAAATCTATAAAAGTTAGACTGTTAGATAAAAAAGAAAAAAATGATCACTTTTTTTTCAGATTAGAAAAGTATTAATTAGAGAAAATGAATAAAAAAATTGAAGAACTTAGTTTTGAAGAGGCTTTTGAGAAATTAAACCAAATTTTAGAAAAGCTTGAGAGTGGTGAGGTTGCATTGGAGAAATCCATCGAACTTTATGAAGAAGGAATGCTTTTGAAAAACCACTGCGAAAATAAGTTAAAAAATGCTGAAATGAAAATAAAAAAAGTAGTAGAAAATAATATTGATAAGAATGAATAAAAAAAAAAATATAGAAAACTATATTAAAGAGTTCTCAAAAGACTTTGATAAAAAACTTGTAAAATTAATTCCAAAAAATACTTTTTTTTCAAATAAACTTTATGAGGCAATCCTCTATGTTGTGAGTGTTGGTGGAAAAAGATTAAGGCCCATGTTTGTAACAGAAATCTCAAGGATATTGGGTGTAAGTAAATCAAAAAGTTTTCGTGCAGCAGCAGCAATTGAGTTTATTCATTGTTATTCTTTGGTTCATGATGACTTGCCAGCAATGGATGATGATGACTTGCGTAGGGGAAGACAAACGTGCCATAAAAAATTTGATGAAGCAACAGCAATTCTAGTAGGAGATGCATTACAAACACTTGCATTCCAGATACTGTCCGACAAGAAAACTGATTTAAAGTCAGACATTAGAATAACTCTTGTAAATGAATTATCGAAATCATCGGGTTTGAATGGGATGGTCGCTGGACAAATGCTTGATTTAGTGGCCGAAAATAAAAAACTTTCCTTAGATCAAATTATCCTGCTTCAAAGCCTTAAAACTGGTCAATTATTTAGATTTTCGTGTATTGCTGGTCCTATTTTAGCCAGAAGTAAATATGTTGATAAATTTGAGAAATTTTCTGACTATCTTGGATTAGCCTTCCAAATTAAAGATGATCTTCTTGATGTAGAAGGCGATGTTAAGCAAATCGGTAAGAAAACAAGAAAGGATAAATTGAGAGGAAAAGAGACTTTCATCTCTTTGTTAGGTAAAGAGAATGCTAAAAATAAATCTATAGAGCTAATTTCAAAAGCAAAAGAAATTTTAGATATTTTTGGCAATAAGTCTCAGAGACTAAATCAAATCACAGATTATATAATTGCACGAGATAGATAAAAATTTGTTTGAAGAATATAAAGTTCCAAAGTATTTATCCGATCAGCGTCTAGATAAAATCTTACTTGAATTAGATATCGTTGACTCAAGAAATAAGGCTAACGGGATAATAATGTCTGGTTATGTTTTCATAGATGATAAAAAAATTGAAAAATCAGGAAAAATAATAAAAGCTAACTCAATCTTGAAGATAAAAAAGAGAGAAAATACTTGGGTGTCAAGAGGGGGAATAAAGTTAAATGATGCCTTAGGAAAATTTGAAATTGTTGTCAAAGATAAGGTATGTTTGGATATTGGTTGTTCAACTGGAGGATTTAGTGAAGTTTTGTTACAGAAAAATGCGAAACATATTTTTTCTGTAGATGTTGGGTACGGACAATTTGATTGGAAATTAAGAAAATCATCTAAAATCTCATTATTTGAGAGATTAAATGTAAAAAACTTAACTAAAGAACATATTCCTATTTTGATAGATATAGTGGTATGTGATGTTAGTTTTATCTCAATAAAAAAATTTTTTTTACACGTGAAAAATTTTTTGAATAAAAAATTTATAATTATATCACTTATCAAGCCTCAATTTGAATCAAAAAAAGAGGATGTTGGAAAGGGAGGTGTTATTAAAGATAGCAATGTACACAAATATGTATGTGAAGATATAAAATCATGGTTTTCTGCGAATTTCATTGATATCTCATTAAAAATAATAGAGAGTCCAATTTTAGGACAAAAAGGTAACAAAGAATTTTTTATATTTGTAAAAAATTAAAGTTAGTAGATTTTATTAATTAAAAATAAATCTGCAAGTAACATTGAAATCATTGCTTCACCAATAGGAACTGCTCTAATACCCACGCAAGGATCATGTCTTCCCTTTGTTTTTATTGATGTATTTTTACCATCTAAATCTATAGTTTCAACCTCTTTGAGAATCGAACTTGTAGGTTTTACTGCAAAATTTACTACAATATCTTGGCCAGACGAAATTCCTCCAAGAGTACCTCCAGCATTATTTGATTTAAAATTTATTTTTTTGTTTTTATAAACTATCTCGTCAGCATTTTCCTCACCAGTTAGCTCAGCGCTCTCAAAACCTCTTCCAACTTCAACTCCCTTTACTGCTGGAATACTCATAATTGCATGACCAATCAATGCATCTAGTTTATCAAATACTGGTTCACCAAGTCCTGCTGGAACTCCTGATGCAATAATTTTAATAACTGCACCAACTGATGATCCTGATTTTCTAATTTGACTTAAATAACTTTCCCACTTTTTTATCACACTTGAGTCTGGAGAAAAAAATGAATTTTTTGATGTCTGTTCCCAATCCCAGTTTTTATCATTAATTTTTTTTTTCCCAATTTGAACTAATGCACCCCTAACTTTTACTTTTTTTCCGAGAATTTTCTTTGCAATTGAACCAGCAGCAACTCTCATAGCTGTTTCTCTGGCAGAGGCTCTTCCACCACCACGATAATCCCTAATTCCATATTTTAAAAAATATGTTAAATCTGCGTGGCCAGGCCTAAATTTATTTTTTATATCTTTGTAATCTTTTGATTTTTGATCCTCATTATATATTATTAATGAAATAGGTGTTCCGGTAGTTTTTCCGTTAAAAACTCCTGATAAAATTTTAACTTTATCACTTTCTTTTCTTTGTGTTGTGAATTTTGACTGACCGGGTTTTCTTCTATCTAGATCTTTTTGAATAAAAGATTCGTTCAAACTTAAGTTTGGAGGAACTCCCTCAACAACACAACCTATTGCGTCCCCATGACTTTCTCCCCACGTTGTTACTTTGAAAATTTTACCAAAACTACTCCCAGTCATTATTCTTGATCTACCGAAATATCAGGTGCATCAACTGCTTTCATTCCCACCACGTGATAACCACAGTCTACATGTACAACTTCTCCAGTCACTCCAGATGATAGATCTGACAAAAGATATATAGAGTTCAAACCTACTTCATTAATATTTGTACCTCTTCTCATAGGGGAGTTGTATTCATTCCATTTAAGAATATATCTGAAATCTGATATGCCTGAGGCAGCAAGTGTTTTAATTGGTCCAGCAGAAACTGCATTAATTCTTATATTATGTTTACCCAAATCTGCAGCTAAGTATTTGACACTTGTTTCAAGTGCGGATTTAGCAACACCCATAACATTATAGTGAGGCATTACCCTTTCAGCACCAAGATACGATAAAGTTAGTATTTTACCATCATTTTTCATTAATACTTTTGCTTTTTGGCAAATTGCTGTGAGAGAATAACAAGAAACTTCCAGTGTGTTGAGGAAGTTCTCTCTTGTTGTATCAACATAATCCCCCTTTAATTCATCTTTATTTGAATATGCGATTGAATGAACTATAAAATCAATTTCACTCCATTTTTCTGATAGTTTGCTAAAAAATGAAGCAATACTTTTATCATCCTTTACATCGCATTCGAATACTAAGTTGGAACCACATTTTTCTGCAAGAGGTACGACTCTTTTTTTTATAGAATCATTTACATAAGAGAATGCTAACTTAGCACCACATTCGTAAAGCTTTTCAGCAATTCCCCAAGCAATTGATCTGTCATTTGCAATCCCAAATATGACCCCTTTTTTATCTTTTAAATTAAGAATTGAATTCATAAAAAAAAACCTAATAATTATAATAGACTAATAATTGTATATTACATTTTTAAAAAAAAAAAAATGAATCCTTATAATAAATTTAAAGATTGGTTTAAAACAGCAAAAAAAATAAAATCAATCGACCCAACATCTTTTGCTCTTGGTACAGAATACAATGGCAAACCAAATGTAAGAATGGTTCTTCTTAAACATATAACTGATGAAGGTTTTATTTTCTTTACCAACCTTAATAGTAATAAAGGTAAGCATTTCAAAAAAAACCCCCACCTCTCAATGTGTTTTTATTGGGAACCAATTAATAGACAAGTGAGAATAAATGGAAAAGGTTTTTTAATTAGTGAAAAAAAATCAGATCAATATTTCTCTGAAAGGCCAAGAGGTAGTCAGATTGGAGCATGGGCATCAAGACAATCATCGAAAATTTCTGGAAGAAAATACTTAGAAGATAGAGTGAAACTTTATGAAAAAAAATTTAGTAATATTGATGTTCCCAGGCCAAGTTATTGGAGAGGAATTTTAATCAAACCAAAAAATTTTGAATTTTGGATGCAGGGTAAATTTAGATTACATCAAAGAGAATTTATCTTTCTCAAAAACAACAAATGGGAAAAGAAAATCTTATCTCCGTAATTTATGCTGCATTTTGAATTTTTAAAATTTTAAAAACATCGTCCAGTGCTTTTACTAGTTCACGAATCATTTTATTATCGTGAAGAGGCGAGGCAGTAATCCTTAATCTCTCCGTACCTCTTGGAACCGTGGGATAATTTATAGGTTGAACATAAATTTTATAGTCGTCAAGTAGAAGCTCACTAGCTTTTTTACAGAGTTTTGGGTCACCGATAACAACAGGGATTATGTGGCTCCCATGGTCTATAAATGGAATATTCTTTTTTCTTAATAATGATTTAAGATCAAATATATTTTTCAGCATTTGTTCTCTTTCTTTACTAGAGAATTTAAGATGGCGTATTGATGTGTAAGCTCCTGCAGCGATACATGGTGGAAGAGAAGTCGTAAAAATAAAGCCTGATGCAAAGCTACGTACAAAGTCAATAGTTGCTTTCTTGCCAGTTATGTATCCTCCAATTACACCAAAGGACTTTGCAAGTGTGCCTTGGATAATATCAACTCTGTCCATTACTTTCTGCTTTTCAGCAACTCCTGCACCTCTCTCACCATAGATTCCAACTGCGTGAACTTCATCTAAAAAGGTTAGTGCATTATATTTATTGGCTAAATCACAAATTTCTTTAATTGGAGAAAAATCACCATCCATCGAATAAACTGATTCAAACGCAATAATTTTAAATTGATTCTCAGGATAAGATTGAAGTTTTTTTTCTAAATCTTTTAGGTCATTATGTTTGAAAATCACTTTTTTTGTATTAGCATTTTTAATACCTTGGATCATCGAGGCGTGATTCTTTTCGTCAGAAAAAAAAACAGCATCGGGTAAATTTTTACCGAGCGTTGATAGGGTTGCTTGATTAGCTAAATAGCCAGAGTTAAATAAAAGGGCAGATTCTTTTTGATGAAGATAACACAGTTCCCTCTCTAGTAATACATGATAATGGTTGGTTCCGGATATATTTCTTGTCCCTCCTGACCCCGCACCGACTTTATTTAAGGCTTCAACCATACTATCAAGAACTATTCTGTTTTGACTCATTCCAAGATAATCGTTACTACACCAAACTGTAACTTCAGAAACCTCATCATTTTTATAATTAAGTGCCTTGGGGAAGTTATTTGCTAGTTTTTCTAAATCAGCAAACACGCGATAATTACCCTCATCTTTAAGGTTGTTAAGTTTTTCATCAAAGTAATTTAAATATTTTTTCATTTTCCCTCAAATTTGAGAGCCACAGAGTTTATACAGTATCTTTTAAAAGTTGGTTCTGGTCCATCATCAAAGACATGACCAAGATGCGAACCACAACTATTACATAAAACCTCTACCCTTAGCATGTTATAAGAGATATCCTCTTTATGTTTTAAACAATTTTCATTTGCTGGTTTATAAAAACTTGGCCAACCGCTTTTTGATTTAAATTTATGTGCTGAACTAAAAAGTTCAGTATTACAGCAAACACAAGAGTAAATTCCTTTTTCGAATAAATCATTGTAATCACCGGAAAAAGCTGGTTCTGTACCCCCTTTTTGAGTAACTTCAAAGGCTAAAAAAGAAAGTTTGTTTTTAATATCTGAATTGTTCATTAATTTCATATAATATTTGTAATAATAATTTAAATAAAAATATATAAATGATTTAACATGATTATAGTCTTAGGTACAGGAATTATTGGCCTGCATTCAGCGTATGAGATTCTTAAGAGGGGTATGAAAGTTACCTTACTTGATTTTAATGTTGGTGCCTCTGCTACAAATGCATCCGTAGGTATGCTAGCACCAATAATAGAGGCAAAACCACTTGAAAAAAAGTTACTAACTTTAATGACTGATTCTAAAAGAATTTGGGATGATTTAAATATAAATAACAAAATAACAAGCCAAGTCGGACTTATAAATAATTCATCTTTGCTGATTTCAATGAATAATGATGATACAGCAAAACTTAAATTTAAAAAAAAATTCTTCAAGGAATTGGGGGTAAATACAGTATTACTGTCTTCTAGAGAAACTTTGAAGATTGAACCGTGTTTAAACTCTAATGTACATAGCTCTTTATTTTGTAAAAATCAAAATCAAGTTAATCCTAAACTTCTTAAAAGATTTTTAATTCAAGAGATTCTTAGGTTGAAGGGAACTATAAAAAAAGTTAAAAAAATTGAAAAAGTTTTTTTTGATAGTAATACTTTAAGAATAGATAAGTTAAAATTAAAAGCAAAAAAAATCATTATTTGCTGTGGTGCTTGGAGTGATAAATTAATAGAAAATTCTTTTAAAATTAAATTGCCAATGAGACCACTTAAAGGGGTTTCAATGCTAGTAAAGGCAAATAAAATAAAATTTAATAATAATCTGTGGTTTAGAAATATTTATGTTGCACAAAGAGCAAAAAGTATTCTTGCTATCGGTGCTACCGAAGAAGAGAAAGGTTTTGAAAAAAACGTAACTTTAGATGAAGTATATTTTTTAACAAAGTCGATATGGGAGTGTTTTACAGAAATTGAAAAAATTTCTTTAGAAAAATTAATTGTTGGGCTTCGTCCATCAATGATTGATGGATACCCAGTAATTGGTCCTTTAACAAAAATATCAGATAAAATTCTTTGTAATTTTGGGCATTATAGACATGGTATTCTATTATCACCTATTAGCTCAAAAATAATTGCAGACTATGTTTTTGAGGAAGATATAAAAATAAAATACAAATATTTTTCACCTCAAAGATTTAATTTATAATTTTTTTGTTTATTCTTTAATCATGTCTGTAAAAACTTTTATAATTAATGGAAATAATTTTGACTGTGATTTAGAGGATTTGGTTCTAGTGGAATTAATTGAAGACTTTCTAAGAAAAAATAAAATTAAACCAAAAAAAATTGCTGTTGCTTTGAATAATAATTTAGTTAAGGAATCCAAATGGAAAAAAACAAAAATTTGTGAGAACGACAGAATAGAAATTGTAGTTCCATTCTGTGGGGGATGATTTAATGAAAAAAGATAAATTGATC
>Ga0315330_10003842_pt1 | contig 10285 bp, 8 predicted proteins | sample M140m34915metaG_FD_203453 | JGI IMG/M metagenome (GOLD analysis project Ga0315330, IMG submission 203453) | Ammonia-oxidizing marine archaeal communities from Monterey Bay, California, United States - M1 40m 34915 | ecosystem: Environmental > Aquatic > Marine > Intertidal zone | place: USA... | reverse complement strand
TAAAAATAAGTTACTGTTTAAATTTAAGTAGCTAATTTAATTATATATAAATATTGAATTCATATATATTTGCCTCTTTAGAAAGCTTTTAAAACAATATTATTGTATACATAAAATTTTCTATGCATCTCAGTCAAGATTAAAACACCTTTATCATATTTGAATAATTGCCTTTTAACTTACTAGATTATCTAGATATTCCAACATAACCTTTCTTGGATAATAGTTGATATTCATAATTCAAAGAAATGTTTGTTGTTAAGAAAAAATCTATCTAATTTAAAAACTATCTATTTAAATATTTTGCTAAGTCACTAAAAGTTATACTTTCGATTGGGGATGCTTGTTTTTCATCCTTTACAACATTAATAACCTTACACCCTTTCTTTTCTATATGGCTTATCATCCATGAAGCTCTTTCCCTATATGATTCATAATCTGATGAGCTTCCAATTTCATAAAATCCATCATAAAAATGTCCGTAAACCACTGGATCTACCAAAAAATCTTGCCCAAGAAGATAGATTTCCTTAAATCCCATATAAGCAGCAATCCCTAGTCCACAAGAAAGAGAGCCTTCCTGAATATTATTTTGTTTATGCAATTCAAATTCCACATCTTCACTTGAAATATAATTTCCTTGATTAGACAAATAAAAGGTATGTTGAGTTCTAGAGTAAACAATATCTTTTATGTAAGGCTGAGATGTCACATCAAAAAAAATATTACAATTTTTCGAAGTATTTTTATATATACACTCAGATATAAAGTTTAAGTGAAGCAAAGATCTTGGCTCCCATGGAGCCGGATTAAAATACACTAAAGGAGAGCATTTATTAAAATTCTTATGAAGAAATGCCATTCCTGAGGCTATTACTTTTTCATTTTTTAAGATACTTAAATCATAATCTTTAATACTCGTTCCAGTAAACAAAATAAAGCATCGCTCACCATTATTTGAATTCTGCAATTTTTTATTTTGAGAAATAATTTGTATATTTCTTTTGCTAAAAAAATAAAGTAAAGATTGATGAATCACGTTTCTTGACGCATGAATACTTGTACTTCTCATACTTCTCTTTTTAAGAAGCTGTTGCAGTTTATATTTGATGCTCATAGAAAGTAAAGTTTATATTAATTGTTTTAAGTGAAAATATCTATTGAAAAAATAAATTAACAATAATTACACAAATTTGCTTAGCTATTTTGAATTAACTTGATTAGCTTTTTCTCCAATAATTCAAGGATTCTTCAATCATTTCAGTTATGGAAAATTCAGGCTTAAAGCCTAATTTAGAAATTTTAGTTACATCTGCAAATAATTTTGTAGATAGTACAAAATCATTACTAAACATATTTGGATTGGATTTTACTTCTATTTCCTTAACTTTTATTGATAACGATAACGCAATACCAAGAACATCATGAATAGAAAGAAATTTTCCTGAGCCAACATTATAAACTTCTCCAATCATTCCCTTTTCTAGCAATAGCTTATAAGCTGTACATACATCTCTAACATCAATAAAATCTCTCTCGTGATTGAGATTGCCAACATTGATAATTGGAGGGACTTTTCCTTTTTCAATTAGAGCAATTTGCTTTGAAAATGACGAAATTGCAAAATCATCCCTTTGCCCAAACCCAGCAACATTAAATTGTCTTACATATACTATTGGAAGTGTCTCAAGAGACATGTAATAACTTGATATCCTGAATAAAATACTTTTGCTCAGACCATAAATTGTTGTAGGCTTTAATTCAAAATCCTCTTTAATTGGAATATGATATGAATTACCATACTCACTTGCACTCCCTATAATAAGTATTTTTTTTATTTTATTAGATAATTTATGCTTACTTATATCTTCAAGAATTTTCGAAATTCGAATAAAGTTTTCATTACAGGTATCTGAAAAAGAAATATTTTCTGTTATTACGGATCTGCCATGAAGAAAAACAATGAATTCTGGTCTAACTTTATGAATAATTTCATTAATACCAAGTGACAATGGATATTGATTAATACCCAGAGTTTCTTCCATTTTGTGCTCATTGAATGCTATTGTAATTTTATTTTTTGTATTATTAAAAAGCTTAGCAAACGTTTCTGCAATAAACCCGGTACCAATTAAAAGAATATTATTGGGCATCTAATATGGTCTTTTATTATAAATATTTGATAAAGTATTAAGTTCATCTTTAAATCTTTGTCCATGATTTAAATGTCCCTGCCATACTTCAATTACTTTCAAACAATCTTTATCTAAGAGACTATTTATCACATCCATATTCTGTTTACCACCAACTCCCACTGGAAAGCCCTCTCCATCAATACCTAATGCATCAGAAATATGCAAATGCTTAATATTTTTATCTAATGTATTTAGTAAAGCATTTTCATCGAATTTATAATAATTCCGGCCCAAAAACATATGGCCTAAATCCATACAAATATCTATGTTATTGTTTTTAATCAGATTAGCATCATCCTGATTATTTGAAATACTTAAATCTATTGAGCCTCCAAAATACCACGCAATTGGTGGAAGCCATTGGGGCAGTATATTTATGTTTTTATCTTTAAATTGCTCTAAAAAGAGCTTATAGTTTTTGTAAAATGTTTTTTTATCACAGTTTACTACAGAGAAACTTCCGACAATAGGAACCATCCTTCCAGTAATATCTTGCAATTTTTCAACAAATTCTGAAACTCTATTAATAAGCTTAATACTTTGGTTTTTTTGGTCAATATTTTCTGAGAAAGGGTCAATTAATTTTGTTGAATTAATATAGTCTGGGAGATGCACACTATATCTATTATCAGCATTTATTCTAGATACATCAATATGGTTCATTACCTCTTGAAAGGATAAATGAAATTCAAAAGCACCTATGGGATAAAGTTTTTCAAAAGCCTCATAATCATGTAACCTAACTGGTAGAGCAAGATTGATTTTTTTAGACGTGTAAATTACTTCATCAGAAATTTTCTTCACACTTTCAAACATTGACTTAACAACCGGCACTCCTTCTGAAGGATTTATAAGAAGAGGCTTTTCTAGATATTCTTCTATATTTGACATATCAAGTCCTACTTTCGGTGATCTATAAGTTAAGTCTTCTTTTTTAAGAAATTGCCTTTTTTCTATATTATTTTTTAAATAGAAAGATCTACCTAGATTTTGTAAATTGAGGAGCTCTCCTTGATTTGGATTGCGAGGTTTCGAGCCACTCATAATATTTTTTAAATTTGATGCAAATAATGCTAATTTTTTAAATTCGTCAATAGTTGAGCTTGAAGAATGATCAAGTCCATCAGCAAATTTATCTAATGTTATATGTCTCTCAATTATTGTCGCACCTTGTTGCATAGCTAGTATACATACTTCCCAATTGCTATCATGACTCGAATAACCAACTGGCCTTCCTGTTAATTTTTTTAAATATGATATATATCCTAATTTAGGGTTTTGAATACTCACTGGATAATTTGAGACACAATGCAATGGCATCCAACCATTTTCAGGGAGTTCTGAAAAAACTCTAAGAATTTCCTCTTCTTGCTGAGCACCCAGTGACAAATAAACATATTTACCTAAACTCAATAATTTGTTAATTAACAATAAATTATTAAATTCAACAGATGGCACCTTAAAAAAATCAAAAACAGATAAACGGTTTTCAAAATCATTCAAGTCAATTTGATCAAAAAAACTTATTCCTACCTTAAGACCTAATTCTTGAGCGTACTTAGCTAAATTATATATTTCTATTGGTGACAAATAATTGCTATCAATCTCGCTAGAAATAATCTCATCACCTATTTCCTTTGATGAATTAAAGTAAATATTATCAAGGTTTCTATATTGAAACTTCACTGCAAAAAGCTTTGCATCAAATGCTAACTTTATTAGTTTTTGGGCATTAGCATAAGAACCATCATGGTTGATACCAATCTCTGCTATTATCTTCACATTAATATCTTGCAAAACAATCCTTTTTTTAATAAATAAATTCTTTAAATCACTTCATTTTTAAGTTATAAAAAAATTTTTAGCATAATTCAAAGTATTAAACCTAGCAAAAATAAATAAACCTAATGTTTAAAAAATTAAAAACAATAAACTCAATTTTAAGAGTAAATTTGTATATTTTTCATCAAAGCCTCTGCAATCAAAAAATCTTCCTGAGTATCAATATCCACTGCCTCTATCTCCTCTGTTATAACTGAATAAGCATTTGGACCAATAATTAGCTGGTCATTCATCAACACATCTTTAGAAGTCACATATATTGAGCCATTTTGTCGATACAATTCAGGAAAACTCTGTCTTGCTGCAAGCTTTATAACAGGCTTATCATTATGAAAGAAAGGAGTAGCATATGGTTTAATGCGACCATTTTGAGTTATTGAAAACATCCATTCAGGCCTATGGCCTTCGATATTATTAACACCTACAACAGAATCAGCATTTGCCGTTTCTTTGAATAGCTTCACAGACTTCTCAATTGTGCTCGCTTTTCTAAATGGCGAAGTAGGCTGCAATAATACTGTAGCGCTTATGTTAAGATTTTCAGTGTCTTGAAGATATTGAACTGCATGTTGTAAAACTAGCTCAGTATCAACATCCTCGGAAATATTTTTTGGCCTAACAAAGGGCACTTCTGCACCAAATTTTAAAGATATATCTCTTATCTCTTCATGATCTGTTGAAACTATAACTCTATCTAAACAATTTGAAGCAATAGCAGATTCTATAGTGTAGGCTATTAAGGGCTTACCGTTAAGGTCTTTTATATTTTTTAGTGGAACACCAACTGAACCCCCACGAGCAGGGATAATCCCAACAACTTTTCCCATTTTATCTCCCTATATCTAAATTTATTGACTCAGACTTAATGTTCAACAAAGAGCTAGAATTTGTAATTATTTTAGTAAAAGCAGAAATTATATCATCCATATCGTTTTTAGTATTTGGGTACCCCATTTGAAGAAAGCCTATAAATTGATTTTCAACCAAATTTCTTGCATTTGGTAATTTCAAATCTTGATAGTTAACACTGCTATTTGTCCATGGAAAATTCCTACTCCCAAATGCAATTTTTCTTTTAAACATAGGATGATCACACATCAATCTATGGTAACCCTTGAAAACAGGTATCCCCTCAGAAATTAGTGCATCAACAACAATATTTCTGTGCAAACCTGTAAATGATGAGTTCCATCTAAATGCTGCAGTATATGCATAGTAAGAATCTAAATGTGTTACTTTTTGAGGAATGATATGATCACTAAACTCTTCCTTTAATTTTGAACTCAAATACAAGTAATTATCCTTTCTGATTTTATTTATTTTTTTCCTTTTACAAGTTTGAACGTAAGCAATTGCCGCATGTATTTCAGTTAATCTAAAATTATAGCCAATAATATTTATTAGCTCATTATCTGTGCTATCTTCATTAAGTATTGCTTCTCCATGATTTCTTATTAATCTACATTTTTTTGCAGTGTCTTGATCATTTGTAACAATCATTCCACCCTCACCAGTCATTATATTTTTTGGCTCATTAAATGAAAATACCGCGATATTGCCATAAGACCCAACAGGTTTGCCATGATAAACAGATGTAGGAGCTTGAGCAGCGTCTTCAACAAGAAATACATTATTTTCCTTGCAAATTTGTTGAATTTGATTTAAATCTCCAACGTTACCACACCAATGGACAGTAACTACACACTTAGTTTTTTTTGTAATTATTTCCTTTAAAGCAATTGGAGATAAACAAAATGTATCTGGATCAATATCACAAAATATTGGGATACAGTTTGCAGCGATAATTGCCGCACAAGTTGCTGTAAATGAGAAAGGTGTTGTTATTACCTCACTGCCAGGATCTAGGTTAAGCGCCAAAAGTGCAGTTGTGAGACCAGATGTTGCAGAATTGACAGAGATTGCATAATCAGTATTAGTAATTTGAGCCCAGTCTTTTTCTAACTTTCTTACATACTGACCACCAAGAAAATTTGCAGGCACTTTATCTGTACTTAAATCTCTACTTTTAATTGCGAGTTGCTCATATGTGCCACTTATTGGAGATCCAACAAATTTAGAGAACTGTTTATTTTTAATCAGTTCTGATACTAATTCAATCTCTTTTGAGTCTGTCATTGGCTGAGATTTAAATATTTTTGACCTTACTGGCTTGCCTCCCAATAAAGCTAATGTTTCATTGTTATTCATAACTCACAATTTTCAATGTAGAAAAAGATCTTTTCATACTCTCTATAAATTTATGGACTTCTATTGCATTGTGGCCAGAACTCTTTGGCGAAATTCCATTTTCAACGCATTTAAGAATATCAGTAATTGCATCCAGCATTCTCTCATTAGCCTTAATCGAGCTTTTTTCTTCAGTTTGAGCTAAAGCCTTATATCGATTATCAGTTCTTGGAACAAATCGCATTATTTCAATAACACATTGATCATCTTTAATGAAAGGCTCACTTATTTTTACCTTTCCATCTTCAAAGAAAAGTTCAAAGGAAAATATGAGATTTGTTTCATTTTTGCTAACAGCTTTCAAAAAACCACATACATCATTATCAAATTTAACCATTGCAGTCCCGCCATGATCATTAATACCGTTAACATTACGAATATAATTTTCTTGTAAATCCCCAACAATCCACTTAATTTCCTTACCAAAAAAAATCATTAAATCTATTAAATGACTTGCACTTGTCAAAAGTGAAGTATTGCCTAGGGCAATTATAGTTTCAAGCTTTCCGAGACTTTTACTTTCAATTAATTCATTAACAAAGTTATAACTGTTGTCCCATCGTCTCATATAATTTGAGGCTAGAATAATGTTGTTTGATTTGCATATTTTGTCAATTTGAACTGCCTCAGATAAATTTTGTCCAACTGGCTTTTCCAAAAAAATTGCCTTTATTGAAGATTGATTTGAAATACTTTTTATTATCTCTAGGTGTGTATGGGTAGGTGTACAAATACTAACAATGTCTAATTTTGATTTTTCAAGCATAGAAATATAGTCCTTGAAAAAAATTACATTAGGATAATCTTCACTGAATCTTTGATCTAAAGTATCGATATCAGAAACAGCTACTAGTTTGGTTTTTTTATGAAATTTATAGGCTTTAGCATGTGACCAGATAAACTTTCTTGTTTTATCGAAGTCAAAAGTATAGCCTGCCTGTCCAACTCCTATAATTCCTGCTTGATACATAATTAACCGTTATTAGTAATCAGCATTTTGCTTAAACCAATGATATGTCTTAGATATTCCATCTTCAATATCTATAGAAGACTGCCAACCAAGCTTGGAGATTCTTGATGTATCAATAAGTTTTCTCGGTGGTCCATCAGGCTTAGTAGTATCAAAAACTAGATGGCCAGTATATCCAACAATTTTCTTAATTAATTCGGCTAATTCATAAATTGATATTTCCTTACCGGTTCCAATATTTAAATGAGATAACATTGGATCTGTATTTGAAAAGAAGACTTTCTTACTAATTTGAAGAACAAATAAACAAGCTAAAGCCATATCATCGACGTACATTAACTCTCGCATTACTTTACCAGAACCCCAAACATGAACTGTTCTATCATTATTTATTTTTGCCTCATGGATTCTTCTAATTAGTGCTGGAACAACATGTGAGTTTAATGGATGAAAGTTATCATTTACCCCATATAAATTAGTTGGCATTACTGACCTATAATCTGTACCATATTGGCGATTATATGACTCACATAACTTAATTCCTGCTATTTTTGCAATTGCATAGGGTTCGTTTGTAGGCTCAAGAGTGCCAGTCAATAATGCGCTTTCTTTCATTGGTTGCTCAACTGCCTTTGGATAAATACATGTACTACCTAAAAATAATAGCCTCGTAACATCACTCTCAAAAGATGAGTTAATTACATTTGACTGGATCATTAAATTTTGAAAAATGAAGTCTGCAGGGTACTCATTATTTGCATAAATTCCGCCAACTTTAGCAGCGGCAAGGATTACAAAATCAGGGCGTTCTTTTTTGAAAAAAGTACTAACTTTAGTTTGGTCTGTTAAATCTAATTCATTATGAGAACGGACGATGATATTTCTAAATTTTTTCTCTTCAAGCAGTCTTATAACGGCTGAACCTACTAGACCTTTATGACCTGCAACATAAATTTTATCGTTTAGCTTCACAAAAACAATTACTCTTTATAATCTGGGGCTTCAAAACCATGCTCTTTAATTAAAGAGTCTCGCTTTGCAATATTAATATCATTTTCCATCATCTCATGAATCATCTCTTTAATTGTGATTCTTGGCTCCCATCCTAATTTTTCTTTGGCTTTAGCTGGGTCCCCTAACAATGTTTCAACTTCAGTTGGGCGAAAATATCGAGAGTCAACTGCTACAATTAGATCGCCTGATTCCTCATCATATCCCTTCTCATTAACCCCTGTTCCCTCCCAACGAATTTTTTTACCAAAGAATCCCCAGGAAAAACTAACAAAATCACGAACGGAGTATTGTAAACCAGTAGCGATACAAAAGTCATCAGGCTTATCTTGTTGAAGCATCAACCACTGCATTTCTACATAATCTTTTGCATGCCCCCAGTCTCTTAATGAATCCAAATTTCCAAGGTAGAGACTTTCTTGAAGACCTAATGCAATTCGAGCCAATGCTCTTGTAATCTTTCGAGTTACAAAAGTCTCTCCTCTGATTGGTGATTCATGGTTAAAAAGGATACCATTGCAAGCATATATACCATATGCCTCACGATAGTTTACTGTTATCCAATATCCATAAAGTTTTGCTGCTCCATAAGGAGATCGGGGATAAAAAGGTGTTGTTTCTTTTTGGGGTACCTCTTGAACATCTCCAAAAAGCTCAGAAGTTGAAGCTTGATAAAACCGTGTTTTCTTTTCAAAACCTAATACTCTAATTGCTTCAAGTATCCTAAGAGGGCCCAAACCTACAGTATCAGCAGTGTATTCTGGCGTTTCAAAAGAAACTGCAACATGAGATTGAGCACCAAGGTTATAAATTTCATCAGGCTTAATTTCTTGGATTAGTCTAACCAAGCTCATTGAGTCAGACAAATCTCCATAATGAAGAAAAAAATTTCTATTTAATTCATGTGGATCTTGATAAAGATGATCTATTCGTTCAGTATTAAATGATGAAGACCTCCTCTTAATTCCATGAACCTGATACCCTTTGTTTAACAAAAATTCTGCTAGGTAAGCACCATCTTGGCCAGTAACTCCTGTAATTAAGGCAACTTTGTTATTTGACATATTTTTTTGTTATAAGAAAAATGTACATATTTTAATTTATTCTCCCATAGACATCTTCAAATCTAACGATATCGTCTTCACCCAGATATGACCCACTTTGAACTTCGATTATTTCAAGAGTTTTATTTGTTTTATTTTCTAGAGAATGGGTCACGCCAATAGGAATATATGTTGACTCACCTTTTAACAAAGTCAGCGATTGCTCACCATTGATTACACTCGCTACCCCATCAATCACAACCCAATGCTCAGCCCTTTTATAATGCATTTGAAGTGAAAGTTTTGCTTTGGGATTAACATGAAGCCTCTTTACTTGAAAATTTTTACCTGATTCAATTGAATCATACCAACCCCATGGACGAAAAACTTTTCGATTATTATTGGACTCTTCCCTATTAAAGTTTTGAAGATTATCAACAATTTTTTTCACTTTGTGGGCTTCTTTCATACTAGATATTAGCGTTGCATCAGGTGTATCGACTACTATTAAGTCACTTACTCCAATTGTTGCAATAATGTGACTTCCTGCATCAATAAGACTTCCATATGTATCTTCAGTAAAAATATCACCTTTCAAAACATTTCCATTTTTATCTTTTTTACTACTATTATAAAGGGAAGGCCATGATCCAACATCGCTCCATCCAGCATCTAGTTCGACAACAACAACATTTTTGCTTTTTTCCATTAGGGCATAATCAATTGATATATTTGGACTTAAATTAAATGTATTTTCTTCCAGACGAATAAAATCAAGATCATTTTTTGAATTTCGAAGTGATTGCTCTACAGCAATTACTACTTCAGGGCAATCTAAAGTCATCTCATCAATTAGGTGTCTTGGCTCAAATGCAAACATACCACTATTCCATAGGTAATTGCCAGCATTTAAATAAGCCTCAGCAGTTTTTAAATCTGGCTTTTCTACAAAACGCTCCACAGAGAATACTGATGCT
>Ga0315330_10003836_pt1 | contig 10292 bp, 5 predicted proteins | sample M140m34915metaG_FD_203453 | JGI IMG/M metagenome (GOLD analysis project Ga0315330, IMG submission 203453) | Ammonia-oxidizing marine archaeal communities from Monterey Bay, California, United States - M1 40m 34915 | ecosystem: Environmental > Aquatic > Marine > Intertidal zone | place: USA... | reverse complement strand
GGCGATGGAACTTCCACCGGCGGTTGCGGCGGAGGTGATGGCGATGGAACTTCCACCGGCGGTGACGGCGAGGGAGGTGATGGTGATGGAACTTCCACCGGTGGAGGAGGAGACGGTGAAGGTTGCACGATCGGAGGCGATGGTGGTGGTGATGGCATCATGACTTCAGCGCCGACTACGCCGCTTGTCCATGTCACGTTTTCCCCGCGTTCCCAAGCCGGCACCGGAATCGTTTCCACATCTTCTTTCGAAAGCTTCTTCAGCCAGCATTCGCCGAACTTGTAGTCGTAGTACTCGTTGCCACAGCCATCGATAGACGCGCAGAATACCCAAGCATTGCACTTTTTCATTTTTTTGCACTCGGCGCAGCATTCGGTTTCGCTATCGACAACCAAGTCCGAGCCGCTATTCAACGGATGTCCCTTGTAATTGGCGTTTTCTTCTACTCGACACCCCTCAATCGAAGGGACGGGTTCAGGAATTCGATCGACGAGCGAGCCACTGACCCAAGGAACGCCGTCGCCTCGCGCGATGGCTGGTGGTTTTTGAGGGTCGCCGCCGACGAGAAAAAGTTTCAACACACACGTCTGGTAAGCGAATTCGCCATCGCATCCGCTGACGTCATCGCAAAAGTTCCACACAGCACACGCTGGATCAGCGAGGCAAGCGTCGCAGCACGCGCTCCAAGAGACTGCGTTAACAATTGAAATCTGGATTCCGTCGTAGTTTGCGTTTGTCTCTGCTCGACATTCTTTGCGCTCGTTTGATGTATCAAACGGCACTGGCTCCACTTCTTTATCACGCAGCGCACCGGAGATATAAGTCGCGTTTGGTCCACGTTTGCCAGGAATGGTGTCTTGAGAAATGATTTCCGGTGCGGCGTACTTGAGTTCGCAGGATGAGTACGAATAAGCGAACTCCGATCGCCCGCATCCGTCGTTGGCGGTACAGAACGTCCACACGTTGCAGTTTGGATTTTCTCTACAGGCTAAGCAGCAAGCTTCGGGAGATGGAACCAAGAACAAACCAGTAGTGAGTGTAGATCCTTCGTACTCTGCGTTTGCCTCCTCGTCGCACGGGCGGACGAGCTCCGCGTCAGTCGGCCCGTCGCCCCGCGGAAATCCAGCGCAAATCGGTTCGCGTAAACCATTCGGCGAAATTTCCGTGCTCGAGAAACCACGACCATCCGCGTACGAGAGATCGAGAACGACGTTGTTTGGACCACCGACGATGAAGCAGCCCGGGCACAGCACTAAATCATCACCAAAACTGAGTTCTACGCCTCGTTCGGTAACGACGGCTTTGCATGTTGCCGCGGCGTCGCTCATGGGTACCGATGAGATCGGATAGACGATTTGCAACCCCTCGCACGCGGCTTGCAACTGAGACTGCTCGTAGTCTCCGCCGAGATCGATCGCGAACGTCACCTTTGACGCGTCAAGAGTGCTGCACGAGCGATGTCCGACGATGCCGCGAATTCGAGCGACGCCGTCTTCAATCTGAGACTCGAGAGTGCTGAAGACGACGTCGAGAAGACTCGGACACGCACTCAGCATGATTTGAGCGTTTGGATTCCAGCCAAACGTTGACGTTGGTGCGACACTTACGATTGAGGATGCGGTGGTAAACGCGCTGGGATCGCACGTGGGATCGAGCGCGCGCACCGATTCGGCGTCAAGCACGCGCGATTCGCGATCTCGAAAAGAAAACAAAAAGTTCGAGTATCCTCCGGCGAGGAACTCGCCAGCGTTTAAAGCGATGGCGCCAAACGTCACACGTGGGCCGACATCATTCATCTGGATGCTTAAATCGCCGCAGTCGACGATTCGCCGCGCACCGCTCGGAGCGACGATCTGCGACCCCCAACACGTAAACTCAAACTCGCCGAGCGTCGTAAACTCGCTCGCGGCGTCATCCAATCGTATCAATTTCGAAAATTCAAACTGAACCGTAACTCCATTCAAATTCACCTCGCGATCGGCATCATTCACGATCAACACGCTCGCGTACGTCTCGCGCGCGCCGCGATCCGCGTCGTCCGCGCGCGGCGCGTCGACGCCGACGCGAAGCATCGAATCCGTCGGCGTCGAGTGACTCCACGCGTACGCATCGATGGACAACGCCCCACCACCGAATCCTTCGCAATTCACACCCGCAAAATCCACGTTCGTCGCTTCATCGTCCACCTACACCGCCGCGCGCGCGTCAGTCGCGTCCTTCATCCTCGTCTCGCGATTCCATCGCGGCGTCTCGACGCCGACGCCGCGTCCCGCGCGAATCCTCGCCTCGCACCTGCAGCATCGTCCGCGACGTCCCGAGCCCTTCCCGCGCGCGCGCCACTCGCGTCTTCGTCCCACCGCCGCGCTTTCGTCAGTCTTTCCCTTCGTCGTCGCGCGCCGTCCCGTTCGAATCGTCCTTCGTCGCGTCGCGTCGCTTTCGAGATACGAAGCGTCGTTCGGTCCCATCGTTCGCGTCGTTCGCACCATCGCGCACGCCGCGACGACCGCGTCGCGCACGCGCGCCGCGCCGCGCGTCGTTCGTCGTCGCGTCGCTCTCGCGTCGCGTCGCATCGTTTCGTCGTTCCCCGTCGTCGCGATGTGTCGTCCATCGTCCGTCCGTCATCCATGCATGCATCATTCATTCGACCCGGTCGCGCGTCGTCGATGTCGACCGACCGACCGACCGACCGATCGATGCGATGCGATGCGATGCGATGGATGACGCGCGGCACACGTCCGCGACGCGCGGCATGGCGAGCGACGCGCGAACGAATCGCGCCAAGGCGTACGCGTACGCGTGCGGACTCGCGATCGGCGCGTTCGCCGTCGTCGCGGGCGCGATGCGCGACGGACGCGCGGGGACGATGACGGCGGTCGCGCGACGGGCGATGACGGGCGACGGCGGGACGCGCGAGGGCGCGACGGCGATGACGGAGGACGAGAAAGGGACGACGACGACGACGAGGACGGACGAGGACGAGGACGCGAACGAGGACGAGGACGTCGGGGAGATGGAACGAAGATTCACGCGGTGCGCGGGACAGTTTAAAAAGTTGCTCGCGGACGCCGACGCGTACTTTGAGCCCGGGCTCAAGGCGAAGATGTACGGGTTGTATAAGCGATGCACGAAGGATTTCGATCGAGAATTTGAGGGTGGTAAAACGTTCGGCGCGTTGGATGTCGTGGCGAGGGCGAAATACGAGGCGTGGAAGGAGGTGAAGGATTTGACGCGGGAGGAGGCGATGGAGCGATACGTGCGGACGTTTGAGATGTGGGGGGCGAGGCGGGACTCGATGCGACCGTCGACGGCGACGCGGAACGCCGATGGGTTCACCGAGGAGGACAGACTCGCCGCAGAGGAGTTTCACGCGAGAGATGAGGAGGAGAAGGAGGTGTACGCGAATATGTGGTCGATAAACCGGTCGCAGAGTCGACCGGCGCCGCTCGAGGACGACGACGAAGCGTCGCAGAGCGCGTCGAACAGCGGCGAGTTGGGGGCGCTGAGCGCGGCGTGTAAGGCAGGTGATGAGGACGCGGCGATGAAAGCGATCGAGGGCGGTGCGGATGTTAACGAACGCGATGCACTCGGGCGAACGCCGTTGCATTGGTGCGCAGACGGCGGACACTCGAAAATCGCCATGCACCTGGCGCTTTTGAAGGCTGACGTCAACGCTCGCGATAGATACGGGCAAACGCCTTTGCACTTTTCGGTCAACTTAGATGACACGGAGACGGTAAATTTATTCCTTGACTGGGGCGCAGATCCTTCGATCGCGGACGAGGAAGGGGAGACGCCTGAATCGCTCGGGATTTGGCAGCTCGCCGCGGCGCGCGAAGAAAACGCGACGGCGTGAGGTATCTACTTTATTGTGTAAAAGAATCTTCTATCGTACAATGGAAATTTCGCTAGCGTCCTAAATCTATTTTTTCTTCACGTTAGTCGCGGCGGAAGTCTTCGCCGCTGTCATCGCAGCCGTCGCCGCGTGCGTCTTCGACACTTTCCAAAACGCGATGGCGAGCTGGCTCTTCAGCAGCATGAGCTGAAGTGGAAGCAGTGAAATCGCCACGGCGTCTCCAAGCTTCGCGCGCGCACGGGCGAAAGCCCCTCGCTTGATGGTCGATACATCGTCGTGTGGCGAGGGCGTCGAGGATTTCGCCAACCCCTCGCTCGCGCTCTTCCAAATGATCTTGTAACGATTGACGGGCGAGCCCAACTGCTCGTTGACGTATCGCAACAAATTATTCGCCTTGAGCACGAGCAAAAGATCGCGAGGCAAGGTCTCAAAAAGCTTTGTTTGATCCTCTAATTTTACCCCCATGATTTGCTTCATGACCGAGCGCTTTTCCGCCACGGTGAAAGAGTCAGAGGAAGAATCGTCGTTTCGCTTGATCGACTTCCCCGCGAGAGGCTCCTCAACGACGCGCGTCGGAACGACGGCGAGAATGAGCTTGAAGAACTGCGACATGTCGGGATCTATCCCAAGTGATCCAGTCGCTTCGCGCAAAGCGTTATCGTCCGATCTAATGATAGAGAGCCATACATTTGCCCACTTCTTTCGCAAATCGTCGTCGAGCGTGCGATACACGCCGTGATCAAGCAGCACAATGCCTCCCTTATCTGTAATCAAGATGTTCCCCGGGTGCGGATCAGCGTGCACGAATCCGTGCACAAAAGTCATTTGCGCGAATATTTTCTGTATTCTCGCCGCGACGTCGGCTAAATCGATCCCCTTGCCTTTGAGCGCCTCGACGTCGTCTATTCTCACCCCGGGCACAAACTCCATCGTGAGCACTCGCTTACCGCTCAAATGTCTGTGCACGCGCGGTATCTTCAACTCACTCTCGTCGAACTCATCCGCGAGCATCTTGCTCGCCTTGAGCGCGTTCGCTGCCTCGCGAGTAAAATCCATCTCCTCTCCCATGTGCCTTCGCGTCTCCTTTGCCAGCCACCCAAATCGCAACGACGGCACGAGCCACTCCATGAGCGAGTAATACCCTTCTATCGTAAAAAGATCGCTCTCCAGGAACCTCGCCACCGGTCGCTGCTGAATCTTCACCGCGACATCTTCCCCCCCGAACGTTTTCGCTCGATACACCTGCGCCAACGACGCCGACGCCACCGGCGTCTCGTCGAACTCCGCGAACGCCTCTTCGATTTCCAACCCGGTTTCCTCCGCGAACGTCTTTCGATCCTCCTCAAACGGCCGTCGCGCCGCGTCGTCCATCAGCGCTCGCAGCACGATTTGAAAAGGTTTCGGCGCGATCGGCTGCGCCGCCAGGTGTTGCCCAGCCTTGACGTATATCCCTCCCAGCGCCCGCGCGCACGCCAAAAATCGCTCGCTCACCGCGCGCCACAAAATTTGTCTCGACGCCCGTCGCTCGTCCTCGCTCGCGCTCGCCCCGAGCGCGCGCACCCGCGCGCGGTGTTCGCGATAATCGATCGCGTACATCGGCACGAAGTGCGTCGACGCCACGGCGAAGCGCCGCGCGGACGTCACCGCGCGATCGACGTCGTCGACGAGGCGTCCCGGCGTCGGCGTCGACGTCGACGTCGCGACGTGCGCGAGCGCGGCGCCGCACGCGAGCGCGGGCGCGAGGGCGCGCAACGCCGGCGCGCGCGCCATGCCGAGCGCGCCGCGTCGCGTCCGCGCGCGCGAGTGCGGTCCGACGGGCGGACGAGGCGACGACCGTCACGTCGCGACGCGTCGCGCGGGATGCGAGGCCGCGCGCGCGCGGTCGCGGCGCGATCGGCGCGTCTGATCGCGCGCGATGCGCGACGGCGCGCGGTCGTCTCGCGCGCGAGCGGTGATGGGCGCGAGGCGCTCGTGCCGCGCGCGCGCGAGGGAGCGACGGCGCTCGCGACGCTGAGCATGGCGAGCTACTGGCGCTTCGGACAGCGCGGATACTTCGACGCGGACGCGCGAGAGGCGGAGTTAGACTTCGCGACGCCGCTTGGATTCGAACCGCTGATAGGAGACGGGCGAGCGCTGCGGCGAGCGACGCTGGAGGCGTTTCCAAAGCTGAAGCGACTGTCGTGGAACGACGGCGGCGAGGCGACGACGCGCGCGGGGGTGTTCGCGACGAGCGATGAGGAGTGGGTGGTGGTGGTTTTCAGAGGTACGACGCCGAGCCCGCTGAGAGGGTTGATTCGAGAGTCGCAGATCAACGGTAGGGCGGGGCAGGTGAAGATGAAGGAAGGACGCGCGCACGCGGGATACGCGCGGGCGTACGAGGCGTTACGAGACGAGATCGAGACGACGGTGCGCGATGAACTAGAGCGTGGACGCGGAAAGAAAGTCGTCGTCACGGGACACTCGTTGGGGGGGGCGCTGACGACGCTGTGCGCGGCGTCATTGGCAGAGGCGCACGCCGACGTCGAGGTGGAGGCTGTGACATTCGGACAACCGCGCGTGGGCGACAAAGCCTTCGCGCGTTACCTCGATCAAGGGTTGACAAATTTGAATTACGCCCGCATCGTGCACGGCGGCGATTTATTCGCTCGCGTGCCAACGAGCGGTTATTGGTTGCCGTCCGCAAATGACGGGAAATTTGCCGTCGAGTACGCGCACGCGGGTTCGATGCTCTGGACGAATTCAAACTCAGGCGGCGGTCACACGTACGTCGCCAAGGGCGAAGAAGAACCCGAAGAGTTTTCTCGCGACGTGCGCATGCTGAATCCAATCACGGTGGCGAACCATCACAGCGGGTACGCGCGTTTCTTCGAGGACTCGACCATCGCCGACGCGTGGCCGAAGGCTGGTCTACTCTGAGACGCGACATCTAGCGCGCTTGGAATCGCACAGTAGCGCATCGTTGTATTTCATTGTTGTATTTTATGAAATTTTATGAATTGATCGCGCGATTCGCGCGCGCCTTCGCGCCGATCGTCCGCCCGCTCTTCGCCTTCGCGCGCGCCTTCGCGTCTCGTGAGCGCGAGCTCGCTCGTTATCCAAGCCTCACACACGCGCTCGACGCGATGTCCGCGCGCTCTTTCGCGTCCACCGCGCGACCGCACGTCGCGGTGCGATCCAAAGCCCCGTCGCGCACCGTCGCCGTTCGCCGCCTCGCCGCGATTCCGTGCACGGCGAGCGCGTCGTCGTCGTCCGAAGACGACGCGCGCCACGTCACCAAGCGTGGTCGTCGACCGCTCATCGTGCTCCCGCTCGCCGGCGCCGCGCTCGCGGCCTCCGCGCCGAGCGGCGACGCGAAGGCGAACGGTGAATTCGTCACCGACGCCCAGCTCGCCGTGCTCGAGCGACGGGGACCGATCGCGTTCACGGAGGATGAGTGGAAGAACAAGCTGGAACCGTTCTCGTACAAGGTGCTGCGGAAAGAGGCGACGGAGCGACCGTTTTCGAGCGAGTTGAACTCGGAGAAACGAACTGGACGGTTCGTGTGCGCTGGGTGTGGAACGCCGCTGTTCGACTCGAAGGCGAAGTACGATTCGGGGACGGGTTGGCCGAGCTTTTACGAGCCGCTCGCGGGCGCGGTGATGGAGGTTCCGGATTACTCCATCATGTTCTTACCGCGCTCGGAGGTGCGATGCACGGCGTGCCAAGGGCACCTTGGGCATGTGTTCGAAGATGGGCCGCCGCCAACGGGCTTGCGATACTGCATGAACGGTGCGGCGATGAAATTTGAGCCGGCGTCGGCGTAAAAAATATTGCACGATATGCTAGAAATTTGTAGTGTCGGAAACCGCACAGTTTTGTTCGTCGATCCACTTAAACCAACTTCGCCACATCTCATTGTTTGACAAAGTTTTGCGATTTCCGAGGACGATCAATCCACGTTTCGCTCGCGTGATTCCCACGTTGAGCCGGCGCGGGTCGGCGACGAAGCCGATGTCTCCAGACGGGTTGCTTCGCACGGTGCACAAAACGATCACTTCCTTTTCTCTGCCTTGGAATCCATCAACGGAACGTATTTCGAGCTCCTCTATTTTATCCTCTTCGGTGTAGTCCAAGTAATTTCGTTTCGGACTTCCTCCTACGCCGTATTCTTCTTGCAACCGTCGAACTTGCGCGGCGTACGGCGAGATGACGCCGATGTCCCCGGGTCCCGCTAAATCGCCCGCCGCGAGAAGTTTTCTCACCACACCGATGGCCATCTTCGCTTCTCCGACGTTATACAGACTGTTTCCATCGGGTGCTCGCGATTCAGGGGCGGAGATTTCTACGAAGGCTACTGGAACGTTCGGCGACGGCCAAGCGATACCCGGCACCAACGGACGATCTTGCGGCGTCGGTACCGATCCTACTTTCCCTTTGTAAAACGCCAGAGACGGAAATTCGGCGATTTGCGGATGCATGCGGTACTGCATGTCTAGCAAAGACACCTTCACCCCGAGCCTCTCCATGCGCTCAAAGATTGAAACTTGTAAGCCAGCGTCGACGGCGTCACGAGACACCACCGTGGGAGGCAATTGCTTGGAATCACCCACGAGCACGGCGCTCAAGGCTTTCGTGAGAGAGATTAACGCTCCTGGTTCGGTGCATTGTGTCGCCTCGTCCACGACAGCCACTGGGAACGTGAAGTCCTCCAGTAACTCGTCGCCCGCGCCGACGCATGTGGTGCACACGACATCCACAGACTTTAATATGCTCTTCGCAGCCGTCAGTTCCAACTGCGTCGCTTGCTTGCGCTGGCGAGCAAACGCTGGACCAGATTGTCCTCGGATAGCTTCACGCATGGCCGCCGCTTGACGCCCGAGAGGGTGCAACGCGATTTGAGCATCCAGCGTGAGTTGCTGAAGCCAAGGTTGCACCTTTGCGGGCGCTCCCACGCGCACGACTCGCAGCGGTCGTCCATCGACGATGAAAGATTCTTTTGCCAGTCCTTCGAGGATATTATCCACGGCTACGTTCGACGCAGCGGAAGCGAGAACGATCGGACCCCTTCCTCGCCTCTTTTGGATGGACGCCAGGTGTACGGCAGCACCGATGTACGCTATGAGCGTGCGAGTCTTACCCGTACCGGGCGGACCTTGCCAAACCGCGAGCGAAGAGCTTAGCGCGCTTTTCACGGCGACGCGCTGGCTTGGGTTCAACGGCTCTCGCACTTCCTTCAACGCCATCGCGAGTTGCGGCTTTTGCGCCTTGCCCGCCCAATGCGGCGGCGTCGCCGCCAATTCCTCCAGCGTTCCGTTTTCATCGGGCACGCCGAGCAAGGCGCGCTGCAAAGTTGCGTACGCCGTGGAAGAACTGTTCTTATCGCTCGCGCGCGTGGACATGGAAGACGCGCCGGACATGCCTCCCGGTTCAGAAAATGCGACGAGCGCCGCGAGCGAGCGATCGTGGGCCACCGTGTTCGCGCTCAAATCCACCCTCCATCTCGAGCCTTCGGACACGAGTCGAGAGAGATCATCCTCGTGAATGGCGACGGTGATGAAAAACATCGACCTCAGCGCGACGACGCCCGTGATTCCACCCGCGGCTTCGTGGTCGTCGCCTTCGCTGAGCTGTACCATGTCTCCAGTCGTGAAGCGATGATACGGCAACTCTTGTCCGAGCGGATTCGCCTCGCTCGCGTCCTTGTAAGGAATCGTCAAACGCACGAGCGAATCTCGCTGAAGCGTTCCTTCGTACTTCGCGCGCACGCCTAAAATCGCGTATCCCTCCGCGACGAGCCGCTCTCGCGGCCACGTGTTCAATCGCTCCTCCGCGAGCGCCATCTCTTCCTCGAGCTCGCACTTCAAACCTTTCGCAAACCTCTCCCTGTGCGCGGCGTACCCCAATCGCAGCGCCGCTCGATTACTCCCTCTCGATCTCGACGACGACGACGCGGACGAAGACGCGTTCCTCGCGTCTCCGTCGAGCAAGTGCGCGTACCGCGCGCCCCCGCTCTCGCCGCCCGTCGCCCCCAACCGCGCCCACATCTTTTCCCGTTCCTCCGCCGCCTTCCTCGGATCTCTCGCCCCCGCCTTACTGTACCCGATCGTCTTCTCCGCCCTCTCCGGCGTCGCCGTCAAGTCCCTCGCCCTCGTCCGTCGCCGCGCCGGCGCCGCGCGCGTCCCCTCTCCTCCCCTCGTCGTCGCGTCGCCGCGTCCCGTTCCCTCCACCTTCCGTCGCGCGCGCGCCGCCCGACGTCGCTCGCCCCTCGCGCTCGCGCTCTCCGTCCTCGTCGCCTCCGTCCCGTCGTCGCCATCGCGCGCGTCGTCGCCCGTCCGTCGTCGTCGTCCCGTCGCCGCGACGCGACCGCCCCGTCCCTTCCCGCGCGCCGTCGTCGTCGCGACGCCGCGACGCGCGCCATCGCGCGACGCCGCGACGCGCATGTCGACCTCGTTCGCTTCGC
>Ga0315330_10003835_pt1 | contig 10297 bp, 10 predicted proteins | sample M140m34915metaG_FD_203453 | JGI IMG/M metagenome (GOLD analysis project Ga0315330, IMG submission 203453) | Ammonia-oxidizing marine archaeal communities from Monterey Bay, California, United States - M1 40m 34915 | ecosystem: Environmental > Aquatic > Marine > Intertidal zone | place: USA... | reverse complement strand
TTTCGCAAACCATTGTAGTGGTGGTCATAAAGAAATTAAAGATACTAAAGATTCTTCTACTGAAGACACAAAAGAAACAAAGTCTAATTAATTAAAGGCAGCTAGCCTGCCTTTATTATATGTCAAAAATACCAAACAAAAATAATGCAGAAGCGGCCCTAAAGCATTTTATTGAGAATGGATTAGGTTACTACGCTTATAAACGAAACCATGACTATGGATATAATAAAAATACTAACGTTTCAAAACTGTCACCTTTTATAAGAAAAAGAATTCTTCATGAAAAGGATGTTATAAAATTAAGTCTAAGACACTTTAAGTATCAAGATATTGAAAAATTTATTCAAGAAGTATTCTGGAGAGTTTATTGGAAAGGCTGGTTAGAAGGGAGAAGCCATGTATGGAACGATTATATAGCTAACCTTGAAACACTTAAAAAAGATAAATTAAACTCATATTTGAGAAAAAATTATGAAAAAGCGCTTTCAGGTAAAACGGGTATTAATTGTTTTGATAGTTGGGTAAATGATTTACTGAAATACGGATATCTTCATAATCACGCAAGAATGTGGTTTGCAAGTATTTGGATTCATACTCTTCATATTCCATGGGAACTTGGGGCTAACTTTTTTTTCGAAAATCTTTTTGATGCTGACCCAGCATCAAATACTTTATCATGGAGATGGGTTGCTGGTTTACAAACACAGGGTAAAGCATACCTAGCTAAAAAGGATAACATTGAAAAATTTTCTCATTTCAAGTTCGATAGTAATATATCGTTAGCAAATTTTCCTATTAATATTGATTTTAAATCATATGAGTTTAAAAGTCCTACTTTTCCAGAGAGAGAAATAAAAGATAACGATTACTTCATAATTAATGAAAATAACTTAATATACTCCGAGGAACAAATTGAGTTGCTCAAAAGATTACAGGTAATTTTAATAAATCAAGAGAATGAAGTAAGCGATTCATCAAATAAGAAAAAATTTAATCAAATCGCAATTTCAGAATATTTAAATTATCTCAATGATAATAAAATTACATATAAAAGATTTAGTAATCTCTCCACGCTTAAAAGTGTACTAAAGAAAATACCAACACATACTATTTTCTCAAATTACCCTGGTATTGGTTATGAACTTGATAAATTTGAAAGTTATAGAATAGACGGTATCAATATTAACTATATATTTGATGATTTTGATATGATGTGTTGGCCTCATGCAAAGTCGGGATTCTTCAAGTTTAAACTTAAAATTCCAGAATTTATTGAGGCATTTATTCATTAATTATTAAAATGATACGATTTTGAAGTTTATTAATATAAACTTTATTAGAAATATCAAAAATGAGAAGATATAGACTTTATATATTCGCTTTTATAATGTCCTTTTGTACAAGTACATTTGTATCTTTATTTATTATTTTATTAAAGGTAGGATTTACCCATGGATTTTTAATCTCATGGTTCGAACGGTTTATAATAGCATGGCCGGTGGTATTTTTATGCATTTTATTTTTTGTACCTAAAATCAACAGCTTTTTAGACAATTTTTCAGAGAAAAATTAAAGCCTTTTTGATATCTTTACTGCTAATGAAGAGCCTTGCATTATAATGTTTCCCCAAAATTTAGTTAAAACACCAAAATCATTAAATTTATCATATGCTTCTTTTTTATGTTCCACCTCATCATTCATTAAATTCTTTATTAATTTATGTAAATGTAGATTTTCTTTATCATTCTCCAGAATTTTAATTTGCTCTAAATAATGTTTCTCAACAAACTTTTCTACGTAGTAAATAGTAGTAAAAATAAAATTTTTTCCAACTAAGCTTGGAATTAGCCCTGTAATATAACCAAATATTTTCCATAGTATTAGTAGTTTACTATTATCCTTTTCATCAAATATTGTATTTATTTTTTTCAAATGATTTTGTTCTGTTTTTAAATGCTTTTTTGCAAAACTTAAAACATCTTTATCCTTTGAAAATTTTAAAATAGCTTTATAAATAAAAACGGCACCTGTTTCTCCAGCATGATTGGATCTAAAATGTGGGACTAGATGTGTTGGTATTATTTTGCTGTTAGTTGCCATTATTTATCTATTAATTGTATATTTTAATATTAATATGTAACTTATACTTAAATTAGCTATATAAAATTTAAGTATCACTAGGATTAATTAGCAAAATAATATAATAACTATTGAGGATTTATGGCTTCAAGAGCATCTCGTCGAGCTCCTTGAGACTCCACATCAGAAATATCGATTCTTCTTAACCATTTTCTAATAAGTTCCATTTCATCATCGTTTAAGCTATCCTCTGTTGAAAGAACTTTTTCCCAAACGAACTCAACTAGATCGTATTTTTCTCTGTAGACTTCAACTTGTTCAACTTTTTTTGTAATTGAATCTGTCATTTTTTTCTCAAGAATAACACTTGCTGCATTTGCTGTAATACCAAACTGATTACTTAATATACTTCTTAGTCTACTTTGGTTTTCATTTGATATATTACCGTCAACTCTTGAACATTCTCCTAACATTAATCCTATTAATACAGTTTTCTCAAAAGCTTTAAGTTTATTATACGCGGTACTTCCAGATTCAATTATTTTTATAGATTTTGCTATTTTAGCCCTATCATTACCCTGCTTCTTAATTTCATTTATAGCTGCTGGCTCAAAACCAAATTTTAGTTGTATCGATTCAACCAGTTCAGTCTCAAATGGATCCTCTTCATCTGAGGTTAAGATCTTTTCCCATATAAAGATAAAAAGCTGTGTTATGTCGCCCTCTAAAAACTTATTTTTAAGACTTTCAAAATCATTGGAATTTGAATCATTAATAATCTTATCTAATATTTGTGTCTCTACACTAAATTTTTGAGTAAAGATGGAAGAAATTCTTTCTTTATAATCTGGATCTGAACTAATTTGTTCTGAATTAGAAATTTTAAAAATTGATAACGCAACTACACTTCTTTGAATGATTGTTAAATTTCCATAATAAATTTTATTAGCATTATTTACTAACTCAGAGATTTCTGCATTAGAATCTCCTGCACCAACTGCATTATCATTACCTAGAGTTTTGTTTTTACCCAAATTTTCTTCTACATTATATGAGTCAATCACTCCGAGAAGTCCAAGACTTCTTTTTAACATAGCATCATCAATAATTATTTCATTATCAACAGTTAAAATAGCATCTAATTTAATCTTTTTAGGCATATAATTATTGTTTTTAAGTTATTAACGACTTATAGTTCAATAAATATAATTTTGATACAAGAAAAAATTAAATTAATTAATAATCTTTTTTTTGAAGAAAAAATAACAATATAATATTAATGGAGGAATATTATGAAGATTTGTGAAAGACCAGAATTTAAAAACAAAAAACCACCTTTAACGTTTACAGAAAATCAAAAAGTGATAGATGCAGTAAAGTCAATGAGTAAAGATAACTATGGTTCAGTTATTATTGTTGATAATCAAAAAAAAGTTAAGGGGATTGTGACAGAGAGAGATTTAATGAGAAAGCTGCTGAATAATTCGTTAAGTCCTAAAACTACAAAACTAAAAGAAATAATGACTTCTCCAGTTAAAGTTGCCGATAAAGATGACACACTCTCATCCTGGTTAAGACAAATGTCAAATGAGAGATTTAGACATGTCCCAGTAGTTGATAAATCAGGAAAGCTCATTAATGTTATGTCTCAAGGAGATTTTGTGTCCTATACCTGGCCAAATTTAGTTTACCAAGTCAAAGAGATGGCAAAGGAAAACTACTTTAAAGCTAACCAAGTTGTTTTAATTATTATTAGTTTATTAATTTATACTTTAGTAACCACTGTATTAGCTATAAAGCTAGTCTAGTTTATTTTAACATTTAATCGACTAGATTTTTAGATTTATAATAGGCTGGTGCATAATACACTTAATGCTATTTTTTTTTTTTTGAATTATTTATCATTTTTAATTCAAAATCTCGAACATTGTGTATACTAAAACTAATTAGGAAAAAAAAATGAATGATTCAATTGTCAATGAAATTCTTACAGACTTAAACAAACCTGACAGAGAAAAAAGAGTAATAAAGGAAAGCGAGAAAAAGTTATTTAATATTGAAACAAACACAGATGCAAATATAAGATCACTTTCTCAGATAAAATCTAATATTGAGGAAAACCGAAATATGATTATTAGTAATTATTCATCGGCATTAAATATCAATACAGATTTAGCGAAAAATAATACAGAAAATATATTTAAAAATAAAATATCTTTACTATCTAGAATTGTTGTAAATGATGAAAATGAAGAACTTTATATTTCATTAAATAAGGATAAAGTAAAACTTGAATACTTTAGTCACTTAATAACAATAAATGAAAAAACATTAAAAATACTTAAACTTATAGCCGATATCAATACTCAGCTGATTAAAATTAATGAAGATATTATGAAAATAAACCAATATATAGTTGAATTTAATAAAGAAAATATTGAGTCTAATAAAGAAATGATGAAGAGTGAATTCTCATGTCCAAGTTTTACTGAGGGTGATATTAAAAAGAGTGAAGAAGAGAACATTAAGCTGGCTCAAGATTTAGAAAAAAAGAGTAAATCAAATCAAAATTCAATCAGAGACTTGAGCAAGCAAACTACCGAAAACTCAAATTCAATATTAAAAAATAGAAACCTTATTATTCAAAGAAGAGACTCAATAATGTCTAACAGTGATGCTATTGAAATAAATAAGTCCAAAATTTTTTACAATTTATAATCTATTTTAATATTTCAAAAGAAATTTAGTCTAATTGGGACTATATTATTATTCAAATGAGTGCAATATTAGTTAAAAACCTAAATAAACATTATGATAATGGTTTTAAGGCTCTATCAAATATAAATTTAGAAATTAAAAAGGGTGAAATTTTCGCATTACTTGGTCCTAATGGTGCTGGTAAGTCAACCTTGATAAATATTATTTGTGGGATAAATAAAAAAAGAGATGGGGAAATATCTGTTTTCGGACACGACATCGAGAAAAATTATAAAGTAGCAAGATCAAAAATTGGTCTTGTACCTCAAGAAATCGCCACAGACTCATTTGAAAAAGTTATAGATACTCTTAAATTTAGTAGAGGGCTGTTTAATAAAAAAGGGTCAAAACAATACTTGGAAAAAGTTTTAAAATCATTGGAGCTATTTGAAAAAAGAAATCAACAGATTAGAACCTTATCAGGGGGAATGAAAAGGAGAGTAATGATAGCAAAAGCTATGTCTCACGAACCTAATATTCTTTTTCTTGATGAACCAACTGCCGGCGTAGATGTGGAGTTAAGACAATCTTTGTGGAAAAATCTTTATAATTTAAAAAAGAGTGGAGTCACAATATTTCTTACGACTCATTATATTGAGGAAGCAGAGAGACTTGCTGACAGGGTTGGTATAATTCATCAGGGCGAAATTCTTGTTGTTGAAAAAAAAGATAAACTATTGGAGAAATTAGGGGATAAAAGAGTGATTATAACAATCAATAATACTAAAAAAGATTTAAAAGGAATTCTGACTAAATACAATGTACAAAAGATAAAAGATAAATTAATCTTTTCATTGGACTTAAAAAATAATAGAAACTGCGTATCTGATTTATTTAAAGATTTAACTAAAAATTCAATATCTTTTTATGATATAGAAATTAAAAAGAATAATTTAGAGGAAATATTTCTCAAGTTGATTGATCAATGAATTTAAAGGGTATTATTGCAATTTATAAGTATGAGATGTCTCGAACATTCAGAACATTTGGTCAAAGTATTGCTTCACCTGTTCTATCTACAGCCTTATATTTTATTGTTTTTGGCTCGGCAATAGGGTCTAGAATCGAAGACATTGATGGAGTAAGTTATTCTTCATTTATAGTTCCAGGTTTAATTATGCTAACTGTATTAACACAGAGTCTTTCTAATGCTTCATTTGGAATTTTTTTTCCAAAATTTAGTGGTACTATTTATGAAGTTTTATCAGCTCCTATTTCGCCATTTGAAATAACCACTGGATACGTGACGGCAGCAACTACAAAATCAGTTATTGTCGGAACAATAATTTTAATTACCTCTACATTTTTTGTAGATTTAAATATTAAACATCCATTTGAAATGTTTTGTCTATTAGTTTTAATTAGTCTAACTTTTAGTCTATTTGGTTTTATAATTGGTATTTGGGCAAATGACTTTCAAAGGATTCAACTAATTCCATCATTCATTATTACTCCTTTAACATTCTTAGGTGGAAGTTTTTATTCAATAAGTATGCTACCAGAAATTTGGCAAAAAGTTTCTTATTTTAATCCAATTGTTTACTTAATAAGTGCTTTTAGATGGAGTTTTTACGGTAATGTAGAAATAGATATATATATATCTATCTCTACCATTTTTCTATTTTTATTCGCATGCCTTTTGACAATTCACTTTATTTTTAAAACAGGTTATAGAATAAAATCGTAAGTAAATCTTTTGCTTATTCTAAATTCTTAACGTTTAAAGTTCTTATTTCCATTTATAAAGAAGAATAGTCCTATAAAAAATAAGAATATTTGCTCACTAGTGAAAAGCTTCTCATTAAAGAACCAATCCATATGTGCAAAATAAAATGCAAATATCATTATGATTATTATGGTTAGAGAGCATATTCTTGTAAGGATATTGGCTAGATATGACTTTGATAGGCCAGCTATAATTAAAAGAAAACCTGCAGAAACTTCTGAGATAGCTACAAAATTAGCTAGAAGTGGACTAAAATTGAAGTAATCTATCAACTTCTGGGCAGGCAACGGAAATTTACTCCAACCGTGAAAAATAAAAGCTACCCCTAGTGCTAATCTTAAAAAGAAAATCGATATAAAACTGAAGTTTATTAATAGATTATCAATAACCCTATTAAAAGTTCTCAACATCTAAGAATTATAACTATTTTTTTTTAAAGTGAAAGTAAAGAAATAGTAAATTGAATTTTAGGCTAGTGCAAAAAAAAACTCGCGTCTATTGTGACGCGAGTTTTTAAGTTGAGTAAAGTGTATTTAAAATTACTTTCTAGCAGTAATTTTATAAATTTCACCTTCATCTACTGCAGCGTAAAGAGCTCCATCAGGTCCTAATCTTAGACCTCTGAATCTTTTTGTAAGACCAGTAGGCATGTGAATTACACTTTTAATTGACTTACCATCTTTAGCAATGTCAACAACGTCAATTCTCATACCAGAAGGTGTACCACCGAAACCAATACCCATGATTCCAACAGCCATACGACCTTCCCAGTAGCCCCAGTTACTTCCTTTTAAGAAAGCAGCTGAACCAGTACCTTGTGAAAGACCATTATTGTTCCATGCTGGAGGCATTAAGTCACTAAATCGCGTATCACTCATTGGCATGAATGCAGCACGAGCAGCTGGTAACATTCCTTCTTTTTGGTTTGGCATATATCCACAGTACTTATCTGGACAATCACCACGACCACCTACGTTAGGACGAGGGTCCCAACCGCCGTTACCACCGTTTACTAGTCCAGTGATTTCGTCGTTTTGCCATGGTCCGTGTTCTGCAGTGAATGCTCTTCCATCGCTTGGACGGAAGTCAAGACCTTGAACGTTTCTGTGGCCATAAGTATACATACGTTTGTCAAAGCCTCTTGGAGGTTTATTTCCAGGATGAGCCTTACCATCAGTATCAATTCTTAGTACATTACCACCAAGAAGTTTTGGAGATTGTGGTACTACGCCTCTGTGACGATCACCAGTTGTTGCCCACAAATATCCATCAGGACCAAAACGTAATCTATTACCGTTATGAGCACCTGGTCCACCGAATGGGTGGTTAGATTCGAACGGCTTGTACTGGATATCTTTAATAATATCAGTACGATCAGTAACTTTGTTGTTCTTATCTAATGTAAGTCTCATTACAATATTACCATCACATTTTTCGAAGTTAGTTTTACAACCACTTCCGTGATATTTGTCAGATGTAGAAGCTACGTAAACTCTACGATTTTTTTTAAAGTTTGGATCAACAGCTACACCCATCATACCGGCTTGACCTGAACAAAATAGATCACCGTTAGAAGAGTTGTAACCACTTGAACCTTTCATTCCTAAGACGTTAACAACGCCAGAGCTTGTTTTCACTGATAAACCTTTACATTTTTCAGTAAAAAACATGTCGCCATTAGGAGCGAAGGCCATATCCCAAGGATTTTCAAGACCATTTAGAATGGACATTGCACTAATCTTTGGGGTACCCATTGTATCAGCATGACTTGGTGAAGCCATGAAAGCTGCCGTAGCAACAACTGCTGCTGATAGAAGTTTAGATTTTTTAAACATTAAATCTTCCTTTCTTAGTTTATTTATTATTTTGCACACTTGCTAAGTATGCAGCTAAATTTTGTATTTCAACATCGGATAATTCACTTGCCATCATAATCATTAATGCAGAGTTTGGTCCAATTTTTTTGCCAGATCTGTAAGTTTCAAGTCTGCTCTTTAAATAAGGAATTTCTTTTCCTCCTATTTTAGGATAACTTGCCAAACCCATACCTGCAGGGCCATGACAATTTCCACAATTCTGAGCATATCTAGCTTCGCCAGCTTTAATGTCGCCACCAAAAGCTACATCTGACACAAAAAGAAAAACAAAACAAACTATGATATTCAAATGATATTTCATGTGTTTCCCCCTTAAAGTTCACTAAAAAAATATTAGTGAAGATGCTAAAATACATTTATATAACTATATATTAAGTTTAATTTAAATTTCCATTAATTTTTAAAATAAATAATTTTACAATAGTTCTGCTCAAATATAGAATGCATTATAAAAATGCTAGTATTTGATTTTCAGCCAGAAAATCTTAGCGTAACCTCCTCAAACTGGCATGTTTATCGACTATCTCTTTTGAGATTTCTTTAGCATTTTTATTTTTTCTTACAGACCAAATCAAATCTTTTGCTAATTTTGTACTGTGATTATTATCTACAATTCTAGTTGGATAATTTCTTCCAATGATAAAGTTACATTCCTTTTCTTCTAAGAAGTTAATTTTCCAGGGCTCATGAATAAGGTGAGAGGGTAGATTTTTTAATTCCGGTACCCATTGTTTAATAAAAGTACCACTTTGGTCGTGGTCATATGATTGTTTAATTACATTATATATTCTTATAGTATTAATTCCCGTTGTTCCAGACTGCATTTGAATTTGCGGATAATGAATTCCAGGTTCATAATCTGTAAATTTTTGGGCAAGATATTTCGAGGTTTTTTTCCAATCTAGCCATAACTGATAAGAAGCAAAAGAAACCACCATGGCTCTCATCCTAAAATTCAACCAACCTTTCGAGCATAAAAATCGCATACATGCATCGAGAAATGGAAAACCAGTATTACCTTCTTTCCATTTGTTAAAAAAAATCTCATTAAAGGAATTTTCTCTCAATCCATCATAAAGTGGATGAAGGTTAGAATACTCTATTTTAGGTTCATCAAAAAGCTTTTGAATAAAATGACAATGCCATGCCAACCTCTTTTTGAAAGCATTGAAGGATGATTTTTGAACGTTTGTTTCATTTATTTTTTCTTTTAAAAGTTTTATAATAAATCTTAATGAAATTGTACCAAAGGTAAGATGAGGGCTTAATCTTGAACATGATTTTTCTGCAGTAAGAGGACTTGAAATATTTTTGGAATAATTCATATGTCGGTTATTTACAAATGATTCTAACAATTTATTTGCCTCAGTTTCTCCTCCTTTTTGACAATTATATTTAGGTAATAAATTACAAAAATTTTGAGAACTTTCATCCTTTAAGAAATTTGATTTTTGTTTTTCATCTAACTTAAGGCTGTTTACAAATAAATGCCAATGAGATGACCATTCGCCTCTAACTCTATTTTTAAGTTGAATGCCAAACTGATCTGTTTGAGTCCAACCAACGTCAACTGAATTGAAAAGAGAATTCAACTCAACATCAAGGTTCCTGTAGTAAAGAGTCTTAATAATACGATTTGAATATACATTAGTAATTTTGAATTTGTTGATTAGATGAATTAAAATTTCTGAGGTATTTCCAAAATAGGTATTTAATGAAGTGTTAAATTTATTTTGTAAATTAAGATTTAAATCATTTAATGAATCATTCAAGAAGCTCAAATGAAATTGACTGGTCGTTTCCGAATTGAAGTACTTTTTATCAAGAATAAATATAGGTAAACAAAACTTGTGCTTTA
>Ga0315330_10003831_pt1 | contig 10305 bp, 4 predicted proteins | sample M140m34915metaG_FD_203453 | JGI IMG/M metagenome (GOLD analysis project Ga0315330, IMG submission 203453) | Ammonia-oxidizing marine archaeal communities from Monterey Bay, California, United States - M1 40m 34915 | ecosystem: Environmental > Aquatic > Marine > Intertidal zone | place: USA... | reverse complement strand
ATCAAAACCGAACAGCGGTTTGTTTTTCACCCTTGTTCCAAGCATTCCCGTCCCAAGCATTGCCAACAACCGGGCACGGCACCCAACCCTTATCAACATCCGTTTATCTACCAGCCCATCAGCGAACCCCATGTCCGCAATTGGAACCGGCACGACTTATCCCCTCGGCGCCAGCATCACACCTACTGGTGTAAATTTCAGCGTTCATTCAAAGAACTGCAATGGCATGGAACTGCTGCTGTTTGATGATGTGAATGACACCACACCGGCAACGACGATCAAACTCGATGCGAGAACGCACCAGACATTTCATTATTGGCACGTGCATGTCGACGGCCTGAAGCCGGGTCAAATTTATGCCTATCGCGCTCAAGGTCCTTTTCTGCCTGAGCACGGAATGCGGTTTGATGGTGAAAAGATGCTTCTGGACCCCTACGGTCGAGCGGTTGCCATCCCAGAAAGATTTGACCGGGAAGCGGGTGCCAAACCTGGCGATAACACCCCTTACGCCATGAAGAGTGTTGTGACGGATGTATCGCAGTACGACTGGGAAGGTGATACCCAGCTGTGTCACCCGTTCAACAAGACCATCATTTACGAGATGCATGTTCGCGGGTTTACCCAGCATCCCTCTTCAGGCGTGGGCACAAAGAATCGCGGCACCTATTCAGGCTTGATCGAAAAAATCCCCTACCTTCAGAACCTTGGTATCACAGCGGTCGAATTACTGCCTGTTTTCCAGTTCGATCCTCAGGAAGCTCCTCCTGGCCTAAGCAACTACTGGGGTTACAACCCTGTGTCTCTGTTTGCTCCACATGCCGCTTACGCATCCACTTCTGACCCATTGGGTGTGTTGGACGAGTTCCGAGACATGGTCAAAACATTACACCGCGCTGGAATCGAGGTCATACTGGACGTGGTCTACAACCACACAGCAGAAGGCAACGAGATTGGCCCCACTTTTTGCTTCAAGGGTCTGGAAAATTCGGCGTACTACATTCAGCAGGATCGGACGGACGCTGAACCAGAACGCAGTCGTTACGCCAACTTCAGTGGTTGCGGCAACACACTCAACGGAAATCATGCCATCGTTCGCCGAATGATTCTTTCGAGCCTTCGTTACTGGGTCGAGGAAATGCACGTCGACGGTTTTCGATTTGATCTTGCTTCAGTCTTGTCCCGCGACATCTATGGAAACCCCGAAGCGAACCCGCCGATTCTTTGGGACATCGAAACAGACCCTGTTTTGAGTGGAACCAAGCTGATCGCCGAGGCCTGGGACGCTGCGGGCCTGTATCAGGTTGGTAATTTTTTTGGTGACCACTGGAAGGAATGGAATGGACAATTCCGTGATGACGTGCGTGCGTTCATCAAAGGTGACGAGAAAAAAGCCGGTATATTCGCACAGCGTTTCCTGGCCAGCCCAGATATCTACGGACACCGAAACCGCGAACCTGAGCAAAGTATCAACTTTGTCACATCCCACGACGGATTCACGATGAACGATCTCGTTTCCTATGACGAGAAACACAACGAAGCAAATAACGAGGGCAATCGTGATGGCCACAACGAAAGCCTCAGCTGGAATTGTGGAGTGGAAGGCCCCTCGGATGATCCTGCCATCGAGTCCATCCGCCTGAAACAGATCAAGAATTTTTTTACCACCAATATTCTCGCACTTGGCGTTCCAATGCTGGTCATGGGCGATGAAGTCAGACGCACTCAACATGGCAACAACAACGCGTATTGCCAAGATAATGAAACAAGCTGGTTTGATTGGAGTTTGACCGACAAACACGCTGACCTGCACCGTTTCGTTCGGCGACTCATTGCGTACCGTCAAGGACTGCCTGAACGAGCAGACCCGATGCTACCCCTCACTGAGGTGATCGAACGAGCAAGTGTACGTTGGCATGGCACGCAGCTGGACAAACCAGACTGGGGAGACCAATCACGGAGCGTTGCGTTTACCATCGAAACGAACCATCGCTGGTACCACCTGATTTTCAATGCCTATTGGGAAGAGATCACGTTTGCGTTACCTGCTGTTCCCGCCGAGTTTCATGCTTGGCAGCGAATTGTCGACACGGACCTGCCGTCACCCGAGGACATCACCGACGGTACCCCACTAGATAGTGTCAGTGAGTATGAAGTCCAGGGACGATCCACCGTCATCCTCGCCTCGACACGCATTCGCCGGCCGCGCGCCACGTCGGACTGAGCCGATAAAATCATCCACTCTCTACAACATGAACCTGGGTCACATCGCATGAGACGCAGGTCTGTCATCCCAACTGAGCGTCAACACGGGAAAAGTAAAGCCAATCGCAGGTGCGTCCCCAATTGCCTAGTCAAACTTCAGCTTGACCTCGCTGATACTGCCAGCAAACGTAGTGACAGTGTATTTACCTACAGGCTTGATTTTGTCATCACCCACTTGAAGCCCGTCACCAGCCTGTGCCAGAACACACGTGGCATCCGCAGTTGCAGCCACCTTTCCATTGACAACAAGCTCCATCTTTCCGTTGATCGAGATCGTAGCAGTCACAGTGGTATTCCCTGACGCGATGGGTTCACTTGCAACGGCTTCCGTGAGCTTCCATGCATCGCGCACGCCCAGCACCAGCTTTCCCTCTCGAATGTACAGGGCATACCCTTGCTTATCGCCTCCCTGTGCAACAATCACGCCGTCTGAACCTTTACTGTCAAAGGAAGTCGTGATGGTTACGCTTCGTCCGCCATATTCGGGCGCGCTGTTACCTGATAAGTCATCTCCTTGCTGCAAACGGTATCTCTTTCTGCTGCTTCGAGATTTCTTTTCGGGCTGCATCCCCAATTCAAGCCCGTTGTCCTGCGGCATGGTGTTATTCCATGCCAGCAGCTTTGCGGTCAACTTTGACACAACCTCTGGTTTGTCGGCCGCAAGATTGTCTTCTTCTCCTGGATCGTCAATGAGATTGTAAAGCTGTGATCGACTGCCGTCATAATCACAGAGCAATTTCCATGCTCCCTGTCTGACGGCTAAATCAGGCAGTTGGCTGAAACCGTAATAGTTTTTTCTATCCGGCGGCCGCCGAAAGTAAATTTCGGTCTGCCTTCCTGCAGTGGACTTACCAAGTAACGTATCCAACACATCCTCGCCATCATAGATCGTCCCAGACGGTGGTTTTGCATGAGCCAAGGTAAGAAGCGAAGGCGTTAGATCAATGGCAGAAAAAACGGACGTGGTATTCCTGGTGCCAACGGCATCTGCAGCAACGAGGCCCGGTCCCCAAACGACCAACGGCGATCGAATGCCGCCCTCAAAAAGATGTGTCTTGTAGCCCTTGAGCGGACCAGCTTGACCGGCCCCCAACTCACAACCGTTGTCCGAGCAAACCAATACCAGCGTATTGTCGCGCAGCTTAGGATTCTCTCGAATGTAGGCGAACAATTTGGCAAACTGCCGATCCATTGCCTCCAACACCGCAAGATACAAACCACGTTTGCCCTTACTCTTGGCAACGTTGTACTCCTCGGCCGGCGGCCAAAAGGGGCTATGAACATCATCGGGCCAAATATTGACATAGAAAGGTTGATTCGCTGACTTGGCATTTTCCATGAAGGGAATAGCCGCATCGATGAAACCACTGGTGATTTTTGATCTTTGCATCCATGTCACAGGTTCGCCCAAACGAACAGCATCACCCCAAATCTTCCCGACCTTACCATCACCTGTTTTCGTTAGCGGTAACAGTTTGGCTCCCATCCCCTCGAAGTTGGTGAGAGAAGCATCAAAACCATACTCGGTGATGGCAGGTGCTTCGTCCACATCTCGCTGTCCGCCCATGTGCCACTTCCCAAAGTGACCCGTTGCGTAACCGGCTTGCTGAAGACTGCGCGCCAACATTGGCGCCTTAGGATCAAGCCATTGCGCTAATCCACGCAACTCATTCAGTTGCCGATGCGCCAAATACGAGGTGATCCGCCATCGTTGCGGATACTGTCCCGTCGAAATCGCAACACGCGACGGAGAACAGATCGGGGAATTCACATAGAACTGCTCGAAAGAGATTCCTTCACGGGCCAAACGATCAATCGCTGGTGTTTCCGCGTCAGCATTGCCAAAGCAAGAAAAATCGGCCCAGCCCATGTCGTCAATGAAAACGACTACAACATTCGGCTGTGTGCCAGCTTTTACCACCGAACCAAACGCGACCAACACAAAGGGCAGCACACGAAGAATGACTAATCTACTTGAATAACCGAACATTGCGTTAGATCCCAAAACACTGACTGACTTACCAAGTGACATCATATTTCCAACTGATTAAAACATCAGCTAATGACGCCTGACACATTCTAACAGGCCAACAACTCAGGAAAGGAGTCACTACAAAATCTTAACCAAACAAAACACACCACCAAACAACCTCGTCACGTCCTTCACCTTCTCCGCCTGTGACTCCGTTTGACTCACCGTGCATTCGATCCCATTGATTGATCACTCGTAATGAATCGACAGCAGTAACCCAATCTTTACCTGATGTGTGTACGTCATTGAAGATTTCTCACTCACCCCCTTGATGGTTGTGAACAAACCCTTGGTAAGTCCGCTCACTGTCGTGGCAAGCATAACATAGAGATTTGAATTCGTTGATGATCAACAGAGCATCCCACGCCGACGCAACACCAATGCCGTCGACCCCGAACGCAAATACAGGCTCTGTCAATCCGAGGTCCCAGATCCGAGGTCCCAGAAGTGTCGATCTCGGAAGATTCTGCCCGATACCAAGGATAGAACTCTGACCCTCGCGTTTTTCCCGCCACAAGGTTCTAAGTGGGTGCAGGGTCAAGATTCCGAACACCCGTGCCTAGGCAATTGACACGTTTCTGCCCGAAAAAGCATCCACGGATTCGCACAACTAGCGAAAGCACCCTTCGAACTCCTAGCCACTGAAACGAATGGGCCTGCGGCGCTAACGGCCCCCCCATCAGCAGCAAAGTGAAGGCGAAAAAAACATAAATGTTTGGCCATATCCGAAAATGATGTCCAAATCACGTTAAAAAATAGCGGAGGATGAGTATGGAAGCTGAAAGACACGAAGAATTCACGCGATTGCTGATTCAACATGAACCAGAACTGCTTCGGTGCATCTTGGTAGCAGTACCGAATCGGACGGATGCTCGCGACATCATGCAGGAGTGCTCAGTCTCTCTTTGGAGTAAATTTTCCGGTTACGATTCAGACCGCAATTTTGTACCGTGGGCGTTGGGATTTGTTCGAATCGAAATCCGTCGTTTCCTACGCAAATCAACGCATCGGACTCAATTAACCGAGCGGGCAGCATCACTACTTTTGGAAGAACAGCGGACATTCGCGGCTGACCTCGATGCTCGCCAACTGCATTTACAAACATGCATTGACCAACTTTCGGAGCGTCAGAAGCAAGTGGTTGACGGATATTACCGAATGGAAACTTCCGTCGATGAGTTGGCGCAGCGCACCGGACAAACCGTCGACGCTATCTATAAGTCACTGCAAAGAATCCGTCACGCCTTGCATGATTGCGTAGATTCCAGGATGCGAACTGCCAAATGACAGCACAACTGACTGACGCACGATGGCGTGATCTCATCCAACGGCACCTTGATGGCATTGCGAGCCACCAAGAAGTCAAGACACTCTCATCGCAGCTTGAGAGTTGTTCTGAAACGCGCTTACTTTACCTACGGATGCAGCACATCCATGCCAGTCTACTGACCGACGATTTCGATGAACAACCGATTGGTTCAACTGAGCAACGCGTCCTTGAATTGATCTCCCATCTGGAACAAACCAAACTCACGCTTCAGACCCGACGTCAACTTTTGACAGTCACCTCGATTGCGGCTGCCATTTTCCTAATGGTTAGTATCTGGTTTATCCTGAGCAACCGGTCGGCAGATATCATCGAGGTCACCAAAATACAGGGTTCGGTACGCTGGACTGGCGATGGTGGAAACGTCATCGAGGATCTACGCGCAGGTCAAAGGCTCACTGGCGGGACGCTCGAGACGACCTCTGTTGACTCACTCGCCCTGCTGACCTTCCACGACGGCACGACCGTCTCCACTGCAGGTAATTCAGCGGTAACCGTTGCTGGTAACGGTCAAAAAAAGCTACATCTACGCTCAGGCGTTCTCTCTGCCGACGTGCAACGCCAACCCAAGAAGCAGCCCATGTTAGTGCTCACGCCCACTGCAAGGTTGGAAGTCATTGGAACAAGATTTGACATTGTGGCGAATGCAGACGGCGCGAAGCTTTCAGTACGCGAGGGACTGGTTCGTGCGGTACGAACGTCTGACGGCCAATCAGTCAGTGTTCCAGCAGGCCATTCAACCATAGCCACAACCGATGTAGAAAACGAACTTCGTTCGAGAAGCCACAACGAAGCAATCCACGCATGGACCGCGAACCTGGTGCAAGACCATAAGCCGGGCGAAGGCGAATATGTCTCAGCAATGCTGGCTCTACGCCTTCGCATACGTGACGCGTTGACGAATGGTAAACTCACTCGTCAACAGATTCCTTCTGTTTACGGGCCGCAACTGGCAGCTGCCACCGAGGCAGATGGCGAACTGAAAGCCCAGCCTAAACAGATCAAGCAAGGAAAATTTGGGAACCTAATTCACATTGCGTCGCTGTACGTAAATCGCAACCAACCAAAATCCATCGTCCTGACGGAGAAAAGTATATTTCGAGTGCAGGGCACGGTAGCCGTAAAATCGGAAATCCACATTGGTATCGGTGCTTTCGGAACAACTCGGGCAGGCGCAGGCCGGTTTCTTACATCACACACCGTCGTGGGAGACTTTGATCTGAAAATCCCGGTCGCTCAACTGCAGGCTTTTCGTGGCCGCGGCAGCAATGGTTCGCCCGTCGGCATGGAGTTATTTAGCTGGTTCTGCTTTACGTCCAATCCTAAGAGCGAACTTTCAATATCAGCCGTGACATTGACCCCAGCACTTGATTGAATCAAAACAACGTATACCCACCGCGACTCGAACCTGGACGCTACTCAAATGCCATCCGATCACCCAATGACTATTCGACCAATACGACTTGCAGTTCAACTGTGCACGGCACTCTCTGTCATTTCAATCACGTTCAACACTTCCGCCCATGTCTCACGTGCTCAGGAGATCAAATCCGAAGACCGCATCGGATCCAACAAGGGATTTGACATGTGTGAAGATTTCCGATTCAAGCGAATCACAAAGCTGGTCAGCGAAGGTAACATCACGAAACAGCAGGGTTACAACATCTGGAAACGTATCCGTTCAGATAAGCAAGCCGTAAAACGCATCCTCTCTGAAGCGGTCGCCGCTCAAGAGCTTTCTCAGGAACAAGCTGATCGTTTGCTCCCCTTGGTGGATGTAAAGATGAATTATTTTGACAGTCAACACGGTCGGTTTGGCCAACCAAAAGAGCTTGACACAGGACAATTCAAACAAGGTGAAGTCACCGCAAAGAACAGGGCTGCAATTTACAAGCGTTTGATCGCAGCAAACGAAAATGGAAGCATGTATGACTTCGATGTCACTTCCATCATGAAGCAACTATATGCAGGTTTTGATCAACAAAAAGCTTCAGTTGAAGAAGTGGCAATCTACCGCGGAGCTATGAATCCCCGGATTGCTCAAAGCGGGTCACAAGCTCGGGTTCTTCAGTCTGCTCAAATGCAACGCGCCCAACAAGCAGGAAATCGGACCGGAACCGGAGCATATGGAAAAGCTGAACTTCAGATCGCTGCCCCTGCTGACTGGATCAAGGAACTTGAAGAACCGATCTATTCCGGGCCGCAAGCCGGTGAAAAAATCTTGCCTTTTGCAGCATTGAACCTAAGGGGTAACACCGCAGGGCAGGAATTTGACCCAACCGAACTTGCGGGCGAAAAGTTTCACTTGATGTTTTTTGTCAGAGAAGCTCGCACCTTTGGTCGATTTCTTGGGCAACTAAGGACTCAGCTGCAAGCCATCGAGGACAATTCCGGTCAGCCTTGGGCGATGACCGTCATTGTCAGCACCGATGATGCAAACGAGGCCGAAAAAAGCTTTGCTGTGCTCGATCAACGATACCCAAAGAGTCTCATTGTTGGTCTTTCCAAAGATGGTGCAGCGGGTCCACCTGCTTACGGCTTAGACAAAAATCTGACTGCGACAGTAATCGTTGCGAAGGGCGGACTTGTGCAGCACAACCTTCCCTACGTTGGCAATGCTTTTTATACGCAGCCCCACATTCTTGGCGCCATTTCAGAAGCCATGAAGATTGATCACGCCACCCTCCGTAAGTACATCAATGGGACACCTGGTGATGCGGCTGCAGCCGTCTACGGCCGCCGGATGGCACAGCAAAACGAGCAACCTGACAACCGTTTTCGCGAACAACTTGCACCGATGGTCGCAAACGAGAACCTCACCCGCGTCGAGGCAGGCCAGCTGCTACGACTTTTCACGGATCAGAATCAACTGCAAACTAAGATCGATGAATTCGTGGAGGCGGGCAAGATCACACGTGAGCAAGCCAAACTGCTGATGACTGTCGGATCAGCAGAGGATAAGGGCAAAAGTCGCAAACGCTGATAAGTGAGCATCAGTTTTTCCTTCCGTAACGCCTCACAGCAACCAGCAACGAGAACAACTGACATGATCAGGATCGCTTTCGCGGGATCATTACTCGCGCCGCTAATGCTAGGTCTATGCGGACCCGGCGTGTCAATGGAAACGCCAACGCAGCCCAACGAAACGAAAACTGCGGCGGATCATCAGACCATCGATTTCATCAATGACCTGATCCCAATGTTCACCAAACTGGGATGTAATGCTGGCAAGTGCCATGGGTCGGCGATCGGTCGCGGTGGCTTCAAATTATCACTCTACGGAGGAACCCCCAAGGCCGACTACGACCAGATTGTCCGCAGAGACGGCGGACGGCGAGTCAATTTGCAAGATCCCGAGCTTAGCCTCGTATTCACAAAACCAGCTGAAGTCGTCGAACACGGTGGCGGCGCGATTTTAGGCGACGAGAAAGATTCCCAACTCTTACTGAGTTGGATTCAACAAGGTGCCACTTTCACCTCGCTTCGCCAGTTAAAACGTATTGTGGTACAGCCAGCCCGCTACGTTGCGTCACAACTGGATGCTGAGACGAGCGTAAAAGTATTCGCTCATTACCTTGACGGGTCTAGCCGCGATGTGACCAACCTGACTCAATTTACTGCTGACGACTCGTCTGCGGTTAACATCAACCCTCAACTCGCAACCATGAAGGTTGTACGTACGGGGCGTCACATTGTCATTGCAAGGTTCTCAACGGAAGTGATTCCCATCGAGTTAGTAACGCCAGTAGCCACAGTGACACCAAACCTTTCTAACGAGCCACGGAAAACCTTTGTGGACGATGAAATTCTGGCGACCCTCTCCGAGCTTCGCCTACCTGTTTCTCCTGTCATTACCGACCGCGCGTTCACGAGACGGGTGACTCTGGATCTTGCTGGACGACTGCCCGATTACCGCTCACAACGCGAAACACTTCCGATGAACCGGGAAATGGTAATCGATGAATTACTCAGTTCTGAACCATTCGTAAACTTCTATGCTTTAAAACTTGCAAAGCTGTTCCGGATTCAGTCAAAGCAAGACAAGAACCTCGTGACCACAACCCCAGAGGCAGCCAGAGCTTTTCACGATTATCTGGCAACTCAAATACGGGAGGGGGTAGGTTATGACCGGATAGCAAGGGACATCATCACCGCGACCGGGGACACGACCCAATACGGTCCAGCGGCGTTTTTCACTGCGGTCGAAGATCCACGACTACAAACAGAACTGACGACCGAAGTATTCATGGGCAGTCGGATGAAATGTGCTAATTGCCACAACCATCCACTGGACAAATGGACCCAGGATGATTTCCACGGTCTTACGGCGATGTTTTCCAAGCTAACGCGTAGCCAAGTGATTCGTGTCAACCCTATTGGAAGGAACATTCATCCAAATACAGGACAGCCGGCCTTGATGAAGCTGCCGGGTGGCAAGTTCCTACCGGAGGATACCAAGGACGGACGGGAAGCTTTTGTCAACTGGTTGACGGACCGCGACAATCCGTACTTCGCCAAGGCAATCGTCAACCGTCTATGGAAATCGGTGATGGGCCGCGGGCTTGTAGAACCGGTCGATGACTTTCGCTCAACAAACCCCGCTACTCACCCAGCGTTACTCGATCGATTAGCAATCGATTTCATCAACCATGGCCATGACATTCGCCATACCCTCAAAGTCATC
>Ga0315330_10003830_pt1 | contig 10305 bp, 11 predicted proteins | sample M140m34915metaG_FD_203453 | JGI IMG/M metagenome (GOLD analysis project Ga0315330, IMG submission 203453) | Ammonia-oxidizing marine archaeal communities from Monterey Bay, California, United States - M1 40m 34915 | ecosystem: Environmental > Aquatic > Marine > Intertidal zone | place: USA... | reverse complement strand
TTCTGAGGCATTTTCAAATATAGCTGAAAAGTTACAGGATGCTATGGCATCATATGAAATTGCTCATAATAGGCTCACTGAAGGCAAAGGAAGCCTTCATACGCAAATGGAATTACTTGAAGAGGCAGGTATGAAAGGCAAGAAATCTATATCAAAACCAAAATCATTAGATTAAATATTTTAATTTATGCAAAACTTAAGAGAATGGACATATATTTCATTACCCTGGCTAACTTTTGCTATGTTTTTCTTTATATCATTCTTTTTTCTAGCTTTTTTTGAAGATGTAGACTCTACATATACTTCAAAAAACTATTTAACGGGATTATTTTTTAATACTGTACTTCTTTCTTTCGGATCTGCAATTATGTCAGCTTTAATAGCTGTTCCGTTAGCTATATTGGTTACATTTTATAAATTTCCAGGACATAAATTTTTTAGCTGGGCTCTTAGCTTGTCGATAGCATTTCCAGCATATGTCTACGCGTTTATTTTTGTTGGAATCTTTGAATATGCGAGTCCAGTATCTGAGTATTTAAGGCAACTTGGTATTAACTTGCCATCAATAAAAAATATTTACGGTGCTTCTTTGGTTATGTCTATGGCTTTGTTTCCTTATATATTTTTGTTGGCCAAAGCTCAACTTTCTTATGTTGGGGTAGGTATTTTTAAAGCAGCAAAATCCTTGGGTGATAAGAATCTATCAGCTATAAGAAAAGTAATTATTCCTTCCATTAAGCCAGTAATTTTTGCAGGTATGGCTCTGGTTATATTTGAAACAATTTCTGATTTGGGGGGTGTTCGTACCTTAAGTATAGAAACTTTTACAGTTGGAATCTATGATGCGTGGTTTGGTTATCAAAGTTATTTTTCTGCAGCTAGATTGGCAGGTTATTTACTAATGTTTGTTTTATTTATTATATTTCTTAGCAAATATTTTGGTAATAAGTCCGGCTCCATAGCCCCAAAAACTGCTGAGGTCTTTGAAAAAATAGAATTAAAAATAGCTGGTAAATATATATCGACATTGGTGTGCTCTTTAATTTTCATATTTGTGTTTTGTATACCTTTTATTCAATTATTTTTGTGGCATTTTAATAATACATATTTTGAGTTATTTGAGTATTTAAAACTATTACTTAACTCAGCGTTCTTAGGAATATTTGTTGCCCTTATTACAGTATTTTTTGCGATTTCGTTATCCCTAAGTTATAAAAGAACAAGACATCTTAAAACTATGATCTCGGTATCTACTTCGGGTTATGCTATACCTGGTTCTGTAATTTCTTCTGGATTACTAATATCTTTCGATTTGATATTTGATACTGCGATAACTTTATATGGAGTACTAGGTCTAGTTATGTGCTTGAGCTTGAGGTTTATGACGCCTGCTTTTAATTATATTTCTTCATCTTTGACTAATATTCCTAAATCATCTGAGAATGCACTTTTAACTCAGCCAAAGAATTCTTATAAGGCTTTCCTTAATTTTTATCTACCTCAAATGAAGCCTGCTATTTTGCTTGGTATTATGATAGTTTTTATTGAATCGATTAAAGAACAACCAGCAACATTGCTTTTAAGGCCTGTGGGCTTTGATACTCTCTCAACTAAGGTCTATAACTTTACTAGTGAAGGTCAATGGATAATGGCATCAAGCCCAAGCCTTTTATTAATATTACTTAGCTTAATTTTCGTATATCTAATAAATAAAAATATAGATTTAAATAAATATAATTAAAAAAATGAAGGAAGACGGTTACAGATTAAATGTTGGTGTAATAATTGCTAATAAAGAAGGTAAATTATTAATTTGTAAAAGAAAGGGTATGAATAGTTGGCAGTTTCCTCAGGGTGGTATAGATTATGGAGAGACTCCTCTAAAGGCTGCTAAAAGAGAATTGTTTGAAGAAGTTGGAATTAAATCAAAATCAACAAAACTTATTTCTAATGTTAAGGAATGGCTTAAATATGATGTTCCAAAAAAAAGTCGTCGTAGAAGATTTTTAGATAAGAAATTTAAAGGCCAAAAACAAAAATGGTTTCTTTTTAAATTAAAAGAAGATGTTCAAATATCTTTTGAGAATGATCCTGACAGTGAGTTTGAAGATTACAAATGGGTGTCTTATTGGTATCCTCTAACTTTAATTATCTCGTTTAAGGAAAGAGTCTATTGTGAAGCACTTAATAAATTGAGATATTCTTTTTGTAGTGAATTTAATCATGATAGATGAGATTCTTATTTTTGGTGCCCTGGGTATAATCGCAGGATTGCTTGCAGGAATGTTTGGTATTGGTGGTGGTTTAATTATTGTGCCAGTTCTAATTGGAACATTCATCAATTTGGGTTTTGACAGTTCTGTAATTGTGCATCTTTCAATAGGCACTGCTATCTCATGTATTATTTTTACTGGCTTGGCATCAGCAAATGCACATAGAAATAAAAAATCTATTGACTTTGATCATTTTAAACCAGTTGCATCTGGTATTGTTTTCGGTGCGCTAGCTGGAGCATTTTTCGCCGTTCAAATAGAAGGTATTTTTCTTAAGATATCAATTGCGGTATTTGTGTTCCTTGTTGGTATACAAATTTTATTTGACATTAAGCTGTATTCAAAAAGGATTACTCCCAATAAATCTAAATCAATTTTTGCAGGTTCAATTATAGGATTCTTGTCATCAATGTTGGGAATTGGTGGTGGAACATTTTCAGTGCCTTATTTCAGGGCTTCAGGACTAAAATTAACTTCTTCGATTGGAACATCTGCTGCTTGTGGTATTCCTATAGCAATTTTTGGAACACTTGGCTATATTATTGCCGGGATTGAGGTTTCAGAACTTCCAAATTTAAGCTTAGGTTATGTATACTTGCCTGCATTGTTAGGAGTTTCTATGACAAGTGTTTTTGCAGCAAAATATGGAGCAGAGCTCGCTCATTATTTTTCACAATTAGTTCTAAAAAGACTTATGGCGATGTGGTTTTTTATAGTATCTATCTATATGATTTTAGTATGATTATTGAATTATCAGATTGGTTTAATAACCCAAGTCTTATAGAATTTGGTCCTATTAAAATACAATACTATGCCATTACCTGGTTATTATCTGCAGTCTTAATTTATTTTTTCCTTAAGAGAAATAAAATAATCAATGAGATCGGACTAAGCAGCGATGAAGTTAACGATATGGTTTTCTTATATGGTTTGTTCTTAGGAGCGATGTGCGGTGGAAGAATTGGATATATGTTATTTTATCAAACTCAACAACTTTTCAATGATCCAGTTTCATTGTTTAAAATCTGGCAGGGTGGGCTTAGTTTCCATGGAGGACTTATTGGCGTCATCGTAGCACTTATTATTTTCTGTAAAAAGAAAAATATTCAATTTCTTCGATTGATGGATGGAGTTGCTCTAGCTATGCCAATAGGCCTTGGTCTTGTCAGGATTGGTAATTTTTTAAATGGTGAGCTATATGGCGAAGCAACAAACGGAGAATGGGGTTTTATATTTCCAACTGATCCTTTTGGTGAAACTAGGCATCCTTCTCAGTTGTATGAAAGTTTTGGCGAGGGTCTAGCTTTATTTGCAATACTTCTATTTATAAGTCAAAAAACTAAGATAAAGGGCGCCGTTTGTTCTTCATTCCTTATCTTTTATGGTTCAATAAGATTTATAATAGAATTCTTTAGACAGCCCGACTCGCATCTAGGCCATATCGCTTTTGATTCACTTAGTATGGGTCAGTTATTATGCATTCCTATGATTTTTATAGGTTTCTTAATATTATTGTATTCTAGGAAGAACGCATGAAAGCATATTTAGACCTATTAAAATTCATTCTTGATAATGGGGAAGAAAAAGATGATAGAACTAATACAGGAACAATATCATCTTTTGGTCATCAATTAGATTTTGATCTAGAATCTGGCTTCCCGGCTGTAACAACAAAATCTCTTGCATGGAAAGGTGTTGTTTCAGAACTTTTATGGTTCCTTGAGGGATCAGAAGATGAAAGAAGGTTAGCTGAAATAAGATTCAATAAAGATAGATCTGAACTTACAGATCTAGATAAATATTCAACAATTTGGACTGATAATGCAGATAAACAGGGAAAAGATCTGGGTTATGAAAATAATGACTTAAAAAAGCTTCTTGGTCCTGTTTATGGTGTTCAGTGGAGAAACTGGTCCGGCAAAGATCAAATTAAAGAGTTAATTAATGGGTTAAAGAATAATCCTGATAGCAGAAGACATATATTGTCAGCATGGAATGTTGGTGAAATAGATAAAATGGCTTTACCGCCTTGCCATGTAATGTCTCAATTCTACATAAATAAAAATTATATAAGTTGTCATATGTATCAAAGAAGTGCTGATATGTTTCTTGGAGTACCATTTAATATAGCTAGCTATGCTCTCTTATTATCAATAATTGCAGAAATACTAGATCTTAAGCCAAAAAGATTCATACACTCTTTTGGAGATGCGCATATATATAAAAATTCCATAGATCAAGTTAAGGAACAGATTTCAAGGAATCCAAAAACATTACCAAAGCTAATTATTCCAAAGCTTAATTCTCTTGATGATTTAAATGGATGTTCTATTAATGATTTTATTTTAGATGGATATGATCCACATCCAACTATAAAAGCAAAAATGGCGGTATAGATAATGATAATTTCACACGTTGTTGCATTGTCAAATAATAATGTTATTGGTGTTGATAATAACCTTCCATGGAATCTTAAAACTGACTTGTCTCACTTTAAGGAATATACAACAAATAAGGTTATTGTCATGGGCAGAAAAACATATGAATCCATTGGAAGGCCTTTGCCTAATAGGTTAAATTATGTAGTTTCACAAACTATTAATCGCATTGCAGGTGCATTTGTTTTCGACAGTACAGAAAGTGCAATTAAGAATGCTAGAGATTATTGTGAAGAAAATAGTCTAGACGAAGTAGTTATTATTGGAGGAGGTTTTTTATTTAGAGACACTCTTCCAATAACAAATAAATTGGTGCTCACAAAGGTAAATTGCGAGATTGAAGGTGATGTTTTTTATCCAGAAATAGACTTATCTAATTGGGTAGAAAAAGATTCAAAGAATTTTTTAAAAGATGCCGACAATGATTATGACTTTAAAGTTTCGACGTACGAAAGGCTTAAGTAGAGTTCATTTGGATATAATCTCTTCTCAAAGCTAGATTTTTAATTCTAATCTCTTCATTCTCAGTAAACCTAATCCAATTAGTTGCTTGCTTCTGTATTTTCTCATCTTTATCTCTTGCAGCAATTCCAAAATTTTTCTTTGCATCATCAAATTTTTGAAGTTCAAAATAAACCTGACCTAATGTTAAGTAGACAGGGGATAATTTTTTAATTTTACCTTTTTCTAAACCTTTTAAGATTGCGTCAGCTGCTTGTTCCAACTTATCTTCTGATAAGTATAGATTGCCAAGCAGAACATAAGCCTCTCCAGTTTTTGACATCTTAGCTGCTTTTTCAAGAACAGGAATTGCTTTATCGATTTCCTGAGCCATTCTCCACGCATCAGCCAAGAGTTTTAAATTCTTTTCAGTATCTTTGATTACTGGAACAATTTTTTCTTCTTCAGTTTTTTCATCAACGATGGTAATCATCTTCTTTTGCCCGTGTTCAAAAACTTCTGCAGCCCAATATGGATTTTGATTTAAAAGAAGTAATTGAGTCAACGCAAGGTATTCGGATTCTCTGTTAAGAAGATCTTTTTGATAGGCTGCCTTCAACACTATCATATATTCTTTTTCTCTACCTAGTTGTCCATATGAACCACCAAGTTGAATAAAGTATTGTTTCTTGGGATAGTAATTAACTAATATCTCATATATATCTATTTGCCTAAGTAAAGATTCTTTTTCACCGATCTCTTTTTTCATCTCTCCAATGCATGCGGCCATAATTACATACCAATTTTCTCTTGGCTTATAACCTTCTTCTTCTGCCATAGTAACTGCAGTCTCCATAGATGAAAGAGCTTTCTTAAAATCACCAGTTTGGTAATAAGCTTGTCCTAAAAGAGAATAAGATTGAGCTGTAATTGTTTCTACTTCACTCATCCATTGGAGTATAAGCTCAATTCCTTTCTCATAATTTTCTTCAAGTAAATTTAACTGAGCAAGTGAAAGTAAAGCACCAACTCTTAAGCCAATTGTTACTTCTGGCTCATCAATTAGCCTGGCATAAGCGTCCATAGCTTTGGGATAATTTCCATCACTAAAATAGACGAATGCCCATGCATTCCACATAACTGATCTGTCATAACTTTTCAAATTATCCTTGTTTTCTAAGAGCTGGTTAAGGTTTCTTAACACAACTTCCATATCAGGAGCTGGTTCTCCTTTTTCATCAACCACTTCAAGGGCTTCATAAACCTCTGCCATGACTTTAGCTGTTTTGCTTTGGAGAACTCTAGATTTTTTATATTTTATTGGTTTTTTGTTTGCTTGTGACTGAGCTTCAATCGTAACTGGGGTTACAACAAAAAGAATTGCTAAAATAGAAAATAAATATATTGAAAATTTTTTATTCATAATTTTTTAACTCTCATCAAGAACATAAGTAAATCTGTGAAGCACTCCCTCAACTGGAACTGCTTTGCCATCTACAATTTTAGGCTTGTATTTTAATTTTAATGCAGCTCTGGCTGAGGCGCTATTAAACATAGTACAAGGTCTAAATTCAGTGGAAGGATCATTTGGATCGCTATTGGAACAATATCCCTCGATTGCCACTGCATCTTCAACACTTCCTGTATCAGTTATTGTAAATTCAACTAAGGCATAACCCATAGTTCCTCTTTCTTGAGCCCTTCTTGGATATATTGGAACTACCTTAAATAGTGGTATATATGACCCATCTTTAAAAAAAGATCCTCCTGCTTTGAAGTTAGCCTTGGGTTTTGCTATTGACACATCTAATCCTGTTAAAGGGGCTAGATCTAACTCAGGTTGTGCAATATCCTCAGGCTGCTCATCAGGTTTTTCTGGTTTATCAACCTCTGTGATAAATGTATCTATTTGTCTTTCAGGCATTACGACATCAGCAAGTTTTACTGAGGTGTCCTCTTTCATGCCACTGTCACCAAGTGATATTAAAATAACCATTACAAAAAATAGCGATAATGTTATTAAAGAAGAAAAGCCTATTCCTGCAGCATACCTATTAGCATTGAATGCCTTTACGTAAACAGCATGAACTGGTTTAGTAAGGATATTAATTGCCGCAAAAACTTGATTCATAAATTATTTTGGTTCTGATGCTAAAGATATTGCTGACACTCCAGCCTCTCTTGCTCCATCCATCACTTTAATAATAGTATCTGCAACAGCTTTTTCATCAGCTTGGATAACTACAGATCCTTTAGGATTATCTGCTAGCATCTTAACCACATTGGCTTTAACTTGTCTTACATCTATTCTTCTTCCATCCATCCATACCTCTCCAGTAGGTCCAACGGCAATAAGAATTGCAGCATTTTCTTGTGTTTCTGCTGTATCAGAGTCTGGTCGATTAATTTCAAGGCCAGGCTCCTTAATAAAGTTTGCGGTTACAATAAAGAAAATTAGCATGATGAATACAACATCAAGCATTGGAGTTAAATTTATTTCACTCTCTTCGTCTTTTACAGCTGTGCTTATAGCATTTCTTCTCATCTAGTTACTCCTATAATTCTCTTTTTATTAATTCTCTTAAATCGTTTGTATGTCTGTCTGATGCGCTATTCAGATAAATGCTAGCAAATACGCCTGAAAGAGCCACAACCATTCCTGCCATTGTTGGAAGCGTTGCTTTTGAAACTCCACCTGCCATTGACCTAGCATCTCCGCCTCCATTAAAAGCCATAACTTGGAACACCTCTATCATTCCTGTTACTGTTCCTAGAAGCCCAAATAAAGGTGCCAAAACTACACAAGTCTGGATGATCGTAAGGTTTCGATTAATTGCAACTTTGGCTTGTGATAATATCTTTTCACGAATCTGTAAAGCATGCCAAGAAGTCTTATCAGATCTACTGTTCCATTTGCTTGAAAGATCTTGAACGTAAAACTCATGACCGTGAGAAAAATACCATATTCTTTCAAAGATCATAGCCCACATAAAAAATACTAATATAGCAATTAGCCAAAGCACACTTCCACCAGCTTCCATAAAATCTCTTATGGAAGAGAAAGCTTCAGTAATTGCAAACCACATAGTTAGTTACTAACTTCCCTCAGCACGCTCAGCAAGGATACCAGTACTTTGTTCCTCAAGAACACTAATAATTCCTTTAGCAGATGATGCAGTAAATGAATGCAATAATGTTGTAGGTATCGCAACCAATAAACCTAGCACAGTTGTCACAAGAGCTTGTGAGATACCACCAGCCATCAATTTAGGATCTCCAGTTCCATACAATGTAATCATTTGGAAAGTCACAATCATACCTGTAACTGTTCCAAGTAAACCTGCCAAAGGCGCTACTACTGAAATAATTCTAACAGCACTAATTCCTCTCTCAATTGATGGTCTTTCAGCCATAATTGCTTCAGCTAGTTTTAGCTCTAATGTATCGATATCTTTTTTAAAGTTATCTTCGCCAACTTTTAAAACTCTGCCTAATGGATTTCTCACGTCAAGTGCTTTTGAGCTTGCCTGAGCTCTTACAGCTCTGCCTAACCTATATAGACTATAAAGTTTCCAAAATGCTAATGCGATACCAATTATACCGACAAATATAATTGCATAACCAACCTCTCTACCTTGAGCAGCTCTTTCTGCTAAAGAAGGAGTTTGTATTAAATTAGCTAGCAAACTCCCACCTGTTGGTCCAGTTGGATCTATTCCAAATTTTACCTGTTCGCCAACTTCAGCTTTTTCAATATTTCGAGCTGTTTTTGTATAACGTCCAGCTGGCTGTCTTGGTAAAAATGCATATTTGCCTGAAGCTGCTACATACTCTAAGTATTTCCCGTCACAGACAGCATTAAATAATCCAGCTCTAGTAACATTACATGTAGATGATGCTCCATCAACATCAACAACAACAGCTTCATAAGAAACTACTTGCCCACTTGCTGCTATTTCTTCAGTCAGCAAGCCCCAAAGTTTTCTTATTTCTTCCATAGTTGGTAATTCAGTTGTTTCTGACATTTTGCCAGTTAACTCATTTAAAAACGTTACTCTCTCTGGGCCATATTGTGCACTTGTTAATGAACCAGAAAATTGAACAGCTGCTTCACCAGCTGAGCTTTGAAGATGGCCAAATATTTCGACTAAAGAACCAAGCTCTTTTTGATAAGCTTCTTCTGCAATTCTAACCTCTTCTTCATTTTTCTTATATATCGCTTCGAGTCTGTCAGCTTCATCTTCTTGTCTCTTTAACTCTGCTTTTTCTTCAGCGAGCATTTGAGCTTGTTTATTTTTGTTAGCCATAAACCTTGCTTCTCGCTTTGTATTTTCAGTTTGCTCTTTTGTTCTTCCTTGCTTTACAAGAGCAAGAAGAGCTTCAACTGTTGTGACTTCGCTAGCCTCTTCTTCGGATTCTTGAGCAAATACAAAGCTGTTAAAAGATAACGATAATATAAATAATATTGATAAATAGTTTTTCATTATGCATCTCCTTTAGCTAACTGCTCTTTTACAACTGGCATTAGTAACATATCAGTTGGTGCCAATTTCTTAGCTATTCTAATTGCATCTCTTATTGGCTTCCTGTAACTTGAGGATAGTTCCTCCCAGCCAACCGCCTCACCAGTTTCAGGATCCTTCTCGTTATTCCATCTTCCACTAGTTCTTTCATCTTTAGTTTGATAAAACATCCCTATTCTTCCAATTACTAAAATATTTACAACAGTTCCATCTGAAAGTTCATCTTCATAGGTATCAATTTTTCGACCATACTCAGCCTCTATATTGTATGCCTCAAGAACTTGTCTTAGTTGTTCAGATGCTGAAATCTTTGGCTTCCCAAATGTAGATCTAACAAGGTCAATTCTTGTTCTTCTTTCTTCTAATCTAAAAGGATTATCAAGCGATATAAATATCTCAAGGCCATTTAACATTTCTGTTGTAAGAAGAGGGATTTGCTGTTGTCTGTCTTCAACTTCATCCCTTTGAAATTTAAGCTTTTCAATAAGATCTAACTGAGCCTGGATCTGAATTCTTTTTTGTTCGTTATAGAGTTTTAGACCCTCAACTTGTTTTGAGACAACCTTGAACTCACTTATAATCTTATCTGTTTGTCTCTCAGTTTGATCAATCTTGTTTTGTGAATTTGCA
>Ga0315330_10003824_pt1 | contig 10324 bp, 8 predicted proteins | sample M140m34915metaG_FD_203453 | JGI IMG/M metagenome (GOLD analysis project Ga0315330, IMG submission 203453) | Ammonia-oxidizing marine archaeal communities from Monterey Bay, California, United States - M1 40m 34915 | ecosystem: Environmental > Aquatic > Marine > Intertidal zone | place: USA... | reverse complement strand
TTTATTTTTTAGCATTAATCGGTTTATGGTCAAGTATAGTCTTCTATAATTCTTATTTGCCTGACATTGCCTTTCCAGAGCAACAGGATCGTGTCAGTGCCCGTGGCTATTCTTATGGCTATATTGGGAGTGTAACTCTTTTGTTATTTAATTTATTGATGGTAATGCAGCCTGAATTATTCGGTATTGAAGGTTCCAAAAGCGAAGCCTCAATGACAGCTATGAAATATTCCTTCATTTCCGTAGGAATTTGGTGGGCGCTGTTTAGTCAGTATTCATTTTATTTTTTACCAAAAAGTAATCATGAAGTTAAGGTTACTAGAGATATTTTTTGGAATGGCTATAAGGAGTTAAATTTGGTTTGGAGACAATTAAAAGGAATAATTCGAATAAGGCGTTTCCTTCCTGCATTTTTCCTTTACAGCATGGCTTTGCAAACAGTCATGTTAGTTGCTGCTTATTTTGGCGAAGAAGAAATTTCTTGGGCAAATTCTGATGAAAAGACAGTTGGTCTTATTGTGAGTATTCTGCTTATTCAGATTGTAGCTATTTTTGGAGCAATTGTTACAGCAAGAGCCTCAGAGCGTTTTGGTAATATTCCTGTTTTAATTACAATTAATTTTATATGGGTAGGACTTTGCGTAATAGCCTACTTCACTCGAACACCTCTTCAATTTTATTATGTGGCAGGATTTGTAGGTTTAGTTATGGGAGGATTACAATCTCTTTCTCGATCTACATACTCTAAGTTACTTCCCAAAACTATTGATACCACTTCTTTTTTTAGTTTTTATGAAATAACAGAGAAAATCGGAATTGTATTCGGTATGGTTTGCTTTGGCTTGGTAGATCATATTTCTGGGAGTATGCGAAATGGTATTTTATTTTTTATCATTTTTTTTATTTTCGGTGCCTTAATGTTATTAAGAGTACCAAATTTAAAAACCTCCCATACATAGCTTTATTTTCTATGACTAAAATACTATTGGCATAAATATTGTCATATTAAATTGTATAGTTCTCAAATATCATAAACTAGTTTTGTAAATGTTTAAATGAGGGTTTGGGATTACTTGAAATGACAAAATGACTTAAATTAAAGAAATGAGTAGATCCTTTTTTAGTGCAATAGACAATCTGTCACTTCAAGACATAGAATCTGAAGCTGATTTAATACCATTATTGACGACAGAGGATGAAGAAGCTCTTGAAAATGAAGCTCTCCCAAAGATAGTGCCTATTCTTCCACTTCGAAATACCGTCTTGTTTCCTGGTGTTGTGATCCCTATCACTGCTGGGAGAGATAAATCAATTCAGCTAATAAAAGATTCTAATTCTGCGGATAAGATTATTGGTGTAGTAGCACAACAGAACCAAAGTGTCGAAAATCCTGGTTCCAAAGATATCTTTGAGCTTGGTACTGTTGCACAAATTCTTCGTGTATTGAAAATGCCCGATGGAAATACTACCATTATAATCCAAGGAAAAAAACGTTTTAAAATTAAAAGTATTCTAAATGAAGAACCCTATTTAAAGGCTTCTATTGAAGAAGTAGCGGATGAAGTCCCCAATAAAAACGATAAAGAATTCTCTGCAACCATTGATTCTATAAAAGACTTAGCACTTCAAATTATTAATGAAAGCCCTAATATACCCAGTGAAGCTTCATTTGCTATTAAAAATATTCAGACCCCATCTTTCTTGATCAATTTTGTTGCTTCTAATATGAATGTTAAAGCTAGCTACAAGCAAAAAATTCTAGCTGAAGTAAATCTTCATCAGAGAGCTCTGATGTGTTTAAAACACATGAATGAGGAATATCAAAAACTTGCATTAAAAAATGATATTCAATCAAGAGTTCGTTCAGAAATGGATACTCAACAGCGTGAGTATTATTTACATCAGCAAATGAAAACGATCCAGGAAGAATTAGGAGGAGTCTCTTATGAAGAAGAAATTGATGAAATGCGATCAAAATCAAAAGAGAAATTATGGAGTGAACCAGTTGAGTCACATTTCAATAAGGAACTTTCAAAACTACAAAGAATGAATCCTCAGGTTGCTGAGTATTCAATCCAGCGGAATTATTTAGATCTTTTTCTTGATTTACCATGGAATTATTACACTGAAGATAAATTTGATCTTCAACGTGCCCAAAAAATATTAGATAGGGATCATTTCGGTTTGGAGGAGGTGAAAAAGCGAGTAATTGAATATCTGGCTGTTTTAAAACTTCGAAATGATATGAAATCTCCAATTCTATGTTTGCACGGCCCTCCAGGTGTAGGTAAAACCTCTCTAGGAAAATCAATAGCTGAAGCTTTGGGAAGAGAGTATGTAAGAATATCTCTGGGAGGCATGAGAGATGAAGCTGAAATAAGAGGTCATAGAAAAACATATATAGGTGCTCTTCCAGGAAGAATTTTACAAAGCCTTAAAAAGGCTGGTACATCAAACCCTGTATTTGTCTTAGACGAAATTGATAAACTTTCTTCAAGCTCTCAAGGTGATCCTGCCTCGGCATTATTAGAAGTTTTAGACCCTGAGCAAAATTCTGATTTCTATGACAACTTTCTTGAACTAGGATATGATTTATCTAAAGTAATGTTTGTGGCTACGGCAAATAATTTAGGAACTATTCATCGTGCGCTTTTAGATCGAATGGAATTGATAAATGTAAATGGTTATACTCTTGAAGAAAAAACTTCAATTGCACAAAAATTTTTACTTCCAAAACAGCTAAAAGAACATGGTTTAAAAAAGAATCAACTTAGTTTAAAAAAATCGATACTGGAGAAGATTGTAGAGGAATATACTAGAGAATCCGGTGTTCGTGGATTAGAAAAACAAGTTGCTAAAGCAGTTAGATTTGCTGCTAAGTCTATCGCGATGGATGAAGATTACATAAAGAACCCTGAACCATTAGATTTGATAACAATTCTTGGTCCAGCTAAAGTTCAACGTGATCTTTATGAAAATAATCATGTGGCGGGTGTTGTTACTGGTTTAGCTTGGACTGCAGTCGGAGGTGACATTCTTTTTATTGAATCAGCCATTTCATCCGGAAAAGGAAATCTAACCATTACGGGTAATTTGGGGAAAATAATGAAAGAGTCTGCCACAATTGCTATGGAATTTATAAAAGCTAATTCTTCTATGCTTGGTCTTGATGATTTTAATTTTGACAAATATAATATTCATATACATGTCCCTGAAGGAGCTACACCAAAAGATGGACCTAGCGCGGGAATAACTATGTTAACATCCTTAGTTTCACTCTTTACTCAAAAGCGGGTAAAGAAAAACTTAGCCATGACAGGTGAAATCACTCTCCGTGGGAAAGTATTGCCAGTTGGTGGAATTAAAGAGAAAATTCTTGCTGCAAAACGTTCAAAAATTAAAGAAATTATTCTTTGTGAGAATAATTTGAAAGATATCGAAGAAATCAATAAAAAATATCTGAAAGGGCTCACATTCCATTATGTAAATGAAATGCAGGAGGTTATTAAATATGCAATAACTGATCAAAAGGTTAGACATGCAAAAAGTTTCAGCTAAGTTTAAAATCCTGTTAGATAGTCTTATATTTAGGGATGCAAAAAATCATAGTAGCGATTGATGGTTTTGCCTCTACAGGTAAAAGTTCGTTAGCCAAGAGACTAGCAGAGACTTTAAACTACACTTATATTGACTCAGGGGCTATGTATCGTGCAGTCACATATTTTGCAATTCAAAAAGGACATCAAGGACATATTGACCAGGAAAAACTAATAGCTCAACTTGACCAGATTGAGATTTACTTTAAGTATTCCAAGCTAGGCCATCAAACATTTTTAAATGGATTAAATATTAGTAAAGAAATTCGTCTTTCAGAGGTAACTGAACAAGTTAGCAGAGTATCCAAAATTTTAGAGGTTAGATCACTTTTAGTTACTCAACAGCAAAAATTAGGAGCGAAAAAAGGTATTATTATGGATGGCCGAGATATAGGAACTGTTGTTTTTCCTAAAGCCGAATGTAAGTTTTTTTTGAAAGCATCATCAGAAATACGTGCTAAACGAAGACACCTTGAGCAAATTGAAGCTGGAAATAATGAATCTTTTGCATCAGTTTTATCTAATATAAAAGACCGTGATTTAATGGATACTACCAGAAAACTTAGCCCACTCACGAAGGCTGATGATGCAATAGGAATAGACGTTAGTGAAATGAGTTTAGAAGAAGTATATCAACAACTTTTGGAACACATATCTAAAAAGATTATTTAAACCTGTACTAAACAAAAAAATAGATTATTAATTTGTATATCAAAGCATTAAAGCTATATTTGCAAGCTTTTTAATTGATAGGAAAATCCAGAAAAGCAAATTAAATTTTAACATCTTCTGTCGTTGCAACTAAGGATTTCCCGATGACAGAATACAAAACCCCTCGGAAATGGCAAAAAAACCAACCGAAAAAGCAGAAAAAAAAACAGTTGTAAAAAAAACTTCTAAGACAACCGTTAAGAAAGCCCCGAAAAAAACAGCTGAAGCTAAAACCACCAAAACAGTATCAAAGCAGTCAACAAAAAAAGCAGCCGAAGCAAAAACTACCAAAACAGTAGCAAAGAAGGCGACAAAAAAAGTGTCAACTACTAAATCAACAACAAAAACTGTTTCAAAGAAAGTTGTTTCAAAATTGGAGAAAAAACCTTCAACTAAAAAAACTAAGGTTAATATCAAAAAAGATGCTGAAGTTAAAGACAATGCAAAATCATTAGAAAAAAGTAAAGATGTTGCTGTCACCATGGGTGCAAAAAATATAGATAGTAATTCAAATGATTCTCAGTCTAAGTTCCTAAATAACTTCAACTGGCACAATTATCAAGAAGGTATAGATGTTATTGATATTAAGCAACTTGACGAATTCGAAAAACTAGTTAAAGAGAACTTTGTAGATACATCAGATGATGATGTAATTGAGGGATCTGTTGTTTTTATGACTGATCGCGAAGCCATAATCGATATTAATGCTAAATCAGAAGGTGTTATATCACTTAATGAATTTAGATATAACTCAGATTTAAAAGTTGGAGATAAAGTAGATGTAATTGTTGATACACGTGAAGATAGAACAGGGCAGTTGGTCCTTTCTCATCGAAAGGCAAGGGTAATTAAAGCATGGGATCGTGTAAATAGTGCACATGATAATTCTGAGATAGTGAGTGGTTTTGTTAAATGCAGAACAAAAGGAGGAATGATAGTAGATGTATTTGGTATCGAAGCATTTTTACCAGGTTCACAAATTGATGTAAAACCCATAAGGGATTATGACCAATATGTAAACAAAACTATGGAATTTAAGGTTGTTAAGATTAACCATGAATTTAAAAATGTAGTTGTTTCTCATAAAGCTCTCATTGAAGCAGATATTGAAGAGCAGAAGAAAGAAATAATAGGTCAGTTGGAAAAAGGACAAGTATTAGAAGGTGTTGTTAAAAATATAACATCATATGGTGTATTTATTGACCTAGGTGGTGTTGATGGCTTGATTCATATTACTGATCTTTCGTGGAGTCGTATCAATCATCCAAGCGAAATTTTAGAATTAGATCAGAAACTTAATGTAGTAATCTTAGATTTTGATGACAATAAATCTAGAATCCAACTTGGATTAAAACAACTTAGTTCACATCCCTGGGAAAAATTATCTGACACTCTTAAAGAAGGAGATCGAGTTAATGGAAAAGTTGTTGTTATTGCTGATTATGGTGCATTTATTGAAATAGAAGAAGGTGTTGAAGGTCTTGTTCATGTTTCAGAAATGTCTTGGTCTACCCACCTTCGTTCTGCACAAGACTTTGTAAAAATAGGTGATGAAGTTGATGCAATTATACTGACACTTGATCGTGAATCAAGGAAAATGTCACTTGGAGTAAAGCAAATTACTCCAGATCCATGGACAGATATTACATCAAAATATCCTATCGGTTCGAAACATTCTGGTTTAGTGAGAAATTTTACAAATTTTGGAGTATTTGTTGAACTTGAAGAAGGCATTGATGGGTTAGTTTATATCTCTGATTTATCGTGGACAAAAAAAGTCAAACACCCCTCAGATGTATTGAGTCTCGGGGATAAAATTGATGTAATTGTTCTTGAGTTGGATGTAGAAGGTCGTAAATTAAGTTTGGGTCATAAACACACTACAGAAAACCCATGGGATAAGTATGAAAAGGAATTTGCTGTTAATAGTGAGCATAACGCTGCCCTTACTGAAATTGTGGATAAAGGTGCTACTATATCATTTAATGATGATATTGTTGCCTTCGTACCTTCAAGACATATGGATAAACAGGATGGAACTAAAATCACAAAAGGAGAACAAGTTTCATTTAAGATTATAGAGTTTAATAAAGAGTTTAAACGTGTAGTTGCATCTCATACGGCTACGTTTAGGGAACAGGAAATGAAAAATGTAAAGCGATCTGCTGCTAAGGTTGCAGCTTCTAATTCAGAAAAAGCTACACTTGGAGATTTAGATGCTTTAGCAAATTTGAAAGATAAAATGGACAGTGATGAATAAAGATCTAGTATCATTTAGTTAAGAAATCGCCCTCTTTTTTAGAGGGTTTTTTTTATCCTATAGAATATAATACTTTTGTAGAATAATCTTAAAATGGCAGCCAAAATTCTTCTTAATGGAATAAAAGTTAGTATTATCTTAAGTAGGTTGTGTCAACAACTAATCGAGCGTCATAAAGATTTCTCAAATGTTGTCCTTGTTGGTTTACAACCTAGAGGAACAAGTCTTCTTGAGCAATTATTAAAACTATTGAAAGAACAAGGACTAAAATCGATTAAATCAGGTAAGTTAGATATTACTTTTTTTAGAGATGACTTTAGAAGAAATGACGAACCTCTTTACGCTAAAACCACGGAAATGAGTGAGACTCTAGAAGGTAAAGATGTTGTTTTAATTGATGATGTTTTGTTCACAGGGAGAAGTATACGTGCAGCTCTTAGTGCTATTGATTCATATGGTCGACCAAAATCTATTGAATTACTTGTGCTAGTTGATCGAAGATTTAGCCGTCACTTACCAATACAACCAGATTACCTTGGAGCACAGATAGATGCTCTTCAAGGAGATAAAGTAAAAGTAGTTTGGTCTGATTTGCCTAAAAAAAGTGTTGTTTATTTAGAAAAAAATAAAACATGAAGAAATTAAGCGTTTCTCATCTTTTAGGGATAAAATATCTTAAAATAGAAGATCTAAACCTAATTTTTGAAACTGCTACCCATTTTAAAGAAGTCATAAATAGGCCTATCAAAAAAGTCCCTAGCTTGAGAGATATTACTATCGCTAATTTATTTTATGAAAACAGTACTCGGACAAAACTTTCCTTTGAATTAGCAGAAAAACGCTTATCTGCTGATGTGATTAATTTTTCTGCTAAACAATCTTCAGTATCAAAAGGTGAAACTTTAGTAGATACCGTTAACAATATTCTCGCAATGAAAGTTGACATGATTGTAATACGTCATCCTAATCCAGGAGCTGCTCATTTTTTATCTAAGCGGGTAAATTCGTGTATTATTAATGCTGGTGACGGAACTCATGAACACCCCTCACAAGCTTTATTAGATGCTTATTCTTTAAGAGAAAAACTTGGGGATCTTCATGGTAAACGAATTGCTATAGTTGGTGATATCTTACATTCACGCGTAGCATTATCAAATATATACGCTTTAAAAATGTTAGGTGCAGATGTTAAACTTTGCGCTCCTAAATCTCTTCTACCTAAACATATAAAATCTTTAGGAGTATCTAGCTCTTCAAACTTTACAGAAGTTTTAAACTGGTGTGATGCTGTAAATATGTTGAGAGTACAAAATGAGCGAATGGAATTAAGTTATTTTCCCTCAAATAGGGAGTATAGTCAAAACTTTGGTTTGAATAATGATCGTCTTAAACAAACAAGAAAAGAGATTGTCATTTTACACCCAGGACCAATAAATAGAGGGGTTGAGATAACAAGTGAGGTTGCAGATTCTGATCAAGCAATTATTCTAGATCAAGTTGAAAACGGTTTAGCTATTAGAATGGCTATCATTTATCTTTTAGGATCTCAATTAAAAATTTGAAAATGTTAAAAACTGAAGGACAAGGAATAGGTTATTTGGACGCTAGAAATTTACGGGATAGTCATGATATTTATTCTGTTTTAAAACAAAAACCATTAGATTTAATTATTGACTGTACAAAAAATGTGCCTGATAACAATTTACTATCAGAAATTTACAATTTTCAAATTAAACAAAATCGCTGCTTTGTTATTATACTTCCTGTAGAAAAGCAAATAAACTTTCCTGAGTTTTGGGATTTGGCTCCAACAAAGACTGAAGCTTTAGATTTAATATCCTTCGGGCAGATCCAACGTAAGTTAAATTTTTAATATGTTTAAACTAACTATTTTAGGCTGTCATTCTGCGACACCTTCTGAGAACAAACACACAAGTTCTCAAATATTAGAAGTAAATGGCAACCTCTTTTTAATAGATTGTGGCGAAGGAACCCAAATGCAATTACGTAAAGCCAAAGTGAGATTTACCCGTATTAAGCATATTTTTATCTCCCACTTACACGGAGATCATTTTTTTGGATTAATTGGATTGATTAGTACTTTTCGCTTACTAGGTCGTTCAGCCCCGCTAAACGTATATGGCCCGAAAGGAATAAAACAAATTGTCACATTACAGTTAAAGATGTCAAATTCATGGACAGACTACCCCTTAAATTTTCACGAATTATCTTCTCCAAAAAGTGAATTAATATATGAAGATGATTCTATTTCCGTTTCAACTCTTCCATTAGACCATCGTATTTATACAAATGGTTTTCTATTTACTGCTAAAGTTAATAATCGTAAAATTAATACAGATGCAACCAAAGGTTTAGATTTAGAATCTTTTCATTATTCCAAATTGCAAAAAGGTTACAGTATTGAATTATCAGATGGTACTTTTTTTGAAAATCAAGAACTTACTTTAGATCCTGAAATTCCAAAACGATACGCATATTGTAGCGACACAGCATATAACGAGGATTTGATTTCACTCATTAAGGGTGTTGATTTATTGTACCATGAAGCTACATTTCTTGAAAAGCATGCTGATTTAGCAATGAAAACCAAGCATAGTACCGCTTTTCAAGCAGCTAAAATAGCGGCTGCCGCTAATGTAAAAGCATTATTATTAGGTCACTATTCAAGTCGTTATTCTGAAAAATTAGATTTTTTAAAAGAAGCATCTAAAGCTTTCGAAACAATTTTTTTGTCTGAAGATCTCAAAACATTTTCAATTTAATTAAAATCGATTGTAAATTGCATAATATATGAATAAGCAAGATTTAGGCCACTTAAGAAAATCCTACGACAGAAGTGCCATTGACGTCTCTGATATTAAAAATGATCCTATTGAGTTTTTTAAAAAATGGTTTGATGATGCTTCTACTAACCCGGATATTGAGGAAGCAAATGCAATGTCACTAGTTACCCTTGGTTTAGATGATTTTCCCAAGTCTAGAATTGTTTTGCTTAAGGCTTTTAGTAATGAGGGATTTATATTTTATTCAAATTATCAAAGTGAAAAAGGGTTGTCAATTACAAACCATCGTAAAGTAGGGTTATCTTTTTTTTGGCCACCTCTTGAGCGTCAAGTGATAATTAAAGGAGTTATAGAAAAAACAACTTCTGAACTTTCAGATATATATTTTAATTCAAGACCAAAAGATAGTCAGCTCGGAGCTATTGTCTCTAATCAAAGTAAAGTAATTAAAAACCGTGATGTTTTAGAAATCAATTTAAAAGAATTACAGATAAAGTATAAGGATAAAGAGATTAAACGCCCAAGTCATTGGGGTGGATATTTGGTTATTCCAAAATGTATTGAATTTTGGCAAGGAAGGCCTAATAGATTACATGATAGAATACGTTGTGAACTTAGAAGAGGAGTTTGGAATTTAGAACGATTAGCACCCTAAAATGAAGGAATTGTTATTAGTGCGTCATGCTAAATCATCTTGGAAACTTGATGTTGAGGATCGTGATCGACCTTTGACTACAAAAGGAATGAAAAGAATCAAACAAATGGTGTTGTTTGATCCTGAGATTTTTTCTTCTGCTGAAATTATTTTTTCAAGCACAGCAAATCGAGCTATTCATACAACATCAATAATGGTCAACAGTTTAAGACTTCCCTTCAAAATTGTTAATCTTGTTGAGGAGTTATATACCTTTAAGGTTTCTCATTTAATACACTTTCTAAAAAATATGTCGGAT
>Ga0315330_10003823_pt1 | contig 10326 bp, 10 predicted proteins | sample M140m34915metaG_FD_203453 | JGI IMG/M metagenome (GOLD analysis project Ga0315330, IMG submission 203453) | Ammonia-oxidizing marine archaeal communities from Monterey Bay, California, United States - M1 40m 34915 | ecosystem: Environmental > Aquatic > Marine > Intertidal zone | place: USA... | reverse complement strand
CATTTATAAGGTACTGACTATGTTTAAGATTCAGTAATATCGCAAGCTGTCGGAGTCCATAGAAAACGGGAAACCAGGCTCCAATGAAGCAATGCCCCATAACGGCGCTACTCTAACGACAGAATTCCTGTCTTTATTGAATTGATTGTCTAACCTGGCGCTGGACAGATTCGTAAATTCCAGCAGGTCACCTTTAGGCGGGAGCTGGGTATGATCTTCGTCTCGAGACGAGCTATCTCGATCGCCGCAGTTGAGCACTTTAGGGTGCCGTAGCTTTATAGATCAATATTAGGATAGCCATCTGTAAAGTACACACGACTATGATGGAACATGTGGGACTCGGGAAGGTTAGAGAAGATTTCCCTGTTTGCGTGGCCAGGATGCATCCGGTTGGACTTCAAAAATTACATCGAGTGTGGTAATCGTACGTCACTTTGAGCGATTATAAATTTGATGGAGCTCGAGTTTAGGAATTATAAAGCGAGCTGTGAGTTTGTCGCTCTTGATCAAATGTTTAGAAATCCTCTGATTTTCTAAACCTCCATAACCAAAGACTAAGTAGAACCCCAAAAACCTGTAGAAGCAAACGGATAAAATGACCCTCCGCAGTAAGTGAGCTACCGTCACCAAGCTCAAGATCATACATCCACATATAGATATTTGCGGGGTAAACGCAGATCAGAAAAATTGCACTTCCTAGTCCCGTGACTTTTCTCAAGCTTGGTAAAATAAACCCAACTCCAAGAACTAATTCTGCGGCGCCGCTGATATACACCCACAACCTTGAAGGGCCTGGGATGGGGGGAACTATAGGCTCAAACCATTGAGGGTCAAAGAAATGCAAAGCTCCAGCATAAAGCCAAAAAATTGCGGCAGCTAAACATAGAAAATGCCAGATAAAATTTCTCATGTAGTAACTCAAACTCCTTTACGATCTTTGCAAGTGAACCGGATAGAGGAAAGCGTAATTAGAGTCTCCATGGTCTAAGTACCAAGGGCAAGCAATCTGGAAAGATCACCTAACTGAAAGCGATTTTCGTCCTCTAATTTAGCGGTTTTTTCACCACGATAAGCCAGCGACGCAACATGCCAAAGTAGATTTCAATTAGTGAGAAAAATAATGCTGCGTTGTTGAAGTGATTTAAACCAAGCAGCCTGTTATGGTGAGTCTCGGTTTATTGTCCGCGAGGACCTTTCAATCCGTCTGTCCTGAGAAGCTATAGTTTTTAATACAAAAAAAATCGACCTTCTGTTATTTCAAACAAGAAACTATTTCACAATAATCTAAAATCATTATTTGATTCAATGTATTTAAAAATACATCTTATCGTCTTGCTGATTTCTTCATCAACAGAGTTGTATCCTTGAAATCCATAAGCCGAATATATTTTTTGCAGCTCTTTGAAGTCGGCATTATCTATGTCAACCTCGAATTGAGGCTCTGCAGAAAAACACCCCTCACCGCATTGTTCTCTTACAGTGCCAAAAACTAAATCTCTGTCTTCAGATTTCAGAACAGAGCTAACGCATTGTTGAACGATTTCTTCATTTGAGGATACCGAGTTCTGTTCTTTTAACGCGTCCAATGTCCAGAGATGTGAATCTTTTAAACTAAGACTAATTTCCACTATTTTACTCCTAAATAAATACAGGTCTTTTCATCGTATTCAAATATACATAAGTCCTTTAGCCACCGCTATATGCTTACTGAGTCTTCTGCTGTCTCAGAATCAACATCAAATGAGACGGCAATTCTTTCTCCTGTAAGGACTGTTTTTGGTTTTCCCGCATATGCTAAGCCACCATCTTTTAACAGAAAAACGGTATCTCCATATCTTCTGACCGATGCGATATCATGAATAACCAAAACTATGCCAATTCCGCTGTCTGCCGCTGCCCTGAGGATTTTCATGACTGTTCGCGCCTGTTTAAGATCCAAGGAGGCCGTAGGCTCATCGAGCAATAGGAATTTTTTTTCACCAACTGAAGCGTCCTCAACGGAAACTTGCGCAAGCGCTTTAGCAAGGAGAATTCTTTGTCTCTCACCCCCTGAAAGGGTCATTAACTCCCTATCGGCTAAATGTAGCGCATCGACGGTCCGTAATGATTTCTCAACATGCTCTAACGTTAAGAGCTGGCTCTCTGCGAACGGGGCTCGCCCCAGTTGGACCATTTCCCATACTTTTAGTCCGAATGCAGGAGAAGTTTGCTGAGGCATAACCGCTCGAAGCAGCGCTAGTTCCCTTGCCGAATAAGAAGAGACTTCTGCTCGATTTAAGAGAGTGGTTCCGCTTGTCGGGGCAAGATCACCCGACATCAATTTTAGCGCAGTTGATTTTCCAGCCCCGTTTGGACCAACGATCGCAGACAGCGCACCGGCCTCACACCTTATGTTTAAATCTTTTAGCAAACACTTTCTATCAACGGTGTAATTTACTTCTTCCAGACAAAGGCTCATGGCATCCAGCCCTTATATCGAGCGAGTAGCCAAATAAAAAAAGGAGCGCCGACTAAACTAGTTATTATCCCCAGTGGAAGCTCTGCCGGTGAAACCGCAATGCGAGCCAGAATATCGGCGGTCAAAATGAGAATTACACCGAGTAGCGCTGCGCCCGGAAGGACTAATCGATGATCAGTTCCTACCATAAGCCTAATTAAGTGAGGCGCTACCAGCCCAATAAAACCTATGATTCCTGAGACAGAAACGGCTGCGGCCGTAGTCATTGCTGGGAGCATGATCATCCTGCGTTTAAGCTTAGCCGTATCGCAACCCAGGTGTTTTGCGTCAACTTCTCCTACTGCAAAAAGATTGAGGTTTTTCGCATCTCTCAAAATCAACGCCGAGGCTAGGGCCATTACAAGCATAGAAGGCCATATCTTGGTCCATATCGCTCCTCCAAGGCTTCCTAAGGTCCAAAAGTTGATAGATCGTAATTGTGTATCGTCGCTCACAAAAACGAGAAAACCGAGGGCTGCAGCTGATAGAGCATTTATAGCTATGCCGGAGAGGAGCATGGCTGCAACGGAAACATGACCACGCCTAGACCCTATTTGGTATACCAAAACCATCGCGAATAGGGAGCCAAGAAATGCAAAAGCTGGAAGCGCGAATATCATGAGAAAATCAGGTATGAAAGTGAGGGTCGGTCCGAAGATAAGCCAGATAGACGCACCTAGAGCACCACCGGAAGAAACCCCAATTAGCCCAGGGTCAACAAGAGGGTTACGAAAAAGGCCCTGAAGTGCTGCACCTGAAATCCCCAAAGCTGCGCCCACGCAAACACCGAGGAAAACTCTTGGTAATCTTATGACACTCACTATTGCCGAAGATCCTGACATAGCGTTTGGATCCGCACCAAAAGATCGCTTAAGGCCCTGCCAGATAGCAGAAATGGGTATTTCGACGGGCCCTGTAAGGATTGAAATTACTACGGCTACTAGGGCCATGCCTCCGAGTATGGAAAGAGCCAACACCCGTTTCGATTTTGATTGATTAGATAAGTAAACAATTGAGTTTGTGTGGACGGGGCTTTCCATTATTCTTCGATAGATTTTGTTGCGCCCAGTCCCTCATGAAACCGATCAGCTACATATGCAACTGCTTCGGGTAATCGGGGGCCAAAACCAAGAAGAAACAAACCATCTATTGGTAAGATGTTTCCCGATCGGGCCGCGGGAGTCATTCCTAATGCGGGATGCTCCTGAATCGTCTCGATTCCACCCAAAGATGCTAGGGAGTGCTCCATCATCATTATTATGTCAGGTCTAGCATTAGCTAAAGCTTCATACGAATATGCCTTGTAGCCGCTTTGACTTGCAAAAATATTTTCACCTTTAGCTAGATTGATAATTGCATCAGCAGCGGTATCTTTGCCAGCTGCCATGGGGGACCCATCTGACGCACTCATCAAAAACAAAACCTTTGGTTTGCGCGAAACAGCAGCTAATTTCTCGTCGATATTCTGCATCTTTCCAATGATATTTTGCGAAAGTTGCTGGGCTTCAGGCTCGGCGTCAAGAGTTTTTCCGATGGTATCTATGCGTTTCAATAAACCAGCAAGATTGAACCCCTCCTCGGTCAAAACGAATGGAATCCCTGTTTGCCTAATCTGCTCCACTACCTCGGGTGGGCCTGTCTCGGAGGATGCAATTATCATATCGGGTGAAAGGGACAAAAGGCCCTCTGCTCCCAACTGCCTGACATACCCAACGTCGGGAAGGCTTGTAACACTCTCAGGGTGAAAACTAGTAGTATCCCTACCGATTACCTGATCAATTTTCCCGAGTGCATAAATTATCTCGGTTATATCACCACCTATACTAATTACACCTCGTGACTCTTGCGATGTTTCCCCGCAGCCTGCAATTAATAAAAAAGCACTAAATGCCAATCCCCGTCTGGTAATTTTTAAGATAGTTTTATGATGCGGTATTCTCAATTATTAGCTCCATCAAAAGCTTGGCAGGCTAGCGACTATGTCTCGCCAGCTAGATAATTCAGTTTTACCAGGCTTTCGCTCACCGAAAAATTGGCAAAAACAATTGCCCGCCTCATTGAATATCTCAACAGAAGTGACTGTTCCGTCTGAAGTCGGTTTCTGTACCGCCCAAATTCCCTCCACTGCGTTTTGATTCAAGTGAAGGTTGAAATTTTTATCCAAAATATTAAGCCAGTGCCCCATAATTTTTATCTTGTGAATAATTCCAGTGTGAATTTGGATGCACCCCGGATTACCGACAAAACACATTATTGATGTTTGATCCTTTACGGCATTCTCAAGAAGTTCTCCGAGACAGTCATTCGTTAGCCTTCTGGTAAATTTTCCCTCAGCAAGCCGCATCGACTGGCGTCGGCCGACACCAAATTCATGCAACATACCAAAAAAATGATGTGTATCTTTTAGGTTTTCCCAATGGGTAAGGAACTTGACTCTATCCAAGTCTTCATCAGGGGCATTGTCCCTTCCAATTGGCAAACTATGGATCTTGAGGTGAGTTTCCTGCTCTCGTGCAGAGAATCGTTTCACTAAAGTACGATAGGGCTTTAAACAGCTATCTTTGGGAAGATAAACCTTATGAACAGCTTGACCGTCGATATCAAAAAACTGAAGGCTGTGCCTTTTGCCGGAAGCTACGACCTCTGAAACAGCAAATCCAAAATGCCAGTGGCTCATGAAAAGGCGTAAGTCTATATCCCTATTTAGAACTATACCGTGACCAGGCCCGATACTAATATTTGCAAATTCGCCGTGTTTTTCATGAACACAGTCCTCATTGCGGGTTAAGACCATAACCGAGCCTAGGCTTGGCAGGGAACGAATAAGCTCCGCCCAATCGCCTTCAAGTCTTATGATCTCCTGGCTTGTCCGACTTCCCAGTAACTCTGCCTCTGATGTCCCGATCTCAAGTGCTAAATCCCTAGCCCTCATTTTGGGACGCTCCGATTTGAGCTGCTCAAACCTCATCCGTATTTCCGCTCTGAGTAGGCGCTTTGGCTCGACTGTATAAGTAGCAGTTTTCATTATCGAAATTATCTGATCAGTGACTTGTATTAACTTGAGCTGGTTTTTTTAACCCACGTTGCTTAACGGAATTGAAACTTTCCCATCAATGCTAATGAGAATCATTATCATTTGAAATGACCAATTTTGCAAGCCAAATTGAAGAGATTTCCCGTCCGTTTTATGAGAAGCACCACAGCCATAGCAGTGAAAATTAACTTCTTCCTCCTCGATGATTGCTGACAGAAGCGGTCGTGGATGTTTAGGGGCGGGCTTTTGGACTATATTTCGAGCACTGCGACCCAACTGGTTACAATAGTAGGTAACCAGTAAAGTCAGGTATGACAGTAAGAAATGTGACGCAGGCTGTTGTAGTGAGTTGTGGTTGATTGTCTGCAAGGGACTCATAATCCGTCGGCAGTAATGCCGCGTTGGCCCGATTCCGGCTCTGGCCACAAACTCCCTCGGCTTGCGTAGACTAAACTCCACGCCTTGACTACTTCGAAGTCAAAGCGTGCCTGTTGCAGGACCGCAACAAACTCTAAATTGGGCGCGTAGAAAGATCCGATGCTCAAAAGCATCTCTTGCTAAACTTTACCGAAGGGACGGCACAGTGCCCTCTCTAATCATTGCTTTATAGAAATCGTTGAAAGTACGATTGACACCGAGCTTCCTCTGCATGGGGATCAAGGGAGACTCCGCCGCCAAGTCAAAAAGAGAGATACACACCAAGCCGCGAAGCAAGCATGTGAGAAAAAGGTCACGAGGCCGACACCAAGTCCATAAGCTGATATAGACTGAAAAGCGCTGGCCACGAGCAGAAAGCTACCTAGAATTCTCAGGGCCCTCCGATAACTTCCAGCTGGAGCCGAAACGAGCAGCAATCTAGCTTGTTTGGACTGGGTAAGTGCGAGTAATAGCATACCGAAAAGGGCTACTAGCCAACCTAACAGAAAAGTCATATGCTCACTTTATGAGCTTGCACGGATGAACCCGCTAAAGTAGCTGGATCTTCAATTTCCAGAGATTCAATACTACCGTGGCTCGGGGTTGTTAACCGTGGCCAGATAATGCAAAGCGCCAGTCCAAATACTAGGGACGTCAAATCGAAACCGGCCCTCTCCCAGTCACCCGCTGATAGTGAATTAACAAAATGCGCTTCAGTTGTCAGAGCATTCATAACTGGCAGCAGCAAGCACATCGCTGCTAATGCACCAACTTGCTCGCGCCATGCCAACCTGACTTCTCTTGCAACTGCATGCGTGAACGAAAGTGCCCAAACTATAAATAAACAATGAATTTCCCACTCGGCTCTGTCATTCAAATCGATAGGCAGCAAGCGATTGGCCCAGAAGTAGGCAGCAACACCCAGCGGCAAACCAACGATAGTGCCAAGGTTTACACGGTCCATAAACGCCACGCCACGAGGTACGGTCATTCCAGTTTTTACCAATGATCTTCTTTTCTTAGCCCAAAGCAATAGCCCTGTTGCAATCATTCCGGAACCTAGCAGGCCACTCGCGAAGTACGCCCAACGCAACCAGTAGTTAGCGAACCGACCTTCATGCAGTCCCAGTGCACCTTGATAAAACTCGCTGTCGAGAGGGCGTGCAGGGTCTTCGGCTAAAATTTCTCCGGTGGATGCGTTGAATCGCATGACCGTAAAGCCACGATCCCGGTATAGCCCTTGATCTACCGCACCGAATGTCACTATGGAATTCTCCTCACCGGGCGACGTTATCTCGATATAACGAATCTCATCATCAGACCACTCCTTCTCCACATAGGCGATTAGATCACTTAGTGCTGGTGAATCGGCAAATACTCCTGTGGTATCGCCGACATGGGATTCCGGATAACGATGAGCACTTAACTCGGCGATTGCCCCGCGATCTAAACCTGTGGTCAAGAACATCGTTCCTGGAGAATATTCAATGAGAAAGAAAAGCAGTCCCGAATAAGTGATCATGAGCATAAAAGGCAGCGCTAGAACGCTAGTCATATTGTGCGCATCCAGCCAGGTACGCTGGCCCTTACCGAGTCTAAGGGTAAAGAAATCCACGAATATTTTTTTATGGGTAACCACGCCGGTGATCATAGCCAAGAACATAAACAGCGTCGCGAACCCGACAGCGTAGTAAGCCGCTACATAGGGCAAGTAATGCAGCGCGTAGTGCATACGGTAAAGAACGGTGCCGCCGCTGGTGTCCCGGGCCACATCTGAAATTGGAACACCGGTTACTGGATCAAGATCTTCGCGAATAAATTGCTCGCCCTCAGCATTGGGTTCTGCCAGGTTGCCAAAAGCCATGAGATATTGATAGGTTCGGGATGTTGGTAAGCCTATAAAATAACGCGTCAGTTCACCTCCCTGTTCAGTCAGATTAGTCTCAATATGATTTAAAGCGATAGCAGCCATTGCTTTGCTGGACGGTATATCGCCCTGACTCGGCAGCTCTGGCTGCATCCAATGATCAATCTCATAAGAAAAGTATCCGAATGTGCCTGTTACAAACACGAAATAGAGAAGTATTGCGGGGACAAGCCCTGACCATGTGTGAAGCCATGCCATGGATTGACGAAAGGCACCATGGAGTCCGGTTGGTTCACTCATTTAATTCATCCATGCGAACATGAGATACATCAGGACAGAACTAACGCCTAACCAGCTTACAAGCTTCTTTAACTCCCTCTCATAAAACACCCACATGGCAATGCCACACCAGGGTAAAAAGCTAAAAAGTGTCATGACGTGGACAGCTTGCACTAGCGACATTACACCAGTTCGATCGAAAAGGACTGATGTGAGCGCGCCAAAAATACTGACCCAGAGCAGTCCGCCGATAAAAGCCAACAGGATACGGGCTGTAATATTCCAACGATAACTCAACGGGTGCAAAGTGCCGAATCTCATTATTTCACCTAAGCCCCTGTCGTAGAGCGCTCGTCCATGTTAATTCGCAACATGCGCTCAAAATCTTAGTGCCAACGCCATGCAAACGCAAATGATTCTTGTTTACAAAATGCTCCGAGCTTTTATAATGTTCACCTCTCTGAGAGATTCATGGAGATCAGATAAGAGGTTCCAGATCATTGAACCGCTGAAGCATCAAACTGAATAAGCCGAATTTACTTACCCACTCAATGAGTCAGCCAGCAACAAGTCCTCTCTCTGATTTACACAATTCAACTTCCCAGAGTTCCAGAGGCAGGACTAAACGTAGACGCGGCAGCGTGTGGTGGCGGCTTCATCAGTTGGCAGGCCTGCAGTTTTCACTATTTCTCAGCTTTGTGTTCATTACCGGAACATTCGCAGTTATTTCTCATGAAATGGATTGGGCCCTACGACCTGCGATGTGGGTTAGCCCGGTGGCGGAAAATGAGAGGGTAAGCTGGGGTAAGGTATTGGACAGTGTGCAGGCTTATGATTCAGATGTCAGCATTGCCAGCATCAATGCTCCAATACATTCAGCCGCAGCCTTCGATATCGTTGTAAGAAACGAAGAAGGTATCAAACACATCTATGTTGACCCTTCCAATGCCGAAATTACTGGCGAAGGATCATGGGCGGGAATACAACGCTTTTTGCGCGATTCCCATCGTCGCATAATGATTTTCGAGACATACAAAGGTATACGTATTGGGATTGTGTTGGTTTGTCTCACTTCGCTTTATCTTTTTATTACCCTTATCACTTCTTTCTACGTTTATAAAAAGTGGTGGAAGGGATTTTTTCGATTGCCCAAAGGCAAGAATACGCGATCCTACCTGGGCGATCTGCACCGCTGGGTGGGTATTTGGTCATTATGGTTTGTAGTCGTGATGTGCTTCACAGGTCTTTGGTATCTACAAGCTGAAATTATTGATTATGGCGGCTATCCTGAGCAGGAAGTTGCCACACCAATATCGCCATCTGTTGGTGTTGAATCCTTCACACCAGGGGCAGCGCTTGATAGAGCGATAGCCCAAAGCAAAGAGTTTCATACTGATTTTGCGATTGAGCATGTCTATTTTTTTGGTCTCGAAACAAATTCACCAACCTTCAATATTCAAGGCCATACCAGTAAATCATGGGTGGTGGACAGTAGAGCCAATGCAATAACGGCAGACGGAAACACCGGTGATTTGATGCGAATCATGGACGCTTCAACTTTTGATTTCATATCAAGATTGAGAGTCACCAACAATCCTTTGCACTTTGGAACCTTCGCTGGCTACATTAGTAAGTGGCTATACTTCTTTTTTGGGCTTTTGTTAAGCGGTCTTTCGATCACAGGTGTCTTAATTTATACCATGCGCCTGGCCAAATCCGAAAGAGCTACCTTGGATTGGAGATATCTTTTCAGGAATGCCTGGCTGGGAATGGGAAAGGCAAGATGGCCCGCATTAGGCCTCACTTTATTTTCCTTAATAGCAGCACCATTCTTGCTCTAGGCCTCTAAAGTTTTGGGATACCCCGTGGGAGGGTACTCCCATATGACGGTATGTTTTTACGGGGAGTTGGCTCGAATCTGATGGGACAAGTTGATCCCGCTACCCACAACGAATGACAACGCTCTACAACAGAGAAGTGAAAAATTTAGGGGCTCAACCGCCGCAGGCTGTTGGCGATTGTTGGGTAAATTGGTCAGAGAGGGACTCATAATCCGTCGGCAAATATGCCGTGTCGGCTCGATTCCGGCTTTGGCCAACACCTGACCCTTTGATTCAATATAGCGGTCGGTCCGAAGGAATACCGGCACTTTGACGAGGCCCAAATTACTGCGGTATCAACAACTGAGCCTACCAAAAGTGCTCTTAAGACAAGACCAAACTACCGCCCCGC
>Ga0315330_10003820_pt1 | contig 10329 bp, 6 predicted proteins | sample M140m34915metaG_FD_203453 | JGI IMG/M metagenome (GOLD analysis project Ga0315330, IMG submission 203453) | Ammonia-oxidizing marine archaeal communities from Monterey Bay, California, United States - M1 40m 34915 | ecosystem: Environmental > Aquatic > Marine > Intertidal zone | place: USA... | reverse complement strand
AAGACCGCCCAGTATCGACTCATTTCAAGACGCAAACTGATGACAAGTCGCGAACGGAGTCAACGAAACCCGTTACGCATTCATTGCATTGATACAGTCCTTGCTGCCTATCATCTTCGCAAGCCTTGGGCAAATTCACTGGACATTCAGTTGGCGAGCTCGTGCGTCAGCATCGAAGGCCGGGTTCCATCCCACATTCATCGAGACGCACTGGTGCCCGCAATCAGACAAGCGGGCGTACTGGCTGAAGTGGCGAACCGAGTCCAAGTAAACTCCTGTCCACTGAAACGATTAGCCGCGCAACCCCCTAGCAACTTCTCGTAATAGCCCGGCATCGGCAGATTTTTGTTTGCGCTGCTCCCAACCAGCGACAGCAACCAGCTTGCAGGTTACCTGACGTTGCGTGACACGGACTAGAGCTAGGGGACGCCCAAGCCGCGCGGCGACCTCATAGCCAATTTTGTCGGATGTACCAATCAGCCGTTTGACGAAGGCGTTCGTCAAGACTCATGGCTGGCACAAACCCTGTATGGCTTCGCAACTTGGCAGCGGAACATGCCCAGCCACCGGCGGCCGCCTCTCGGGCCTTGTCCAGGTTAAGGATGGTGGGATGCCTTCGAAGCCGAGCCCAAAAATCGCAACTGAGGGCTAATCCCCAGATCATAAACATAGGCACACGTACCACTCGTGTACGTGACCGTCCGACGCACTGACCAATCAGCCGCCCAATATCGGAATAGGTCAGCACTTCGTCACACGCTGCATAGTAAATCCCCGTATGATCGTTCAGGTCTCCCGTGACACGTCCACCCTGCTCGGCCGCAAGAATCAAAGCTGAGACAAGGTCATCAGCGTGAATGGCTGAGTAATGGTAATTGTGCAATCCGGGGGTCAGATGAATCCCCAGCTGCCGGATCATCTTAAACCAATGAAGCACATCGCGATCATGTTCACCGAATACGATGGGAGGACGCACGATGGTGCTAGGAACTTCACCGGCAAATTCAATTACCGCCAGTTCCCCAACCCGCTTACTGCGTCCGTAACTGGATATCGGATTGATCGCATCCGTTTCAACTCGCGGATCTGCGTCAAGGGTTGGCCCTGCTGCTGCTAACGATGAAACAAACACGAGTATGGGTGGGCATTTCCGTTGTGAACAGACGAGCGAGAGATTCCTCGCTCCCTCACCGTTTACCCTCATCAAGTCGCACTCCCTGACACTCTTAGTCAACCCAGCCAAGTGGTAAACCACATCAACGTCTTTGACTGCTTCTGCCAAGGAATTGCAATCCTCAACGTCACCTTGGACAAGCGTGACATCAAGTTGTGACAAATCGGCAGACCGAGACTTTGATCGCACAAGACATTTAACAATAGTGCCTTGTGCGAGGAGTCGCTGAACGAGATGGTGCCCTATGAACCCAGTGGCACCTGTTACCAAAGCATGTCTCATGCTCGCGAGATGTCATCCCCAGGAAATCCAACAATGCAATCTGGATTACCAACCGCCTGATCCATGATTGCGTTCCAATACAATCAAGAGTGCACCCTGAAATGCAAGATTGCAGGGACTTGAAGTACGCCAGCAACAAGCTAGGCAGATTTACGTTTCATTTATTACGATTAACCCGATTTTACAGAGTGAGAGACATCGCATGTCAATCTTGCGAATTGCAAGACCGAAACTCAAATGCAGATCGCGGCAAACGGCACGTCCTGTTCCACATTGGCTTTCGTGCAGGCTGCCTACGGCTAACGAAACATCACTTCCGTCGTCACCATCGCCCCATCTTTTTCTGTCACCGCCAAACACCAAATCGTTGCATCGACCGGTAGTCTTGCAGAGACCAACCCCCTAGCCAATGTTGCGTCAATGCTATTCCACTTGCGGTCAACAAGTGGACCGTGATCGTTGGTGTACTGCAGCACCGCGTGCGACGGCTTTTGCTCGACCGGAAATGTGGACGAAACGATTCCACCATCAAGTTCAGGTTCGGACAACTCGACCATGGCGTGCTTGCCCAACAGGTGGTGATCAACAAAACGCCCGATTTCAAGTGGCGCCCAACCATGACCGTGACTGTGCCGCATTCCTGCCTCAATCCTCAGCGTGACAGATGTCTGTAATAGACTGTAAGTCCGAGCATAGCTTTTTAGTGGGTAATGCCTATCGTTGGTTCCGTTGACGAAAAAGATTGGAACACGACAATGCTTCAGAAATCGGGAAGGATCGTGCAACCGAATCCATTCAGCCCTTTGTCCTGGCTCCAAACGATCAATCATGGGTCTTTGAACAGACTCGCCATCATAAAGAAAACCACATCCGTAAACGGGTACCGCAGCTTTGAAACGGGAATCAACACTTGCAGTCAAGCAGGTCAGATAACCTCCCCAACTAATCCCTGTAACAGCCGTACGTTCGGCATCAACTTCAGGAAAGCTACGCAACAGCGAGTGGGCACGTACTGCGGCAGAAACGGCATGAAACTGCCAGTCATCCGTTGGATCATCATTGACGTTTTGAAACTTTGCTTTGTGATCATCCAAGGGGCCAGCCATTGACAGCCGCTTGCGTTTCCCGCTGACGTTGTCAAACCGCTGCACCACCTGCCCGGTGACGTCATCGAACTTGGGCGAAGCGGGCCGTTTTCCACCCAGATCCATTGCGATGGCTGCATAGCCACGTCGTGCCCATTTCTCTACCCACTCCGAAAAAGCTGTCCCCCCACCACCGTGCAGCAAAACAATCCCCGGATAAGTATCGCCTGAATGCTGCTTACCCGCGAGTGTTGCAGGAGATGCATAGTACGCAAAAATTTCAGTGGGACGCCCCCGATACTCCTCTCCCCGATAAAGCAGTGAACGAACTGCCGATTCAGAATCTAACCAGCGTAGACCCGGAGGAACAATCAAACGCTCCATGTCCCACCGTTCCAGCGGTGTCCCTGCTACCGCATCTATGCCCAACACAGACGCAGCATCCGCTGGCTCGTCTGCACACGCCGCCCCAAAGCGTGCAAATGAACACACACCATAGATCGCAGTCAGAACAAATAAATAAAAACAGCGTCGCATCATATCCATCCCGTAAAAAGGTCTTACTTCATTGTGTCGGTTTCTCCGGCCCACCGTAATACCTTATAACCAAGGCCATCGATCGCTCGCTCATTTCCCACAACTTGCGTCATATCGACAACCTGCACCGGCCAACGCAAGGCTCAGCATCGGCACAACGCAAGTCGTTCCTGCATTCCTAGCAGAAAAAAATCTGCACGAAGCCTCGACAACCCACTCAATGATATCTCCCAAGTGATGTTCCAACAGGAATTACCAATCGTCAGGTGACCGCGTAGCAGTTAACATGTGGATAGGTTCTTCCGCATGCGAAACGCGATCAAGAGCGATCGTTTTTTTCGTTAATCCACAGACAGCAAGCCTGCCGAGTCCCTTCTGTTCATGCTGCAATCACACCAAACCATCCAACGACTATTGAACGTCTTTTCCCTGGCGAGCACACTTCCGTTCCTGATGTTCATAGCTGCGCCCGCCTCAGGCATCGCCAATGGGCAGGAAAAACAACAGGCTCCGAGCACAGAGAGCGAAGCAGCTTCGCTACCAGAGACAAAGCGTGTTTTCCTTCGCGACTATTGTTTTGAATGCCACGATTCTGCGAACCAGGAAGGGCAATTTGATTTTGAAAAAATATCTTTTGACCTGAGCAACATTGAGTCTGCAGCACGCTGGCAAAAGGTGCTTGATGTGATCAATTCAGGTGAGATGCCTCCTGAAGAGGCAACCCAACCTACAGCACAATCGAAAGCGGATTTCCTCGAAGCCCTCTCAGGCAAAATGGTCATTGCCCGGCAGATCCTGAGTGATAGTGGTGGCGTCATTACAATGCGGCGTCTTAACCGACGCGAATATGCAAATACGATTCGTACGTTACTGGGAGTCGATGTTGAGCTTGACGAATTACCCAGCGATGCCGACCCGGGAAGTTTCGACACGTCAGGTTCATCGCTCTACATATCCAGCGACCAGATCGAAAAATACTTAAGTCTGGGACACCAAGCCGTTTCAACATTAATCGCTAGCCAAACGAATCGAAAAAAAATCGACCTGCACAAGGAATGTGAAACGGAGACCAACCGAGTCATTAAGAAAAAGCGGGACCAACTTCTCAAACGACACAATCTTGCGGAGGAATGGCGCAAGTCTGATGGGCGTCCCCCCACCGACTTTGGCTACATCGATGCGAGTCGAGTGCAATTTGAAGAAGGGCAATACAAAAGGAGTTTTCCCGCCTACGATGCCTATCTCAAATTCCCTCCCACGAAGACTGGCGTTGCCTTCACTGTTTCGCAAGCAGGTGCGATGGTCGATTACACATCGCTCCCCACTACGGCACCTGCGGGTGAATACCTTGTCCGAATACGAGTCGGGCGTTTGCCAAACACTTCACCACAGCGTTCCTACATCGAGTACGGCAGCGTTGCGCCCGGTGCACGGACGGGAGAGATTGCTGTTCGGGGGCACCACAAAATAACGGGCACTTACGAAGAATTGGTCTACGCGAACGCCAGCCCAACACACGGGAAGCCGCCCGCACCGCCTTCAGTACTGCTCGTGCTCAAGGCAAGGACCTGCCTCCGCCAGCCATCTGGCTAGACTGGGTGGAAATCATTGGCCCCATCAATCGGAACCAGACAAAAAAACACTTCGAACGCCTGTTTCCTTCGAGTGAAGATGGTGAGGAATCAAAGAACGCACGGTCCATCCTGAAACAATTTGCCGAACGAGCTTTTCGATCAAAACACCCCTCAAATACCTACCTCGATCGTCTCGAAAAACTGTACGTGGAAGAGAGAAAAAGCGGCTTAAACTTCAAACGCGCCTTGGTCACACCTATGGCCGTAATATTAGCTTCGCCGAGTTTCCTCTACCTTCAGGAACCGAACGACTCTTCGCATCGCCGTGTACTAACCGATCAAGAACTGGCAGTCCGCTTGTCCTATCTGCTGTGGAGTAGTCCACCCGACCAGCGGCTTCTGTACTTGGCCAGCAAGGGCAAGTTACGAAAACCTGCAATCCTGAAGGAAGAAACTGATCGCCTCCTCGCAGATCCCCGTTCCATGAAATTTGTTCGGAGCTTTACACATCAGTGGCTCCAAATGGAACGCCTTGACTTTTTTCAATTCAACTACTTGCTTTACCCTCAGTTCGACGAGAGCTTGAAAATGGCAGCGAGAGAGGAGGTCTTCCAGACCTTCGACAGCCTGCTTCGAAATAACGAAAGCTTGGGACAACTAATAAAATCTGATCACATCGTGATCAATGAAATACTCGCAGACTATTACGGCCTGTCGGGCGTTTCTGGAAATGAGTTCCAACGCGTTCCGCTCCCACCAACTTCACCCCGCGGCGGCTTACTGGGAATGGCCGCGATTTTAGCGATGGGCTCTGATGGCGAACGGGCGTCCCCGGTGGAACGAGGCGCATGGGTGCTGAGGAAAGTTCTCCATAATCCACCACCACCAGCTCCCGCAAACGTCCCACAACTCAGCCGACTGACCGAAAAACTTCTGTCTGTTCGAGACCTACAATCTGCGCACATGGAAGAACCGCAGTGTGCTCAATGCCACCGTAAAATTGATCCGATTGGATTTGGATTACACAACTTCGACGCGACGGGACAGTGGCGAGATAAAGAGACGGTAAGCCTCATTGCCAACAAAAAGGTCCGACGAACGAAAACGCACGTGATCGACCCCAGCGGCAATCTTCCCAATGGGGATACATTTGCAGACTTCTTTGAACTACGCGATCAAATTGCCAAGCAGGAACAGAACTTCGCCCGTGGTTTCTCCGAATCTTTAATCGAATACGGCCTTGGCAGACCGTATGGTTTTTCTGACAGAATGCTGGCGGATGAAATCCTCATAGAGGCAGAAGCCCAAGGAAATCAGATCAGTGCCTTCATACACGCCTTGGTTCAATCCAAGGCTTTTCGGCAGAAATAGATACAGTTGGTTGAAGATGTAACCAAGCCGAGTAATCATTAACGGCAGTTCTGAAAAGATCAGAAGGAGTAGACCTCGACACGCCCAAAATCGTTAAATTTTCCCTTCTTGTTTTTCTTGGGTTGGCTCTTCGAACCTGCCAGCAATACATGCTTGCCGTCCGCAAGATAAGAAGCTTCGGTAACACGGTAGCCGGTTTTCAGAGAAGCGAGACGTGCACCTGAGTCGTGATCGAATAATGCTGCATTCCAGTCGCCGCCACGCAGTCGTCCGCCCATTAGGAAGTGGCTTGTTTTCGGATGAACAGCAAGCGTTTCCATCAGCCCCTCCCCAGCTTCGCCATCATGTGTCTGATCAACCTTAGCCGGCTCACTGACACGCCAGGCCCATCGCTGCCATAACTGCTTGCCATTACCAGCCATCGGGTCGCGCATCGGCCCCATTCCTGCCAGTAACAATTGATCACCGTCCGGCGAGAACTTCATCGAGAAGATACCACCCAAGTAGCAGTGGCTTTTGATGATACCCCAGCTTGTAAAATCAGGTGTCGTCCATTGGGCCTTAAGACTGCCGTCGTCGAGGCTGTAAATCCGCACCTCACCCATCAAATTCCCCGCAGCAACCCACTTACTATCGGGGCTGATCGCAACAGACTGAACCGACGGCACGTGGGGCAGACTCCAGAGAAGCTCACCTGTCGCAGCAGCCAAGACACGGATCGAGGGTTCCCTTTCAGGGTGCGGTTCGTACTTGTATCCGCCGGCGATGTACTGACCAGTGACGGAGGCGACATACATTTGATCAGGAGACACGGTCATGTCCCAAGACCAGAACTCATGAACTTTTTGACGCTGCACGAGAGCATTGTTTGCGAGATCAAACCAACGCAACTCTCCGTCATACCCCGCCGTAATGACGCGATGCTGTCCCAACCACGCGACTGAACTCACATAACTATCGTGCTGATAAAGCCGATCAAGTTCTCCGCTTTCGAGGTTGAGGAGATAGACACCATGCAAACACCCGACAACCGCCAGCTTTGAATCAGCGGAAACGGCTGCTGCCAGCACCCCGCTGGGCAAATCAAATTCCTTCGTTCGTTTTAATTCAATTTTTTCCATATCAACGGCGTCAGACCAAAATCTCGCGGATAGGTTGGGTGTCGTTTTCAACACGATGAAATGTTGGCAAACCGGGCAGCTCATATTCCTGATGTGGATCGATGCCCAAGGCCTCAAAGATCGTGGCAAAGAGATTTTGGTTGTCGACCTGCCCGTCTACCACCTCGAATCCAAGGGGGTCAGTCGCTCCATGCACAACACCTCCCTTAATCCCGCCACCCGCCATGGCCATGCTCCAAGCCTTCGGATAATGGTCGCGGCCACGAGCGTCGTTCAACCATGGTGTTCTGCCAAACTCGCCCATGGCGATCACCAGCGTGTCCTGCAACCTCCCGCGGTCTTCAAGGTCAGTGATCAGCTGGAACAGAACATTATCGAGCTCGGGCACCAACATCTGGTGCATTTCGTGCTGAAACACGTGATTGTCCCAAGGCATCCCATTAGCGACCATCACAAAAGTAGAGCCATTTTCGATCAAATGCCGAGCCTGAAGTGCATGCTGTGCGAAGGCTCCCCCGCCATAACGTTGGCGATCCTTTTCGGGCAGGCGATTCAAATCAAACAGCGGGGCACAACTCATCAATCCATTGACTCGATTGAAAGCGGCATTGTGCGAGGCTGCAGCTTCACTTCGTTGATCATTTTCGAACTTGCGACTAAGAAATTGCCTCAGCATTTCACGGTCAGCGTGATCAACTTCACTAATCTCGGATAGCCGATTGATATTTGGAATGGCATAGTCTCCCCCGGCTCGAATCGGGCCATACTCAGCCCCTAACCAACCGGCCCAATTCCCCGCTTTGAATTGCTTAAACTCGTTTCCTTCTGGACACGGATCGAGCAGCACGAACTGAGGCACGGGGCTATCCAACTGCCCCAATTGCTGAGCGATCACCGAGCCTAGAATCGGACGCGTGAAAGGCGGGCGTGGTTTGTCACCCCGCGTGAGAACGTCGATCCCCTGAAAATGCTCTCCCGGCTCAGTCCGCATACTGCGTACAACAGCCAACTTGTCCATGATTGTCGCACATTGCGGCATCAATGAACTCACCTTAACCCCCGGTAAATTGGTAGGGATTGCCGGAAACGGCCCGCCAGTTTCGGTACCCGGTTTGGGGTCCCACGTCTCAAACTGGCTGGGCGCACCGCACAGCCAAAGCAAGATACATTTCTTTCCAGACTTTTTCGCAACATCAGCCAAAGCAGGGACAGAAAACAACCCACTAAAACTACCCGTCGAAGCAACACCAGCAGCCATTGTTCCCTGAAGGAATAAACGACGGTGGACCGTATGCTCAGCACTGCCACAACCATGCTGTGCAACATTACGACTTGGCTGGGAATCACAACTTGGTGAGTGCTGACGCTTTTTCATGTGCTGCAAAACTCGATCAATGGTTGTACCTGAATTCCGCACTGGTCAACATCGACCACGCAACTTGTCGAATCGACTCTGCCGTCCCACCTCGCTTGCTTAGATAGGCTTTCACAACAGCGTTCTCCTCTGCGTCTGGCTTCCGTGAAAACATCACTCGGAAGAGAAGATCAACCCGCTCTTGATCAGTCTCCATTTCTGCCAACCGGGGAATCAAGTGCGTGGGTTGATTACTAGCCATCAGCAAATCCTGCAGTTTCTGGCCATTGCTCAGAAACAGCGACTCTCTAACATTTGCAACCTGTTCATCCGGCAACAGGTCGGGAAACTGCTGGCGAAACACAGCATTCACCGCCTCATCATCACTTACAACGCCATCACTTACAACTCCGAACAATGCGACCTTTGTCGATCTTGCCAACTGCTCGCCCGTCAACGAACGCTCCAAATAATATGCAAAGGTTGCGGGGTCATCGACATGTTCAGGGCGACGCGATGCAAGCCGATAAGCATCGCTAGAAACGATCGCACGAATTAAACGACGCACGCGATAGCCTTTGTCCCTGAAATCCTCAGAAAGCCAATCGAGCAACTCTGGATGACTAGGGGCGTGAAGACTGTCCATCTCGTCATACGGGTGCACAATTCCGCGTCCCATTAGCAGTGCCCAGACACGATTAACGAGAGCACGAGCCACACGTGGATGATCGCGTACGACCTTGGTGACAAACTGTTCGCGACGGGAGAACCTTGGAACCCGAGGCACATTACCCGTTCCGCCAGCTCGATAAAGATCGTCTTGGTCAGACTGTTTTTGGTCTTTGCCTGGGCGTTCTTCTTCAACCGTATCAACCTCAAGAAAGGTCAACCGATTGGGTGTGCTATCGCCCAACAGGTCGGCAAATTCAGAAAAGCCGCCGATAGCACTTTCCGTGACCTGTGGGCCGGCTTTGCTATTCTCGTTTTTCCCACGATTGAAGAAGGCAACCAATCCCCAGTAGTGAGACTGCTTGATCTCATCCACCAGCATGTGGTCATGACACTGGGCGCATTCGATGCGGATTCCAAAAACTGCGGGAGCGATGGCCTCAGCAATTTTCTGGTGATCATTATTTCGTTCGAATAAAAACCAATTACCACCCTGCTTGGTTTCGTCCGCAGGTCTTGCCAAGAGAATTTCCTCGACAAATTCATTCCATGGCTGATTCGTACGGATAGAGTTTTCGAGGAATCCGCGCCATTGATACTGCCGCCGTTTCGTGTACTCCGTTTCGGCAGCTCGCCCCATCAACAAAGTATCGAACAAATCAGCCCAATGAATGACGTATTCTTCACTTTGCAATAACTGTTCAATCAAACGTCCGCGTTGCTGCGTTGTCTCGGTGCCATTTTCAAGCCATTTCTCGAGCTCGGCCACCGTTGGAATCCTACCCACCAAATCCAGATACACACGCCGTACAAACGCTTGATCATCACACGGCCTAGTCGGTTCCAGCCCCCTGTCTTGATAACCTCGCTGCAACTGCTGGTTGATTTTCTCAACAGTCTCCTCATGATTCCGTGGAGTCATCTTCTCGGAGGTGTTCACCGCATTTCCTAGTTCAGCCGCCTCAAGTGCTCCGCCACCGGACAGAAAACAGACACATGCCAGCAGACAGCCGAGCAGCCCCCGAATTCTCAACCCCGGCTTCATCGGGTTACGGACACCTTTCATTCTAGATCATCGCCCTGATTACAACTATTTGGACTTAATAAAGCATGTAACCGGTCCCCCAACTGCGAGAACGTAAATTTCACACGCTTTCACCTT
>Ga0315330_10003805_pt1 | contig 10351 bp, 7 predicted proteins | sample M140m34915metaG_FD_203453 | JGI IMG/M metagenome (GOLD analysis project Ga0315330, IMG submission 203453) | Ammonia-oxidizing marine archaeal communities from Monterey Bay, California, United States - M1 40m 34915 | ecosystem: Environmental > Aquatic > Marine > Intertidal zone | place: USA... | reverse complement strand
TCGAAACCATATATAATAGCGTCTCCTATATTACCTCTTTCGCTTTTAACACTTCCGTCTTTAAATTCTTTTTGAGCAAACCCAATTCTGTTATTATAAAACATATTAAAAAAAGTAAGGTCAAAAGATATCTTTTGTTTCAAGTTTCCTCTTAAACCTAAATCATAGGTAGAGCCACTTTCATCCGAGATATTAGGATTAATTGAATATGCTGGGTTTATTATACTTATATCGGCAAAGGTCACAGACCTGTAGTTTTCAGAGATATTAGTATAAAGTTCTATATTATTTTTTAGTTTAAAGCTTGATCCTAACCCTAATAACAAAAAAGACCTTCTATTATCTCTTTTTTCAAAAACAGTATTATTATATATTACATTTCCGGCCCCATCAAGATTTATTTGTTTGTAAGAACCTTCACTTTTGGTAATTATATTTTCAAACCTAAAACCAGGAGTAAATGAAATTTTATCATTTAAGTAAAAAATATTTTCACCATAAAAAGCAAAATTTTTATTTGGATAAATATAGTTTGATTGATTAGTATAATTCGGATATTTATTTAAATAAAAGTTAAAGTCTGCGTTACTGTTTTTTGATCCAGGCCCTTGATTACTTGTAGTTTTAGATCTGTAGTATTTTCCACCAATTACAAAAACACTTTTTCTTTTAAATAATTTATAATTATTTAAAAACTTAACTTCAAACCCATAATTATTAAAGTTTCCTTTTATTAGGTCCCTCTCGCTTAAAGGATCAACTTGATCAACTCTATTACTTCTGAAACCCAATGTGTTTCTTGCTGCATCAAGTCCAAAAAAGCTAAAAGACAGGTTGTCGTTATTTTTTAATTTATGATCTAATTTAAAGTTGTATAATAACCAGTCTAGTTCAAACCAATTTCGTTCCCTATTACTTTGTAGAGGATCTAGATTAAACATTCTGTCTGATAAACCACCTGCTTGTTGAGCTAAATATTTAAGGTAAGAGACCTCACCACTCACCTTTATTTTATTTGAAATTTTTTGGCTGACATGAATATAAAAGTTATTGGAGTTGTATATAGAGTTATCTCTGAACCCATCTCCTTTTTTATAGTTATAATAGGAATAAAAACTAAAGTTCTTTTTTTTGCCGCTCATGCTAGTATAGTTTGTGTACAGCTTATTACTTCCCACTGAATTTCTTGTTATAAGTTCAAAATTTTTATTTGTTGGTTCTTTTAAAATAAAATTAATTAAACCACCAAATTGAGTTCCATATTGGAGTGAAGCAGCACCTCTAATTATTTGTATTTCTCTTAAAGACTCGGCTGGTGGAGTGTAATAACTTTCTGGATAACCTAAAACATCTGCGCTAATATCATAGCTATTTTGTCTTGTATTAAAATTGGAGGTTCTATTAGGATCTAACCCCCTTCCTCCTATGTGTAATTGTAATCCCGCATCATCATTTTGATAAATATTTAATCCTGAAATTTGATTATAAATTTGTCTTGCATTATTTGAGGCAAGGTTTGCCATAGACTGGTCAACTAGTATAACTTCTGTTTTTTTACCTGCATATATAGATGTTCCTTCTACATCTTTTAGCCTTTTGAGTTGAAACTCTTTTATTTTTTGACCCTTAATTATAACCTCTGAAAGTACTTTAGTTTGTTTTTTAAAGAAGATATTGATTTCAGTATTGGGCATTATGTCAATTTCTTTTTCAATAAATTGAGATCCTACTAGAAGGTAAATGAGATTCATTTTATTTTTAGATGTTAGGAATTCATAATACCCTTCTTTATCGGTTGAGGTTAAAAATTTATTATTTCCATCATATATAAAGACACCTTCAATTGATAATAAATTATCCTCAACCTCTATTTTACCAAAAACTTTATTTTGCGCTTGAGATAAATAAGCCCCAAAAAAAAGCAAATAAAATATGATTTTAAATACCTTTAATTTCATCTTTCAATGGTAATACCCATGTTTTGTTTTTAAATGATTCTTTTTCTTCATAAAGATCAATATTTGGATCAATAAACCTTTGGCTTGACCTTCCGTTCAAAGCGACAAAGCTATCGGCATAAACCTCTATTTTTTTATCTTCAGTTGAAAATTCTTTTCCAAGATAGTGGGCAAACTCAAGTATAAAATCGGGTTGAAAGCTCATTTGTTTAACTTGAAATGGAGTGAGATATTCAGAGGGATCAACCATAAAATTTGATCCATTTTCTGGATCTCTAATTTTAAAATTTGTATAACCAACCTTTTCTATAAGCATTACTCTCCATGAGAATCGGTATCCTTGCTCATGCCAAAATAATTCTCCAGGATATAAGTTGTATCTAAAGGGGATTGTAATCTGAAGTAGAAAAAATATTGATAAAACAGTTAGGACATATCTCTGGTTTTTAATTTTATAATATTCTATATTTTCACTAGAATAACCCTTAAATGAATTATGTAGTTTTATAATGATAGATTTTATTGACTTTAGAACTTTTGAGTGAAAACTTGAACTAAAAAATATCATAGAACTAAATATCATAATATGTGGGAACATCCCAATGGGAAATAGCACTAAAGTGAATACATGAAAGAATACTACTAAAAAAAATGCTATTGTTCTTGTTCTATTATATAATAATAAGAATGGTATTGTTAGGTCATATATCATACCTCCCCAGCTCATCACATAATGTACCCAGTTTTTCTGAAGTAGAATCTCGCCTATTATTGGCAAGTCATACTTTGATGTTAGCCAAATTTTTAGTGGCATTGCTTCAAGGAGCCAATCTGAATTCAATTTTGCTAAACCTGCATAAAAATAAATTAATACTACAAGCATTTTTATAATATCTATTGTCCATTTAGGGGTTTTTTTAAATGATTTCTTGCTCACCAAGGTGTCAATTGAAAAGTAAGCATTTGCAGGAAGAAAAATTAAAAGAAAACTCAAAATACTTATGAAATAATAATGGTTTAGATAAGTTGTTTTATCCATCAACTCAATATAAGTAAAGCTTAAAAAAAACATAATGATAGATACTCTATACTTATATCCTATTGTGATTAAAAATGAGGATAAAAGACAAATAAAGAATAATATATAAGTGTATTCGCCAATAGGTTTTACCCATCCAAACCCATAATATGAAAAGTGAAAGCTGGGCGTTATGTATAGTTGATCTATCCATCCTTTCGACCAGAACCTGATTATACTGTAACCCATTAAAATGCCAAAACCAATCCTGAAGAATGCAAGAGTTGAAGAGGAGACGTAACTTTTTAAGTAATCTTTGATGGTAATTTGAATCTGTTTTTTAATCTCCGTCAGCGTCAACATAATCTACATTGATACTGAGAAGCTGTAGCATATCAACTTTTAGTAAGACAACAACCTCTTGGATTGCATCATAAGTTCGTAAAAACTTGTTGTTATCCGATTGAATTTGATCAACAAAATTTTGGTCAAGAGTCAAAATTTTTTCTCTTGCTTTTTTTAGTTTTTCACTTATTTTATTACCTAAATTATTATCCCCTTCTTTATCATCTAAATCGGAGACAATACTTTTAAGACTTGCTCCCGTATAGGCTGTACCTGTTTCCAGGTTTTTCCCTTCATAAAAAGCCTCAATTGCATCAAAAGCTTCTAATGCTAATTCTTGAGAGTTTGCTTTCCCAAAGTAGTCTTCAACATTTTCTGGAAGTGGTAAGGATGAAAAAACTCCTCCTGGGATTCCAAATTTATTTGCTCTAAACCCTTTTTCATAATAATATATAAAATCATTAACCATTAGATTTACAGCAGAGGTGGCGTTGTTATCAGTTGAGATTATGAACTCATTTTTGTAAGTTTCCCAGTCATTAATAACTTTTTCAGAGCTACTTAACATTTCATCTGTTATCGCTTTCAAGTAATCTAAATACTTATTGTCATTTGTGTATTTTTCTAAAATTTCTTCGTCAGTTGATCCTATGCCATTGAGTAAATAATCTAGAGTAGGAAATCCTTGTGCTGCAAAATTATTTGCGTTTGAAAGATCATAACTCCCCGTTGATACATTTGATTCAACTCGTGCTGTGCTGACGGGATATACATTCATTTTAGATCTAAAATAAATTTCCTCAGCTTTTCCAATGTTAAACATTTCAATTTTTTGCCATGCTTTCCAACCCTTTAAATGCTCATCTCTTAGTTTTATTAGAGAAGGTATGGTTTTTTCATTTTCGAGAAGATCTACCATCTCTCTAACCATTTCCACTTTATTTTTAAAGCCGCTGAGACCTATGTTAATATGTTGATTATACCAGTTTTTGAGAAGTGTTGATCTGTCATAAGTTGGTCCAGCAAGTTCCGTTTCAGTATTATCACATGAAGTCACTATGTTGAATAATACAAATAGTGTTAAAATATACTTTTTCATTATGTGTTATTTATAATAATTATAAATTAGAGGTCAAAGTTAAAAAACCAGCGAAGAAAAACAACGCTGGTTTAGGTTTTTAAGAAAAATAATTTGTTAAATAAACTATAATTAGAAATTAAAATCCAAATTTGGTTTCAATTCCTGCCGCCATTGTTTCTAAATTCGCTGGCGTAACTGTCCAAAAATTATCAATTTGAGTCAACATATCATTTACCTCTGAATTAGAGTAATATGGAGCTCCTGACGTTGGGTTTTTAGTGAATTGAAGACTTAAAATAAATCCCCAACCCTCAGATAAAGCATGATGAGCATCTGCCCACTTACCGTCATTAATTTTACCCGCACCGCTTCTTAAGTAATCAGCAGCTTTTCTACCAATAATGTGAGATAATTTTGTTTTTACAATCTCAGCTTGTTCGTCTCTGATATCATATGCTCCAGCAACAATTGCAGCTCTTCCGTGTTTAAAGGCATCATAAAGCTCCTGCGCAATCCCAGGTAAGCTGGAACCATCTACTTTTTTCAAGTATTTACTAACAAGCACATCTTGACCCTCTATACTAGAGTTTGAGATGTCGGTGTCTAGACCATATAGGTATCCAAAACCTTCATCCCAGTAATGTTCCATCTGTGTATAATTTTTGCCATCTACTACTGTTCCAGCATCATTATCTGCCTTGTTTGTTCCAGCGTCTAATTTACCTGCTGTAAGGTATCCCCAAATAATCTGGTCACATACCAAAGCTCCCATTAACCCTTTAGTAAAAATTTGATTTATTTCGTGGCCCTTACCATTTATTATTACTGTTCTTCCTCCATCTGGATCAGTATATGTTCCCGGAGTTCCTTCTGATGCATCATTTGCTACATTAGGAAACACATTTGAAGTGACATCATCAATCATAGCATCAAATTGTGGTTTTACTGTTGATGATGCTTGTGAGCTTGCAGCAGTTTTGTTTCCAAGTTTTTTACCTGAAGCTGCTAGAGCTGGGTTTCCAAACCCTGCACCATTGTCAAACATATTAACTAACTCAGTTTTAGTTTTAGTAGGAGTGTTAAGCCATACACTTAGCTCTCCTGCCATTTCTAATCTAGAGGACTGACCTCCATAACTGACAGTTGTCGCCCCATTTCTTTCAAAGGCATAAGTTGCGGGTGGAGTCACTGTAATGACTGGATCTGTTTGTTCTTCATCACAAGCAATAAAAATAACACCCAGAAATAACACCCATAATTTATTTAAATTTTTCATTCTTATTTAGATTTTTTTTAAATTATACCGCAAGTATATTATCTATTTAGAATAATTCCAAATAAAGATTTTATTTTTAATATATAACTTCTGATCCTTTTTGGGTGTCTTTATATCGATCTTTATATTAAACTAAATAATAACTCTTTTTTTACCATTTGAAAATTCTTAATTATTTATTACCGCCATAGCGTAATAACATTTATTTTTGAGAAAATTTTAAGATGATAGGTCTTATTAGTATAAATTTTAAAACTTCACCCATTGAAGTTAGGGAAGCGTTTTATTTTCAAGAAAAAGAAAAGGAAAATTTCTTCAATCTATTATCGTCTGAGTGTTCAGTAGATGGTCTGATTATTTTATCTACCTGTAATCGAACAGAAATATATTATGAGTTTGAAAATCATTTAGGAGAGGAAAAGAAAATTTTTCACCTAATTATGACTTGTCTTGTTAAATTTAAACATTATTCAGAAGGTCTTTCACCTTATGTTGATACTAAGAATGGATCATATGACGTTTCAAAACATCTATTCAGATTAATATCTGGACTAGAATCTATGATTATTGGAGAGTTTCAGATTGTTGATCAATTAAAAGAAGCATTCTATTTTGCAAAAGATAAAAATATGTTGGGCCCAATTTTAAGTAGAATGTTTCAGAAATCTTTTGAAACAGGCAAATATGTTAGGTCCAATACCGATATAGCTAAAGGAGCGATATCTGTTAGTTATGCAGCTGCTGAGATGATTTCAAACAAATATTATTTAGAAGAGACTTCTATTCTATGTGTAGGTGCTGGTGAAACTTCTCAACTACTTGTTAAGCATCTTTGTAAGAAGAAAGTAAAAGAAATTACTATAACTAATAGAACTGAATCTAAAGCAAAAAGATTTGCTAAAACTTATAATTTAAAAACTATACCATTTGATAAAATGAACGACAAGATATTTGGTGTTGATGTTGTTGTGTTTTCTACTTCATCATCTCAGCCAATTATGTCTAGGAGGGAAATTGAAAATATTTCAAATTTTAATAAAAACAAAAAAGTGCTTTTTGTTGATCTTTCTGTCCCTAGAAATATAGATAATGATATAATTGATATTGGAAATATAGAATTGATAAATATTGATGATCTAAAGGATATTGTGAACAAAAATTATAACAGAAGAAAGGGGGAAATTGAAAAATCTCAAATAATTATAGATAGTTTTTTAAAAGAGTTTGATGAATGGGCCAGTTCTAGACAGTTAAGGCCTTCAATTCTATCAATAAAAAATAAAATTAAAATTCTTATTCAAAACAATATGAAAATTAAATCTAATGGTGCCTTGCCAGCTGATAATAATGACACTGAAAATCTTAATATTCAACTTAATAGGGTTTATGATAAGTTATCTAATCATTTAGTCAAAAAAATTCGATTGGCAAGCAATAACGGAAAAGACAAAAGTGCTCTTGAGGTAATTAAAAAAATTTTTAACGATGAATAAAGAAATAGTTTTAGGGACAAGAGGTAGTAAACTTGCTTTATTTCAGAGTACCCTTGTCCTTAATAAATTGAAAAAACTATTTCCTAAGCTATCATTTTCTTTAAAAACTATAGTAACAAAAGGAGATAGATTTTTAAGGGAACCTTTAGAATCTTCAATTGAAAAAGGTTTTTTTGTAAAAGAAATTCAAGAAAATTTAGTTAATCGTAAAATTGACATTGCAGTTCACAGTCTAAAAGATTTACCAGTTAATGATACAGATAATTTATGTCTTGCTGCTATTCTAGAAAGAGGAGATCATCGGGATTCTTTTATATCATCAAATAATATTCCTTTTGAAAAATTACCTAATTACTCTGTAGTAGCAACTTCTTCAAACAGGAGAAGAGCTCAAATTTTGAAAATGAACTCAAAAATAAAAGTCATAAGTATTAGAGGAAATATTGATACTAGAATTAAAAAATTAGATAATGGGTACTGTGATGGAATTGTACTCGCAAGTGCTGGATTACAAAGGCTTCAAATATTAAATAGGGTTTCAAATTATTTTAAAGATGATGAAATGCTTAATGCCCCTGCTCAAGGTGCAATTGCTGTAGAAACTAGAAATTCAGGTGAAATAAAAGAACTTGTAAGTAAATTAGATCACCAAAACACTAGACTCTGTGTCTCTCAGGAAAGAATATTTTTAAAAACTTTAATGGGAGGATGTACATCTCCAATTGGAGCGTATGCCGAAATTAATAAAAACGCTATATCTCTAAAAGGTTCGGTTTTATCTTTAGATGGCATGAAAAGTATAACCAAAGAACTTAAAAGAGAGTATAATAATTCTGATATTGGTGTTGATCTTGCTTATTTCATATTGAATAATGGTGGAGATGAAATTCTAGCCAATACACGTTCAAAATAGATTATAAAATATGAGGTTTAATGTTATTTTAACTAATGAAGGAGAAGTAGATGGATTTAATTCATTACACAAAAAAGGTATCAAAACTTATCATTTTCCAATGATTAAAACTTCAATGAATAATATAAAAAATCATTTTTCTCTGGATGATTATGAGTATTATATTTTTACTTCTAAAAACGGTATTAAATATTTTTTTAAAAACAAGTTTATAAAATCAGAGAGCTTATCAAATTTAAAAGTCATATGTATAGGTTCCAAAACAGAATTGGCCTTAAAAAGACTTAATATAAAACCTGTGTTTACAGCTAAAAGAAATTATTCCCACTTGATGCTTGATGAGTTAAAGAAAATTAATATTCTTAATAATAAAAGAGTTTTGCTCATTCAAGGAAACTTAGCAAAAAATTACTTGTTCGAAAATCTAAAAATGTTTTGTTATTTAACGAAATTTGTTGCTTATAACACAGAACTCATAAATGTTGTGAATAGAGAATTAGAAGAATTATTAAATAAAGAAAAGACATACTCAGTTTTTACTAGCTCATCAGGCTTTCTTTCGTTTGATCAATTATATGATGCGAAAAAAACTTCTATAATTAGTATAGGAAATTCTACCTCCTCTTTTATTAAGGAAAGAGGTTATGAACCTATGGTCACCTCTAAAATGCAAAGTTATGAGGGAATTTCAGATACAATAATATCTTATTTAATTAAAGATTAATAATGAGTTATCCAATCACACGACTTAGAAGATTAAGGTATAATAAAACACTTAGAGAAATGGTTGAAGATGTTCATTTAAGAGTTGAAGATTTTATTTATCCTGTTTTTGTTTGTGAAGGTTCAAATATCAAAAGAGAAATAGCTTCTATGCCGGCTCAGTATCAATTTTCGATAGATAAATTGCCACAACTATTTAAAAACATAATTTCTAAAGGTATAAAAAGTGTTTTACTTTTTGGAGTGCCAATAAGTAAAGATGAAGAAGGCTTAGTCAGTTGTGATAATAATGGTATAGTTCAAAATGCAATTAAATTTATAAAAAAAGAATATCCAGAGATTTTGTTAATAGTAGACCTATGTAATTGTCAATATACTACTCATGGCCACTGCGGCACTTTGGTTGATGACGATGTTCATAATGATAAAACACTAATAAGTTTATCTAAACAGGCAATATCATTAGTTAAGGCCGGCGCAGATATATTAGCCCCATCGGATATGATGGATGGCAGGGTGTTACATATTAGACAATCCTTAGATAAAAATGGATACGAAAAAACCCCTATATTTTCATATAGTATAAAATATGCATCTGCATTTTATGGTCCCTTTAGAGATGCGGCAAATAATTCACCCAAACTAGGAGATAGAAAATCGTATCAAATGAATTTTAAAAATTCTGTTGAAGCTATACGTGAAGCTGAGTCTGATATTGAAGAAGGTGCTGATGCAATAATTATTAAACCTGCTTTATCATATTTGGATATTATAAATAAGATAAAATCAAAATTTAATATCCCAATAATAGCATATAATGTGAGTGGTGAATATTCTATGGTAGCTGCAGCATCTGAGAGAAAATGGGTAAATGGGTTAGATATTACCTTAGAAATTTTAATGTCTATGAAAAGAGCTGGAGCAACAGCCATTATTACATATCATGCACTTGAAATCGCTGATAAATTAAATAAAAATGTATAAGAAAAGTATAAAAGCGTTTCAAGAATCTAAAAAGGTTATTCCAGGTGGAGTTAACTCTCCAGTGAGGGCTTTCAAAAGCGTTGGTTGTGATCCTGTTTTTTTTGAAAGAGGAAAAGGTAGTAAGCTACATGATATTGATGGAAATAAATATATTGATTGTGTTTCCTCATGGGGCCCTTTGATTTTTGGTCATTCAGATAGAGAAACGGTATCTGCTATTATTTCTTGTTCTGAGAGAGGGACAACTTATGGTGCCCCTACTTTAATTGAAACTGAAATTGCTGAAAAAATTATTGAAATGGTTCCGTCAATAGAAAGCGTTAGAATGGTTAATTCTGGAACAGAAGCTACTATGAGCGCAATAAGGTTAGCTAGAGGTTTTACAAATAAGGAATTAATTATAAAGTTTGCAGGTAATTACCATGGCCATGGTGATAGCTTTTTAATTAAGGCAGGATCTGGAGCTTTAACTTTAGGCCTTCCTGACAGTCCGGGTGTCACAAAAAATAATGCTAGAGATACTTTAATCGCAACATATAATGATAAAAACTCAGTAGAAA
>Ga0315330_10003803_pt1 | contig 10355 bp, 5 predicted proteins | sample M140m34915metaG_FD_203453 | JGI IMG/M metagenome (GOLD analysis project Ga0315330, IMG submission 203453) | Ammonia-oxidizing marine archaeal communities from Monterey Bay, California, United States - M1 40m 34915 | ecosystem: Environmental > Aquatic > Marine > Intertidal zone | place: USA... | reverse complement strand
TCGCTAATTCAATTGTATCGTAAAGAGCTCTGTATGGATTTTGAGCGTGATGCGCATGATCTATCCGCCCCGCTTCTACATTTAAATAGAAGCCGTTCTCGTTTCGTTGCAATATTTCGATCGCTTTCGCGGTCATTTCAGTTAAGGTTGGTTCGCCCCCGACATCCTCGTTAATGTCGGGCGAATATTGCATGTGAGATGAGTTGAATAAACCAAGCAAATGGTCGGTGGTGTTCGGGTCGATAGAGTCAAATTGTTCTTTATTCCAAGCATATGCGCTATTTTCATATTTTTCTGTCCACTCTAGTATGAGATTCCGATTATCAAGTCGTTCACCTGGCTGTCCTGTTTCCGGATCGGCATATTCTGCTCGTGGCATAAAGCTGCGGCGGCCTCCACCCAAGACTACTTCTAACCCATCACTTCCTGGGACATTCTCAGTAAATTCAATTAACTGTCTCGCAATATCTGGGCAATCACCTGCATTTCGCAGTCTGCTTGCGTCTCGGTCATCCTCATGGTCGCGTTCCATACTATGTGAGTAATTAGCTGCAGGGGTAGCATGAGTGACTCTTGCTGTAGTAACCACACCTGTCGACATTCCTTTGCGTTCTGCTTTTTCAAGAAACGTTTCAACAATATTTCCATTGACCGAGTCGCAGTCACCTCGACTGGCGTATTGATTAACACTTATTATCCCGCGATCAGTCTTTACTCCGGTTACCATCGCCGACATCGTACCCGCAGAATCGGGTACCTGAGCATTAGTGTTATAAGTTTTAGATAAAGCTACGTTTGGAAAGGTTTCAAAGAATAATTCATGCTCCTCACCAGGATTCCCTTCAAGTTGTCCTGCCATGATACGAGCTGCAGTGACAGTCGAGATCCCCATACCATCACCCACAAATAAGATTACGTTTTTTGCAGTCGGAAAGCTGCCCGCCTCTGATCTAAACGATAAGTTTCGCTCAACGCGCTGCTGACCAGCGTCATACCACTTTTCTGGAGTCTCTTGCGCTGATAGCGACATGGCTGATGCCCATAAAGCTATAGGACACCAGACAAGGGTTTTACTTAGGTAAGTCATGATAGGCTCATTTGACGGATGGGTGAGTTTAGCTAGATTTTACATGAATGTGAATTCTGTCATTAGTGGTATCCTTATTCTAATTACGACTGAGGTAGTTTTCCCTCGAATGAAAAATATAAATGTGGAGAAAGCTTCATGAAAATTGAAATCCTTTACTGTACGGCTTGAAACTACCGACCCGAAGCAGACCGTGTGTCTCTAGAACTAAAAAATGAGAATGATATGGAGGTCTTATTGGTGCCGGGTTCCAACGGTGTGTTTGATGTATCCGTAAATGGAAGAGTGGTATTCTCCAAAAATAAAACCGGAAGGTTTCCAGATAAGGGCGAAATCAGCGAGCTATTGACCTAGGAATTATTCTTCCTTTAGGTGATGTTTCGCGTTGACTGGACGCATCAACGCATTGCTGACTAAGGCGATCGCGAGGAGCAATGCCATTAGGATCATCGTAGAATTATAAAGGCTGCTTGTCGGATCTGGAGTGCCTGCCGGGGCAATTTCTAAAAGCCTCGATATGTTGACTGTGTTGGAAGCTACCAAAGCCTGCAATTGATCAACCCCGGCTCCGAATTGCGCTTGGAAAGTCGCCGGTTCGATTACCGCTACTAGATCATTGATAGCCTTGGTGACGGAGTTTTGACGCAGGGATGTAATTGCTAAGGGCCCCAAAACGCCGGCTGTGCTCCAGGCGGTCAGCAATCGACCGTGTATTCCTCCCACGTACTTTGTGCCGAAAATATCTGCTAGGTAGGCGGGTATCGTCGCAAACCCACCGCCATACATGGTGAATATGATCATAGTTGCAGCGTAGAAGTATACTAGCCAAACGATTGAAGGGCTGACGCTTACCTGTTGCGCTGCGAAAGGTATCGAGAGATACAGAATAATGCCAAGCAAGAAAAATATCCAATAGGTATTTCGTCGCCCAATATAGTCAGAGGCGCTAGCCCATATAAAACGACCAACCATATTGAAGGCGCTAATCATAATAACGTAAGTGGCTGCGAAGGTAGTGTCTACAATTTGGGGTAAAGAAGATCCAAAGATCTCTGTAATCATTGTCCGCGCGACCCCTAAAACTCCTATGCCGGCAGTTACATTGAAGCAGAGTACCACCCATAACTGATAAAACTGTCTTGTTTTTAGCGCCTCGTCGATGTGAACGTTATGCTTTGAAATCAAATTTCCTCGTTCTATTTCACTGGGTTCTGTCCATTTCGCAGGTTTCCACCCCTCTGCTGGTATGCGATAAGAGAATGCTGCCATTAGCATCACCGCTAGGTATATAAGTCCTATTACCAAAAATGTTTCAGCTACCCCAGAGGCGCCCGTATTCACTAAATACACGCCCTCTGGCCCAGGAATGGTCATGTCCCTGACTTCCGACGCGCCTATCACGACCACTTCGCGCAGTGTTCCGCCAACTTCGGCAAAACGACGACCAGCCTCTGTTACTAAGCTCACGTCTCCCGCACCTCCTAAATACTCAGGAGCGCGGTAGAACATGCGGATGAAGAATTCTTTCATGGGCGTCCCAATCATCGCACCCCCGCCGAAACCCATAATGGCCATGCCGGTCGCCATACCGCGGCGATCTGGGAACCACCGTATAAGAGTGCTCACCGGGGAAACATATCCCATTCCGAGGCCGCAGCCGCCAATTACCCCATAACCTAAATATAGTAACCAAAGCTGGTGTGTCATTATCCCAACGGCTCCGACTATATAACCGCCGCCCCAACACAAAGCCGCTACTACTCCCACTTTTCGGGGTCCGGCTTCCTCGAGCCACTTCCCAGCAAAAGCAGCAGCCAAACCCAACGACACTATTGCGACTGTGAATACCCATACGACGGCACTTAAGCTCCAGTCATCGGCGGCACTTGCTACGACCCCTTGAACACGTGTTAGGGGTGGGTTGTAGATGCTCCATGCATAGACTGAGCCTATGCAAAGATGTATTGCTACGGATGCTACTGGCACACGCCAGCGATTATAGTCAGGCGGGGCAATAATCCGCTGTTTCGAGAGGATTCCAGTCATCTGAACGTCCAATTCTGTTGGCTATTGTTTAGTCGATGGCGTCTTTCATTTTTCTAGACTATAAAGCTAGCGTATTAATCCGCATCTGTAAAAGATAAGCGAAATTATTTTTAGCGTTGAAAAAGATAAGAAAATTTCACGAAGAACTGATCACCGTCTCTTCTAAGTTCATTTGCTGTAATCAGTTCAAGCTCACCCTCAAAGTCTATGATGTCGAAATTACTCTGATTTGAGTTGTACCCCAAATAAAAGGCTGACCATGGGTTAATAACGTACCTAAGAAGAACGTCAAAGTTTAAATTCTTATCATCTTTTAATCTTGTCGCGGGCCCTGCTTCGGTATTATCGTATTGAGCAATGAATCGTAATGAAAATTCTTTTGTAAACTGATAGTTCCAATTTGATCGAAAAATTTCATTTGAAAAAACTTTCTCTCCAGTTAAAGTATCAAGCTCGGTAAGGAAGTAAGTATTAGCAATGCTAAGCTGTTGGGTAGGTCTTAAGAGGACATTGAGATCAATTCTTCTGGTGTTTGCGACAGAGGGAGGATTACCAATTCTAGGAACCAAGTTTAAAGTTGTCCCTTTTCGATAGTTGGCATTGATTCGCAACGCTTCAAACGTTCTATTGTCAAAACCAATTTGCCAGTTATCGTAAGCGTATGACCTCATTGTAGTGACCCCAGGAAATTGGCCTGGCTGTACCATCTCAGTATAATCTGTCCAACGAGCATTAATGCCAGTTGTCTCATAGCGGACATCAACCTGTGGGCTTAGTTCAGAGTATATCTTCGCACCTTTCATGTCCTCCAAATAAACGCCCCTTCCTGTGACGCGCCAGCGGTTTATTGCTGACTCTTCAGGGTAGAGATTAAAAGTCGAGGTTTGGTGCATACCTGAGGTATTCGGCTTAAAATAACGGTTTTGGAATCCTAGCTCGGTTCTGAAATCTGACGTGGTTTCTATGAAATGCGTATGGTTCGTATAAGTCCGCCCCTCACGATTAAACATAATGTTTCTTTGATAACCTGTAGTCACCTCTCCGCCGTTTGAAGGTTCACTTTCAGTTCCGACCAGTTGCATTTGCGTAAACCAGTTGTCGGTAAATTTAATTCGATTGTCCAAACTAACAACTCTATTGTAGCCATCTCCGAGTTGGCGTTCGGTCGCTAGAAATCCCCAGCGGTCTTGGTCGCCAAAGTCCTTAAACCCTCGAATTATAGCTATATTGGCTTTTTTTCTATTAAGCGGATCAGTTATCTCTCTATTCGAGCCTGGAGCAATATCGTTGATCAGAATTCCGCCAAAGCCATAATCTCCCTCGCGACCGGTAAGTCTGATGCCGCCCTCTGGATCTACAATTCTTCGGGTAAACACCAAAATAGAGTCGGTCGAGAAAAAGTTTGCGTTCTCGATAAAGAAAGGGCGGCGTTCCGGAAACTGGACTTCAAATCGCTCATTCACTGTCACTTGCGGTTGGTCTGATTCTATTTGGCTGAAATCTGGATTGAGCGTTAGATCTAAAGCCCAGCTATCGTTGAACACGAACTTGGCGTCGACGCCGACCTCCTGTTCTGATGATTGATTAAATTTTGGCCCACCAAGAGCATACTCGTCTAATACATCGAGCTCTCTAGCAAAGAGGAAAGGTATCACCTGATAATTATTGCCTGACGAAACGTCTGTAATTCCTGAAAGGAGGGCGGCCTGATTTAATCGTCCTTCAACGTCGATTGAATACTCCGGCCAGAAAGATTGTTCGCCGTACCGTGTGATTTGCCGATTAAACTGAACCCGCCACATCTGCTCATCAGACTCGCCAAATCGCAAGCTGCGCATTGGTACGGTTATCAACACCATATATCCTTGGTCGTTCGACTTGCCCTCACTAAACCAAACCGCGTCAAAGGTTGAGTCAAAGCCTGCGCGTCTTCCGGACCCTTCTGCCCACCTCATATCAAGCTGAATACCCCTAGAGTTGGAGTAGAAGGCAAAAGCAGATCTTTGATTATTAAACGTGTCAACCATAAACCCTACATGGTCATCTTGCCCAATATTCTCCCGGGCTGCCATGTTTGACCTGATGAGTTCTGGGCTCTCGTCAAATGCTAAAAACACTACATAAAGGTTCTCGTCATCGTACCCAATGTATGCTTCAGTGCGTTGAGCAGAGGCCTCTCCCGGATAGGGTTCACGTTGAACAAAATTCTCAGCTTTGTTCATGGATCTTGCCAATGAGGTCCTTGGGCGCATGTCAGAAAAGTCAGCGAGCGCTGGTTGTCCCTCTATACGTGGAATTGACATCGCACTATCTGCGGCTTGGCAGGCGATGTTTGGGAGTACAGCAATAAAGGTAGTTGCAGCCCAAACTTGGAGAGATGAAATTTTCATTTGTGTATGCCGAGAGAGACAGCGTTAAAGGTTAAGCATTCTGAAAAGGAATTCAAGCTAGGGCTTCAGTTTATCGCAGGCCGAAAAAAGGTTTCTTTATAAGGCGTCACAGCTCAAAGCATTAACGAGCTGCGGTCTTATGGAAAACACAGTATTTTACAACGACAAGCAGACAAACCGTTTATCGCTGAAAAAGGTAAGAAAATTTAATAAAGAATTGGTCTCCGTCACGGCGCAAATCATTTGCTACTATTAGTTCTCTCTCACCTTCCATGTCTACAATATCGAAATTACTTTGATTAGAGTTGTAACCCACGTAGAAAGCCGACCAAGGGTTGATTACATAGCGAAGTAAGAGGTCAAAATTCAAATTTTCTTCGTCTTCAAGCCGCGTTGCTGGCCCCGCTTCAGTTTTGTCATACTGCGCTATAAATCGTAAGGAAAGTTCCTTAGTAAATTGGTAATTCCATGCTGATCTTACAATCTCATTAGAGAAAATTTTGGTCCCGCCCTGCGTATCAAGTTCGGTTAAGAAATAAGTATTAGCAATATTAAGCTGCTCTATGGGTCTGATGGCCACATTAAAATCTACTCGGTTGGTATCAGCGACAGACGGCAGAGATCCTAACTGCGGCACCAGATTTAGAGTAGTACCTTGTCGATAATTGGCCTTTATCTGGACCGCTTCAAACGTATTATTACTTAGGCCGACCTGCCATGTGTCGTAATCATAAGATCTGACCGAGTTTAATCCTGGGAAATCTCCGGGCTTGAGTATTTCTTCATAGTCCGTCCAATTGAAGTCTAGCGTTGTCGTTTCAAAACGGAAGTCCAGTGACGGACCGATTTGGGTATAGATTTTCCCCCCATCCATATCCTCTAAATAGACTCCAAAAATAGCGCCGCCCCATCTATTTAAGGCTGACGCTTCAGGGTAAAAATTCAAACCTGATCGCTGATGTATTCCTGAGGTGCCGGGTCTAAAAAATCGGTTCATAAAGCCTAATTCGGTTCTAAAATCAGACGTTGTTTCTATAAAGTGGGTGTGATTGCTATAGGTTCGGCCTTCCCGATTAATCATTATGTTTCTCTGGTAGCCGGTAGTGTATTCATCGCCGCTAGTCGGCTCACTTTCCGTTCCAACTAATTGTATTTGTGTGAACCAGTTATCCGTGAACTTAAATCTGCTGTCAAAGCTAAGAACCCTGTTGTAGCCGTCGCCCAGCTGGCGTTCCGTGGCTAGGAAGCCGATGCGATCTTGATCGCCAAGGTCCCTAAACCCTCTAATTATAGCTATGTTGGCTTTTTCCCCTCTGAGAGGGTCATCAGCGTCTCTGCCTAAGCCGGGAGCTGCATCATTTATCAAGATGCTTCCAAAGCCGTAGTCACCCGATCTTCCCGAGAGTCGTATGCCGCCCTCAGGGTCGACAATCCTTCTGGTGAACACTAGGTTTGAATCGGTCGAGAAAAAATTCGCATTTTCAATAAAGAATGGCCGTCGTTCAGGAAACTGAACTTCGAACCGCTCATTAACAGTTACTTGCGGTTGGTCTGATTCAATTTGGCTAAAGTCAGGGTTTAGTGTCAGGTCTACCGCCCAGCTGTCGTTAAAGACGAACTTGGCATCGAGACCAACCTCTTGCTCCGAAGATCGAGCGAATTTTGGTCCTCCCAAAGCTGAGCGGTCCAATGCATCAAGTTCGCGAGCGAAGAGAAAAGGGATAAATTGGTAGTTGTTTCCGGGCGAGACATTCTCGATTCCTGTCAGTTGTGCGGCTTGGTTGAGGCGCCCCTCTACATTCACCGAATATTCCGGCCAAGTCGAGTTTTCTCCGTATCTTGGGATGCCTCGAGTGAATTGGATGCGCCATGTCTGCTCGTCCGAGTCATCAAAACGAAGACTTCTGAGTGGGACAGTGAATGAGATCATGTAGCCTCGTTCGGTTAACTGACTTTCATTAAACCAAACTGCGTCAAAAGTTGAATCGAACCCGGCCCTCCTCGATGAGCCCTCTGTCCAACGCGCATCCAACTGGATACCCCTCGCGTTCGAAGAAAAAGCAAAGGCCGAGCGTTGGTTGTTAAAGGTATCGACCATGAACCCCATCCAATCATCTGCGAGAATATTCTCCCGCGCTGAAAGATTGCCTCTAATTAATTCCGGGTTATCATCGAACGCCAGCATAACTACATAGATATTCTCTTCATCATATCCCGTGAACGCCTCGGTTCTCTGAGCTGATTTTTGGCCGGGGTTAGGCTCGCGTTGGATAAAGTTTTCTACTTTACTCATAGATCGAGCCAACGCCGTATTCGGTTGCATCCCCGCAAAATCCTGGAGGGTCGGCTCTCCCGTGATACGAGGCATATTCAGCTCGCTGTCGGCGGCATTGGTTGGAACAGTCATGAATATTGCTGATATCGCGAAAAGTGAGCAACACAAAAGCTTCACTGAGTTCATTCGAGTCTTTCCCCCTAATTTGAGGGGCAGAATCATAGAGATTATTGGACTGAGCGCAAGGGCGGGTTTCAATTTATTGCATTAAGGTGTTTGAGAAAGATTAGTCCTGTATCGGGATAGCACTTGTATCAGAGGTGGTTTTGAAAACCTTATTGGATGTGGCTTCGGTCTATGAAGCCATCGGCATTTGGCATTTCGATATCATTGAGGCTGGTGGCATCAATTTCAGTATCCTGCGCGATGATATTGTTCATGTATAGAACATAGGCGGTAACCTGATAAACCTGTTGGTTAGTGAGCGATTTAGGGGCAATTGCGGGCATTGCTCGGCGGATAAAATCGAACAGGGTGCTTGCGTGAGGCCAATAACTTCCGACCGTCCGCAAGGGAGGGCCCTCTGATTGCATGTCTCCGCCAACAATAATGGTGTTGCCTGAGGTTCCCTCGCCATTCGGACCGTGGCAGACCGCGCAATTCCTGTCATATACCTCTTTGCCCTGCCTGGCTGTGCCGCTGCCTGGAGGGAATCCTGAACCATCTGGGCCTGCGATCAGATCGAATTGCGTGAGGTCTCCCTCACTTATCGGGACACCTAATTTTACCCCTTCCTGAGAACTGACAACCAGCGTGTGGGTGGAGACGACTAACAAAAGCGCTGACAAAAGGAACTTTTTATACATAAATATTTGTTACCTCACCCTGATTATCTACGCCCCAACTTTGTATGCAAGGCGTGTGATAAAAACTGAGTGTGCCCTTCTGCGCAATCAGAGCATTACGTGTTGGTTGCACGTTACCCTGACTGTCCGTTGCGCGACTCTGTAGCACTGCTCTTCCGCCATTCCATTCCCAGGGAATGGTGAAACGGGTGAGAGCCCTGTCCAACTGATGCCCTTGAATTGCGGCTTCAGCCCAAGTCTCGCCACCGTCAGCGCTTACTTCCACTTTTCTAATGCTTCCACCACCACTCCAAGCGATGCCGGTTACTTGGTAAATTCCTTTTCTTTCCAGAGTCATCTCTCCTGACGGAGAAGTGATGAGAGACTTTGTCCCCATAGGAAAAGTGAACTGATAACTTGATCTGTTTGGTAAGGTATCGGTGTACTTGCTTGTCTCATCACGAAATTGCGCTGGTTCAGCTGTGAGTTTTAACTGAGTGAGCCATTTGACGCTTATATTTCCCTCCCAGCCTGGGCAGAATAAACGCATCGGATAACCTTGCTCCGGTCTGACGGCCTCTCCGTTCTGATATAAAGCTACCATTACATCATCTAGAGCCTTCGAGATGGGGACTGACCTTCCCATGCTTGCAGCATCAGCGCCGACTGCCGCCACCCATTTCGCTTCAGGGAGCACTCCTGCTTCATCCAATAAAGTAGATAAGGGAATCCCTGTCCATTCTGCGCAGGATACTAGGCCATGCAAGCTCTGGGCAGAGCCGCCCACCTCGCCACGCATCAAAGCCCCACTGTTGCCTGAACATTCAAGAAAATGTATGTGGCTGACCATCTGGTACTTTAAAAGATCTTCATAACGAAATACTAATGGTTGTCTGACGAGACCGTTTATAACTAGGTTGTGCTGAGAAGGGTCAATGTTTGGGATGCCGGCATGATGCCTTTCGAAATGTAAGCTGTTCGGTGTAATTGTCCCTTGCAAATGTTGCAGGGGAGATCGCGATGCACCTCCACCAGGGTAAGTTGGGTTTGGCTGTCCAGCCAGCCTCTCAAGATCTTCGGCATATGTGGAGCGAGCTCCGTATGCGCTAGCTCCGGGACCAGGTTGACGAGACCACGTTGGAATTTGGAAACTTATCCCAGAGTCGGCGCCAACAGCCGCTCCGGATAAAGCTAGGCCGGTTGAGGCAACCCCGAGCCCGAGAAGGTGTCTTCGGCTAATTAGTCCATTGGCCGCTGCTTTCTCAAAAACTTTATCCGGCATAAGTGCTCCTTATTGCTTACAGGCCAAGATAGCGCTTGGCTTCCGATACTTCTGTAAGGCTATTATCTTGCCATAGGCTATGAAAAGCTTGATAACTTTGACGGGCATTTTGGCTATCGTTTAGCCCAGCGTAACTTCTTGCCGCACCCAAAAGGGCTCTTGGTCGATTAGCCATCCGCCCTAAAGAGGCCTCATAAAGTTCAGCTGCCTTTTTATGGTCGCCCATCTCGAGCAACATATCTCCCGCCAATTCGTGCACTGGCTTAAGAGGGCTAGCAGCTCCCCGAGGTGGTGATTGGTTTTCAGCCATGGAGACTGCATCCATAATCATCGAAATCGCATCCTCTTCCTGCCCTTGCTTAAACTTAGTTAACGCTGATACTTCCAGTTTTATAAGATTGAGAGACGTGTTGTTAGGGCTCTGTGAGGA
>Ga0315330_10003799_pt1 | contig 10361 bp, 16 predicted proteins | sample M140m34915metaG_FD_203453 | JGI IMG/M metagenome (GOLD analysis project Ga0315330, IMG submission 203453) | Ammonia-oxidizing marine archaeal communities from Monterey Bay, California, United States - M1 40m 34915 | ecosystem: Environmental > Aquatic > Marine > Intertidal zone | place: USA... | reverse complement strand
CAGGTTCAGAGGCAAAACTTTTAAAAGGTTTAGAACTTGGTTGTTCAGGATGTATATCAGCTGTAACTAATGTTACACATTCTTTAGCTAGGAGAGTATTTGATGATTTTGAAAACAAAATTTCACCATCTAAAAATAAAAAATTAATTGATGTTAGAGAGACATTTGATCAATTTAATTTGATTTCAGCTCTTCACAGTTTTTTGTCAGTTAAAGATGAAAAATTTAAAAATATTTTACCACCTCTAATCTTATTATCTGAGGAAAAACAAAAAGAACTATTGGATAAATTAAATAAGTTGGAATTTTTAAAAGAAAAAAATTTGGCAGCATAAATTATGATTTTAGCTAGAATATTTACAAAAATATTTAAAGAAGGTGGAATAATTTTAATAGATGCAAAAGGTCAAAAGTATATTTGCGGAAACCCTACAACTGAAAAACCAATTACTATAAAATTACTTAAAGACGACTTAAATTGGAAATTATTGTTAGATCCAGAACTTGAATTTCCAGAAGCATACATGAGAAATGAAATTGAAATAGAAAATGCATCGATGAAAGATTTTTTAATGGAACTTATTAAAAATTTAGGACGTAGTGAAATTTCAACAACAAGTCTAATCACAAAAAAAATATACCAAACATGGAGAACAATCACGAATTTTAATTTACCAGGCAAATCAAGAAAAAATGTTGAACATCATTATGATATTGGTGGAGCTAGAGGTGAAAAACTCTATGATATTTTTTTAGACAAAAATCATAGACTGTATTCGTGCGCGTATTGGAAAAATGACACTAAAACCTTAGAGGAAGCTCAACAAAATAAAATAAATCATATTGTAAAAAAATTAGACATAAAAGAAGGACAAAAAATTTTAGAAGTTGGCTGTGGCTGGGGTGGCATGGCTTTTGAAATAGCTAGACAAAAAGGGTGTGAAGTAACTGGAATTTCTTTAAGTAAAAATCAAATAGAATATTGTAAACGGAAAGCAAAAGAACTTAATTTAGATAACCAAGTAAAATTTGAACTTATCGATTATAGAGAGGCAAAGGGAAAATATGATCGAATTTTTTCTGTAGGAATGTTTGAGCATGTCGGTAGAAAATTTTATAATACCTTTTTTAAATCAATGAACAAACTTCTGAAAGATGACGGGATATTTTTATTGCACACTATAGGAGTAATAGACAAACCCACAGCACCCAACAAATTTATCCAAAAGTACATATTTCCAGGAGGTATTTGTCCTTCTTTCAGTCAAATAATAAATCCGATTGAAAAAACTGGTTTAATTGTTGCAGACACTGAAACGTTAATTAGACATTACGATAAAACATTAGAAAGTTGGTTAGAGCGATTTTTAAAAAGAAAAAAAGAGGTTAAAGATTTATTTGATGAAAAATTTGTAAAAATGTGGGAATTTTATATGGCAAGTTGTGCAGCAGCGTTCAGATATAGAGATCTAGTTGTTTTTCAATTACAAATTGTTAAGAATTTTCAATCAGCCCAACGTACAAGAGACTATATATATTCATAAAAAGTGCTATTTAATAAATAGGCAGTATGAAAAAGAGGAAAAAAAAACCTATAAAGGTTAAGAAAAAAAAACAAAAAAAATCCTTAATTCGGAGATTTAAAAATAAAAGAAAAAAAATAAAAAATAAGAAAATTCGAAAAAGTAAAAAATCGAAAAGACTAGTAAAGAAAAAAACAAGAAGCACTACAAAAGTAAAATTAAAGAAAAATTTTAAAATAAAGAAACCAAATAAAAACCCTCAAAAAACAAGAGCTATAGTTTTAGGCTTATTAAGAATAAATGATAAAGTTAAATCTATATTTAGATTAAATATAAATTTAGATCAAACATTACAGGCATTTTTTATAGGTATTTCCAATAAAATTTCAGGAATCAAAAAAATTATTCTAGAAGAGCGAGAAAAACAAAAGAAAATAAAACTAAAGCTAATGGAGCAAGAAAAAAAAGATGCCAAGAAAAGATTATTAGAGCAAGAAAAATTAGCTTTAGAGGCAAAAAGAAATGAGCTTAAAGAAGAACAAAAACTTGAAAAAGAAAGAAAACTAGATTTACAAAGATTTATAAAATTAGAACAGGCTGAACTTAGAAAAGAAAGAGCTGAGAAACAAAGGCAATTTTTAGAGCAAATCAAATTGGAGAAAAAAATTGACCTTTTTAGAAAAAGAGAAGAATTAGAAATCAAAAATCTTGAAAAATATGTTTTAAGTCAACAAAGAGAGTCTTACGAAGAAGTTCAACAACGTATTGATAAAATAAAAGAAAAATACAAGTTAATCAGAGAGCAAAAAATTAATGAAGCAATAAGAGAGAGAGTTGCAAGTTTAGGTATTAAAGTAGAAGAAACTGATGATAAAGCAACTTTATTAGAAAAAGAGAGAGTCTATAATGAAGAAAGAGAAAAGATCGAATACGCTCTTGAAAGTTTTTATCGATCAGCTCACAGTTTATGTTTTCAACTAAATAAAAAATATATTCCAAAATATTTGAGTATTATCAGATGCATTGATAAAAGATTTGAAACAGGAGAAATTTATATAAAATGGGATGATGCAATCGAAGCTGATTGGTTAATTTTAATTTATATAAAAAATAATTCACCAGATGAGGGAATAATAATTGAGGACAAAACCGACCCTGAAAATCACACAACACATGAATTTCAACCAAATGAAATATTTAAAGCTTCAGATGTAATGGTTGATGCTTTAACGAAGTTATTAGACAGTGAGAGAAACAAGAGAAAGGTTAGTTAATTATCTGATTTAATTTTTTAACTTCCCCAATTTTAAAAATAATAGCATCATCTTTACTGAAACCATATTTTTCAGCACCAGCTTTAAATCTTTGACGAGGTTCCATTATAGGTTCCAGTGACAAAACTATTGTTCCCCAGTGCATTCCAATAACTTTTTTACTTTTTAAGTCTTGAGATATTTGTAGAGCCTCTTCAGGATTTGTGTGATAAACCGATTTATCTTTTACAGGCATCATTGGATAAAAATTGTATGCTCCGATATTGATAAATGTTAAATCAATAGGTCCATACTTACTTCCAAGCTCTTTATAAATATTTCCATATCCAGTGTCACACGCAAATAAAATTTTCTTACCTTTGTATTCAATAAGAAAGTTCCCCCATAATGTTTTGTTAATATCAAACAAACCTCTTCTAGACCAATGCACAGCTGGTAATAAAGTCACTTTAATATCTTCATTAACTTGAATTTCTTGATACCAATCAAGCTCATTCACATCTCTATAATTTCTAAAATATTTACCAAGTTTTAGTGGAAGAATAACCTTCGATTTTTTGTAAGGAAAGTTTCTTATAGTAGACATATCTTGATGATCGTAATGGTTATGAGTTAAAAGAAATACATCAACTGGTGGAATTTCATTAAGATTTATAGCTGGTGGAATGTATCTTTTAGGACCAAAAATTAATGGGCCAGTATTTTTTGAAAAAACAGGATCAGTTATAATCGTTGTATCTCCTAACTTAATTAGGAATGTGGCATGACCTATCCAAGCGATATAATCATTATTTTGATTATTTTTTAAACTTTCTAGAACTTTTGTTCTGGGTACAACATGATCCTCAGGAACTTCAATTTTTATCTTTTTCCGCTCTTCATTAAAAATCTTATACGACCATTTAGCGTTTGGATTTCTTTCAGGCGATCCTTCAGGATTTCTAAATGTTCCATCAGGTAAGTGGTGATAAGGTCGATTTTCCATTGCGATAATTTCTAAATTAAAAAAAAGAAAGATTAATATGAAAGATGAAAATTTTCTCATCATTTCTTTTAATATTTTCCGCGGGTTTTTTTGTTAATATTATTTCCATATTCTTTTATTTTATCCCACTCATTTTTATTATTTTCATCTTTTTTTTCAGCTTTATAAGAAACAATTAAAGGAAGAATTATTAGGGCTAATATAATTACGATACAACTGATAATAAGGGGTAAATTCATACCCCTTACTACCATAAATTATTCAAATTTAAATAACTTTTTAGCTATCTAGACAATTTGACTTGTTAATTCTTTTGTCAAAATCTTTTTGAGCTTCTTTGCTCACTACCCAAACATAAGACGACTCTTGTAATTGGCTAGCATTAGCAATTGTGCAACGTTTACCAATTTTTACTTTAGCCATGTTTCCGCCAGCACAGTTTGTCAACAAAAGTAATAAAGATATAATAGATAATATTTTCATATTCTAAAGTTAATTAAAAAATCTGGATTTTGCTTGGCATAAATTAGTCAAAAAAAAGAAAAATTTATCTCTGTTGAAATGAAACTCTTTAAAGCTTATTGTTAATTATATGGCAGACCATATTTATAAAACAAAAGTTTACTATGAAGATACTGATGCTGGAGGTATCGTTTATTATGCTAGGTATTTACATTTTATTGAAAGAGCACGGACAGAGATGATTTATGATCATTTTAAACTTAACCACAAACAGTTGAGAGATCAATTTAAGGCTATCTTTGTTGTAAGAGAATGCAATGTTAAATACTTAAAATCTGCAAATTTTGAAGACATTTTAGAGGTTAAGACCAAGGTTATAAAAAAATCACCAGTAAGACTTAACTTGTTACAAGAAGTTTCTAGAAATAATGAAATATTAGTTACAGCACAAGTTGAATTAGCAGTTATAGACAGTAATGGGTCTGTTAGTAAACTTCCGAAAGATTTATTAGAAAAAATATAAATTTGACCAACATCAGACAAATCTTTGCCTAAATCTGTAGCTAAATTCAAATCTAGTTTGCAATTTTAGCATTACTTGAGACATTAAAAATAAACTATAAAAGGATATATGAAATTAAAAGCACTTAAAAAAAGTAAAAATAAATCAAATAATAAAAAATTAAGAAAAGTATCTTTATTCGAGCTTCAAAACTCACCAAAAGCTCTACTTTTTAGAGCAAGAGTTTAACGTCTTTCCCCCACGACTATTAATTAGCCTAATGAACATTAGGCCATTGTTTTTGGAGCTATAATTGTTAAATTAATCTGTGAAAATTAAGAAACAAAATAATAATAAAGCAGCCATCATTATGGGTTCTCAAAGCGATTATTCCGTAATGAAAGACTGCGAAAAAATCCTCAAATTACTGAAAGTTAAATACCAAACTTTAATTGTTAGTGCCCACCGAACTCCAAAGCGAATGTTTCAGTTTGCGGAAACTGCAGAAAAAAATGGTTTTGGTGTAATCATAGCAGGAGCAGGTGGTGCCGCACATTTAGCAGGCATGGTTGCGTCTTTAACTACATTACCGGTATTAGGCGTCCCCATGGAGACTAAAAAAATAAAAGGTCTTGATAGCCTACTATCAATGGCACAAATGCCAAAAGGTGTTCCTGTAGGGTGTCTTGCAATCGATGGTGCTTTTAATGCAGGTATTCTTGCGGCTTCAATAATTGGTAACCTTGATACAAAAGTAAAATCAAATTTAGAAAAATGGAGGAGACTCCAAACTCAATCTATTAAAAAAAAACCTAAATAACAAATGTCTGACATCACTTTAGGGATTATAGGCTCAGGACAATTAGGCTCACTACTTTGTCAGGCAGCTAAAAAGCTCGATGTAAAAACAGTAGTCATATCTGATGACAAACAAGGTCCTGCACAAAATTATTCAAGTGAGTTTATTTATTCAAAATATGATGATGAAAATAAAATTAAAGAATTTATTGATAAAGTTGATATCGTAACCTTTGAATTCGAAAACATTCCAGTAGATGTTTTAAAAAAAATAGAATTAAAGAAAAAAGTTTTACCCAAACCTGAGATAAATAAAATAATTCAAAATAGAAAGTTAGAAAAAACTTTCGTAAATGATTTAGGTATTAAAACTACAGATTGGGCTTTTATTAAACAAGCTGGAGATATTGAAAAGAATAAAAACTTATTACCTGGAATTTTGAAATCAAATACTCTTGGATATGATGGGCATGGACAATTTGTTTTAAACTCCCTTGATGATGTAAAAAAAGATTGGTGCTTTACTGCTGATTATATTTTGGAAAAGAAGGTAAACTTAAAGAAAGAGATATCAGTTGTAATTACAAGATACTTAAATGGTGAGACTTATATTTATGAACCTATAGAAAATATTCATAAATACCAAATCTTAAATCACTCAAAAATACCTGCAGATATAGGTAAAGAAATTTTTGCTAAAGCACAGAATAATGCAAAACTTATTTCAGAAAAATTAGATTATGTTGGAACGATGTGTGTTGAATATTTCATTGACCAAGATGATAACTTGCTAGTTAATGAAATTGCTCCAAGAGTTCATAATTCTGGCCATTTAACGATTAATGCTTTTAATATTAGCCAATTTGAAAACCATGTAAGAGCAGTTTGTGATTTAGGTTTAGAAAAGATAGAAAAAATTTCTAACGCTGAAATGTTCAATGTCTTAGGAAAAGATATCGAAACTTATAGATCAAAAACATTTAATAATGATGAATTCTTTTATGATTATGGAAAAAAATCTATTAAAGATAAAAGAAAGATGGGACACCTTACAATTTTAAAAAAATAATTATTTAATTGTTATTCTATGCATAACTCTTCTGCAGTTCTTTATTTCACTAGCCATATGCAGAATGCTTAAATTATCCCAAAGACAGATATCACCTTTAGTCCACTCATATGAAAATATGAATTCTTCTTTATTTACGTGATTAACTAAATAATCTTTTAAATATTCAGCTTCGTCTTCCTTTACATTTCGAATTTTCATTAAATGCCCTGGAGAAACATATAAAGTTTTCTTTCCATCTACGGTGATAACTATTGGATGTTCAGCTTCCATACTCTCTGAAGATTTGATGCCCATTTCTTTTTCTCGTTCAAGTCTTGTTACTGCTATCGGACCTGCCGATGAAAAAACTCCAGTAGCGTCTCTAATTTTTTCTTTGATATCATCTGGTAATTTGTCGTAAGCATTAAAACCAGATGAGAATATAGTATTTCCTTGGCCGGTTGGTATCTCTTTACCCATCAACATTGTATATCTTGGTCTATTATAAGCTAAATAACTTGTATCTTGATGAAGCCAACTAGAACCAAAGCTTAAATTTTTATCATCTGGCTTTCTCTCAATTACGTTTATAAATGGGAATTTTTCATCTAAGCCTTTAAGTCTTGGATATACAACAGGTTGACCTATAGTTTTTGCAAAATTTTGATAAGTTTCAGGGTCAAGATTTTGTTCTTTAATAAATATCACACCAAATTGGTTTAAAATCTTTTTTATTTCTGTTGCTAGATTTTGATCTAAAGATTTTAAATTAATGTCTTTGATATAAGCTCCAACATTATTTTTTCCTAGTGAAATAGATAAATTCATTTAGTTCAAAGGTTTAATTAAAGCAGGGTCGTTATTTACAGGGTTATTAATATCTTTTGATATCTCATGGAACTTTAGTTCCGGTGGCTTAACCGAGCTTAAAATTTCCATGGCATCCTTTTTAACATTTAAATAATTGTTTATTTGACTTTGATTAATAATTAAAGGCTCTCTATGATGAATTGCACTAATTTTTTCAGTTGCTTCTCTTGTAATTAGGCAAAACTGGTTGTTTTGATAAATAGCTGCAAAAAACATTAGTTCATCGTTTTCTTTAGTAAAGTAATAAGGAGTTTTAGTTTTATCTTCTCTTTTCCATTCGTAATAACCATCTGCAGGCACGATACATCTTGAGGTTTGAATAAGGTTTTTAAATGTAACTTTTTCCATCAATGTCTCTTTTCTAGCATTGATTAGAGGAGAAAACTTATCGAGCTTCTTCGACCATGCAGGCACCAATCCCCATTCACATAATTCAAGTGCTTTTCCATTTGTATAAGATTTTATAATTGGAAGCTGTTGAGTAGGATGGGCATTATAGTTATCATTATCTTCAACCTTAATATTAGTTTTAACTATATCGACTGTTTTAGTAACTGGCTTTCTTATAGTAAATCTTCCGCACATTATTTTTTTTTCTTTTCTCTTTTTAACTTTCTTTTTTCTTTTAAAGATAATTTAGCCTTTTTCATTACACTTGAGTCTTTAAAACTTTTTCCACTATATCTTTTAGACATTAGGCCTCAACTATCTCATATTTTTGTTCACCTAGATGATCAACTTTAAGATGAAGTTTATCACCCACTTGTAGGAATTTTTGTGGTTTTTGTTCCATGCCCGTTCCAGCAGGAGTGCCCGTCGATATAATAGTACCAGATTTTAAAGTTAAATATTTACTAATATGTGAGATCAGAAATTTTATTTTGAATATCATATTTTTAGTATTCCCGTTTTGTCTGACTTCACCGTTAACACTTAAAGATAAATTAATATCGTTGATATCTTTAATGTGATCTTTTGTTATCAAAGTTCCACCAGCAGGAGCACACCAGGATTTTCCCAATGTCCAATGTCCACTACCAATTACTTTTTGAACATGGCGATCAGAAATATCATTTAATATAAAATAGCCAAAAACATAATCTAGAGCTGCATCCTCTGAAACGTTTGATGCTTCTTTTCCTATCACAACAGCAAGCTCAACTTCATAATCTAATTTTTCTTGTGTTTTATTTTTTTTAATTGGATCAAAGGGCCCTTGAAGACAATCAGGGCTTTTATTAAATACAATTGGATAATCTGGCAGCTTAGATCCTGTTTGTTCAGCATGAAGTGAATAATTTAAGCCGATACAAAGAATATTACTTGGCTTATTAATACAAGATCCAATTCGAATATTATTTTTAATTTCAGGCAGCGCTTCTAATTTAATTTGCTCTAACTTTTTTAAATTATCAAAGTTTATAGTTTCAGGGTTTAAGTCTCTAATATGAGAAGATAGATCTCGCATAATATTATTATCATCCAAGGCTGCAACTTTTTCTCGCCCTATTTCCCCAACTCTTAATAATCTCATGTAATAATTTTAGATAAGAATTATCTATTTTACAAATCTTTTAATTCTTTCCTCAGTAGTTGTATCAGGACCAGAGTATGGCGTTTCATAAGAATTTGTCCTAGTTAAAACGTCTATACCTTTTGTGAAGATAAAAATAAAAAAAACTATAAAAAAAACTGCAAAAATTTTAGCTGGATTATAGTTTCCTGATTGGAAGACGCTAACAGGTTGTTCTTGTTTTTTGTGAAAAAATTTAAAAGTTAGATACACTGCAATAATTAAACCTATATGAGCCATAACCACTCCAGCCCAACCAAAAATAAAAGAAGTTACGCTAAAAACGTACAAACTAAAAACAGTTGACCAAACAAATGATAATACTATCAAAATTTGAAGCCTCACAGACTTCGGCAAGCTTCTTAAATCATTTTTACTATCATCGAACATTATGTTCGCAGCTTCTGTCATCCAATTTTTAAGACTCTCCATATTGTGTTTATATACTTTTTAATTAAAATTTAAATTATTATAAATTTCGCACTAATTGTCTCACTTTTTTCATATGTCCATCAAATCTTTGCTGAGTCATACCAGGAAGAACTTCATAAAATCTTACATAAGTTGTTCTCATTCCTCCTAATTTTAGTACTCCAGCTTTAATCCTTCTAAAAGGAATGTTTTGAAACCAGGTTTGAATTGAAAACCAATTTCCACCGTATGACATTGACATTATAGCTCTTTTATCCTTCATGGCTCCAGCAACTGGATAACCCCAATTACCCACAAGTCTCTTAAATGAAAAAAACCATTTAGGAGCCAAAGTAAGATCGATCCAGTTTTCCAAAATTGCAGTTGCCCTCAAGTTATAACAAGGTGAAATCATAAATAATACATCGCTTTTTTCTAATCTTTTTCTGTAATCTAAAATCTGATCATTAGGTCCTGTTCCATCGAAGAATGGAAGAGGTTTTTCGTCGTGTAAATTTATTAGATCTATTTGATGATTTAATTTTTTAGCTTCATCTATAAAAACATCTCTGATCGAAGCATTAAAAGATTTTTTAGTATTGTGATGTCCGTAAACAACGAAAATTTTCTTAGACATGTTAAGTGTCTATATCATTTTTTTTATCTTTCCAGAAAAAAATTCCACTTCCTATACCGATTGATATTGCGGAAACCAGCATACTATATTCCTGATCTGAATAAAGTACCAGACCTCCAAATACTATAATTATTATTCCAAGCGTTTTATTATTCATTGACAAAATTATTACTTATATTAAAGTTTGAATAACCATATGTCATGGGAAAAAAGACTCCGCATCTACATGCGGGACTCTATAGAGAGTTACAAAGTAGGTTGAAAAGAAAGGAGAT
>Ga0315330_10003796_pt1 | contig 10362 bp, 11 predicted proteins | sample M140m34915metaG_FD_203453 | JGI IMG/M metagenome (GOLD analysis project Ga0315330, IMG submission 203453) | Ammonia-oxidizing marine archaeal communities from Monterey Bay, California, United States - M1 40m 34915 | ecosystem: Environmental > Aquatic > Marine > Intertidal zone | place: USA... | reverse complement strand
CTGACGAAGCTAATAACGAATATTTTCAGCCGGGTGGCGCAGCAATTACTGGAGGTAGTAGGGCAATAGAGCTTGGCATTATTACATTAAACAAGACAAAGACTGTTGCTACTTCATTATTAATTGCATCTCTTCTATTTGCTGGTTTATTATTTTATAATATTTATCAGGTAACTGGTGCTACAACGAATATTGAAGGTGCTTTAGCAGTAGGGTTATCAGGATTATTTTTAGGATATTTTTATACTGCAAGACCTTTAAGACTAGTTGCAAGGAGAGGATTAGGTGAGTTAGCAATTTTCTTAGCTTTTGGTCCTCTACTAACACTAGGTACTGGTTATGCTATATCAGCTGAAACCATTGGTTTCTTATCAAATGAGTTCTATATGTTATTATCTCTAGGTGTTCCTTTTGGGTTTTTGACAACGAATATCTTATATATAAATCAGTTCCCAGATGCTGAAAGTGATGCCAAGACAGGAAAGAATCATTTAGTTGTAACACTAGGTAAGAAAGCAGCTAGATGGGGATATTTAGTCATTTTATCATCTGCTTTTTATTCTTCTGTCTACTTAAATGATTTATTAAATGTTCATGAAAACTTTAATTCTAATGTTTTTCTTATTGGTAACGCTGTCCTTTACTTATTCGGGTTATCAGTTTTTATGAAACTTATGAAAAATTATGAGAAGAGAGAGTTAGTGAATGCTAATATTCAGACAATAATACTACAGACTTTATTCTGCGTCTTCTATATAATCTCTCTTAATTTGTTCTTCATTTAATGAAGTTATATATCATTCGTCATGCAGAGACAGAATACAATAGGAAAGGTATAATTCAAGGTTCTGAGGTAGATAGTGATATCAACAAAGTTGGTGACAATCAGGCCAAATCATTTTATCAATACTATAAGGATATAAATTTTGATAAGATTTACGTATCAGACCTCAAAAGGACATATCAGACTATAAGAAGGTTTACAGATAATGGTATTCCTCATAAAAAACTTAAAGAGTTTAATGAAATAAGTTGGGGTGTTAATCAAGGAAAGAGTGATGACTTAGAAGATTATTCAAAACTTATAGAGACCTGGTTGGCTGGTGATTTAGATAATAAGTTTGAGAATGGAGAGTCTCCAAATGAGATGTCATTAAGACTTGTTAAAGGGTTCAATAAAGTGTTAGAAGATAATCACAATACTGTCCTCTTGTGTATTCACGGGAGAGCTTTAAGGATATTGCTATCAAAGATTATTGATAATGATTTAACCAAAATGGATAAATATATACACTCAAATACCGGGCTGTATATATTAGATTATAAAGATGGTGAATATCAAATTTTAGGTAGTAACCTAAGAGATCACATAGAGTAATTACTTTTTCGCTGCAGCTTTCTTAGTAGTAGCTTTTTTAGGAGCAGCTTTCTTTCTTGAAGTTCTTTTCTTAGGCTTCTCCACAACAACTTCTGGAATGACGTCAGCAAGAATTCTACCACAGTACTCACAAAGTATAATTTTCTTTTTCTCTTTAATCTCTGCCTGTCTTTGCGCAGGAACAACGTTAAAACAACCTCCACAAGCTCCTCTAGATACTTTTACTACTGCTAGTCCATTTCTTTGTCTTTCAACAAGTTTATCGTATGAGAGAAGTAGGCTAGATTCAATCTTTTTTGAAGCTTTTGCTTTAAGAGCGTCTAACTTCTTTTCTTCCTCTTGACTCTCTCCTGATAAAGCTTCTAAATCAGCTTTTTTAGATTTTAAAATTAGAGTTTTTTCTTTAATTACCTTCTTAGTCGCCTTTACTTGTTCATTAATTTCTTCAATTTTAACATCGTTTTCTCCTGATTTTTTAATGAAAATTTTAGAATCTAACTCTTGTAATTCAATTTCTTTTGAGATCGCATCGAACTCTCTATTATTCCTTACGTTTAGCTGCTGATCCTTATACTTTTTTATAAGTTTCTTAGCGTCAGATGATTTATTTTTTAATTCTTCAATTTCATTATTCTTTGACTCGATATCACCTTTAAGATTGTCTAGTCTGGTATTATATCCAACTAATTCGTCTTCAAGATCTTGTACTTCATCAGGTAATGCACCTCTAACTTTTTTGATTTCGAATATTTTAGAATCTATCTTTTGGAGTTCTAACAAATTCTTAAGTTTTTTTTCTACGTTTTGTTCCATTGTAATTAAAAGTATTTTATCGGATTAGTGTTCTCATTTGATAAATGAAGTGCAATATTAATTAAATTTTTGTTTAAAAATTCAAAAATTAAATCTTTTGTAAACTGCTCACTTTCGTAATGTCCAATATCAACTAATGTTATCTGATCATTAGCCTCAAAAAAATCATGGTATTTGAAATCTGATGTGATAAAAACATCTGCACCATTACTTATGGCATCTTTTATTAGAAAGCTACCTGAGCCACCACAAACAGCAATTTTTTTTACTTTTTTATTTATAATTGGAGTGTGTTTTATGCTACCACAATTAAATTTATTTTTGACATCTTTAATTAAACTGTCAAAGTCAATATCTCTAAGCCCAACCATTCCTGAACCTACTTCTCTTGATTTTATATTATTTTCATGTATAAAGTAGTTTGGCTCATCGTATGGATGATGGTTAATGATAGCATCTACCACTTTATTTTCTACACTTCTATCAAAATAAATTTCTAGTTTAACCTCATCTAGCTCTTCCTTGTTATTATGAGAGCCAATTTTTGGATTTGAATCGTCTTGAGGGATAAATGTCCCAATCCCTCTACTTTGAAAAGAGCATTCACTGTAGTTTCCAATCTGTCCAGCTCCAGCCTCAAAAATTTTTTCTAGAAAATTATCTTTATCCTTTTCAGGTATATACACTTCCAGTTTCTTATTGAAACCATATTTTGGAAGTAAAAACTTTGTTTCTTTAAGTTCTAATAGATCACATATTTTCTTATTTACTCCTTCTTTAATATTATCGAGATTGGTATGTATAGCATATATATTAATGTTATTTGATATAGCCTTCTGAATTACTCTTCCAACCCAATGTGATGAATTTATAGATGTTATTCCACCAAAAATGATAGGGTGGTGAGAAATTATAAGATTGCAATTTTTACTGATTGCCTCATCAACTACCTTTTCAGTACAATCTAGTGATATTAGACACCCAGTAATATCGGTGTTTGTATCACCAACCATTAACCCTGAGTTATCGTAACTCTCTTGATAAATTGGTGGTGCCCATTTCTCTAAACATTCAATAATTTTCTTTAATTTCATGCTATATGTATTCTTTTAAAAAAATAATTCTATTTATCCCGTCATTAATATTCGGGTTTTTTAGTGGTCTCACTATTTTTCTCTATAAAAAAAATATACTAAGACCAAAAAAATATAAGGCAAAGATAATCTCTATTGGTAATTTAATCATGGGAGGTGCCGGAAAGACTCCTGCTGTTGAATATATCGCTAATTATTTTATCAGTAAAAACATTCACTTTGCTATAATAAGTAGGGGATATAATAGAAAAACTAAAGGAATGATTATAGCTACGGAAAAAGACACTTATTTAACAATTGGAGATGAACCATCACAGTATAATAAAAAGTATTCTAATAACGCAAAAATTATTGTTTCTGAGGATAGAAATATAGCTCTGAGATATTGTGATGACAATAATATAAAGTATGCTATAATGGATGATGCCTTCCAAAACTTAACCTTTGAAAAAGACATAAACATTTTAGTCTCATCCTTTAAAAAACCTTTTTTCTATGATGATAGATTTCCTATGGGAATGTTAAGAGAATCAAAATATAATGCGTTTAGAGCTGATTTGCTTGTTTATTCTAATTCCTCAAAAAAAATATCAGATCAGAAACTTAAAAGATTTAAGACCAAATCAGAATACTATCTTAGACCTAAGACACCGATTCTCTACTCATATGTAAAATATAAAAGACCAGTTAAGATATTTGGCTCTAGACTGAAGAAAGATGTAATTGTAATATCTTCAATTGCTTACCCTGAAAAATTTTATAATTATATAAGTACTAAATATAATGTAATTGAGAAAATACAGTTTAGAGATCACCATAACTATTCTGATGAAGACCTAAAAGTTATTGCTAAGAAATTAAGTGATAATATATCTTTAATTACTACCGAGAAAGATGCTGTTAAATTATGTGAATTCCCAGATATTTTATCCCCATATAGTGTATATTATGTCCCTATTTCTACTGAATATTTATTTGATAACGAATTATCAAATTATATAGAAAGATTATGAAAATATACTTTTCACTATTCCTAATTCTTTTCTCATTTTATGGATTTTCTCAGCAGAGAGGAGATAGATCCGACCTAAATCAAACAGATAGATCCCAGAGAACTGATAAAGCAAGGACAGTTCTTGATGATTCTACTAAGACAGTATATGGTATGAAAACATCAAAGTATATGCTTAAAAGGGATCTTTTTAGAAATGACTCAAATTATCATTCTTTAGATTCTTCTCTAACTGACTTTGAGAAAGTATACGACGATGAAAAGAGTAATATGACTGTCCAAAGTTTAGGAAATATTGGAACGCCTCTTTTTGATATTTATAATTTTAATTCTAATGATTTCTCTCTAACATCTGGATTAAATTCATTAGATAAATATTACGAAAGGTCATCTACTCCTAAATTTTATGATACAAAGTCCCCATTAATTGACTTATCTCTATTTTTTGGTGGTAACGGCAGGTCTTTAGTTGATTTCGTTTTCTCTAGAAATATTAACCCAAACTGGAATGTTGGGTTTGATATTCATAGAATTTCAGCAGACAAACAAGTCGCTGCAACAAAAACAAAGGGAGATAAAAATATTAGCTCTTCACTCTTTAAACTTTTTACTTATCATAATTCAAAAGATAAAAAACTCACTCTTTATTCTGACTATGTATCATTTAAGCATAGTATTTTTGGTTCTGGTGGGGTAGATATAGATGTTGAGTCTTTACCACTAGATTTCTTTATCTATAATGACTTTGAAACAAGACTCAAGCAAATTGAAAATATTGAGAAAAGGAGTAGGTTTAATACTCTTTTGAACTATAAAATCGTTGATGGTATTGAGGTTTATAATGACATTACTCTATATAATCAGGGGCTTTTCTATAATGACGACAACTTCCTTGAAAATTCACCTTATTATGAAAATTATTTACTTAATCAAAATTTTACTGCGGACTCAATTAAATTAAAATCATTTAATAATAGAGTTGGTTTAAGAGGATTTATAAAGAATATGAGTTATGATGTTTTTGCCAATTACAGAAATATCTCATTTAGGTATTCAGATGATTCTAAATCAGAGAATCTAAATAGGTTATATGTTGGAGGAAATATTAACTATACAAAGAATAAACTTAAGTTAGATGGAGAGCTAAAAATTAAAACGTCTGGAGATTATAGCTTAAGAGGGGATTTAGATTTAGGTCCAATTAATATAAGTTATTACAGTTCTCTTCACGAACCGTCTATTTTTTTTAGAAAACATTCTAGTAATCACTTTAATTGGCAAAATGATTTTAAGTCGTCTTTTGTTAATGTACTAGGTGGTAGTTTATTATTAGAAAATGAATTTATTTCTTTTGAGCCGTTTCTTAAGATTATATCTGTAAATGACTACATGTATTTATCAGAGCAGAGGTCACCAGAACAATTTGAAGATTTAATTTTTAATAATCAATTCGGAATAAATTTTAAAGTCAGTTTATTTAATAAAATGGTAAATCTGGAGTCTAGATATACCTATAGTGTCCTTTCTGAGTCTTCTGAAAATGTTATAAATATCCCAGATCATCATATATACTCAAGATTTTATTATTCTGGGAAATGGTTTGATAATTCAATTCCAATTCAGTTTGGTATGAATGCATACTATAGATCTGAATATTTTGGTAATGGATACGAACCAATTCTTCAGAGTTACTATGTCCAGAACTCTTTCATGCTTGATGACTACCTTAGGTATAACTTATTTTTTAACATGCAAATTAAAAACCTAAGGATATCATTGAAAATGACTCATTTTAATCAATTTGATAAATTTGATGGTTATTTTGTGACTCCTTACTATCCTGGTCAAAAAAAAGTATTAGATTTAGGAGTTAGGTGGTATTTTTTTAACTGATGAAATTTAAATTATTTACTTTTTTCTTTTTCCTTTCCTTTGCTTCTCAGGCTCAGACCTATATTAAACTTAATGGTGCCACGTCACTACTTGGTATTCCTGGTATTGGTATAGAGGTGCCTGTTTCAAAAAAAATGAGTTTCCAGCTTGATGCTACTATGTCATTTTGGAATTCAGTGTCTATTGGAAAATATTCTGAGAGACCATATGTGTTTAATCAGATATTTCCAGAGATTAGATATTATACTAAATCTGTGAACGATGGATTTTATGTAGGTACTCATTTTGGCTATGGTATGTTCAAGCTTTCTAAAAACGCATCCTATGCGTCTCAAAATAAGTATCAGTACGGATACATATTATTTGCAGGTATAAGCACTGGGTATCAGTGGAAGTTTAAAGATAGGTGGCTATTAGATGTCTTTATTGGTGGTGGGTGGTCAAAGGCTACATACGAAGGTTTTGAGAAGAAGACAGGGAACAGGTATGATTTAGATGCTAATGTAAATTTTAGTGGTCAGTGGATACCGTATAGAGGTGGTATCATGATTGGGTATAAATTTTAAAAAAAACCCTCACGAGTGAGGGCTTTAAATTTTCTGTGAAGAATAAATTTAATTTGTACCAGTAACAAACTCAAAAATTCCTCTTCCGTCCCAACCATTTGGCATATTTTCAAAAAATTCTCCAAACTTAGCAGGATCAGTATCTGAGAGAATAGCCTGATTCATCATATGTTTAAATGCTCCATTTAATGAGTTATAAACATCCCAGAAGAAAATAGTAGATTGCCCCTCTCCTTGAGGTAATATTTTTGAGGCAACTCCCCACTCAGCCATACCTTCTTTCTTCATGTTTTTTCTGAACCCCTCTGATAACTCATCAGCCATACTTAAAGCTTTCCCAAGATCTTTTGGGGTAGCCCAGTTCATGATAATGTACTGGCCATCTTTTGAAGCTTCAATTTGTTTTTCAGTCTTCCAGTAGTAGTAACCACTTTTTGAGATATCTCCTTTGTACAATACAGAAGGATCAATACCAAATTTCTCTTTAGAATTCATCCACCAATCTGTTCTGCTAGTCATCTGCTCAACATTTTCAAAAATGTGAACCCAAACATAATTATATTCCTGTTCTGTAGCTTCACCAACATTGCTTATAGGCTTTAAAAGGACCCAGTCTTTAATTATACCGTTCTTTTTAGCATCTTGAGCTAATTCAGTAACATATTCTCTTTGAATATTTTCAAAGTTTTCAACGTCTGAATCTGAAACTTTTACAGCATGTAAGTAGAATACTTCTTGACCAAATGATGAGTTGAAACTCATCAATACTAATAATGTAAATACTAAAATTTTTTTCATGGTTTTATCTAATAAATCTTAAGTTTTCAAATGTAAAGTTATGAACTAGCTCAACTTTACCTCTATCTTCCATGTACTTCATGAACTTTTTAGTATGATTTTTTTGAAGATCATTTACAAATGATAGGTGATCATCAAGATCAGAACCTGAAACTAGAGCCCAGTGAGTAGCTCCATTAGGTCTATTTACATCATAAGTTCCAAAGCCAACAAACCTGTCTTTAAATACATCAGGAAGTGATTCTACAAACGCTAACTGTGCCTTTTGAAAAGCTTGAGGATTTTCTGGTTTTATATCCCAAATCTGTACGTATGGGTTTTTTTCAATATCTCCTTCGATCCAGTTTATGAATCTTCCAGCGTAAGATGTTCCCCACTTTTCAATTCTATTCACAAGCCAACCCCAGAAAGCTGATTCCTCAAATTCTGATGCTTGTCCCTCTGCAAGACCTTGCTTGCCTAGTTCCCATAAAAACACGACTCTATGAGTCATTCCATCAGGTCTACCTAGCCATAATCTTTCTAGTGCAACACCACCTGATTTAAACTCTTTATCTCCATAGAAATTATCAAAGAGTTCAGCTATATTATCTTGTGCATTTTCTTCAGCTTTGACATAGACAGCATTAAATGCTAAGTCTTGACTATATGAAGTAAACGACAAGAAGAATAAAGTAACTAATAATAAGTTTTTCATTTATCTTAATAGTTTAATTAAACAATATTTAAACATAACTAATATAATTTTTAAAATAAAGTTGATATGTTAAGAAATTATTAATTTTTATGTGTTTATTTAAAAATTTATCAGATTTAATTATATGATCTTTAAAAAATATAAATATGAAATTGTGAAATATCTTTCTCTGATACTTTACTCTTTGGTCATTTACACAAACTATTTAGCAAACGCACTACCTATAGGTGGGGTAACTACTGGTGAGGTTTCTGACCTGCTAGACAATTTATTTACACCTACAGGATTTACTTTTTCAATATGGGGAGTTATCTATTTGGGTCTTTTTATTTTTTTGATAGGTTTATTTAGAGTTAAAGAAAATCAGCAACCGTTCATAGAGAAAATACTTGTCTTATTTAATATTAATTGTTTACTAAATATTTCGTGGATTTTTGCGTGGCATTATAAAATCTTTCTTCTATCCCTTATAATAATGTTATGTCTACTTTATACCCTTATTCAAATTTCGATAGTAGTTAAAGATTATAATGATGAGTTTAAGTCAACATATCTGTATAATATCACCTCTTTCTCTTTTAATATTTATTTTGGGTGGATAACTGTTGCCACAGTAGCAAATTTTACTGGTTTACTCGTCTCTTATGAGTGGAGTGGTTTGGGTATATCTCATGATATTTGGACTTCTTTAATTATAATTGTTGCAATTATTATAGCTTCTTTTACATTTTTCAAGAATAGAGCTTTATGGTATCTTTTACCTATAATATGGGCATTCTATGGTATCTATTTTAAACATACAGTCATATTAGAAGGGGAGTATCTATATGTTGTAAACTCTCTTCTTTTAGGGATGGGTATTTTATCTTTTTTAGTATTTAAAAATCTTTATAATATCATTTTTAAAAAATACTAGATGCTAGACTTCTTGTTAAGTGAAACCTTCTTCTTGTTCTTTGGTATTGTAACTTTTATAGTATTGTATTTTATGTACAATTCTGAAAAAGATTAATCAGTGTTTAGCTAATTCATTATTGATCATACCTAGTAATGATTTTGCCTCTTCTATCATAATTTTAATGTAAGACTGGTTAGTTCTAGCTACGACAATCCTTAAGCTAATAGCATTAATTAATTCAAATTCCTTCTGGGGATTATTGATTATTGGGTTTATAGACTTTCTTGTCTCTAGTAAATTAATTTTATCATTCTTGTATCCAAAATTATTGGGGTCTATTATTATAGAGGATTTAATAACTGGGAATATTTCGTTATAATAAACTATGTCTGTGTTCTTAGTAAGCCTATCCTGGTAATTTTCTGAATCCTGATAATATTTTATAATTTTTGAGGATAGTAACTTTTCTTTAAATAAGTTAAACTGTCCTGTACTTTTAAGTTCATTAAAAGTAGTATTAATAGCTGGGTATGATCTAGAATACATTAATCTACTGAGTTTGTCGTTTAAACTATCAGCTTTTGATAAACTTTTATTTATAGAGTAATATTCTAAAATTGATGCGCCAATACCTATAGTTTCGTTACTGAATTCATCAAAATCATTCAAAGAAATTAGCTGTTTATCTAAGTCATTTTTTAATCCATTTAAGAAATAAAATTCTTTATCACTATTTATCCTCTTATTATCCCACTCATTTATCCAAAATGAAAGTGATATTCCAGTTACTATCACAAAAAACTCAAGAACATACTTTATCAGATATTTCTTCATTCTCTTAAGTTAAAAAAAAATAATTGATTTTTAGCTTCGATATTTGTAGGTTTAGACAATGAATGAGTTTTCCTCTATGTCAGAATCCGAAATTTCAAACTGGTTCTTTTGGTTAAAGGTAGCAATGGGCCTTACAGCAATATTTTTGATATGGTTATTTTACTATATAATTGAGAAAATAGGAATGAAATAATATGTTAAGACATTTGATGCCCAAAAGGTTTAGATTACTTTTTAGAGTTATAATTATTTTAGCTACTATTATTTTTTTACTATTTAGGAACGGGTAAGATTACTATGGAAATTTTATCAAGGTTTATATTGGTGATATGTTTTATGGTTGTCTATTGTGTTTCCTTTTCAATCTTTTTAAACTTAA